>Ga0075317_1000044_pt1 | contig 14686 bp, 12 predicted proteins | sample MayberryNE_TuleB_FD_120068 | JGI IMG/M metagenome (GOLD analysis project Ga0075317, IMG submission 120068) | Natural and restored wetland microbial communities from the San Francisco Bay, California, USA, that impact long-term carbon... | ecosystem: Environmental > Terrestrial > Soil > Wetlands ... | reverse complement strand
GATCTCGGTGATCTTCATCTCCGCGATCGCGTCCAGGATCTGCTCGTTCGATAGCGCTGCCATATTAACTTCTCCTTAAGAAAACTCGCCTACCCGTACGGGCGGCATCGATCGGCAAACAGGAACGGCAGCAACCGAAGCCTGAATGCCGCAAAGAACATCGGAACGATCCCACCGCGGAGAGCGCGGAGTTCGCGGAGAATGAATAAGGAAGGGATTGGAATCCTTCAGGATTCGCATCACCCTCGCCTCTCCCCATTTCTCCTCGACTCCCTCCGCGTTCTCTGCGTCCTCCGCGGTGCCCCCCTAAAAGGCTCTCCGCGATGGACCGTATTACGCTTAAGCGTCGTCGGCTATGCCGACGGGGCTTCCGGCGCAGCAGCCGGCGCCTCCGCAGTAGCAGCGGGCGCGGCTTCGGGAGCGGCCGCCGCGGGAGCCGGAGCCGCCGCCTCGGGAGCCGGCGCGGGCGCTCCGCCTTCCTTCTCCTTCTTCTCCTTGAGTGCGACGAGGGTGTAGGCCAGCTTCTGCACCGGGCTTTTCAGCCCCGCCATGAACATGGCGATAAGCTGGTTGCGTCCCGGGAGCCTGGAGAAGGCCTCGATCTCGGCCAGTCCCATGAAGCCCTTGTCCACGAGCCCGGCCTTCACCTTGAGCGCCGGCGCTTCCTTCGCGAAGTCGACGAGGATCTTCGCGATCTCATTAGGATCGTTCTTGGCGAAGGCTACCGCGGTCGGCCCGACCAGGACGGGATCGACCTCGTTGGTGAAGCCGAGCTCCTGGAAGGCTATCCGCGCGAAGTTGTTCTTGACGACGTGGAAGGTCGCGTTCTTCTCCCGGAGCTGCCGCCTCAGGGCCGATATCTGCTCGACCGTGAGTCCGCGGTACTCGGCGAAGATGTAATCCTTCGCGCCGCCTATCTTGTCCTTCAGCTCGACGATGGCGTCGGCCTTGGCCGACTGTATCTTGGTGGCTCGCATTGCCATGGCGCTTACCTCTTCTCGCTCTTTGCCTGGGCCACGCGCACGCTCGGCCCCATGGTCGAGGTCAGGTATACCGAGCCTACGAAATCGCCCTTCGCGTCGGCGGGGCGCTTGCGGCCGATCTCCTCGAGCAGGGTCGTGAGGTTCTCGGATACCTGCGCGCTCTCCATGGACACCTTGCCGATGGCGAGGTGCACGATATTCGACTTATCGGTGCGGAACTCCGTGCGGCCCTTTCGAAGCTCGGCCACGGCGGCCTTGAGATCGAAAGTCACGGTGCCCGTCTTGGGGTTGGGCATGAGTCCCTTGCGGCCCAGCACCATGCCTAGCTTTCCGACGTCCTTCATCATATCCGGCGTCGCGACCGCGACGTCGAAGTCGAGCCAACCGCCCTTGACCTTCTCGATAAGCTCGTCGGAGCCGGCGAAAGCCGCGCCGGCATCGAGGGCTTCCTTCTCCTTCTCTCCCTTGCAGAAGACCAGGATCTTCTTCTCGCCGCGGAACTGGTGGGGAAGGACTACGGTGTCGCGCACGGACTGGCTCTTCTTGAGGTTGAGCCTGACGTGGACCTCGACGGTCTCGTCGAACTTGGCGTAGTGCAGCTCCTTGACCAGGGCGCAAGCGGCCGCGGCCTCGTATTCCTTCTCGGCGTCGTACTTCTTTGCCGACTCGACGTATTTCTTGCCGCGCTTCATTTCGAGTACTCCGTTTCGACGCCCATGGAGCGGGCGGTGCCGGCGATGATTCGCTTCGCGGCCTCGATGTCGTTCGCGTTGAGGTCGGGCATCTTCTGCTTGGCTATCGCCTCGAGCTTGTCCGTCGCGAGCTTGCCGACCTTCTGCTTGTGCGGCACGCCCGATCCCTTATCGATGCCCGCGGCCCTCTTGATAAGGACCGAAGCGGGCGGAGTCTTCAGGATGAACGTGAAGGTCTTGTCCGCGTAGACCGTAATGACGGCGGGGATCACGAGCCCCGCCTCCATGCTCTTCGTCCTGTCGTTGAACTGCTGGCAGAACTGGGGAGCGGAAACGCCGTGCGGTCCGAGAGCCGGACCGACGGGCGGCGCGGGAGTCGCCTTCCCGGCCGGGCACTGGACCTTGATGATCGCAGTTACCTTCTTCTTCGCCATCGCCTTTCTCCTTTCGTGGTGTACCCGGCGCCATATAGAGGCCGGGGTAGCGTGCGCGCCGATCGAGCCGATCGCCCGCGATTGCCGAAGTCAATCGCGACGCGAATCGCGCAGCGATTCGCGCACTCCCATCTACGGAGGTAAAAACCCCTATGAGAAGCGCCGCGCCGCCTTAGGGCCGCGCGCCGCCGCTTTCAAAAAGAACTCTCCGGCCTAAAGCCGCTAAACCTTCTCAACCTGCAGCATATCGACCTCGACGGGCGTCGCCCGCCCGAAGATGCCGACCATGACCTTGAGCTTGGACTTCTCGAGGATGACTTCCTCGATCGCCCCGGTGAAGGACTCGAAGGGACCGTCGATGATCTTGACCTGCTCGCCCGGCGTGAAGGTCTGGCGCGAGCGGGCGCTGCGATCGCCCTTTATCTCGCCCGCGCGCTGGAGGACGCCGCGCGCCTCCTCGGCCGATATGGGCTGGGGCTTCTTGTGCTGCATCGCCCCGACGAATCCCGTAACGCCCGTGATCTTGCGGATGGCGCCGCAGGTGGCCTTCCAATCGGCCTCGGGGAGGTCCATCTCCACCAGGATGTAGCCGGGGAGGATCTTCCGCGACGAGGAGCGCTTCTTGCCGTCCTTGACGTCGACGACCTCCTCGCTCGGCACGCGTATGTCGGTGACGATGTCGCGGCTGATGTCGCCGTTCTCGATCAGCATGCGGATCGTGCGCTCGATCTTGTTCTCGTAGCCTGAGTAGACGTGAAGAACGTACCAGGATTTCGCCATGCCCGAGCCCGTCGACCTATTTGAAGACGACGTCGATGCCGACGACGAGGAGGTAATCGATAAGGCCGAGCACGCCTGCCATGATGAGCGTGGAAAGGAGGACGACCTTCGTCGAAGCGATGACGTCCTCCCTGCTCGGCCAGACGACCTTCCTGAGCTCGGCGTAGCTGTCCTTGAAGAACTGGATTATCTTCTTCATCTCGGCTCCTTCGCCGCTAAGCGGAAACCGGCCATCACGGCCGCACCGCGTTATTCCAACGCAATCCCCGAGGGGAAATGCCCGCGAGGCCCGGCGATCGACTCGCCGGCGCGACTCGCGCCGAGCGCGAGCAGCTCACGGCTCCTCGCGCTCTCGACAGGCCAGGAAGGACTCGAACCCTCAACATCCGGTTTTGGAGACCGGCGCTCTACCATTAGAGCTACTGGCCTTCGTCAATCGGCCGAACTCGACGAGTTCGGCCGATTGACGTCGCGACCCGGCATCGCCGGTTCGCGAATCAATCATCCGCTCGGCGCCGCCCGCGCCGAGCGAAATTACTTGACCTTGGTCTCTTTATGCAGCGTGTGCTTCCGATCCCACTTGCAGTACTTCATGAGCTCGAGCTTTTCCTGCTGAGTCTTCCGGTTCTTGCTGGTGGTGTAGTTTCGCCGCTTGCATTCGGAGCACGCGAGGGCGATGATCTCCACAGTCTGTTTCTTGGCAGCCATATCCGTTCCTTTCACCGCGACCGAATGATTCCTGCCGCGCACATAAAAAAGAACCTCCAGGCTAAAGCGTCGCGCGCCTTATCCTGAAAGGAATTACGTAGATCGAACGAGCTCGGTCCCAAGGGACCAAACTCGCCTTTAACGGGCAATGCGAAGCATTCCCGTCTTGCGCTTCCGGTCTGCAAACCTCGCAGACAGCAAGCCCTCGAACGGATAATGCGAAGCATTCCCGTCTTGCGCTTCCGGTCTGCAAACCTCGCAGACAGCAAGCCCTCGAACGGAATCGAACCGTTGACCTTATCCTTACCATGGATATGCTCTGCCAACTGAGCTACAAGGGCATAGTAAGACGCGGAACACTAGCACCGGCAACGCTTCCCTGTCAAGCGGACGAGAAGAATCGCGTATTTGAGGCACGAGATTTGCTTACACTATTTGCGACGCGAGAAACGCTTTGCCAGGGAAGAAGCTACTTCATCCTTAGTCAGGATCAACAGCACGACACCGATCGCCGCGAAGAGCGCGGTCTCGATCAGAAGGGGCATTCCGCTCGAGACAAGGCGCCCATCTGCATGAGAAAATAAACCAAGTATATATCCTCGAAGGAAATAGATAGGAAGGATCGCGACTCCGGATAAAACCAGAATCTTCAATATATACATCGCCATTTTCCGAATAGCTTCCTTGAAGCCCGGAATTCCGGCGCGTTCGAGCTTGAGCGCCAAGTAAATCATGTTGATCGCGCTGGCTACGGATAATGCGATCGCGATGCCAGGGCCCTGTAAGGGCCCAACCAAGGCGAAGGCTAGGATGATATTGGCCGAAAACGACAATAATCCGCCGATGGTCGGCGTCTTGGTATCCGAGCGCGCATAGAAAGCCGGCGCCAGGATGCGATTAAGCGCGATAAAGACCAAGCCAATCATATGGAAGAAGAACACGGACGCGGTCAAGGCGACCGAGGCCTCATCGAAGGCTTGGGCCTTGAAGAGCAGGGTGATGATCTCGCGGCCGGTGAGCATCGAGAAAACGGCGACGGGGAGGGTCAGGAGGATGATAGTCCGAGCGACCTTGCCGAGGTCCGAGGAAAACGCGCTCCAGTCCTTCCTCGCGGCGGCGCCCGAAAGCTGAGGCAGGAGGACGGTACCCGCCGAGACCGCGAAAATGCCGAGCAGCAGTTCCTGCAGCCGAATCGAGTATTGGATGCCTGCGGCCGCCTTTACGCTCGAGGCGAGAGCGGTGCAGACGAGGTCGTTCAGGTTGTATGCGGCCATGCCGAGGATGGTCGGGGCGATAAGGACTCCGACCTTGCGTATTCCCTTGTTCTTGAAGGCGCGGCCCGGGTCGATAAAGCCGAAGCGGAAACCCGCGCGGAGCACGGCGGGCAGCTGGCAGAGCGCTTGGGCGACGCCGCCCGCCAGCACGCCTACGGCCATGGCCCGCGCCGGATTATCGGTCCAGCCCCCGAAGAGCGAGGGGACGGCGATGAAGCAGACGTTGAACAGGATGGGACCCAGGGCCGAGGGTACGAATACCCCGATAGAATTTAGTATGCCCTGGAAGAGGGCGGCGAAGGAGACGAAGGCCAGGAAGGGGAACATCATCCTGGTCAGGACTATGGTCTCGGCGCGGTCGGAGCTGAAAAGGAAGGCGATCAGGGGCACGCAGGCGATGCCCAAGGCGACCGTAGCGACGACGAATATAGCCAGGACCGTCAGCGAGGCGGACAGGAATTCGCGGGTCGCGTCGTCGTCCTTCTCCTTCAGGTAGCCGGAGAAGGTCGGGATGAAGGCGACCGCCATCGAGCCCTCGGCGAAGAGCCTGCGAAGGAAATTCGGCACGGTAAAGGAGACCGCGAAGGCCTCGGCGAGAGGGCCGGTGCCCAGGAAGGCGGCCTTAGTCATTTCCCGCACGAGGCCGAGGACGCGCGAGCACATGGTCAGGAGGGAAAGCTTCCCTCCCTCGCGCATCATGCGCGAGGAAGAGTCGCCGCGGCCCGCGGCAAGGGAGGCCTCGTCATCAGACATGCTGCGAGGATAGGGGATAGGGCGCCGGCCGGGCAATGGGTGGCGCAGATCCCATTGAGGCGGGGCGGCCCCTCGACCCTGCGAGAGGCTTCGGGCTAAGCTCCCGCCCATGAGCGTCGAACTCATCGCACTCGACCTGGACGACACCCTGCTTCGCCATGACCTGACGATTTCCGAGGCCAACAAGAGAGCCCTCGCGGAGGCCGAGGCCGCGGGCATCCGCATAGTCCTCGCCTCGGGACGGAATATCCACTCGATGAAGGGCTATGCCGAGGAGCTGGGGCTCGACGGTCCCGAGGACTACCTCATCTGCTCCAACGGCGCCGAGCTGGTCGAGGCGGCGACCGGGCGCCTCGTCGAGGAGAAGAGGCTCTCGCCGGAGCTTTGCTCGCGCGTCGCCAGGGCCATCGAGGCGGAGCTCTTCCCATGGCAGATCTACGAGGAAGGCATCATCCACGTCAGCCGGCCCAACGAGTGGGCCTTCGCCGACTCGAAGCTTACGGGACAGCCCGCGATCCTCATCGAGGACGAGGCCGAGTTCTTCTCGCGGGGTCTCGTGAAGTTCGTCGTCCCCGGCGAGCCCGAGAGGATCTCGGCGCTTCTCGAGAAGCTGCGCGGGGAGTTCGGCTGCGAGGCGAACATCCTCACCTCGAAGAGCTGCTTCCTCGAGGTCCTGCCGCCGGGCGCGGACAAGGGCGACGCCCTCGAGGCCCTCGCCGCCAGGCTGGGCATAGGCATGGCCGGAGCGATGGCGATCGGCGACGCGATGAACGACCTCGGCATGATACGGAAAGCGGGCTACGGCTGCGCGCCCGCCAACGCGATCCCTGAGGTTTTACTGGCGGCGCGCTATACTTCCGGGTTGAGCAGCGAAGAGGATGCGGTCGCCGATCTTGTCAGGCGCGTCGCCCTCTTGCGCCGATAGCGCGCCGCGTGCACACTATCGGCAGTAGAAGTCGGTCGTTCTGAAGAGCGCGCGGCTTGCTCGATAACAAAATGGTAACGCCGCGATCCGATTTGTAATCGTAAGGCGGCCCCGCCCGGGAGCGGGATCATACTGCGTTATCGACGGAGGCCTACAATGCAAGATCTTCTGCCAAGGGGCGCCCGTCACTGCTATGCGTGCATACAGTGGGACGGCAAGAGGACGTATCACCCCGAGCGCGAAATCATAAAAGTCGACCCGAACACCGAAGGGAATTGCAGGATCAAGCGAGCCATGGTCAAGGGCTCGTCGTACTGCGACCAGTACTTCGCGCTTAAGTAGCGGACTCCGGGTGGCGGCTATCCGCCGCTCCGGCCTTAAGAGGGCGACCTTCCGCCGGAAGGCCGCCCTTTCGCGCTTTAAGCCGCCGAGAGGCCGCGAGCCCGGGCCTAGGCGCTCTCCTCGACCTCCTCGGAAACGATGCCCAGCTCCAGCCTCTCCTCTTCGGCGATGAACTGGGCTTCGTAGAGCCGCGCGTAGGCGCCGCCCTTAGTGAGCAGCTCCTCGTGGCCGCCCCGCTCGACGACGCGGCCGTCCCTCATCACGAGGATGAGGTCCGCGTCGACGATAGTCGACAGTCGGTGGGCGATCACGAAGCTCGTGCGCCCTTCGAGCACGGCCCCTATCGCGTCCTGCACGAGGCGCTCGGTCTCGGTATCGACCGAGCTCGTAGCCTCGTCTAGGACGAGGATGGCCGGGTCGGCGAGGACGGCCCGCGCCAGCGAAATGAGCTGCTTCTGCCCCGTGGACAAAAGGACGCCTCCCTCGCCGACCTGAGCCCCATAGCCACCATCAAGTCCCTGCCTGCCGGGGCCGCCCGCGATGAAGTCGTGGGCCCTTGCGACGCGGGCCGCGGCGACGACCTCGTCGTCGCTCGCGTCGAGCCTGCCGTAGCGGATGTTCTCGCGGACCGTGCCCGAGAAGAGATAGGGCTGCTGGAGCACGTAGCCGAGGTTCGCGTGGAGGTAGCGCAGGGGCAGCTCGCGGTAGTCGATCCCGTCGACGAGGATGCGGCCCGAAGTCGGCTCGTAGAAGCGGCAGGCCAGGTTTACGACCGTGCTCTTGCCCGAGCCCGTCTCGCCCACCAGGGCGATAGTCGAGCCCGGTTCGACCCCGAGGTTGAAATCGGAGAGAACCTCGCGCTTACCGTCGTACGAGAAGGAGACCCCCTCGAACTCGACGCGGCCCTCGAGCCGGGGACCTAAGCGGCCCTGGCCGCGGGCGATCGCGGCCGGGCCGTCGACTATGGCCGGCTCGGTGTCGATGAGGCCGACGACGCGCTCGGCGGAGGCCTGGGCGTACTGCAGGTCCGCGAGCACGCGCGCGAGGTCGGTCGCCGGGTCGAAGAAGCGCGAGGCGCTGAAGATGAAGGCGGTCAGGAGGCCGATCGTCGCGCCGCCGATCATGACGCGCTCGCCGCCCTGCCAGAGCGCGAGGGCCATGCCCACGTAGCCGAGGAATACGACCAGGGGCAGGTACAGGGCGCCGAGCATGGCCTGGCGCACCGAGGCCTTTCGCATGGTCTCCGACAGGCGGCGGAAGGCCGAGCCTTGGCGCTCCTCGGCCACGAGGGTCTTTACCGCGCGCACGCCCCGGATGTTCTCGGAGAAGGCGGCGGTCAGCCGCGAGTTGGTGCGGCGCACGACGCGCGAGCGCTCGAGGATGCCCCGCTCGAAGAAGATCGAGATCAGCACGAGGACGGGAAGGGCGGAGAGCGCGCAGAGGGCGAGGCGCCAGTCGGTCGCGATCATGATGATCGCGGAGATGAGCATCATCGACAGGCCCCAGACCATGTCGATGACGCCCCAGGCGATTATGTCGGCCAGCCTGCCGATGTCGCTCGTCAGGCGGGCGGTTATCCAGCCCGCGCTGGTCTTGTCGAAATACGAGAACGAGAGCTTCTGCAGCTTGTCGAAGGCGGCCGCGCGTATGCCGTAGTTCATGCCCATCTCGACCTTGCCGCCTATGCCGATGAAGACGCGCACCATGACGGCCTGGACGGCCATGAGGGAGCCGAACAGGATGACGAAGCGCGGCAGGCGGTCGAGGCGGCCGGCGATGGCGATGTTGTCCACGGCCCAGCCCGTAAGGAAGGGCTGGAAAGCGTCGATGGCCGCTACCAGGGCCATGAGGATCCCGAGGAGGATGAAGCGCCTCTTGTAGGGCGCGGCGAACCTGAAGAGGGAGCGCCACAGCGAAAGCTTGAGCGACTGCCTCTCGTCTATCTCTTCCATGATATTCGTTCCTTGATTAGCGGGCGGCGCCGCCGCCCGCGGCCCTGGCCTCGAAGGCCCGGCCTCCTTGTATCTCCCAGACGCGGCGGTAGAGCCCGGGCCTGGACATGAGCTCGGCATGGGTCCCGATATCGGCGACCCTCCCCTCCTCGAGGACGACGATCTTGTCGGCGCCCATAAGGGTAGTGATGCGATGCGCGACGATGATCGTCGTCGGCGCGGCCCCGGTAGCGGCCGCGGCGGCCGACTCGGAGCGCAGCTCGCGGCGGACGCGCGCGTCGGTCTCGGTATCGAGGGCCGAGAGCGTGTCGTCGAGCACCAGGACGCGCGGCCGCTTGGCCAGCACGCGCGCCAAGGCGAGCCTTTGGCGCTGGCCGCCGGAGAGCGTGACGCCCTCCTCGCCGACCGCGGTCGACCAGCCGGCCTCGAAGGACGAGGCGACCCGGTCGAAGCCCGAGAGCCTCGCCGCCCGGGAAAGCTCGAGCTCCGGCAGCTCGCCCGAGCCGAGCTCGACGTTCTCGCGCATGGTGCGCGAGAAGAGGTAGGGCTCCTGAAGGACGAGCCCGATCATCTCGCGCAGCCGCCTGCGGTCTATAAGGCGGATGTCCGTCCCGTCGAGCTTGATCGAGCCCGAGGCGGGCTCGACGAGGCGCACCAGAGCGGCGGCGATCGTGGACTTGCCCGAGCCGGTACGGCCGAGCAGGGCGACTGTCTCGCCTGGCAGGACGGTGAAGCTTACGCCGTCAAGGACCTTCTTCCCGGCCTCGTACTCGACGCCGAGACCCTCGATATCGATTCGGCCCTCGCGCGAGATCTCGGCGGCCGGCGCGGCGGAGATCGAGGCCGCGGCATCGGCAGCGGCCGAGGCGCCGGGACCCGACTCTACGCGAACCTCGTCCGCGGCGTACTCGTCGGGCTCCGCGAGCACGGCCGCGATGCGCCCCAGCGAGACCTTCGCCTTGCCGACCTCGGTCAGGGTGCGGCCGAGCTGGCGTACAGGCCAGAGCACGCGGCCCACGTAAGCGATGAAGGCGACGAAGGTGCCGGTCGAGAGCTGCCCCGACGCGACGCGGGCGGCGCCGACGCTGATGGTTACCGCCTCCTGGGCGGCGCAGAGCAGGACCGAGATGCCCCAGTACCAGCCGAAGAGGGTGATGAGCCGCCGGGTCAGGTCGGTATAGCGCTTGTTCTTCGCGTCGAAGCGCTCGATCTCGAAATCCTCGCGGGCGAAGGCGCGCACCACCCTGATGCCGTGGAGGTTCTCCTCGAGGACCTGGGTCATCTCGGCCTCCGCCTCGTCGGAAGCGGTAAAGGCCTTCTGTATCTTCTTGAAGAAGATATACGAGAAGCCGAAGACCGCCGGGATGATCGGCAGCGAGACGAGAGTCATGTAGCCGTCGATCGCCGCCATCATGACGACGGTGAAGCCGAGCAGGGCGACGGCCCTTCCGACCTCCTCGACCTGGGTAGCGAGGAAGCGGCGGACGGTGTCCATATCGCTCGTCGAGCGCTGGACGAGGTCGCCCGCGGCGGTCCTGCCGAAGTAGGCGGCGGGCAGGGCGTCGAGGTGGGCGGCCAATCTGTCGCGCAGGTTCTTCGTCGTGCGCTCGGCGGCGACGGCCGACAGGGAGCCGCGGAGGAAGGAGAAGAGGGCGTTGAGGAGGCTCGCGGACAGGAGGGCCAGGGCGCAAAGCCATAAGTTGCGCGCCAGGAAGGAGCTTCCTCCCAGGGCCGCGAGGCCTGAGGCCAGGAAGGGAGGCAGGTCGGGCGATTCCCCCGCCAGGACCGAGTCCAGGGTGAAGCGGAGGATGAGGGGATCGACGAGGGACGAGAGGGCTGCGAGCGCGACGAAGGCGAGGGCGCCGACGAAGGTCGCGCGCACGCCCGCCATCGCCCGCCATAACGCATGGAAGGGCCGCGAAGGCATGATAACCGCCTTAAATGACGACGACGCGAGCGCGACGGCGCGCCTCGGATCGCCGGAAAAACTGTCGATTACGCCGGTAAGGAAGAACGACCGGCTCGTTGTCCGCGTACCTGGGAGATTCGTGACGCGCCGGCCCTGCGCGCTGCGTGCTCGCGGCGGAGGGCCATGCGAAGGCGGGAAAGCCCTTAGCGGGCTAGGAATCCGCCTGCGTCAATGGACCGCGTCCGACGCGAAGGACCGGGCAGCCATACGTGCGATGATCTTTACCATACTGGGCCCCCCTTCGGCGAAACGGGAATGGAAGTAGCGCCTACGTTAGCCGATCGGCCCTAGGGCGTCAAGGGGAGCGGAAGGCGGTATACGGTTTACATCCAGGCCGCGATGGCCGAAAATGAATCGGGACGGTATACACATGAAGCGAAGCATCTCGATCCTGGCTATCTCGCTCGCCCTGTCGGCCTCGGCTTGGGCCGAGCTCGAGTACAGGGGCCCCGACCTCGGCAGGGACAACAGCCTCCTCTTCGCGGCGCGGGCCGAGCTTCCCGGGGGCCAGGCGATCGACAGCCTCTTCGTCTCGGACCTGGAGGGCGGGGGAACGGCCCAGCTCACCGTGTATCCCGAGGATCTGTGCCTCGTCGAGGGCGGCTCGAGGCTCCAGGTGCAGAACCGCTTCGGGCTCTTCCGGACCGGCCCCTCCCTCGGCGCCCTGACGCCCGTCGCCGGCTATCCCGCCTTCGCTCGCGGGTCCTCGGTGCGCCAGGGCAAGCTCCTGCCCTGCTCGGCCAGCCCCGACGGCGCCTTCGTCCTCTCGGCCGCGCCGAGCTCGGCCGCCTACGCCAGGCTCGTCCTCTTCGACGTCGCCAAGGGCGTCGAGACAGTCGTCGCGACGAAGGTCGAGTACTCGGTCGACGAATTCCCCGCGCGCTGGTCCCCCGACTCGCGCAACTTCGTCTACGAGAAGGACGGCTCGATCTACTACTACAGCGCGGGCCAGCTGGCGAACGACAGGGTCCTCGACGAGGAGTATCGCCGCATCGGGACCGGGAAGATCCGCTGCGCGCGATGGGGATCGGACGGCTCGCTCTTCTACCTCAAGGACCGCTCGCTCTTCCGCATCCTGCCCGCGGAATTCTATACCCAGGCCCTCTACCGAGGCATCGCCGGCATGGGCGTCCTCGCGGGGAAGACGCCCTTCTCCTTCGACCCCAACTTCGACGACTACTGGGTATCGAGCGACGGCGCGCGCGTCATCTTCGCCAAGGGCGGACGGAATCTCTTCCTGCTCTACCTCGATCCCGACGACTACGGGGCCGAGCCCCGGGTCTCGGCCCTGCCCTACCTCTTCCTCCAGGGCGACACGATCGTCAGGAGCGTGATCTGGCCCTCGGGGGGCGCGGTCACGGTCTTCACGGGATCGCTGCGCGACGGCGACCGCTCCTCCGGAGCCTACCGGATCACGGCTCCCTCGGACCCCTCCCTCCTCGGGCTGGCGCCTGCGGTAAGGCAGCTCGACGTCAAGAAGGCCGTCGAGCTGGCGCTGTCGCCGGACGGGACGAAGGCGGCGGTCGTCACGAGCTCGGGCGTAACTATCAGGTCCTATATAGACTGGGCCCTGAAGGCCGAGATCGCCGCTCCCGGCGCGCGGAAGGCCCTTTGGATATCCGAGGACCGGCTGGTCGTGGCCGGATCGTCCCTGATCGAGGCCGTGACCGTCTCGACGGGCGCGCGGAAGCTGATCGCCCTGTCGCGAGTCGACGCCTTCGGCCGCGGCGCCGACGGCTCCTTCCTGGCGCGGGTCGGCGAGAAGGCGTACAGCATCCCCAGCATGTCGGGAAGCGCGGTCGGCAAGGCCGCGTCGTCCGGATCGGCGACGGGAGCCTGGGTTCCCGCGGCCTCCTTCGAGCCCCTGCCCGCGACGAGCGTCTCGGCCTCGTACCGCGTCTACCTCGACGACCTCGCGGCGGGAGCCTACAGGAACATCCTCATGATCAGGTCGGTGAAGGCCCTGGGCACTCGGCCCCTCTTCCCGCCGCCGGCCACTTCCTACGCGGCCTTCCCGGACCGCGAGGAGCCCCGCGCGGGGCCGGCCTTCGACCACGGCTCGCGCATCAGGCGGCGCGAGCTGGCCATCACCTTCGACGCGGTCGACTCCTCCGAGGGCCTCGCGGCCGTGCTCGACACGCTCAAGGACTACGGCGTGGCCTCGACCTTCTTCGTCAACGGCGAGTTCGTCAGGCAGAGCCCCGGAGCGGCCAGGCTCCTCGCGAGCTCGGGCCACGAGATCGGGTCCATGTTCTTCGCCGCGGTCGACGCCACGGACTCGCGCTTCAGGATCGACAAGGACTACGTCAGGCGGGGCCTGGCTCGGGCCGAGGACGAGTGGTTCGCCGCGACCGGCAAGGAGCTCTCCCTGCTCTGGCATACGCCCTACTACACCGTCAGCTCGGACATCATCGAGGCCGCCGCCACGATGAGCTACGCCTACGTCGGCCGCGACATAGATCCGATGGACTGGGTCACGAAGGCGGACGTCGCCAAGCTGCCCGGCGCCTACGCTTCCTCGCACGAGATCATCGAGAGGATCGTCAGGGAGGCTAAGCCCGGATCCATCATCCCGATACGCCTAGGCATGCCGGAGGGCCAGCGGGACGACTACCTCTACCGCGACCTGGCCCTCCTCATCGACGCGCTGGTCGGCGCGGGCTACAAGATAGTGCCCGTATCGACCCTGATCGAGCACGCCAATTGACGGCCGCCCGAGCGGAGGGGAAGTCCGGCGGCGCCGGGCTCGAGCTGTCCGCCGACGACGTGCGGTTCTCGATCGGCGAGGATCGCGCCGCGGCCGCGGCCGCGGCGGCGGCCCCCGAGACCGGCGGCCGCGCCTGGGGCCAGGCGGTGATCGGCCAGCCGAGGGCCCTCGAGGCCCTGAGGATGGGCGTGCGCGTCCGCGCCCGCGGCTACAATATCTTCGTCTCGGGCGCTCCGGGCACCGGCCGCAGGACGGCAGCCCTGCGCGTCATATCGGAGGCGTCCGAGTCCGCAGGGCGCCTGCGCGATATCGCCTACGTCTACAATTTCTCCTCGCCCCTCGAGCCCCGCGTCCTCCTGCTTCCCGCGGGAAAGGGCGAGGATTTCAAGCGCGACGTCCACCGCATGGTCGAGGCCGTCAAGGAGGTCGTCAGGCTCCAGGCGGAGAGCCCCTCGGCCCGCGAGGCCGAGGCCGTCCTGACCGCGAAGACGGAGGAGCGCGAGAACGAGCTGCTCTCGGCCTTCGAGGCCGAGCTCGCGGCCGACGGGTTCAGGCCCGTCCAGGTGGATTCCGGCTCGGGCGCGGTGATGGACATCGTACCGGCCGAGAGCGACTTCGCCGATTCGACCTCCTGCTTCGAGGCCCTGCAATCCGGCGTCTCGGCGGGCACGGTCGGCGCGTCGGACTACGACGCTCTGCGCAAGCGCTGGTTCGGCCACATGGACCGGATGAAGCGCCTCTTCGCAGAGCTGCGCCTGGCCCGCATCGAGCTCGAGGACAAGATCGAGGAGGCGCGCGAGGCCGCGATAGCCCCGCACGTCGAGGCAGAAGCCTCCCTCCTCCTCGCCAAGTGGCCCGACGAGCGATCCTCCTCCTGGATAATCGAGGCGCGCAGGGACATGATGTCCCACCTCTTCTTCTTCAAGGCCGAGGGAGAGACGGACGACCGGAGAAAGCGGCGCAGCCCCGCGCTCGCCCGCTACGGGGTCAACATCATCGTCGCGAACGGCGACGCTGCGCGGCCGCCGGTCGTCGTCGAGAACCACCCGACGCCGGCGAACCTCTTCGGCTCGATCGAGTCGAGGCCCGAGGACGAGGGAGACGCGCGCTCATCCTACCTGCGCATCCGCGGGGGCTCCTTCCTCAAGGCCTCGGGCGGCTTCCTCG
>Ga0075317_1000043_pt1 | contig 14812 bp, 11 predicted proteins | sample MayberryNE_TuleB_FD_120068 | JGI IMG/M metagenome (GOLD analysis project Ga0075317, IMG submission 120068) | Natural and restored wetland microbial communities from the San Francisco Bay, California, USA, that impact long-term carbon... | ecosystem: Environmental > Terrestrial > Soil > Wetlands ... | reverse complement strand
CAATCCCCATTCATCAATAAGTGATTTTGAAAAGAGCGCACTTAAAATCACAGGTGTAGCTTTTTACTTGCTGACAGCGGGGCTAATAACTGCTGCTGTTATGAACATAGTGAATCAACACAAACCTGAAACCACATGGAGAGGTATTATTATATCGTTAATTTCAATCGCAGTAATGTATTGGCTCTATTACTCAAAAATTAAGTATGGAAAAAAATTAAATGCAGCTCCTGTAATTGCGGATGGCAGGTGTACATTGATCTGCATCTATATGTCCGTGGTTCTTCTGGTTTCCGGTTTAATATTTGAGTTAACGGGTATTGGTTGGGTAGATACCGTTGGAGCTCTTTGCCTTGCCTGGTTTTCATTGAAAGAGGGCAGGGAAGCTTTTGAAAAGGCGTCAGGCAGGGAATGTTGTGATAAATGCTAAGCGGCTTTGAAAATACAAAATCCCGGTTTTTTTTGAATCCGAAATTCAATACTTCTGAAAGTACAGTTTAAATTCGGTAAATGTGAAGCTTCGAAAACAACTCAGGTCATGATATACCCTGTATGATGGTGGATATTGAGCCATCGGAGGGATATACTCAAAATCGTAGAAATTGTTCTCATTAAAATTTACCTTGATATCATCGAATTTCTTAATACACTTGCACTTATACATAAAGGTAGGATTTGGAAAAGATTGACGCAAAAGTAATACTAATTGTGCTGGTGTCAAAATAAGTTGTGAACTATTCCTCTTTAACTTTAAAGGGTCTCCGGATGTTATAAAAAGAACAAGTCTTCAATGAGTATTAGAAACGAAGTTTATATATTTGCCGGCTAGAAGAATTTCATTTATTTGACAATCAACAGGTATTAAAATGAATACAAGAAAGGAATTATTAAGACAAACGATTGAACATATCGACATTAAATCATTCGACGCAACGCCAATCATTGAGTCAATGAAGAAAATGTCATTTTCGTCCAGGGATACAGCCAATGCTGCCGATATTTTCTTGAAGATGGTTAGCGATAAGGAATGTACCAATATCCTTACCCTGGCTGGTAGTACAAGTGCAGGTGGATGTATGCAGGTATTTGTGGAAATGGTTAAGAATAATATGATCGATGCCATCGTAGCTACGGGTGCAAGCATTATTGATATGGATTTTTTTGAAGCCATTGGTTTCAAACATTATATAGGCAGGCGCGACATTGCAGACATTCAACTCAGAGAAAATTATATCGACAGGATTTATGATACTTTTATAAATGAGGAAGACCTTCAGGTTTGCGATGGTACTATAAAACTGATTGCAGACAGCCTTGAACCGAGACCATATTCATCGCGTGAATTTATTCAGGAATTGGGAAAATATCTGATGAAAAATGCAGTAAAAAAGGATTCTTTAATACAAGCATGCTTTGAAAACAATGTTCCAATTTTCTGTCCGGCTTTTTCAGATAGTAGCGCGGGTTTTGGTCTTGTGAAGCATCAATGGGAAAACCCCAAAAAGCATGTTACCATTGATTCGGTCAGGGATTTCAGGGAATTAACCATGATCAAAATGGAGGCAGGAATCTCCGGTTTGTTTATGGTTGGTGGGGGTGTTCCCAAAAACTTTGCACAGGATACGGTTGTTTGTGCTGAAATCTTGGGCAAATCGGTACCCATGCACAAATATGCTGTTCAGATAACTGTGGCTGATGTTCGTGATGGTGCATGTTCTTCATCAACTCTTCAGGAAGCAACATCATGGGGAAAAGTGGACACGCAGTATGAGCAAATGGTATTTGCTGAAGCTACCACAGTTTTGCCCCTTATTACCAGTTATATTTATCATAATCGTAGCTGGCAACCAAGGAAATCCCGTGAATGGAGTAAGATTTTTTAATCATTTCCCCAAACGCAATCAGGCTATCAGAAATACTACTCGATTTTTCTGATAGCCTGAAATGCTGAGGTATTGCTAAATCATTTCCTGATTCAGTTCAATCCAATTGAATTTGTTATCACTTCCTTCCTGCAAATCCTGATTCCCATATCCATTACCATTATTGCTGCCGTTACCATTTCCGTTTCCATTCCCGTTATTGCTAAAACGTTGTTCCGCTGTCTGGAGAATAAACCGGAGCATTTCGCGGTAGTCAAGACCTTTTAATGTAGCCATTTTTGCCATATGACCATCCCAACACCATCCGGGATTGGGATTTACTTCGAGCAATTTAGGAACTCCATCCTGATCAAATCGCCAATCAAACCGGGCATAATCTCTGCAATTCAGCCTTTCAAAAAGTTTCAGGCATTGTTCGGTAAGCATCTTCTCTGTTTCTTCGGGAAGATTCACCGGAATTGATCTCAATAATTTGAAATAGGGTGTATCCTGAAGCCATTTAGCTTCGTAGCCACAAATTTTGGGCAGATCATCAGGAAGAGCCGAATAATCTTCTTCAGCAAAGGGAAGAACTGAATATGATTCCGGAGGGTTGCCAATAATACCGATGGTGAGTTCTTTTCCCGGCAGGAATTCTTCAATAATAATAGGCTTTTCATATCCCACTTTCTCCCTTATCCGGATGATGGCATCATTCAGTGATTCATAATCGTAGCAAACATTTTCTGCAGTAATGGCTATGCTGCTGTCGCCGTAATTCGGCTTGGCAATCACAGGGAAGTCAATGTTCATTTCAAACACATTGTCTTCAGGTTTAATAAACACAGCATCAGCAACAGGTATAGCCATTTCTCTTGAAATGCCGCGTACAAGAGATTTGTCGTAACAATAAGATAAACCCTGTGGATTGGCCCCGGTATAGTTAATGCCCAAGAGCTCCAGCAACGCCGGAATATGTAATTCTTTCCGGGGGTCATTAAAATAACCTTCATCACATAAATTAAGAACAAAATCAGTGCGCGATTTCAACTTCATCAAGTCGCTCAGTATAGTTGCATGGTTGCACAGATAGATAAATTTATATTCAGGAAGACTACTCAACGCAATTTTTAATTGTCTGATGGTAGCCATGTCATTCTGATCGAATCCACCTGTGGGTTTTACGGTATCAGGTTTATCAGGGTCGCCCATAATTACTACAACATTTTTTAATTCTGCCCTTTTAGCCTTAACGGGTGTCCATTCCTTAAATGCCTGGGATGTAACAATAATTCTCCTTTCCATCATACCCAGATCCTGATTCCTTTTTGAATCGGTATCAATATTGCCATGGAAGGCAACATTAATATATCCTGTACGTTGGAACATATCGAAAAGAACTTCCTTGTTATAGAGCCTTTCAGCATAAAATTGATCAAGTACCACACCCTTGGTAATGTTGGTGATCACTTCCCGCGATATCAGTCGTTGATTATCCGATGCAAGTGATCGTTCCCTGCACACGAAATGCTTGGGGTCAATCCATTCCCAGCTTCTGGGATTATAATTACTTCTTAAATAATTACCATCAGCAACGTCGATTAGAAACTTTCCATCTGGTTTTAATACCCTCAGTACTTCTTTTAAGATCTTAATATCATCTTCAGTGCTTTCGAAATACCCAAAGCTATTGCCCAACATCATTACCATATCAAATGTATCTGCCGGATAAGGAAGCTTTCGGGCATCACCTTCTCTGAAATTGGCACTGAGATGTTCTGTTATATTGATATTTTTTGCCTTTCTGATTAGGAAATGAGAACGGTCAAGACCGTTAACATTCTTATATCCCCTGCGGGCAAGTTCCAGCGAATGCCTTCCTTGTCCACAGGCAAGATCTAGTATGACCATGTTTTTCTCCAGACTCAGGATTTCTGTAAACAGGTCAACTTCTTTATGGGTTATCTGCATATCTTCCACTACATCCGCATCGGTTTTGAGATACATTGAATTGAAAATGCGTCTCCACCAATCAGGTTGAAGATAATGCTCAAGGTTTTCAACTGGGCCAAAAGATCCGTTTGGCAACTGACCATTTTTTTTGGACCGAGAACCATTATTCCCGTTGTTTTTCATCGAAATATATAAAAGAATTAAAGTGAATTATACTAACGACCTATTTGAAAATTATGATGCAAGAATAACGACGAATGACAAATATTTAAAGCATTATTTTGCATTGTTGATAAATAATTAAATTGTTCATTATTGTTAGTAACACTTAAGCAATCAATTTGATATGACAAATCTACAGGTTACTTGCACTGAATGTAAAAAAGAAATGAACAGTTTAATAACATGCAGCTAATGGGGAATATTTTCCATGAATATGGAAAATAGGATATTATAATTGTTTCTCATAACAAATGAACGGTATCTTCTGATATTCAGTATGGAATGATGCAACTTCTTTAAAACTCTTTTTTTCATATAACTGACGGGCTATTTCACCGGGCTTAAATACATCCAAACGGATGCAGTCGAATCCATTTTCCCTGGCATAGTCCTGTGCAAAATCTACCATTTGATTGCCAATACCCTTACCCTGCCAGGTTGGATGTACTACCATATTCTGCAGATAAAGCGGCTTTGTTGATTTTGCTTTGAAAGCAACTGATTTATACTCCTCCGGCTCCTGTTTATTCAGAGTAACCATACCTTTGCACACACCTTTGTCTTTAGCCAGGAATATTGAGCCACATTTCAGATCATTTACTACCAGTTCAGTGTTGGGGAAGGAACTGTTCCAGTGCCTGAAACCCTTGGCATTCATATCGAGAATGCATACCTTGAGTAAAAAGAGAATTTCTATAAGTTCAGAAGGCTTGGCCGGACTAATTTCCATTGGGATGTGTGATTTCGGATTTTAAGTTATCGTACTAAGTATCAATTATTTGATTCAGAAGTAATGTCAAAATCAGGCTTGTGTGAATACTTCATAATATTCACTTATTTTTGCTATAAAAATAATGAGTTTTTTTAAATTAAAAATAGTTCTTTTCACCAATCATCTAAATCCCCTGATCTTTCCTATTCATGAGATATTTCAAAAAACCATCCTTCTTTTACCTAAGATTTAAAAAATTCCGGGGTTGGTTATTGATCAACCTGATAATCGCGTGTCTGGCTTTGACCTGTAATCGTGAGATGCTTGATCCCGATCCTAATGCCCTTCCTTCATTTTCTGCAGATACCATAACCTTTGATACTGTTTTTACTTCTATAGGCTCAGCAACCCTGAGTTTTAAAGTATACAACAGAAGCAACCGTCCGCTTATCATTAATTCCATAGAGCTGGCCGGAGGCGAGGCCTCGTTTTTCCACCTGAATATTGACGGTGAAGCGCTTCCATACATCTCTAATGTTGAAGTGGCTCCCGATGACAGTTTGTTTGTATTCATAGCAGTAACAATTGATCCCAACAATAGCAACAATCCAGTAGTAATAAGAGATTCCATTGTGTTCAATACACGCGGAAAATTGCAGGATATTAAATTAATGGCATTTGGGCAGGATATCCATCTTATAGATGGTCAAATTATCCATAATACTGTTTGGGAAAATGATAAACCATATCTTATTTACAATTCCATGGCTGTTGACACGGGCCACACACTTACCATACAAGCCGGAACTCAGATATTTTTTCACCGCAATTCAAGCCTTATTGTGTGGGGTACATTGCTTGTGGATGGAACTGCAGAAGAACCAGTGATTTTTCAGAATGACCGGCTTGAAGAGTTTTACAGAATCATACCCGGGCAATGGGGAACAATTTACATCGATCCCATAAGCAGAGGTAATAGAATAAACCATGCCGTCATTTCCAATGCCATTGCAGGTATACAAATCGGTTATCCATCTGATTATTTAATACCTGAGCTGGAGATATCGAACAGTAAGATCTTTAACGTTTCCTTTGCGGGTATTTATGCTTTCGGTGCTGAAATTAACTGCTATAACACAGTTATTGCCAATTCAGCCGGACCTGCAGTTGCTTTGCTCAGAGGCGGAGATTATCGCTTTCACCATTGCACTATTATAAATAACGGTGTGCCCGGTGCTTCCCGCTCAATGCCTGCCGTTGTTTTGTCCAATACATTCAAAAATTCAGAATCAGATGTGTCAGGTGATTTGCTAAGAGCGGAGTTCAGTAACAGCATCATCTATGGGTCCTATCCTCATGAAATCCAACTGATACATAATCAAACTGATTTGTTTAATTTTCGGTTTAGTCACTGCATTTTAAAGGCTGTTCAGGATTCCCTGAGTGATATCTCCGGCAATTTTGCATCAGTTAAATTTAATGAAGATCCATCGTTTGTTAATGATTCAAACAGGTATCACCTGGATTATAGTCTGGATACTCTTTCTCCCGCCAAAAATTCGGGAGATGTTCAATTATTAATCACCTATCCGTACCTTGAGGAGGACATTACCGGAAGCTTCAGAAATTCTGACGGCATGCCTGACTTAGGCGCTTATGAAAGAAAAGAAGATTAAAATTCTATTCATGCGTATTTTCATTGTATCAGTTTTCGTTGTTTTATTCTCCTTTACTTTGTATGCACGTGAAAATTTCAATGAAGATGATTCCACGTACCTCGTTATGTTTTATAATGTGGAAAACCTTTTTGACTATACTGATGATTCACTCACTGCAGATGAAGATTTTACACCTGCCGGAGATTTGCACTGGACGGCAAAACGTTATTATAAAAAGCTGGATAATGTTTACAAGGTCATTACAAATATAGGAGGTTGGAATCCCCCTGATATTATCGGGTTATGTGAAATTGAAAACAGGAAAGTTCTCCAGGATCTGATTTATGAAACACCTTTATCTAAGTTTGAATTGGGTATAATTCATGAAGATTCACCGGACAGGCGCGGAATTGATGTTGCCCTACTGTATAATAAGAGAACAATAATCCCTGTTCAGATCAAAAGTCTGAGGCTGAAGCACCCCGGATTTTTAACCAGAGACATTCTTTACGTAAAGCTTCTGATGGGGAACGACTCTTGTCATATATTTGTGAATCACTGGCCGTCGAGATCCTCTGGGCAGTTAGAAACTGAAGCAGGCAGATTCGCCGCTGCAAAGCTTTTACGATATCATACGGATTCATTATTCAATCATAACCCATCTGTCCGTATTCTCATCATGGGCGATTTTAATGATGACCCCGGCGATGAAAGCCTTAGTTCTGTTTTAAATGCAAAAATGACTATTGTTAAGCCATTTACAGAAAGACTTTATAACATGACGGTAATACCAACTTCAGGAATGATCCGTGGAACCCTGAAATACCAGGGAAAATGGAATTCTTTTGATCAGATCATTGTTTCAGGGAATATGATTCAGGAAGAAGGCCTTACTGTTAGTGAAGAAGGATATACGATTCTCCATAATATTTTTTTACTTCAGAAAGATGAAACCTATACCGGTTTTAAACCCTTCCGGACCTATAACGGATACCGTTATATAGGAGGGTATTCTGATCATTTGCCGGTTTTCATTCGTATGAATACCAAATGATAGGGGAAAAGGTGGTAAGGCCTACCTTACATAACATTCACTTCCATCTCAAGATGCACCCCAAATTGAGCCATTACCGTTTTCTGAATTTCAAGAGCACACTGAAGAATTTCCATTCCTTCGGCATTGCCGCGGTTAATAAGGATCAACGGTTGTAAATGATGTGTGCCCGTATTTCCGAATATTTTGCCCTTCCATCCGCTTTGATCTATCAGCCACGCTGCAGATATTTTCACTGTTCCGTCAATGAGCTTATAAACAGGAATTGCCGGGAAAGATTGGCGAAGCATGTCGGCCTGTTCAGCATGCACAATAGGATTTTTAAAAAAACTACCCGCGTTTCCTGCCTCGGATGGATCAGGTAATTTATTTTTCCTGATTTTTATAATAGCCTGTCGTATTGTTTGAATGGATATATCATTCTGCTGTTCCAATTCTTTTTTAAGATCGGGATACGCGGTATTGTATAAAGGTTTTTTACTGAGTCGAATATACACATGTGTAATGATAACACTGTTTTTCAACTCATTCTTAAAAATGCTGTTTCTGTACGAAAACTGACATTCTTCCGACTTAAGCTGAATTGCCTTACCATTCAGTGTTTGATAACCTTCAACCTTTTCAATATAATCCATAATTTCAACACCATAAGCACCAATATTCTGAACCGGACAAGCCCCTGCAAGTCCGGGAATCCATGATAGATTTTCTATACCCGACCATGAATTCATAACGCAATATTCCACCAGATGATCCCAAACAACACCTGAACCAACTTTGAGCATCACTTGTGTTGTATCTTCTTTAACCTTCTCGATACCGGGTATAACAGGATGAACAATGATTCCTTCATAATCCTTGGTAAACAATACATTGCTGCCACCGCCAAGAATGAAAAAGGGATAATTCTTTAAATAATTTGTTTTAAGAAATTCCTCAACCTCAAGCAGGCTGCTTAATTTGATAAAATAGCTGCTTTTGGCCCGAACCCCGAAGGTGTTGTATTTTTGAAGCGCGAAATTTTCTTTCAGAGAACTCATTTTCAACGAATATGGAAACAAACATACTATCTCTGAAAAGATTCGAACTAACCATGGTAAAATTTATTTAAATTAGTTCTACTTTGACTTAAATTATATATCGTCCCTATGGGATTTAAGGGAATTTAATATGATCAAATTCTACCAATATTTAACCTCTACGAGGTTGGAAAAAAGTGCCATAGGCACGAAATATCGGTAGAAAAGAAATTTAATGTATCATTTTATAGTCCTGTAGGGACGATATATTGATCTTTCAACGTAGAATTAGTAAAAATTTAAAATTGCGTCATGCGTATTATTCTTTGCGTAACCAATGATATAACTACCGACCAAAGGGTTAACCGCATAGCAAATTCATTAAAAAAAATTCCTGCAGATATTTTAATCGCAGGAACACTTTTGCCAGACAGCATTCCGTTAACTGCTAATAAATTTCCCTGGCACAGGATAAAGATGCTTTTTAAAAAAGGGCCTTTGTTTTATGCTGAATATAATACCCGGTTATTTTTTTATCTGCTTTTTATAAAAGCAGATATTCTTGTTTCTAATGATCTTGACACACTCCCGGCAGTATATATAGCTTCGCTATTCAGACAAAAGCCGATTATTTATGATAGCCACGAATATTTTACAGAATTACCTGAATTAGTCCACCGTCCATTGATTAAGAAAATTTGGCGGGGTATAGAAGCTATGATTCTTCCCCATTTAAAATACTCATATACTGTAAGCTCTTCCATCGCATCGGATTATAACAGAAAATTTGGTATTAATATGCAGGTCATACGCAATCTTCCTGTTTTGAGAGGAATACAGCAGTCCGGACCACCATTAAGAAAAGAGAAGGAGAAATTAATCATTTATCAGGGCGTGCTCAATATGGGTCGTGGGCTTGAGGTTGCGATTATGGCCATGCAATATACTGATAATGCAAGGCTGATCATTTGTGGCGCAGGATATTTTGAAAAAGAACTCCGTGAATTGACAAGAAGGTTAAAACTGTATGATAAAATCCGGTTTATGGGACGAATTCATCCCGAAGCTTTAGCACTTTACACAACCCAGGCAGATTTAGGAATTTCACTTGAAGAAAACAAAGGCTTAAACTACTATTATGCGCTGCCCAATAAACTATTTGATTACATACAGGCTCAAATACCGGTTTTGGTTTCCAATATGCCCGAAATGGCCAATATTGTAAATACATATGGCGTTGGAGAAGTTATAAACAACGGGGGGCCCGAAGAGTTGTCCGAAGTATTCCGGGATATGCTTTTTAATGAATCTAAACGCAGCGTATGGAAAACAAACCTCATAAAGGCAGCAAAGGAACTCTGCTGGGAAAATGAAGAGAAAAAATTATTGGATATTTATCGGCAGGTAAAGGTGAAATAAAATTATGCGTGTCGGAAACATTTCATAGAAAAATTTGGTAAATTGTTGTTGTAATTTAGATTATGAACAATGTTTCTGAAGTTAGAACTTTTATTTGCCCTGAAAGGGCTTCAGCAATAGGATAGGGCAACGCCCTATTTGGTGTAAATGTAAGACAAACCTGCCCTGTAAGGGCAATAGCATAGCTTATGTCACAATCATTATCCAAAGTTTATGTGCATATAACTTTTAGCACAAAAAACCATCAGCCGTTCATTGACGATATTATCAACATTTCTCTTTTTGAATACATCGGAGGAATATGTAAAGGATTAGAGTGTAATCCTGTCAAAATAGGCGGGTACCATGATCATGTTCATATATTATGCCTTTTATCACGAAAAACAGCCCAAATGAAATTATTGGAAGAAATCAAGAAACAGTCTTCAAAATGGATCAAGACAAAAGGCAAGAATTATTCAGACTTTTATTGGCAGGACGGTTATGGTATTTTTTCGGTAAACCCTTCAGAAACCGATGTTGTAGTTGCCTATATAGACAACCAGAAGGAACATCATAAAAAAATAACCTTCAAAGATGAATTTCGGGCATTTCTTAAAAAATATAAGGTTGATTATGATGAGAGATATGTCTGGGACTGAAAAACTTGCTTTCGCCCTTTCAGGGCTTTGTTGATTAACTATCAGTAAAATAGGGCGTTGCCCTATCCTGTTGCTTTTGCCCTTTCAGGGCATCTTAACTGCATTGTGGAAATTCACAGATCCCTTTTCCTCAGCAGCAAGTAAGTGAAGTAAATAAAAATAAGGGTATAGATCAACACAATAGCTATGTCCTGAAGGGCTACATAATCCTGCACTTCCCTCAAGGCATATTTGCCGAAGGGCATATGTATCAGGTTATTTATAGCTTTCAGCGGGAAAAGTCCCTTGATCCATCCAATCTCAATTCTCAAAACAACAATCGGCTCAATAATAATAGTGTAAAGGAACATAAGACCCATCGCCAGTCCCGTTCGCTTAATAAGCAACCCTATAAGCATGGCAAAAATCAGGTAAGCCATGAGCACTAAGAAATAGGCAGGAATAAATCCGGAATATTTAATAAGATCATGAATTTGCAAATCAGGGGTGCTAACCATTCCGATGATTAGTCCCGACAGAAAAAGAAAAAAAGCAGATCCGAAAGAGAGTATAAAAATAAGGAACAACTTGGAAATAATAAAATCCATTCTGCTCATTCCATTCATGATATTCTGCCGGAGCGTGTTGTAGGTAATTTCATTTGTGATGGATATGATGACAAAAACTGCGAGAATGAACTTCAAATAAGCTGCAACATAAGTAATGTTATGCCATATATCCGGAAATTGATAAATCGGAATGACAGAAGGATCAATTATTTTTTCAAATGCGTCTCCTAGTGAAATCGATTTGAGGAATAGTTTTCCGCTTAATATCACTAACAATATGATCCCGATATGCATGCTGGTCAATATCCAGAAAGTGGCGTTCGATCGAATTTTCAGGACTTCAATTTTAAATAATCTGTTCATGCCTCTCCTTTTAAGATTTCCAGGAATTGAGTTTCCAATGATTTTTTTTGTAATACAAGGTGGTTAACTGCCAATCCCCGTTCAAAAACATAACGGCTCACCTCACTTATCAGTATCTTCCCGGGAAGAGTGACTAAAATAAAATCTCCTTTGTTTTCAACATGATATTGTTGGGGAAATTTTTCTAAAACCTTTATGAGTGCTCCCATATCATCGGCGGCAATTTCGAGATATTGTTCTTCATGAGCTTCATTTACTGGTCCGGTATGCATCAACATGCCCTTATTCAACACTGCGAAATGGGTACACACTTTTTGCACTTCATCGAGTAAATGACTGGCCAGAATGATCGTTTTTCCTTCCTCTGCTATTATACGGATAATTCCTCTTATTTCTGCAATACCCCGTAGATCAAGTCCGTTAGTTGGTTCATCCAGTATCAGAACTAATGGATTGCTCAGTAAAGTGGCGGCTAATGCCAATCTTTGTTTCATCCCCAATGAAAATGTTCTGAAAGCTGAATAGCGGCGGTCATAAATACCTGTAATCTTCAAAGACTCATCAAGGTGGTCATATCCGCAGTTTTTAATTTCAGCAATTATTTTTAAATTATCTGCTGCGGACAAATAAGGGTAGAATGAAGGGGTTTCAAGTATGGATCCGATATTCTGAAGATTTTTCTTATCGGGAGGGTGGCCAAACCAGGTGTAAGAGCCCGAAGTAGGATTAATTACGTCCAGGAGCATTCCCAAAGTAGTGGTTTTTCCGCTTCCATTGGGTCCCAGTATTCCAAATACGCTTTTTTCCGGAATGGTCAAGGTTAGATTGTTAACAGCCTTTATTCGCCCAAAGTGTTTGGTGAGACCTGAAGTACTTACTACGTTATTCAAATTGAAATTATTGGTGGTTAATTATAAACTGTCTCTGTGGTTATCAAGTTTCTTTTTCAACTCCATAAATTTCTGGATATTGATTGACCCAATGAGATCAATAAGCATCAGGGTTTCATTATTTTCAACAATAGCTACGAACCCGACAGAGTTACCCCTTTTTTCACAATTGTAAACATGAACTGAATTGCCCTTTTCATTGATCATCATAATATCATTATATTGCTCTTTCTTCAGGCTTTCCTTTAAAAGCGTAATATGTTCACGTTTAAAATTTTGGTCAGCTTTATTATAATTTAATATTCTGATTTCCTCTATGTCTTTCAATATTTCCGCAAAGTCGGGATTATTATCCGGGTTCAACATTTTTAGCGTGCTGCTGTAAAAAAATATGTTGGAATTTTCTTTAAAGTCGGATCTGAAACTGGTAATACTTTTACTTTGTGCGGATAAGCTTAGAGAACAAATCAGCAATAATAAGTTGAAAAGGTTTCGCATAAATTTTCTTTTATGAATAACACGACCAGCTTACCTGAAAATTACAAAAATAATTATTAAAGTTTGATAATTTCATTTTTGCTCGTTTGGGCATCGATAACTGTAATGGCAGCCATATTTACAATTTCTCTTACTGAACTAGCCATTTGAAGCACCTGTATGGGCTTGCGCAGTCCGGTTACGATTGGACCTATTACTTCAGCCCCTCCGAGCTCCTGCATCATTTTATAAGCTATATTTCCCGAATTCAGATCGGGAAATATTATAGTATTCACATCAAGATCTCCCAGCTTGCTAAACGAAAATTTTTCCTGCCTGATTTTTTTATTGAAAGCATAATTGGCTTGCATTTCACCATCTACCATTAGATCAGGATATTCCTGATGCAGCATTTCCACTGCTTCACGGACGATATCAGGGCTGGCATTACGGTTGGATCCGAAGTTAGAATAGGACAGCATGGCAATGTGTGGTACCATGTTGAATTTTCGTACTTCATTGGCCGTAAGTAAAGTTGTATCTGCCAGCATACGTGCTGATGGATTAATATTGACCGTAGTATCGGCAAAAAAGAAAGGCCCCTTTTTTGTGATGACGATATACATACCCGCAATATGTTTCAGGCTATTATTGGTTCCAACAACCTGCAACGCTGGTCGTATGGTATTAGCATATTGTGTAGAAAAGCCTGCAAGGAAACCGTCCACTTCACCTGAGTCAACCATCATTACCCCAAAATAGTTGGAATCATGGATTTTTTCCAGGGCTTCCTCAATGGTCATTCCTTTCCGTTGACGTTTTTCAAACAACATCGTAGCATATCTTTTGCGGCGTTCCTCCTCGGCTCCGCTATGGTAATCGATAATGCGGATTCCATTCAGATCAATATTATTTTCATGGGCAATCTGTTTAATTTCAGATTCATTTCCCAAAAGGATCGGAATGGCAATACCTTCATTTACCACACTTTGAACGGCCTTTAATACCTTAAGATTATTCGCATCAGCAAATGCAATGGTTTTTGGATCTTTAGCAGCACGGCTCCGGATATCATCCACCAGTTTATCATATAAACCCATCCTTTTCATGAGGGAAATTTCATAAGCCTTCCAATCGGTAATTGATATACGTGCAACACCTGAATCCATGGCTGCTTTAGCAACAGCTGGAGCAACACGGGTAATCAGACGGGGATCAAGAGGTTTTGGTATGATATAATCCCGGCCAAATATAAGATTCTTAACCTTATATGCATTGTTCACCTGTTCGGGAACGTCTTCTTTGGCAAGCCCTGCAAGAGCATATACCGCTGCCAGCTTCATTTCTTCATTAATGGTTCTTGCCCTTACATCAAGTGCTCCTCTGAAAATAAAAGGAAATCCCAACACATTGTTTACCTGATTTGGAAAATCACTTCTTCCTGTGGCAATGATCACATCTTTTCTGGCTTCCACAGCATCTTCATAAGAAATCTCCGGTGTAGGATTGGCCATAGCAAATACAACAGGATTTTGAGCCATTGACCTGAGCATATCTTTTGACAAAACATTGCCTGTTGATAAACCCAAAAACATATCTGCGCCATTTACTGCATCTGCAAGAGTTATCATATCTACATCACGGGCAAATTCGTTCTTATATTTATTCAAGTCGCTTCTTTTGGTAGTGACTATACCTTTGCTGTCTACCATAATTATATTTTCAGGCTTCACGCCAAGCTTTTTATACAAGCGACCGCACGAGATAGCCGAAGCTCCGGCTCCGTTGATAACAACCTTAATATTTTCGATTTTTTTCCCGGTAATGACCAGTGAATTGAGCAAACCCGCAGATGAGATTATAGCGGTTCCATGCTGATCATCATGGAAAACCGGGATGTCCAGCTCATTTTTCAGGCGCTCTTCAACTTCAAAACATTCAGGTGACTTTATATCTTCCAGATTAATTCCACCAAAAGTGGGCGATATCGCCCT
>Ga0075317_1000042_pt1 | contig 14929 bp, 34 predicted proteins | sample MayberryNE_TuleB_FD_120068 | JGI IMG/M metagenome (GOLD analysis project Ga0075317, IMG submission 120068) | Natural and restored wetland microbial communities from the San Francisco Bay, California, USA, that impact long-term carbon... | ecosystem: Environmental > Terrestrial > Soil > Wetlands ... | reverse complement strand
TGTTTTTGTAATCAGCAAGAATAGTAATGCTGTCCTCAGTTTCAATGACATCTGAAATACCAGAAATATCACCGTTAAAAACAGTTTCGAGCATAGAATACTCATCTTCAGAGTGTTCAAGGTTGGCGTGGGTTTTTGTCCCCATTGCCATAAACGCTCTTGAGTCTGGTGAGATTGCATAATCACACGTTAAAAGCAGGTACACCTCCCGCGTACCCCGTATTAATTGTGTGGTTGATGGTTTCCCCTTCCATACCCGCTCAGATCCCGCCATCTGGAGATATGAGCGTGTAGCGCAACGTTCACCCATTCTGCAGCCAGACTCTTTGAGACAGTCAGAGATGGGGATTTGGTTGTTGTCGGGACAAATAAACCATTTTGCCCCCATCACTTCCCCACCTTTCTCATTGCATAATTAATTTTCTCGCAATACCTATGCAGCATGTCAGAGTAAAAAGCCCCCTTGCTTGTTGCCCCACTGTTCAGGTAAGCCATTTCAGCAGCTTTCTTCTGATTACTGTCGATCCAGAAACAGACCGAATACATTTTTTGCTCGGTATCACCACTTTTTTCTTTAGGCATAAAACTCCTTTTGTTATTTGTTTTTAGCTTTTTTGTGTGGCAAATTAGCAACCATTGCTTTGTATGCAACCGTGCCTTGGTGAATTAGTTCACGCTTGTTTGCAGCTTCGCTCTTTGCCTTACCCAACTTCTGACGGTACTCTTTAGTCTGTGCCATAAAACTCCTTTAATAAGGTTAAAATTAAACTTCCACTACAACCAATCCGCCACTAAAAGCCCTGCGGACTAAATAAAACTTATTATCACACGTCTCTACCAGCCCGTATATGCGGTCGTGTAAAAAGATGGTATTTTTAGCTATGGGAAGATATCCGTACTCAATAGTTCTAATCATGTTTAGACCCCTAATAAATTTTCTGCCTTAAATTCTACTCTCAATACAAAATAACACCTCCCCCTCAACAAGTCAACATTAAAACATAAAATCTTTTTTAAAAAAAAACATTAAATAAGTTGACTTTGATAAAAAATGGTGTTATTTTGTTAGGGTGTCGGGGTTGAAACAATTAGAAAAGGAGTGAAAAATGGCAGTAGTATTTATGGTTACCAAAGACACTGGCGAATTTATAAGGTATCATATTGTGTTAAACAAAACTGAAAACGAGTTGTCGGAAATAATATTAAAACACAATTCTGATGATAGCAAAAAAGACCGTGCGTATATTGTGACTGTACCGCACGTAGTAGCTGCGCTTGAACACAAAGAATCTGCCCAAAGCGTAAAGGATTACGCCAAAGATGTTAAAGAGGGCATCAACGATTTGATGGATGTTATACGCGATGGTGTGCGGTCGCTGGAAACTCTTGTTGAGAGTATGTGCGAGTTTATAAAAGACAACTTTACAGAGGAGCAAAAATGATCTTCCTACGCGAAACGAAAAAACTAATATTAATGATCTGGCGTGATTACCAGATTGCACGGAACAGAAAAAGATGCATTTGGACGTACCACAAAAATGGATTGTGGTATGGAGCGTGTGGGGTGAGCGGTTTTTTTGCCACAAAACATAGTAACACTAAAATATCAATATGCCCAAACTGCGGAAGAAAAATCAGAAAGATTTATATATGATAATTCATAAGCAACTAATATCGTTTCAAAAATTGAGCAGCGTTTGCAGATATCGCGGCGGTTATTGTTGGAGCGGCCGATCCAAAACAACAAAGTGCGAAGCAAAACACTGCCCGATCTGGCGCGACTTAATCAAGCACAAAGGAGAAATTGTGGAAAAAGCAAAAGGGCGTCCGCGAATGTACGACAAACAATTACGGGATATCGTAGATACTGAAAAGTCGATATTTTGCAGCACTATTAGTGAGTATACCATTCTCGCTGCTGCCGCAAGAAAGATCGGGCTGTTTCCTGTTAAGGTATTCAAATGCCTTTACATAAGATCAGTTAAAACCAAGTCAAAAGATATTATCAAAACATTAATGTGAGGGGTGTTTATGGATTTCAAAGAGCTGCAAACAAGGCAAGGCACATGGCAAGCAAAAAATTTTCCAGGTGCAAAGAATTATCAACCCCTTCTCGGTATATCTGAGGAGGTGGGTGAGCTTTGTCACGCCCATTTGAAGGCAGAACAGGGTATCAGGAAAAACGAAGATCATGAAGAGATGAGAAAAGACGCTGTAGGCGATATCATTATTTTTCTTGCCGGTTACTGCAATTTAAACGGAATTGATTTGCAAGAATGCGTTGAAGCTGCATTTGCAATTGTTGAAGCAAGAGTTTGGAATAAGGAATAAAAAATGCAATCACCAATAAAAAAAGTAAACTTTCAGGTATGGTGCAACCGGTGTGATATGGTTGAAAAAGGTAATTGCGGGGATATGGATAATAGCCGGTGTGGACATCCTTGTTGCTCTCGAAATTGCGATAGTTTCAACAATCTTGAAAATGTAAAGTAAGGGGGTTTTGTGTTCTACAAATTAATAAAGTTTTTGGCCGGTGTATCGCTATTTGTGTGGTGCTTATTAGTGGTATCGGTAATAATCACACTGGGATACTGGGTAACTTTTTTTGCAGTTTATTCACCAAAATAAAGGGGTTATAATGTTAGCCGTTGGTCAAGTTGTTTATTACTCAGAGCGCGGTCAAATCTACGAAGGGGTTATTACAAAGGTTGGCAAAAAATATTTTTATGTTGAAGGTTTTCGCAACCCGATTCTTATTGATACAATGCGCGAAAAGTCTCAATATAGCGGAAGCTCTCGCGTGTACTTTTCAGCACAAGAAATACTTGATGAGAAAGAAATGGAAGATTTGTATCGAAAAATAGCTGGTATTTTCAGGGGGTGGTCAAATAATTTTACGCTTGAACAATTGAGGGATATTGATAAAATAATTGAAAAGAAAGAGGTGTAAAAATGCCAGAATTTACAGGAGAATGTGAAATTGATATTGATCCGGAAGACTATATTGATAAGTGTAGCGAGAGGGAAAAAGCTAAGTTGAGAGAGCTTCTTAGTGATGGCCCATGCGTTGATTGGTACCGATACAAAGAGATAGTAATTGATTTCTACAAAGGTCAATTCAGCCTCGAAAATCTCATATCTGAGTTTGGTATTGAGAACGTTAAAAGTGTAATCAGCAAAATGGAGACGGTATGAAAAAAATAACTTACACATGCAATATCTGTGGTAGCGAAATAACATATCCGTCTGATAGCTTTGGCGTGAGCTTAACAGTTGATAACAAGCCGGTACTTGTGGATTATGTAAAAGTTAACGCTGTACATATGCACTACAGTTGCGCTCATGCCTTAAAAGAGCAGATTTGCTTACCGGAAAATTCAGCAAAAATCGAGGATTACCTTGGGAGGCCATTTTGACAATAACACAAATCAACCTTTTCAGCGAGAAAGACGATCCTGTAATAATGCCAGACCACCACCTTTCCTTGTACCAAAAGTTTAAAATCCGCAACCGATACCGGAAACGGACGGGGAAGAACAATTGTGGGAATTGTGGAAACGGAGAACTGTTGGAGGGTAATACTAAAAATTACCGTAAATGTAAACGCATCGGTTTTTCGAGCAGTACAGCTACCGATGTGAGTAGGAACTATGTTTGTGATTTACATAAACCACAGGAGCCAAAATGAAAGCAGAAATTGAAGAGTTAGAAGTGTGTTTTTCGATTAAACTTGAACCTGAAGATATGGATGATCAGATAAAACTGGTCAGGCTTGGATTTAATCACACAAAAGAGATTCGCAGTGTTTACGTGGGTGCGTATAAAGACTTAAGTATGGGGGGTGCCATTGTGCTCGGAAAAAGGAAAGATTCAACAAGCATTATTGGAAGAAAATAAACCAAAAAAGAAAAGGGGTTACTATGCCAACGATTGACATTAAAGTGAATTGTGACGATGTTTTTGTTGAGGGTGATTGTGAGAATGAAAATTGTGAACGCGGTGGAACGCTTACTCAACTTCTCAAAGAGGCGGTTGTCTCCGAAACAGTGCACAAGCTCACACAACAAGTTTCTGATGCCACTAAAAAGGCTATCACGAACGAGGCGCTTGAAAGGATTAAAAAAAAGGTTGATGTTATTGTTGATGTAAAAGTGTCTGAAATTTCATCAGAATATATTATTAAAAAAGGTTACGGATCAAATCAAACTTTAATAGAGTATATTTCTAACGAAATAGAACACAGGGTATCAGCTCAAAATTTTAGTCGTATGATTGACGATGTTTGTACTGGCTATGTAAAAACCATTAAAGAGCGATTTGACAAATTATTCGCAGCGCAATTGATTGACAAAATGATGAAGGCAAATCTTTTAAAAGATGACAGGATCGCACAGCTTTTGCTTGAACCTGAACCAAAATAAACCTTTGACTCCATCAACGCAGAATGTATATTGATTGTATGAAAATCGCCAAAAATTCAAATGTTAAAAATTAGACAACTAACGACCCTGTAAGCTCCCGCTGTATTCGTGGTTATTTGGCGATTCCCACGGAGCAGGGTTTTATTTTAAGGCTTGTTATGGCGCGTCCTCTTAAAGAAAATCTTGACTGGTTTCAGCATGATTGCCGGGCCTCTTCAGATGAAAAACTTGAGATACTCGAAACTAAATACCCTAACGGGTTGGGGTATGCGTGGTATTTCAAATGTCTCGAACGGGTATATTACCACCAAGGTAAGTTAGATGTTTCTGAAGCAGAAACGCGCCAGATATTATGCAGAAACCTATCAATAATACCTGAAGAAATAATAGAATACTCTATAAAAATTGGATTGTTTGATAAGGAAGAATACGTAAATAATAAGATTTTAACATCAAAACGAATACAACGAAATGTTAAACCTGTAATTTTTAAACGAGAACAAATGGCGATTAAGCATAAAAAAAGGGTTTCTGAAGCAGAAACACCACCAGAAATACCACCAGAAACCGGTAGTACAGTAGAGTACAGTACAGTAGAGTATATAAAAGAAAAACCAACACCTGCACCTATCGATGCAGAAGATTTGTTTTGTAAATTCTGGAAACTGTATCCAAAAAAACGAGATAAGGGTCACGCATTGAAAGCGTGGTCGAAAATAAAGAAACCTGTTGAGGTTTTAGAGAAAATAAAAACTGCATTGGAGTGGCAAACAGTTTCTCCTGAGTGGAAAAAAGAAGGCGGCCAGTTTGTGCCTATGCCTGCATCGTACTTGAACGGGTTACGGTGGGAAGATGAAAACAAAAACAGTGAACAGGTTGAGTTGGATTTTAGAAGGCGGATGCAATGAACCACGAAGCAACAAGGGCCCTTGTTTCAGAGCAGCAGATAATTGCAGGTATAATGCAATCTAAAACATATCTTTGGAATGCAATTTCGCAATTAAAAGAAGAGTATTTTTCTGACCCTACATTTAAAAAATGCTTTTCGGTTGCAGTAAAAAATAAGTCATGCGATTACCCGATGATGGAAGCCGCTTGTTCGGGTTCGTGTTTTAACCCTGTTGAATTATTTGAAACACCATACTCTACTACCGGTAAAACCGAGTTTGGTTTAGTGTTGTGTGCATACAAAAAGCGAATAGGGGTTGAAACCTGCTACGCCACCATAAACGCCCTTTTAAGCGAAGATAACGAAAACCCTACCGCCACTATAACCGAAGCTGTTTCGGTGCTGTCACAATCAAATGTGGAGCAATGCAAGAGTGTAAGTGTAATTGGTGATTTGGTGGCTGATGAAATAAAGCGATGTGAAGCTGTTGCGAGTGGAAAAAGTTCTGCATTTATCAAAACAGGGATATCAGACATTGACGACATGGTGTGTATTGAGCAGGAGGATTATATACCGCTTGGAGGAAGGCCGTCGAATTGTAAATCGGTTCTGGCCGCTCAAATGTGCCGAAACCTTGCAAAAGATGGAAAGGTTTCTCTTTATTTTTGCCTTGACTCTGCACGGGCTTCTGAGGTCTCACGGGCTGTTTTTTCCGAGGCGGGTGTATCGTTGCAAGAGTTTAATCGCGGAATAAACACAAAAACAAACTTTGCACGACTCGAAAAAGGGTTTGAGGCGGTAAGCAGAATGCCTATTTACCTTGATAACACCCGTAAGGCAACAACGGATATGATATATGCCCAATCACAACATATTAAACACATAGCAGGACGCCTTGACCTTGTTGTGATTGATTTTATGCAGAATATAAAATCAAGCGTGCGGGATATTAGAGAGCGTGTCGCTGCTGTTTCTGAAGAACTGCACTTTTTGCCAAGTGAATTACATTGTCCAGTGATGCCATTGTCTCAATTATCAAGGTATCAAAACGAAGAAACAATGCCGCCAACACTCAAAAACCTCAAAGAGTCGGGCGATATCGAGGAGGATGCAGATAAGGTGATGATGGTATGGTTTCCACAAAAGTACCCTTGCAATAGCGAAAAAGAAGAGTATAAAAATTTGCTGCAACTTTACATTGAAAAAAACAAAAACGGATCAACTGGGTATATTCCACTCACGGTAATAGCCCCAATATATTCAGTATTTAACCGGTCGAAAAATAGTAGTGATGATCCATACCAATGTTTCAGAGGAGGAGAATGAAAACAGCAATAAAATCGAATAACAGGATATGGCTTGCTGATACAGATCAACCTGTGCCATTGCTCGAATCTGGACACGTTGACTATTGCGAGTATATTGCAAGAATAGAGCGGGTTTACGACGATAGAATTGATCGGGATTTAACACAAATTTTTTGAAGGGGGTTTGAGTATGGTTTACAAATTGGAAGTGTTTAAGCAGAATAGAAAATCTGAACAAGTTTTGATTGAGCGTATTATTCAAAGCGAAAACTCAAATTGGGATTTGACGAAAAAGTTTCAAGATGAGTACAGGGGTTTTGGGGTTAGGCTTTATGGTGTTGAAAATGTAGAGGTTGTTAATATTGAAAAGCCTGTTGTTACACCAAGTATTGATCTTGGAAAGAAAGAAGATAAACCAAAAAAAACAATTGACATGTTGCTTATTGAGGCAAAATATACCAAGGATGAGTGGTGTTTAATTTTAGACTGTCGCAAACTGACTTCTTCTATTTTTGAGCTAAAGCAAAAAATAAAAAACTCTGTTTATAAAAGGTATGAAATTGCTACTAACGCTTATGGTAGTATCGGTGGTGTTGATTTTGTTGGTACATCAGAAAAGATTAATGTTAAGATATATCTAAATGGTAAACTTGAAGAGATAGTTAAAGACGAGGATGAAGTTATATGAAAAAAAGACAATTCACATACCGATGTTCATCTTGTCAAGAGCTGGGCGAAGAGAATGTTTGCACCAATATTACAAACAGTGCAGAGCCTCCACCCGGTTGCAATTATGCTGGTGAGTTTCCAGTTGGGTTTCGGGCTAAATTTAAGTTGGTATCAGATAAAAAAGTGTTGAGGTTGACACTTAAAAAGAAGTGGTTTGACATGATTTTGTCAGGGGAGAAACCGCACGAATATAGAGAGATAAAACCATACTGGACCAATAGACTTTCTGGAAAGAGTTTTGACTTGGTTGAGTTTAGAAATGGTTATGGCAAAAAAGTCCCTTGGGCTATTTTTGAGTTAGAAAATATAATTACAGGATTTGGAGAAACACACTGGGGTGCACCACCTAATAGTGTGGTATATGTTTTGCGCCTTGGTAAACTGTTGAATTATGGAAATATTAAAAACGGAGGTGATTGATGGATAAGGTAGAATTAAAAAAACTTCTTGCGGTTGCAAAGAATGAGTATGAGAAGGCAAAGATTGAACTTTACAGAAAATATGTTGCCGATAACGCAAAGTATCGTGCTGGCGATATTATAACTAATGGATCAAAAACTATTCTCGTTAAAAATGTTTTTTATTGCGAAAATTCATTTGCATTAAGTTTAATTTCGTACAAAGGGTATGTTTTAACAAGGCAACTAAAAAAACGCAAAGACGGAGAGATTGGTTATATTGGGGAATCTGATAATGTTCGTAAAATAGAATAGGGGTGAATGTGGTAGACAAGACTTACTCATTGATAACTGCAAAAGAGTTTAAACGTGCATGTAATCCAAGTAATACAAAAGAGTGTTTTAATTATTTTAACACGGGCAAACAAAATACTAAAAAAGTTTTGTGCGATTTAAAAAAATGCACCCTCTGGCAGAAATTGAATAAAATTAAGTACTCTCAAATAAGGCTTGAATTATGACTGACCAAGAATTAGAACAGAAAAATACCGAGTGGCTTGCAAAGATATATGATTATGTTTTTGTGCACAGAGATGAGGGCGAAATCGTTGTTTCTGTTATTAAACAAACGTCAATAACTAATGCTCTGAACGAATATAAACTTATACACGGTACACAAGAATCGATTATTAATATAACAGTGTTATGATCCAACAATCAAATAAACAATGTAAATGCGGCTCTTGGTACCATGAAAATGGCGTGTGCAAATGTGGTCTAAAGGTAGTGGCGCCGGAGTCGTTTTATGATGGAAACGTGAAAGGAAGAATTAAAAATGAACAGCACACAAATAATAAATCTGTTAAAAGATAAACATTGCGGCGACATATTTGTCGACGAGTGCAAGAGTGGAAGCACATGGATGAATAACACTCACTCCCGCATAGACGCTTGGGTAATGAAAAAATCATGGGCACACTCAGAGACAATAGGGTACGAGGTAAAGGTTTCTAGGTCAGATTTTCAAAGGGATGGAAAGTATGTTAATTACCTTGCAATGTGTAATAGCCTTTATTTTGTCTGCCCCTGGAAAATGATAGAGGTATCTGAGCTTCCACTGGAGGTTGGGCTTATTTATGTTTCCAAAAACGGAACAAGTTTAATAACAAGAAAAAAAGCTGTAAAAAGAGACATTGAAGACCTATCTGATGTTTACAAATACGTGCTTATGTCACGATGTAAAATAGTAACCAGTGGGTTTGGATGCAATAAAGACGACTACTGGAAAAGGTTTGCAGAAGACAAAGACAACTCCTTAGATATCGGTAAAATATCAAGCAAAAAAATACGTAAACTTTTAACCGAAGAAGTTTTTAATGTTAGAAACGAAATGAAGAGCATTCAAAAAAAGGCAGAAGACATGCAGGAACAATACAATTCAGTTGCCTATGCCGTTGAGTTTTTAAAGTCAATTGGAATTGATCCAAATTCTTACAACCGCAGGAGTATTAGCAAGTACAATATAGAGCGGGAAATATCAGAAAAAATAAAACCTTACCTTGGTGATATATCTGAAAAGTTGATGGTTGCAAAAAATATTGTTGATGAAATAATCAAAAAAGGGGTAAAAAATGAAGCTTTACAAAACACAAATAATTAGAGATATTGACGACGGGTATGAGGATTGGTGTGTTTTGACCGAAGATGCCTTTAGAATATTTTGGCCGCGCGTGGCTGATATTGTTTTCAGTGGTAAAATAAACATTTGTAGATACGACGAGGTAGAAACTGGTAGTGCAACACACTGGATTGTTAAGATTAAAAACGGCAATTCGTTTGTTGAAAAGTTGGTGGTGGCAGATACGGCTGAAGAGGTTATTTATAATCATCAAATAGAAGTTATGGATCGGTTAAGTATTGTTGAAATGAGGAGGGTATGAAAATTATTATTGAGTGTGAAGAGTCGCAAACGGTGTGCAAAGCTTTTCGAGCAAAGGGTCACGAAGCGTATTCGTGTGACCTGAAACCGTGCTCTGGAGGTCGCCCAGAGTGGCATATTAAAGGGGATTGTTTGGACAATTTGGACGGTTATGGATTTATTGGTGCTCATCCGGTTTGTAAATATTTGACAAATAGTGGTGTGGGGTGGCTGGTGCGCACTAAAGGGGCAAGTGGATTTACATGGGACAACAACTACAATATTTTTATAAATTGGGAGCGCCACGGCTTAATGGTAAAAGGGGCTTTGTTTTTTAACAGGTTACTGTCTGCTATTAAAAGGGCCGGTAAGGGGTACGCGGAAAACCCTGTCATGCATAAATATGCGCGTGAAATTGTAACAGCTCCATATCAACAAATAATACAACCGTACCAATTTGGCCACATGGAAAGTAAAGCAACTTGTTTGTGGTTGGAAGGTTTACCATTACTAAAATCTACAAATAATGTGTATGATTTAATGATGCAACAGCCAAAAAACGTGCGTATGCGGTTGCACTATCTCCCACCATCAAAAAACAGGGATGAGCTTCGGTCAAAAACATATACAGGGATTGCTGCGGCGATGGCCGAACAGTGGGGTGGTTTATGACACGCGCGCAACAAATACAACTCTACAAACGCGATCTAACACTGCTAAATCAGCAGTTACGCATGGGTAAAATATCGCAGCTTCAGTATGAATACGAGGCTGAAAAACTGGATAGGAGATACAATAGCGCAAATTATGGAAGAAGAGTCAATTGACATTACGATATTGAGGGTGGAACTTGAAACTAAGGTACAGGAGTTTTTGAATGAGAAGAGCAGCGAAGAAAGACGATAACCATGCTGAAATTGTTGGAACACTAAAAGGTTTAGGTTTTAGCGTTCTCGAAACGTACCAATTAGGTGAGGATGTCTCTGATTTTGTATGTGCATTTCGTGGTGAAACCGCAGTTGTTGAGGTTAAGTCTGGTAAGGGTAAATTGACAGGTGGACAAATAAAGTTTAAACAGTTATGGATGGGTAAACACATTGTAGCCCGAACTTATTATGATGTACTCGCTGCGTTTGGGGTTAAAATTGACAACAACAAAGACGTTGTTCCTAATTGTCCCCACTGCAAAAACGATTCAAAGGTAGGTAAATTTTGGGTGTGTGAAAGGTGTGGTGAGAGATGGTGAAAATAATTAAATAAAAACATTGCTTTTGTTTGAGCGTTATGTATATTATAATCATGATTAAGATAATTGAGAGAAAATGCAAGCGGTGTTCACATAGTTGGATACCGAGAAAAAAGGGCAAGCCTAAAGTGTGCCCAAAATGTCACTCTCCACTTTGGGGTGAGGCTAAAAATGTTTCACGGTGATATTTGTCGTGAAACATGGAGTTAATTACGAGTTGGTTGCAATTTCGCTCTTAAATTTATTATAAAGGTTTTTGCATATGGAATTTGATTTACATGGGTTAACTTTAGTTGAAGCAATAAGAGCATATCCCGAACAAGCAGCGGTGATTATGCAAAAACAAGCTATGGAACTCGCTCAACAGTCAACCAACAAAGCAAGGCAGGTTCCGGATGCCTACACCCAAATTTGCCGCTTCGGATATGGTGTAAATGTGTGCCAGTCAAAATGCAGTATTAACGATGTAGGCAACTTAAATTTTTGTCCAAGTTGCGGCGGCAAACTTCTTCCTTGCTAAACCGTTATAGTCAATGCTGCGCCTCTCTGAATTTGTAGGAGCGGCCAAGAAAGGATAGTGCATGTCAACGTGTCAAAGTTGCGGTGGTATAATCGGGCGCGATTGTTTCAACCCGGAAGAGTGTGCGTGGATTACGCAGCAGCAGGCAAACCAATGTGAGGCCGCGCAGTATAATGCGGAAGAGGCGCATCACAGCCTACAACAGCTAAAGGCTGAAATTGCCGCAATCGCCACGGAGTTTGATACCCTTGGCCCAGGTTCGTGCGGCGGCGAACATTTGAAATCATTTTATAGTTTGGTAATTAAATTGCGGCAACTATCAGCCGTTTAGCGGGACGTTGGTGTACACATTTTGCTTTTTTAGATTGGAGTTTTTATGCTTTCTGATGATGTAGCTTTGGTTGACGAAATAGATTTTTACAACGGTACGCGAGATCCTGATAGGGGCGATGCCTGGGAGCGCATAAAAAAGTTTTGTGAGGAGGCGCAAAAAACGTCCACAGACAGCGTTAGCCCGAAATCGCCTGCTGATTGCAGCACGTGCCCTATCTACTGTGTGTGTAGGCCTGATGTTGAGTTAAACAGTTTGCTATGTTTCGAGGCCCGCAGTCAACTTCGGGCTTAACGCAGCACGTTGTAAGAAATAAAGTGAGCTATTTATGATTGTAGGCAAAACACAAACCCCGCGAACCCGCCCCGCCCGACGGTGCGACCTAAGGAATATCGGGCTATGGGGGCACTGGCATTGTGCGTGTTTTGCTGAAATTATGGTAGCTCACTTTACATCTTACAACAAGCAAAGGTTGGAAATTTTGGGGTGGTGTAACTACGGCAGATGGTGCCACACTAAGCGAGCGCGAACGCACCAACAAAATATAGTGTCTCCCCAAAACTTCAACCGTTTGCCAACACGTTGGTGGAAATAAATTTGCGCTAAAACATTATTAGGTAGGCGGTTGGTTTTATGAAATGCACAATTTGGGTTGTTTTTCCGGGACACGATATACTAATTAAGGGTTTTGCAGATGTAAAATTTATAAATAATTTAGCGTTAATGGTATCTCAAAACGTGTATTTATCAGAAGAGTCTTTTGTAAAAGCGACTTCGCCAGCCGCAGACAATTCGGAAGGCGCAAATTTACATCCACCAACAGCGCAAGTCTAAAATACGGAGTACCGTACTTCAGGCGAGTTCCTGAGACCGTCGTACAAAATAAAAAATTTTTCTGGAGGTTATATGCCCGAACTAAAGCCTTGTCCTTTTTGCGGTAACAAGCCTGTTGTTAGAAAATATTGGTGGTTCTGGTCTAATAAAGTTTTTGATGTGGAATGTAAGCTTTGCGGGTGTGAAGTTGGTAACGACCTTGATACTGAGGAGGTTGTAATTAACAGATGGAATGTTCGGGCTAAAGCTGCGGAGTAAAATTTTTTACTTCGTACAACACCGGCAACCCGCAATGAGTACACAGCGGGTATGCCTCTAACGTTGGTGGAAACTACGGTCGCTCCGGAACAAATTATAGGAGGTTGCGCTATGAATATACATGATGATAATTCCCTTCGATTAGCAATTGATAGCGGATTAATTTCAGGGTTAAATCCAACAAAGGGAAGAGAATACGCGTGCACTGCAGAAACCCTTGTTGTAAATATCAACTACGTTATTGATCTGTATCGCCGCGCAACCTCTGGAGCAAAAGAATCCACTCCATCCGCACCTTCTAACAGCGACTATGCGGCGGCGCAAAGAGTCTTACGTGAATATTACATAAGTTACGACGGCACTCAAACAGTTAACGATTTACAAACTTTTGTGACGGTGCGCCTCAATGCGGAAAAAGACGCGCACTGCGCATAATCGCAATACATTGGGCGAAATGCCCGCTTTGAAAACAATTTACACATAGTAGATCAAAAAAGAAGGGAAATTGCACTATGAAACTTTACGAATTTTCAGCGCTTGTATCCGTTGCAATAGTAATCGCTGCCGAATCACGTGATGTTGCCGAGGAGCGCATTCGCTCCTTCAGCGCTGATGGACTTGTTTCTGGCTTAGGGGATGTTGTCGAGGTTTCGGATATTGATTTTATGGAAGAAAGGGAATTGTCAAGCGACGACCCATACGACGAAGCTCATGATGTGGTGGTTCCGCAGGACACTGTAGAAGGTGCGGGTGAGCAACGGGCAACAGGCCAAAGTTGACATTGTAAACGATCAGCTATTGGCCGGAATGTTACGTTTAATACCCGCAATAGAAAAAACCATCAGGGTTTTCCCACGAAGACCAGAAGCCTGGGATTCCTAAAAGTTTTGATGCCGACGGGGCTGGGATAGCGGTTGATTGGCAGATGTAGAAGATCATAAAAAAACCTTAATAGGCATACTGCCGGTATGCCAGCGGGTTTGGCGTATTAACACTCTTCTTCGTAAAACTCAATTTCGCTATCACCAAAAAGCTCTTCAGCAAAAGACTGTTGATCTTCGGTAGGCGAGCTGATATCGTACTTGTCTGTAGATATCAGCTCACCCACATCTGTACCCTTTACACGGGCATACATCGCTACACAATAGGTACTACCGTCTTCACGTGTCTTTGTCATCTCAAACCCCTTCGCTTAATTGTTTTAAATCAGAATATTTTATTTATATCGGTGCTCACAAATATCTGAACACGCTACGCACGGGGTTTCTCTATCCCTATGCCAAGTCACTCCAGCATTTTCGGCTGGAAGATTAATTGCTGCCTCTTCTTCAGTTAAAGGGACAGGCAAAACAACTTCTCTGTGACATCCATTTAACCATAATGCGTATGATGTAACCATTTTCAGACTCCTTCGTTAATTATTTGTTGCTCTCTCAACCTGATATACTAAATATAACACTATTTTGGTATAAATGCAAGATAAATCTATTAAAAATAAAAAATAGTTTATAATTTATACCAATATATAATGTAATAAGTAAAAATAAATTATAAAAAACGTATAAATAGTTTGACTTTTAGCTAAATAGGTGGTAAATTATAATGGTGCCGGGAACGAAACAACTTAAAGATTGGATTAAAAATGAAAGCGTACTCCAAAGAGTTTGATGAGGCTATTGAGTTTTTTGAAAGATGTGTTACTAAATCTCAGTGTGGTAACTATAGGTTTGATAGGCCCACCAAGGAGGAACGCGAACGCCTTCCGGCTGGTGAATGGTACAATCACGGAGAGACAAACAAGGCGTTTAATGTGTTTTTACATGGCATAGAGTATGGAAAGCTTATTGCCGGTTAGCAATAAAACGCGGGCGAAATCCCGCTTAACAAAAGAGGAGGCCAAATGACAGAGGCAGAACGAATAAAAAAAACGCGGCAGCTCTTGAGTATCACACAAGAGCAATATGGGGCCATTTTGGGTAAATCGGCTCAGGTGATACATCGGTGGGAGTCGGGCAAAGCAGTGCCGGAATATACTGCTCAAAACGTCGAAGATCTGGCATCTATCGGCATATCGGTAT
>Ga0075317_1000041_pt1 | contig 15210 bp, 10 predicted proteins | sample MayberryNE_TuleB_FD_120068 | JGI IMG/M metagenome (GOLD analysis project Ga0075317, IMG submission 120068) | Natural and restored wetland microbial communities from the San Francisco Bay, California, USA, that impact long-term carbon... | ecosystem: Environmental > Terrestrial > Soil > Wetlands ... | reverse complement strand
CGTAGTCCGTGCTCATCGCGACGGCGGCGTAGGGGATTCCCGCCTCGACGGCCAGGGCGGTCTCGGTCGCGATCGACATGTTGATGATGTCCGCTCCCCAGGCGCGGAACATCCGCGACTCGGAGCGGGTCGAGAAGCGCGGCCCTTCGATGGTGACGACGGTTCCGCTCTTGTGATGCCGCAGCCCGAGGCGCTCGGCCGAAGAGACGAGTACGGCGCGCAAGAGCGCGTCGAAGGGCTCGGCCATCGCGGCGTGCACCGGCCGGTGCGGCTCGAAGGACTCGAGGAAGCTCAAGGGGCGGCGCCGCGTGAAGTCGATGAACTGGTCGATGACGACGAGGTCGCCGCGGCGGATATCCTCGCGCAGGGATCCGACCGCCGTGGTCGCGAGGATCTTTTCGCAGCCCGAGTCCTTAAGGGCCTGGATGTTCGCGCGGTAGTTGACCTGGGTCGGCGGTATGGTGTGCTCGCGGCCGTGCCGGGCCATGAGGACGACTTCCTTGCCGCCGATCCTTCCTTCCTTGAGCGGCGATGAGGGCGCGCCCCAGGCCGTCTCCGCGATCCTGTCGCGGCCTCCTTCGAGGATATCCGGGTTATCCAGCCCCGACCCGCCGATGATCCCGATCTTCATGCTTAGCCTCCAACTATCGATGAACTAACCGCGGAGGACGCGGAGAACGCGGAGGGAAATCAGAGTTAAGAAAGAAGGATAGGAGAATACATTAAGAGTACGCTCACTCTTTTCTTTCTTCATGATACCCATTCTTCTTCTCTCCGCGTCCTCCGCGTCCTCCGCGTCCTCCGCGTCCTCCGCGCCCTCCGCGCCCTCCGCGGTGAAATCACTATATGTCCGTCTTGTTCGCCAGGTCCGGGAAGAGGCGCGCTATGTCCGAGCGCTCGGCCTTGCAGATACCGCGCTCGGTGATGAGGCCGTCTATGAGCCTCGCGGGCGTCACGTCGAAGCCGTAGTTCGAGGCCCGAGTCGATTTAGGGCAGATCAGGACGGATTTGAGCCTGCGCCCCGAGAGGCCCTTCGCGTAGCGGACCTCGTCCTCGTCGCGCTCCTCGATCGGTATCTCGGCGAGTCCGTCGTCGATGCCGAAGTCGAAGGTCGAGGAAGGAAGCGCGACATAAAAAGCTATGCCGTTGTCGCGGGCGGCCAGGGCCTTCAGGTAGGTGCCGATCTTGTTGGCCGCGTCGCCCGATGCGCACACCCGATCCGCTCCGGTGATCACCAGGTCTACCATGCCATGCTGCATGAGGTGGCCGCCGGCGTTGTCGCAGACGAGGGTATGCCTTACGCCGCGCTCGCCCAGTTCCCAGGCGGTCAAAGAAGCGCCCTGGTTGCGCGGCCTCGTTTCGTCGACCCAGACGTGGACGGGAATGCCGCTCATGTGCGCGGCGTAGATCGGCGAGGTCGCGGTGCCCCAATCCACGCAGGCCAGGGCGCCGGCGTTGCAGTGGGTGAGTACATTGACCGTCCCTCCCTTGCGGCGGGCGATCTCTTCGATGAGGGGAAGGCCGTGGACGCCGATCATGCGGCAGCTCTCCGCGTCCTCGTCGGCGATGGCGATAGCTTCCGCTCGCGCGGCGTCGGCGATGGCCGCTCGGACGGAGGTGAAGCGGGAAGCGCGATCTTCGGTCTCGGCGGCGAGGGCGCAGGCGCGAAGGACGCGCCGTAGGGCCCAGGACAGGTTCACCGCCGTCGGCCTCGTAGCGCGAAGCTCGGCCGCTTTCGCCTCGAGGTAGTCCTTCCATCCGGCATCCGAGGCGCGCTTAGCCGCGAGGAAGAGGCCGAAGGCCGCGGCCGCCCCGATCAGGGGCGCGCCCCGGACGGCCATGTCCCTGATAGCCGCGGCGCAGTCCGCGCAGGATCGAAGCCTGAGCTCTTTGTACTTGAAGGGCAGGAGGCGCTGGTCTATGACCGCGACGCTCTCGTCCTTCTCGAGCCTGATGCTGCGTTTCCCGATCGGGTAGGCCTTCATCGCTGAGTAGGCCCTAGAGCTTCAAGAGCCGCCGCAGTTCCGTGGTAAGGCGGCCGAACTCGGCGCAGGCAGCGGCCACGGGCTCGGGCCGCGACATGTCGACGCCCGCGACCTTGAGGCTCTCGATGGGGAAGCGCGAGCCGCCGGACTTCAAGAAGGCGAAATAGTCCTCGCGTTCCCGATCGCCGCCTGACAGGACGCGCTCCGATAGGGCGATGCTGGCCGAGATGCCGGTCGCGTACTTGTAGACGTAGAAGGCGCGGTAGAAGTGCGGGATGCGCAGGCACTCGAGGTCGCTGACCTCCTCGAGGACCATGGCGGGCCCGAAGTACTTAACCAGGAGCTTGCGGTACTCGGATCGCATAGCGTCGAGGGTGAGGCTTTCCCCGGCTTCGACGATGGAGTGGCTAATGGCCTCGAACTCGGCGAACATGGTCTGGCGGAACAAGGTCGCGAGGAGGCCGTCGATCTGCGCGCCGACGAGGCTCGCCCTCTCGGCGTCGTCCCCGGCCTCCTCGTACAGGAGCTTGAAGAGGAGCTGCTCGTTGAAGGTGCTCGCCACCTCGGCCTCGAAGATCGTATAGCCGTAGCAGAGGAAGGGATTCGAGCGCGAGGAGTACCAGGAGTGCATGGAGTGGCCGCCCTCGTGCGCGATCGTGAAGACGTCGTGGAGGAGGTCCTCCTTGTAGTTGAGGAGGATGTAGGGCTCGCCTGCGAAGGAGCCGGCCGAGAAGGCGCCCGAGCGCTTGCCCTTGTTCTCGTAGCGGTCGACCCACCTTCCCTCGAGGCCGGACCGGATCGTCGCGACGTATTCATCGCCCAGGGGCGCGAGGGCGCGGCACACGAGCCGGGCGGCCTCGGCGTAGCTGTGGCGGGCCTTGGCCTCGGGCAATATGGGAACGTACACGTCGTAGTGCCGAAGCTCGTCCACCTTGAGGAGCCTCTTGCGCAGCTCGTAGTAATCGTGGAGGACAGGCAGGTTAGCCGAAACCGTCGACACGAGGTTGTCGTAGACCGACTCCGGCACGTCGTCTGGGGAAAGGGCCGCCGCGCGCGCCGAGCCGTGGCGGCGCACGATAGCGCGGTACTTGTCCTGCTTGACCGAGCCTGAGTAGAGGGCGGCCAACGTGTTCTTGTGCTTTTCGAATCCCTCGTAGAAGCGGAAGTAGGCCTCCTTGCGGAGAGCGCGGTCGGGACTGCGCAGGAAGGACTGGTAGGTCGACTGGGTAAGGGGCTTAGGCCCCTCCGGAGTGTCGAGGCTGCCGAAGTCGAGGTCGACGTTGGTCAGCACCTCGAAGGCGTCGCTCGCGGTCTGGGCCGACTCGGCCTGGAGGGCGAGGAGCCTCTCCTCGGCCTCGGAGAGGACGTGGGGCTTTAGGCGCATTATGCGGCTTAGGAAGATCGCGTACTCCTCGAAGCCGCTCGAGGCGACGCAGCGATCGACGAAGCTCTCGTCCAGGGCCTGTATGGCGGGCACGAGGAAGGCCCACTCGCCGGATGCCCGCGTCGCGACCGACATATACCTGGCCATGCGGCCGCGCGACTCGTCGTCGCCCTGATCCTCGGCCTCGCGAAGGCTCGCGTAGTAGCCCAGCTTCTCGTCGAGGAGACCGAAGTCGCGATAGGAGGCCAGTACGGCCGCGAAGGACTGCGGCGACGAGCCCATGCCCTCTCTCATGCCTGCGATACTCGGGATCATTTCTTCGAGCCGCTTGAGTCCCTCCTCCCAGGCTTCGGCGCTCGGGAAGAGGGCCGAGAGGTCCCAGGTGTCGGCCGCGGGGACTTCAGATCGATTCGGTATGCGTGTCGCTTCGGGCATGAGCTTTCTCCTCGCGGCCAGTCTACCGGAAAATCATACCGAGGGCGAGACGCGGCGCGCGGCTTAAGCGGCGGCGCGAGGCGCGCTCAGCCGGCGGCGAGCTCGGCGAGGAAGGCGGCCATCAGTCCGAAGGCTCCCTCTTCCGCGAGCTCGGGGCCGTCGGAGGCCGTGTGCAGGTAATCCCAGGTCCGAGGGCGGATCCCGTGCGAGAGCGCGGCGAGCTCCTCGTCGGGAAGGAGGCTGATCGCCAGGGCGGGAATACCTCCCAGGGTCAGGCCGAGGTCGTCGGACCAGGGCAGGGCGATCGGCTCGGGCCACTTAAGCGAGGCGCGGGAGGCGGCGGCGATCGCGGCATCCACGAGGGCGCGGCGGCCCTGGGCCGCGCTCGAGGCGGCCAGGCCGCGGCGCTCGAGGAGGGACTCGGCCGAGGTGGAATATACGAGCCGGTCGCCGCGGCCCGTCACGTCGAGGACGAAGGCCGGGGGCGCCAGGCCCGGCGAGGACTTGAGCGCGAGGGCGAGGCCGTAGGCGCCCTGGGACTTGGCGGCTCCCGCGCTCGGGGCTTCCTCGGCATCGGTAAAGACGATCGCGAAGGGCCGCGCGGCGCCCGGCTCGTCGGCGGCGCCGAGCGAGGCGGCGAGCCTTACGAGCTGGAGGCAGGCGCAGGAATTGTCGAGGACTCCGGGAGAGGATTCGAAGCGGTCGTAGTGTGCGATCAGGGCCAAGCGCGGCCGGCCGCGGCCGATGCGGGCGATGACATGGCGGTCGCCTCCCGCCTTGGCGACCTGGTAGGGAACCGAGCGCGAGGCGAGGAGGCCGGCGAGCGCGACCAGCCTGTCGCAGCCTGGCTTGAGGAAGCGCTCCTCTTCCTCGGAGAAGCGCACCGCCCTCCCCTAGCGCGGTCCGCCGGAAGCGGGCCTAGGCGCGGCGGTCGACTCGCGGATCATGAGGGCCGTCGACATGCGGCGGTGAAGCAGCCGGCGGCCCTCGGGATCGACGCCTTCGAGGAGGCTGACGACGAGCTCGGCCGCGGCGGAGCCCTTCTCGCGGCCCGGCTGCCTGACCGTGGTCAAGGACGGCCTCGCGCGGGAGGCCGCGGGAATATCGTCGAAGCCGGCGACGCTGACGCCGCCGGGGATATCCAGGCCCTCGCGCCGGCAGGCCTCGTAGACGCCCAGGGCGATGACGTCGGCCATGGCGACGATGGCGGTCGGAGAGGAGCTTCCGCCGAGGATTCGCGAGGCCGCCTCGTCGCCGCCCTCGACCGAGCCCTGGGCGGCCGTCACCGTGAGCTCCGGCGAGTCGAGGGCAAGGCCCTCCTCTTCCAGGGCCCGGCGGAAGCCCGCGAGCCTTCGGTCTCGCACGAGGGAGAATCGGCCGGAGATGATCTGGATCGTCTCCGGCATAAGGGCGATGATCGCGATTCGGCGGTGCCCTAAGTCGAGGAGATGGCGCATTAGGGCGTAGGCCGCGGCCTCGTCGTCGACGCCCACGTTGACCGTGGCGTCGGTGTCCACCCCGTCGATGGTGACGAAGGGAATGCGCCGCTTGTTCAAGAGGTCCACGACCTCGTGATCGGGGCCGACGCCCACGGTGATGAGGCCGTCGACGAAGGCGCGGCGGGCCGCTTCGATTACCCTGCCCTTGACGGGCGGCAGCATGGTCAGGGACAGCTCGCGCTCCTCGCAGAGCTCGCCTACGCCCCTGATTATCTCGATGAGATAGGGATTCCGCATCGCCTCGGTTATCGGTTGGGGAAGGAGAAGCCCCAGGGCGCCGAGCCTCTTCGTGGTCAGGGTGCGGGCGACGGGGCTCGGGATATAATCGAGCTCGGTAACCACGGCCATAACCCGCTTATAGGTTTCCTCCGAGATCCGCTGGGGATCGTTGAGGGCGAAGGAAACGGTCGTTTTGGAAACGCCCGCCCTCTCCGCGATGTCTTTAATGGTAGGCCGCATCGCACACTCCGGCGGCAGTGTAGTATTCATCGCCGTAATGGTCAACGAAAAAGTAAACTCGGTTACTAAACAAAGAAGGCCTGGTTTACAGGTCAGGAATTGTCGATAACTAACGAATGAAGCAGGTAACCGTAAGCTACGCGTCGGGCGAAAGCGTCGCCTACCCCTCCGGCGTCAAGGCCGCCGATGTCATCGGCAAGATGGGCGGCCTTCCCTGGCCCCTGGCCGCCGTCCTCGTCAATAACGAGCTTAAGGACCTCGATGCCCCGATCCTGACGGATTGCCGCGTCGACCCAGTCACCATCGACAGCTCCCAGGGCGCGACGACTTACAGGCGCTCGCTCTGCCTCCTCCTGGCTATCGCCTCGCGGGAGCTCAGCCCCGCGCGGCGGCTCATGGCGGGCATGGCTATTGGCACGGGTTTCTACCACTATTACGACGACGATATTCCCTTGAAGGCCGAGGAAGTCGCGGCCCTAGAGAAGCGTATGCGGGAGCTGGTCGAGCGCGACGCGCCGATACGGGTCGAGTGGCGGGCCTGGGCCGAAGCGGTCGAGTACTTCAAGTCCACGGACCAGAGAGGCACCCTCCTTCTCCTCGAGCACTCGAACGATCCCATCATCCCCCTGGACGAGTGCGCGGGCTTCCGGGACCTCCACGTGGCCCCCCTCGTGCCCTCGACCGGCGTGCTGAAGACCTTCGCGGTGATGAACTACCACGGCGGCCTCCTCTTGCGCTATCCTCACAAGGAGACGCCCGACAAGATCGGAAGCTTCGAGGACGATCCCGTCCTCTATTCGGTCGCGGCCGAATCCCGCGAGCGGGCCCGCGTCCTGGGCGTCGCCTCGGTCGGAGCGCTCAACAGGGTCAACGCGTCCAAGGGAATCAAGGAATACATCCGCATCGCCGAGACCCTTCAGGACAAGAAGATCGCCGCGATAGCGGACGCCATCGCCGAGAACTCGGGCGAGATCAAGGTTGCCCTGATCGCGGGCCCCTCGAGCTCGGGGAAGACGACGACCTCGAAGAAGCTCGCCATCCAGCTCAAGGTCATGGGCCTCGACCCTATGACGATCTCCCTCGACGACTACTTCATCGACCGCACGCGCACGCCCCTGGACGAGAAGGGCGAGCCGGACTTCGAATGCCTGGAAGCCCTCGACGTCGAGTACCTGAACGAGCAGCTCCTGGCCCTCTTCCGCGGAGAGGAGGTCGAGCTGCCCGTCTACGACTTCAAGTCCGGATCGCGAAAGGCCTCGGGCAGGAAGCTCATGCTAGGCCCGAGGAGCATCCTCATCATGGAGGGGATCCACGGCCTCAACGACCGCCTGACGCCCCGCATCCCCCGCGAGCAGAAGTTCAAGATCTACGTCAGCGCCTTGACCCAGCTCAACCTCGACGACCATAACCGAGTAAGCACCACCGACAACCGCCTCCTGCGGAGGCTCGTCCGCGACTACAACTTCCGCGGCCACTCCGCCCAGCAGACATTGAAGATGTGGCCCTCGGTCCAAGCGGGCGAGCGCAAGCACATCTTCCCCTTCCAGAACTCGGCCGACGCCGCCTTCAACTCGGCCCTGGACTACGAACTGAGCGTGCTGAAGGTCTATGCCGAGCCCCTCCTGCGCACCGTCAAGCCCGGCTACGCCGAATACTCCGAGGCGCGGCGCCTGCAATCCTTCCTCGACTATTTCACGCCTATCCCCGCCCAGAGCGTCCCCGGCGACAGCCTGCTCCGCGAGTTTATAGGAGACAGCGAATTTAAATACTGAGTTCGCTGTCTTCTGACTGAGAGGAAGTGGTTAATGGGGGGTCGCCTTCGGCGACCCGCGTATAGGAGACAGCGAATTTAAATACTGAGTTCGCTGTCTCCTGACTGAGAGGAAATGGTTACAGGGGTCGTCGCGAGCTTCGCTCGCGTGGGCGACCCGCGTATAGGAGACAGCGAAATTAAGTATTAGTAATTTTTCACTTTGATCGCGAGACCCGGGGCGGACTGCACAAAATGCGGTCTGTCCGCATATTCCTACACTGATGTCCGCTTTACATTATAGGTGTTTTGAAACACAATACCTCCTCGAAGTATCGGGATAAATCCAAGGAGGTAGCCATGAGAAGGATCGGAACAGCGCTTGCCCTAGCGGGCGGCCTAGCCATCGTCCTGGCGGGCTGCGGCGGCAATGGGCCGACGACCGGAGTCGGTCCGCGGGCCAACAAGGGCCCCATCGTCGACAAGATTCTCGTCAACGCCAAGACCCAGGAAGACATAGCCGTCAAGGAAGTCGCCGAGGGCAAGAGCGATATCTTCTGGAACGCGTCGACCGGCGCTACGTATAAGGCCCTGACGGATGACGTCAAGTCGAAGCTAGAAGTATACGCCGTTCCGGAACTCTACTGGTCCCTCCTCTTCAATCCCTATCCGAACGCCGCGCCCTACGTCGCGAAGAGCAAGAAGGACGGCGCCTCCCACTTCAATCCCTTCGCCATCCGCGAGGTCCGCTTCGCGATGAACGAGCTCATTAACCGCAAGCAGATCGTCGACGAGATCCTCGCCGGCGCGGGCCAGCCTAAATACTCCCCCGTCACCATGGGCCAGCCTAACTCCAACCGCTACATTCCCATCGTCGGCAGGATGGGCTTCACCGAGACGGGCAACGAGGCCCGGGCGATCGCGACGATCGACGCCGCCATGAAGGCCGCCGCCGAGCTGCCCGAGAACAGGGGCAAGCTGGCCAAGGTCGGGCAATGGTGGTCCTACGCGGGCAAGCCCATCGAGGTCAATTTCCTCATCCGCGTCGACGACCCGAACGGGCGCCTGAAATCGGGCCGCTACATCGCCGACCAGATCGAGAAGGCCGGGATCAAGGTCAACCGCCAGGAATACGACCGGGTGAAGTGCTCGAAGATCTATAACTCCGGCGATCCGGGCGACTACGAGTGGAATATCTACACCGAGGGCTGGGGCGGCGGCCAGACCTACGCCTTCTGGGAGACCAGCATCACCCAGATGTACGCCCCATGGTATTCGAATATGCCCGGCGGCGGCGACGCCGATAAGTGGAACTACACGAATCCCGAGATCGACGCCCTGACCCAGGCCCTGATCAACGGCCGCGTCAAGGACGTGGACGACTACTACCAAAAGTGCTTCAAGTCCATCGAGATCGGCCTCAAGGACGCGATCCGCGTCTACGTCGCCGACTCGACCTCCTACTACCTGGCGAGCAAGGACCGCTTCAACGGCCGCTTCGCCTACGGCATCGGCGACGGCCTCAATCGCGTGACCTCCCTGACCGCGGACGTCAAGCCCGAAGCTTCCGGCCCAGACAAGGGCAAGAAGATACTGAACGTCACCGCCTTCTCGTCGCGCGGGGCCCTGTTCATGTTCCCCTGGGACCCGATCGGCCCCGACGGCTTCGCGGATACCTACTCGAGGGTCGTCGCCGGACCGGCCTCCGACATGGAAGTCGACTATAGCCCCATCACGGGTATGTGCATGCCCTTGCGCATGAGCTACAAGAACTTCAAGGCCGAGCCCGCCTTCGAGGGCGATACGATGGTCGGAACAATTCCCGTCCCGGGCGAGGCGGTCATCTGGAACGCCGAGACGAAGAAGTGGGAATCCGGCATCGTGTGGGCCGACAAGGGAGACGGGAACTTCGGATACGCGAAGATATCGGAGAAGCCCGAGTACGGGAAGGCGGTGGCTACCGGCACCTATTCCTTCTCCTATGCGAGCTGGCACGACGGCCGTAAGCAGAGCGTCAACGACTATCGCTATGCCATCGCCCTGCCCTACGACATCTGCCTTAAGAAGGGCGAAGGCGATAAGGTCTACGACGAGGCTTACTCGGGCAATATCAGCCCGAACCAAGCGCGGGTCAAAGGCTTCGTCTTCAACAAGGACGGCAGCATCACGACCTACGGCGACGCGTACTACCCGATGGACCCGGTCTACAACGCCGCCCTCATCTGCCCGCAGCTGATGGTCCAGGCCTCCAACTACCAGACCGTCGTCGGCTGGCCCGTCCTCGAGGCCATCGTCGGCCTGGTCGGGGAAGGCAAGTACGTCTACAACTCGAACGGCGACTTCACGGAGATCGACCTCCTGGCCGAGCAGCACGTGGCCGATATCAGGGCGAAGATGGCGGAGTACGCGGCCGCCAAGCACGTTCCCGCCAGCCTCGAGGGCTTCGTGAAGCCGGAAGAGGCGGTCAAGGCCTACGAGTCGGCGATCGCCTTCATCGACAAGTACAAGCACGCCTACATCTCGAACGGCGGCTTTATCATCGAGAGCTACGACGCGGCCAACCAGACCGCGACCCTGGCCGCCACGAGCTTCGCCGACTATCCCTTCCCCAAGGGCGACCTTGCCAAAAAGGTCGCGACGACCTTCGCCCGCGTCAACTCGGTCAAGGTCGGCGCTTACCAGAAGGGCTCGGACCTCGCGGTGGATATCGCCGTCGCCGAGGTCGAGTATCCCTCGAACAAGGCCAAGGCCGCCGCCAAGGCCAATGTCAAGGTGACCCTGGTCGGCGACAAGGAGACCGTCTACGCGGCCAAGTCCTCCAAGGCGGGCATGTTCGCCGCGGCCATCCCCGCGGCCGACCTGACCGCCCTGAAGGCCGGCACCTACACGCTGATCGTCGAGGCGGCCCTCGGAAGCGAGTCGGGCGCCGTGAGCACGGCCAGCCTAGTCATCAACTGATCCGAATCGGGGGCGCCCCTTGAGGGCGCCCCCTTCCATTCCCGCGACAGGACGACAATATGTATCGGAAGTACCTCGCCAAGCGCATGATCTACGGGATCCTCATGTACGTCGTGATGATCTTCACCTACTCCGCCCTCTTCAATAAAGTCGCCGAGGAGACCGTCCGCGCGCAGATCGAGGAGATGGTCGCCCAGGAAGCGGCGAAGTACCGGAACGTCACGCCCGAGCGCCTGCGCGAGATGATGGCCATTTCGCGGGAAACCAAGCTCCACCAATATCACCTCGACCAAAGCTACATCACGCGCGTGTTCTACCGCACCTTCGATACCCTGACCTTCAACTTCGGCAGGTCCTCGATCATGAAGGCTCCCAACGGGGACCGCTCGGTCCTCGCCATCATCGGCGACGCCATGCCGCGCACCATAGTCCTCTTCAGCTCCGAGGTCATCCTGGTCATCGCGATAGGAATCGTCCTCGGCCTGTACGCGGCGCGCAAGCCGAACGGCGCGCTTGACCGATCGGTATCAATGGTTACCATGATCACCAACGGCCTGCCCTCCTGGTGGCTGGGAATGCTGATGATCATGCTCTTCTCCTTCGCCCTCCCGATCTTCCCCTCGGGGGGATTGCAGTCGAATCCTCCGTCCCAGGGATTCGCGGCGATCCTCGATTTCCTTTGGCATCTCGCCCTGCCACTGCTGACGCTCGTCTTCCTGAACATCTGGGGCACGGGCTACCTCATACGAAACATCGTCCTATCGAATCTGCAGGAGGATTACGTCATGGCCGCCAGGGCGCGCGGCGTCGGCGAGAGGCGCGTCCTCTTCGGCCACACGCTCCGGACCTCCTTGCCCGCGATCATGACCCTGGCCATACTCGGCCTCTTCAGCTCGATCGCCGGCAACATCATCGTCGAAGGCATCTTCGGCTGGCCGGGAATAGGAAATCTCTACTTCATCGCGGTCCAGCAGAACGACGTGCCCGTCCTAATGGGCACCCTGTCGATCCAGACCCTCCTCAACATGCTCGGGTTCATCCTACTCGACCTGATCTACGGCCTCCTCGATCCGCGCATCAAGACCGGAGGCAAGGCATGAGCGCCAGAGAGACGCTGGAGGGGCTGAAGGATTTCTGGAAAGAATACCGGAAAGTCGGCTCCGGAATCGTCGGGCTGGGCATCCTCGGGCTCTTCATAGCCCTTGCGATCCTGGGCCCCTTCCTCGTACCCTTCCCCGGCGCGACGGAGAGGTGGCACGACATCACCTACTGGCAGGACAACCCGCGCGCGGCGCCGCCTGCATGGACCAACTGGCTCAGTTTCCGCAAGGGCGCCGTTTCCGCCCGCCTCGAGCCGGCCGCATCCTACGCCTCGGCGGGGGGCGGCTCGTCCTACGAGTTCCGCTACGAGTACGGGGCCGACCGCGCGCCGCGCGACCTCATCTTTCGCTATAAAGGCGAAGGAAAGGTTTTCGCCCTCCTCTCGGTCTCCCGTCCCGACCTCTCGATCTCCGAGCTCTACCGCGGCCAGCTCGAGCTGGGCTCGGGCTTCCAGCGCATTTCGATAGAGAACGACGCCTCGAAGGGCGTGCTGGAGCTCATCAGGGAAGCCGACGAGTTCATCGGCTCGGGCATCGATCCCGCCAGCGCCCGACCCGTTACCCTCCTTTTCGCCGAGATCGACCCGGATATGGCCGACGCGCCGCGTCCGCTCAAGGGCGAATACCTCTTCACCCTCGAGATCCGCCCCCTCACCGAGGGCGCCGAGGCGAGCGCCCCCGAGCTCCTAATCTCGGGACAGGTCTACGGCATACTCGGCACTGACGTCTCGAAGCGCGACATCTTCACGGGCGTCATCGTCGGCATCAAGTGGGCGCTCTTCATAGGCTTCTTCACTTCGATCGTCACCGTCATCCTGGGCGTCGTCCTCGGCGTTTCCGCCGCCTACTTCGGGGGGGCCGTCGACTGGATCCTGTCGCGCCTGTACGAGTTCGTCTATCTTCTCCCCGTCCTGCCCTTCCTCATCGTCCTCTCCGCGATCTACAAGCCCTCGATCTACGTCTTCATGGTGATCATCTGCCTCCTCTTCTGGTCGGGCCCCTTCAAGCCGGTCTACTCGATGGCCCTCCAGATAAAGGAAGAGACCTTCGTCGAAGCCTCGAGGGCCCTGGGCTCGGGGCGGGGCCGGATCGTGTTCAGGCACATCATCCCCATACTCCTGCCCTACAGCTTCGCGGTCATGGCCCTCTCGGTGCCGGGCGTCATAGTCTACGAGGCCTCGGTCAGCCTCCTAGGGCTAGGGGACTCGAGCATCGTGACCTGGGGCCAGATACTCCAGGCCGCCCTCAGCCAGGGAGCCGTCATCAATAGCCTCTGGTGGTGGGTCATACCGCCGGGCCTCATGATCGCCCTGATGGGCATGTCCTTCGCCTTCATCGGTTCGGCGATGGACAAGATCCTCCATCCCAAGCTGAAGACCAGGTGATGCGATGAGCGAAATACGATCGGACGCGGCTCCGGTACTGAGGGTAAGGGGACTTAAGCTCCATTATTTCACGTCGAAGGGCGTCGTTCGCGCATTGGACGGCCTAGACTTCGATCTCATGCGCGGGCAGACCCTGGGCCTCGTAGGCGAGTCCGGCTGCGGCAAGACCACGACGGGAGCCGCCCTCTTGGGCATGCCCTCTCCTCCCGGGCGCATCGTCGCGGGATCGATACTCCTCGACGGCCGGGAGCTGGTCGGCATGAGCGAGCGCGAGCTTAGGCGCGAGGTCCGCTGGTCCGGCATCTCGATGGTCTTCCAGGGCGCGATGAACTGCCTGACCCCCGTCTACACGGTACGCGCGCTGATGGCCGAGACCTGGCGCGAGCACCGCGGCGAGTCGGGCGCTCCGGCGGGAAAAACCCCGGGCCGCGGCGAAGCGAGCGCCGAGCTCGAGGCTCTCATGCGCAAGTACGTCAAGCTCGTCGGCCTGCCGGAAACCGCCCTCGACCGCTACCCGCACGAGCTTTCCGGCGGCATGAAGCAGCGCGTCGTCATCGCCATGGCCCTCTTCCTGGAGCCCGAGCTCGTCATCATGGACGAGCCGACGACAGCCCTCGACGTGATCGTGCAGGCCCAGATACTGAACCTCATCAAGTCCCTCAAGAAGGACCTCGGCCTGTCTTATATTTTTATAACTCACGACCTGGCGACCGAGGCCGAGATAGCCGACCGCATCATGGTCATGTACGCCGGCAAGATGGCCGAGCTCGGCTCGAACGAGGAAATCTTCGGCGGCGCCGGGACCGTCCGAGGCAAGGGTCGAAGCGATTCGCGCAGCGAATCGCCAAGTGGCCCCCTTAGGGGGCCACTGCATCCCTATACGCAAAAGCTCTTGGCCTCGACTCCGCGCTTGAAGAAGCGCGTCAGCGAACTCGCCTTCATCCCCGGATCGCCTCCGGACCTGATATCTCCGCCGCCGGGCTGCCGTTTCGAGCCGCGCTGCCCCTACGCCAAGGGAAAATGCCGCGCTTCAGAGCCGCCTGTCCGCGATGTCGGCGGCGGACACTTGGTAGCCTGCTGGAAGGCCGTGGAGGATCCCGAATATGAGCGCTCCTGACACAGCGCGCGCGGCTCCGTCCGCCGCCGCGTCCGCCGACGAGGCGGTACTCTCCGTAAAGGATCTCCGCAAGGAGTTCGTCTCGAAGCGCGGCCGCGCCCGCGTCAAGGCCGTCGACGGCGTCAGCTTCGACCTGCGCCGCGGCGAGATCCTCGGCCTCGTGGGCGAGTCCGGCTGCGGCAAGACCACGACGGGAAAGCTCATCATGCGGCTCATCGAGCCCAGCGCGGGATCGATCGTCGTCGACGGCATGGACACCGCGGACCTTGGCCGGGACGAGGATTTCGCCTACCGCCGCCGCGTCCAGATGATCTTCCAGGATCCCTACGCCTCCATGAACCCGCATTTCAAGATCAAGGACGTCCTCGAGGAGCCCCTCTTGATCCACGGCATCGGATCGACGAGGGCCGAGCGCATGAAGCTCGTCGAGCGCGCGATGGAGATGGTCAAGATGACGCCCGCCTCGGAGTACCTGGACCGCCATCCCCACATGCTCTCCGGCGGGCAGAGGCAGAGGATCGCGACCGCGCGGACCCTGATCCTGAATCCCCTGATAATCGTCGCCGACGAGCCCGTGTCGATGATCGACCTGTCGACCAGGGCGGAGATCCTCCACCTCATGAAGTCGATCCAGGCCCAGATGGGATTGTCATTCGTCTACATCACGCACGACATCTCGACGGCCCGCTTCTTCGCCGATAGGATCGCGGTCATGTACCTCGGGCGCATCGTCGAGATAGGAAGCCAGGACGAGGTCATCGACCATCCGGTCCATCCCTACACGAGGGCCCTGATCGAAGCGGTCTGCGAGCCGGAGTCGGGCAGGGTCGATACGATCCGCAAGCTAGAGATCACGGGCGAGATACCCTCGGCCTCGGACATCCCCTCGGGCTGCCGCTTCCGCACCCGCTGCCTCTACGCGACCGAGGAATGCGCGACCCTCCCCGAGCCCGAGCTGAAGGATATTGGCGGCGGGCACATGCATGCCTGTAGGAGATGGAAGGAAATTTGAGCGTTCGCCCGCGCGCATGTGCCCGCCGCCGGGCGCCATGGATGGCGTCCCACCCTACGGCGATCCGCCGAAGCCATTAAGCTTCGGCGCCATCATGGACGATGCGGGCACATGCACGCCTGTCGG
>Ga0075317_1000040_pt1 | contig 15329 bp, 14 predicted proteins | sample MayberryNE_TuleB_FD_120068 | JGI IMG/M metagenome (GOLD analysis project Ga0075317, IMG submission 120068) | Natural and restored wetland microbial communities from the San Francisco Bay, California, USA, that impact long-term carbon... | ecosystem: Environmental > Terrestrial > Soil > Wetlands ... | reverse complement strand
CGCCGGGGCCGAGGTTTACATCCTCTGGAACCTAGTGCTGGACCAGGAGGGGAAGAACATCGATAAAAATCTTCCCTGGCCGCAGAACAGCGCGATCGTCGTCGACACGTTATCGAAGGCGGTGACCTATACGCCGATGCTGCGCGCCATCGAGCACCTCAGCCGCTACGTTCCCGAGCTCTCCGCCGTCCTGGGCTGCGAGGCCGCCGGCCAGGACGTCATGGCCTTCGCCTCTCCCTCCGGCTCGATCATCGTCCAGCTCATGAACGAGGGCAAGAAGGCGCGCGGCCTGAAGATCAAGGTCAAGTCGATGACCTACTCGGTCGTGCTCCCGCCCGAGTGCTTCGCGACGCTGATCGTGGAGTAGCGGGCCCGAGCCGAATAGTCCGCAGCGCATTACTATTCGCAGTAACTTGACTCGCCGGTCGGCGCCGTGCTAGATTGCCCTCGATGAACGACTTGGGCATGGGCAGGATCGCCGGCGCCTTCTCGCGCGACGGCTCGGAGCGCGGCAGCGAAAGCCGCCCCCATCCCCGTGCCTCCTCCCCCTCCGGCCTCTACTTTTTCTTTTACTCCTATCCGCGCTCCTTCGCCGACCGGCCGGGCGAAGCGAGCGAGTAGGCAGAAAGGCCGGTTCAGCCAGCGTCGCTGGCTGGGACCGGCAGGCAGCCGCTCCCAAAGCAACTACAAGGAAGATAGGAAGGTATCCGCGATATGAGCGATACCCTAAGCGCTCGGCAAGGCGCGGGAACGGCCCCGCTCCTTTGCCCGCGCCACGAGCTCGAAGGCTCAGCCCAGAAGCGCGAGCGCCGATCGGACGCGCCCGAGAGCCTCGCGCAGCCGCTCGTCGTCGGTCGCGAAGGAGATCCTGACCGAGCTGTCATCGCCGAAGGCCGAGCCCGGAACGACCGCGACGCGCGCCGTCTCGAGGAGATACTCGGCGAGCTCGTCGGAGCCGCGGATCGGGCCGGCGCCGCCTTCCGCGGCCTTCCCGAAAAAGCCGGACATGTCCGGGAAGGCGTAGAAGGCTCCCTCGGGCGGGAGGACGGAAACGCCGCCCATCGAGCCCAGGCCCGAAACGACGAGCTCCCGCCTCGCGCGGAAAGCCTCGAGCATGCCCTCTATCAGGGCGGTGCCGGAGTCGAGGGCCGCGATCGCGGCGCGTTGCGCGACGGCGGTCGCGTTGGTCGTCATCTGCCCCTGGAGATCGATGCAGGCCTTCACGAGGTAGTCGGGACCGGCGAGATAGCCTATCCTCCAGCCCGTCATCGCGTAAGCCTTGGACACGCCGTTGACGACGACCGTCCTTCCGCGGATCGAGGCGATGGAGGCAGGGCTGGCGTGGGGCGATCCGGTGTAGTCGATGTGCTCGTAGACCTCGTCGCTCAGCATCCACATGCGCGGGAAAGGGGCCATGGCATCCGCGAGGGCCTTAAGCTCGGAGGCCGAGTAGACCGCTCCCGTCGGATTCGAGGGCGTGCAGAGGATGAGGAGCTTCGTCCTCGGTCCCGCGGTCGCCGCGAGGGCGGCGGGCGAGAGCTTGTAGCCCTCGCGGGCGCGAGTCGCGATCGATACGGGCTCGCCGCCCGCGAGCTTCACGAGCTCGGAATAGCTGACCCAGTGCGGGGCGGGAATCAGGACTTCGTCGCCCGGGTCGACGAGGGCGAGGATCGCGTTCGCGAGGCAGTGCTTGGCGCCGCAGGAGGCCATCACGCAGGAAGCCTCGTAGTCGAGCCCGTTCTCGCGCGCGAGCTTTCGGCTGATGGCCTCGCGCAGCTCGCGATAGCCGGCGACGGGAGTGTAGCGGCTATGCCCCTCGTCGATGGCGCGCTTAGCGGCCTCGCGGACGGGAAGGGGCGTCGGGAAGTCGGGCTCGCCTACGGTCAGGTCGATGACGTCGACTCCGGACTCGCGAAGCTCGCGAGCCCTCTGGTTCATCGCTATCGTGCGCGAGGGCTTTATCGCCCCGGCGCGCGCGGAAAGCTCGGACATGACATGGACCTCCCGAGGTCGGGAAGTTTAGGACGGAATCGCGGCGCGGCGCAAGGCGCGGCCTCGCCGGGATCGGCAATCGACGAAAGAACGGAGACGCGAGCATATGAACAATCTTAAGCTGACGGGCAAGAAGCCGGGCAATGTCCGAAGCGTCGTCGAGGTCGGCGGCGTGCGCATGGGCGAGGAATTCGTCGTCATCGCGGGCCCCTGCTCGGTCGAGAGCGAGGACCAGACGATCAGGACGGCGGTCGCGATCCGCGAGGCCGGCGCGAAGATGCTGCGAGGAGGGGCCTTCAAGCCCCGCACCTCGCCCTACGCCTTCCAGGGCCTGGGCCTCAAGGGCCTGAAGATACTGGACAAGGCGAGGCGCGAGACCGGCCTGCCCATCGTCACGGAGGTCGTCGACACGCGAGACGTTTCCTGGGTAGGCGAGTACGCCGACGTCCTGCAGATCGGCGCGCGCAACATGCAGAACTTCTCCCTCCTGCGCGAGGCCGGCAAGTCGGGCAGGCCCATACTCCTCAAGCGCGGCATGTACTCGACCCTCGAGGAATGGCTCAACTGCGCCGAGTACATCCTCGCCGAGGGAAACGACAAGGTCATCCTCTGCGAGCGCGGCATCCGCACCTTCGAGACCTTCACGCGCAACACCCTGGACCTCAGCATGATCCCGGCGGTCCACGCCGAGAGCCACCTGCCCATCTACGTCGATCCCTCGCACGGCACGGGCCTCTTGTACATGATCGAGCCCATGAGCCTAGCCGCGGTCGCCGCGGGCGCCGACGGCCTCGAGATAGAGGTGCACATAGATCCGAAGACGGCATTAAGCGACAAGGACCAGCAGATGAGGCCGGAGGACTTCGCCCGGTTCATGAAAAAGGTCGAGGAGCTCCGCGCCTTCATAAGCGAACGGAGCGCGGATGTCGCGGCCTCGGGCCCGGCCTCGGGCGCGGCGGCCCCGCGCGATACCTTCGCGGACGCGACGGACTAGGATCATGGACATCGCGATACGAGGGGCCTTCGGCTCGGATTCGCGCATCCTAAGCGGGAAGCTATCCTCGCTGACGGAGCTCGCCGATAGCGCAAGATCGGTCATCGTGACCGACGCCGAGATCCGACGCCTCCACGGCGCCGTCCTGCCCTCCTGGCCGGTCGCGGAAGTTCCTCGCGGCGAGGAGGCCAAGAGCCTATCCGAGCTCGAGGCCCTCTACGGCCGCTTCATGGAGCTCGGCCTGGGGCGCGACGCCACCGTCGTCGCGGTCGGGGGCGGGACCGTCTCGGACCTCTCAGGCTTCGCGGCCTCGACCTGGATGCGCGGCGTGGACTTCGGCTTCGCGCCGACGACCCTGCTCGCCATGGTCGACGCCTCGGTGGGCGGCAAGAACGGCGTCGACTTCCGCGGCCTTAAGAACCAGATCGGATCCTTCCGCCAGCCCCGCTTCGTCCTCATGGACGTCGGCGCACTTCGCAGCTTATCCGATACCGAGTTCCAGTCCGGCATGGCCGAGGTCGTAAAGCACGCCATCCTCGCGGGCCGCGAATACTTCGAGCTCGTCGCGAGCGAGCGGCCCCGATCGGCGGCCTCGGCGGGCGCCGAAGTCCTCGAGCGCATCGTCGAAGGCTCGGTACGATACAAGGCCGGCATAGTCGAGCGCGACGAGCGCGAATCGGGCGAGCGCCGCCTCCTGAACCTCGGGCACACGATCGGCCACGCGGTCGAGGCCGCGACGGGACTGCCTCACGGCCACTCGGTCGCCGCCGGCTTAGGGACGATCTGCCGCCTCTCGGTCAAGCTGGGACGCATGAAGGAATCCGAAGCCGAGCGCGCGATAGAGCTCGCCTCCGCCTGCGGCCTTCCCGTCTCGATCGGCGAGGCTGTAGCCCTCGCGACCCAAAGCTCGAATCGCGCGGCGGCGGCCCTCGCTGCCGCAACCGGCCCCGCTGGCGCCGCCAGCCCCTTCGCGCCCGCCGACGGCCCCGAGCTGCGCGAGCGCGTCGCCGCCGCCCTCGTCGCCGACAAGAAGCGGCTCGGCGCCGACATCAAGGTCGCCCTCCCCTACGCGATCGGCGACGTACGCATCGAAAGCATCCCCGTCAACGACCTTAAGGACTTCGTCATGGAGGCCCCATGAACTCATTCGGCAGACTCTTCCGAGTCGAGATCTTCGGCGAGTCGCACGGTCCGGGCGTCGGCGCAATCGTCGACGGCTGCCCGCCAGGCATCCCCCTGTCGGGGGCCGACCTCGAGCCCGACCTCGCGCGCCGCCGCTCGGGAGCGGTCGGCACTACCGAGCGCCGAGAGGCCGACCTTCCCGAGATCCTCTCGGGCGTATACGAAGGCAGGACGACCGGAGCGCCCATCCTCGTCCTCTTCCGCAACGCGGATACTCGCAGCTCGGACTACGACGCCTTCAAGAACCTGCCGCGGCCGGGGCACGCGGATTTCACCTCGCGCCTCAAGTATGGCGGCTTCTCCGATCCGCGCGGCTCGGGCCACTTCTCGGGCCGAGTAACCGCGGGACTCGTCGCCGCGGGAGCGATCGCGAAGCTCGTCCTGCGCGCCGCGGGCGCGGCTGCCCGCGGGCCCGACGGGGCCGCCGCCGCTGGCGCGGCCACCGAAGGTCCCGCCTTCGAAACCCGCCTCGTCGAGGCCGGTGGCGCGCCCGTCTCGAGCGCGGCCGACATCGACGCCGCCGCTTCCGCCGCTAAAGCCGCCGGCGACTCGATAGGCGGCCTCGTCGAGATCCGCGTCCGAGGGCTTCCGGCCGGCCTCGGCGAGCCCTTCTTCGACTCGGTCGAGTCATGCGTCGCCCACGCCGTCTTCTCCGTTCCCGCGGTCCGGGGCCTCGAGTTCGGCGACGGCTTCGCCGCCGCCCGAATGCGCGGCAGCGAGCATAACGACCCCTTCGTCGATAAGACGGGAAGGACCTCGCGCAACGGCTCGGGAGGCGTGAACGGCGGCATCTCGAACGGGAACGATCTCGTCCTTCGCGTGGCCGTGAAGCCCGCTTCGACGATCTCGGCCTCCCAGCGCACGCTCGACTTCGCATCCGGCGAGATGGCCGACCTGGCCCCCGGCGGCCGCCACGACGCATTCATCGCCCTGCGCGCGGCCGTCGTCCTCGAGTCGGCCTGCGCCATCGCCCTCGCGGACCTCGCCCTCGCGGGCCGTGCCCTCTCGCCGGCCACGTCCCCTTCGCACGCATCCAAGGAGGAAGCATGAAACTCAAAGACCTTCGCGAAGACATCGACCGCATCGACTCCCGCCTCCTCGCCCTGCTCGACGAGAGGATGGAGAAATCCCTCCTCGCCAAGGCCTTCAAGCCCGAGATCGCCGACCCCGCCCGCGAGGCAGCCATTATAGATCGCATAACGCGCTCATCCCGCTGCCTCGCCGGACCGGAATTCACCGGCGACCTATGGAAGAGGATCATGTCCGAGTCCCGAGAGCTCCAGTCGCGCTCCCCTCGGACCATCGGCTTCCAGGGCGAGCACGGGGCCAATAGCGAGGTCGCCGCCCGAGCCTGGGACGAGAGCATCGCCACCATGCCCTGCCGGGAATTCGCCGACGTCTTCGACGCCGTGCGCGACGGCCTCTTCGACTACGGCATCGTACCCGTCGAGAACACGCTCGGAGGCTTAATCGGACCGGTCAACTCCATCCTCGTCTATACGGACCTGCGCATCGTCGCCGCCGTCGACATCCCCGTCTCGCACTGCCTCCTCGCCGTGCCGGGGACCGACCACCGCGAGATACGCTCGGCCTGGTCCCACTCCCAGGCACTGGCCCAGTGCCGAAGCTTCCTTTCCCGCAACAAGCTCGAGGCCAAGCCCTACTACGACACCGCGGGAGCCGCGCGCATGATCGCCCAGGAGCGCCCGCGAGACGCGGCCGCCATCGCCAACCGCTTCGCGGCCGAGATCTACGACCTCGAGATCCTGAAGGACGACATCCAGGACGCCGAGAACAACCGCACCCGATTCTTCGTCGTCTCGCGCGAGGCGGCGAAGGACGGCGGCAACAAATGCTCGGCCGTATTCTTCACCGAGAACAAGGCCGGAGCCCTCTTCCACACCCTCGAGATCTTCGCCGAGGAGAGGATCAACCTCACCAGGATCGAATCGGTGCCCGACAAGCCCGGCGACTACGCGATCTTCATCGACTTCGAGGGATCGGACAAGGACGAGCGGGTCGCCAGGGCCGTCGACCGCGCACGCGAGGCCACGAGGGACTTCCGCATGCTCGGCTGCTACGAAGAGAGGAGAGTCTAGTGCGCGTCTTCATCATGGGCACCGGGCGCATGGGCGCCTGGCTCACCGAGGAGCTCTGCTTCGACCACGAAGTCTGCGTCCACGACTCCGACCCGACGAGGATGAAGTATTTCATCAAGGTTCGCCGCATCCTCGACCTCGCCGAGCTTAAGGACTTCGATCCCGATATCTTCATCAACTGCGTCACATTGGGCTCGACCATCGAGGCCTTCGATCGCGCCCTGCCCTACTTGAGGCCCGACTGCATCCTCGCCGACATCGCCTCGGTCAAGGGAGACTTCGCGGCCTTCTATAAAAAGGCCGGACGTCCCTTCGTCTCGACCCACCCGATGTTCGGCCCCACCTTCGGCAACATCCGCGATCTTCGCGGCGAGAGCGCGGTGATCATCTCCGAGTCGGACGAGCGCGGCACGGCCTTCTTCCGCGCCATCTACGAGCGCCTGGGCATACGCATCTTCGAATACGACTTCGAAGGACATGATAAAATGATAGCCTATTCCCTCGCGACGCCCTTCGCCTCATCGATGGTCTTCGCCGCCTGCATGAAGAGGATGGACACGCCGGGCACGAACTTCAAGCGCCACATGACGATCGCCAAGGGCCTCCTATCCGAGGACGACCGCCTCCTGTCGGAGATCATGTTCAACCCGCACACGATCAGGCAGCTGGAGCTCATCAACTCGAAGCTCTCCTACCTCTCGCACATCATCAAGCAGCGCGACTACGACGAGATGGGCAAGTTCCTCGAGTCGCTGCGGGAGAACATAAAGGAATAAGCCTCGATGGCCACAAAAAGCGAGATGAAGCGTTACGCCTCCCTAAAGGACCGAAAAGCCCGAGCCGAGAGCGATCTTTTCATCGCGGAGGGGCGCAAGATCGTCACGGAAGGGCTAAGGTCGGGCTGTCCCTGCGAGAATGTCTTCGTCAGAAAGGGGTACCTTGGCGGGGACGAGGAAATGAACCGACTTCTTTCGGGCCGCGAGATGGAAGTACTGGACGAACAGGAATTCAGGAAGCTGTCGGATACCAGGAACCCGCAGGGCATCCTGGGAATCTTCGATTACCGGAATTTGCTGGTCAAAGACCTCGCGGAGGATACCATCATCGCCTTGTTCGACGTGGCCGATCCGCGGAACATGGGTACGATCATCCGCTCGGCGGACTGGTTCGGCATCCGCGAGATCGTCATCGGCGAAACCTGCGTCGACCTATTCAACGACAAGGTCGTTCGATCGACCATGGGATCTATTTTTCATAACCGCTTTCACCTGGCCTCGGATTTAAGCTCCACCCTATCCGCCTTGAAGCCGGAGTACCGCATCGTAACCGCCGATATAGGCGGCGCGGATTACCGGAAACGCCGTATAGGCGGCAAGCGCGTATTCGTTTTCTCCAACGAAGCGCGCGGGCCCTCTAGGGACATATTGGAGATCAGCGACGAAATCGTGACCATCACGGGAAAGGGTAGAGCCGAATCGCTCAATGTATCTTGCGCCGCCGCAATCATCATGGCGGATATCGAATAGCGGCGAGGATCGGCCCTATTCATTCTCCCGCTGCGGCTAGGCAGATCGCGCGGGCGACCTTCAGGCCGTCGGCGGCCGAACTGACTATGCCGCCCGACCATCCGCTTCCCTCTCCAGCGACGTACAGATTCTCATAGCGCGAGTATAGAGCCTTCGGATGGCGAAGCGCTTGTATCGGAGAGCTCGTCTTGCTCTCGAGCCCGAGCAGCAATCCGTTCTCATAGCCGCGCAATTTCCCGCAGAAAGCCTGCAGCCCTTCGCGGAGAGGCTCAATCAAAGCCATCGGCAGGAGCTCCCGGAACTCCGCCGGCTTCAGCCCGAGCGGATAGCTCGATTCGGGAAGGGCGCCGCCGCTCCTTCCCGCCAAGAAATCCTTAATTGTCGCCGCCGGGGCGGCATAGCCCTTTACGAAGCTATAATACTTCCGCTCAAGCGCCTCGAGCCAGTCGAGCGCCTCGAGCGCGCCTAGATCGCGCCGAACGAAAGCCTCCAAGTTGAGCCCGGCAACCACGGCCGCGTTCGCCCAGGTTCCGTCCCGCGCGTAATCGCTCTTGCCGTTAACGACGTTCGTGCCCTCGTAGGCCGCGGCGGGAACGACCGAGCCGCCCGGGCACATGCAGAATGAGTAGACCCCGGTACCATCGCCCGTCCCCGCGCTCAAGCGGTACTCAGCGGCCTTTACTCCCGGTATTCCCTCCACGCCCCATTGGGCGCGGTTGATCAAGCGCTGATCGTGCTCCACTCGGAAACCTATGGCGAAGTTCTTAGGCTTGAAGGCGACGCCGCGCGAGACGAGCATCCGATAGGTTTCCATCGCGGCGTTTCCGCAGGCGAAAACGATATAGTCGGCATCGATCTTCCCCTCCGGCGTCGTGACGCGAGAGGCTCGGTCTCCGCTGACTGATACATCCTGGGCCATAGTATCGAAACGGAATTCGACGCCCAAGTCCGATAGGGATTCGCGTATCTTGCGCGTCATGTCGAAAAGATTGTCGCTCCCGAGATGGGGATGGGTCATGTATGCGATTTCAGGCGGCGCGCCGGCCGCGATGAAATCGGCGAAAATGTAGTTCCGTTCAGGGCCGATGCCCTTATTCCGGGAACTGAGCTTCCCGTCCGAAAAGGTCCCCGCGCCGCCCTCGCCGAAAGAGTAATTATTATCCTCGCGAAAAGCTCCGCCCCGTTCAAAGGATTCGATGGCCAGCTTCCGTTCCTCTACCCGGCTTCCACGCTCGAGCACCGTGACCGAGAATCCGGACCGCGCCAAATACGCCGACGCGAATATCCCGGCCGGCCCGGAACCGACCACGAGGACGCGCGCGCCACGCCCTAGCCTCTCGTGCTCGAAGGCAGGGCGGACGGGCGCTTCGCCGCCCTTGATCCCCTCGGAAGCCAGCCCTACCCTGTACTGCCATTCGATACGGCCTTTTCTCCGCGCGTCCAGGCTCTTGTTCAGTATTTCGAAAGAGAAATCCCTCAGCCCAGTCTTTCGCTCGAGGGCGGCCCTTAGCTCATCGTCGCGATCGCCGGCCGGCAGCCTGATCTCGAATTCCGCGTATCCCATACGGCCATCCTACGCGGATCGAAGTAGCGGGGCAATACAGCCGGCGGAACATCCAGGCTGGCTCGGCAAACCGGTTGAAATATCAGGCGCTTCCGGGATTTGTGTAGAGCAAAATTCCAAAGTCAAGCCCGCCAAAGTTAAGTAGGATCGACATTCGGAAGCGCTCTCCGTTCCTGAAGCCGCAAGCCATTCTCTTGATTCGTTGTATTCCAGTGTTCACGGCCTCGAGCATCGCGTTATTAGTTTTCAGGCGTATTGCATTCAGAATTCCCCAGAAGTATCTCTTAATCATCCTGCCTGCTTTGACCATCGGCTCGAGTTTGCTTCTGCTGATCCAAGAAAGGAGTTCCTTCCATCGCTTTTTGGTCAAACGCGACTAAACTATCCCAGTTCTCGAAGCCCTCATTAACAGCCTTGATAAAGGGATCCCACATGTCCATCGAGATGCTTTCCAAGCCTTTTAATTCAGCAGTTTCCTGAGATCCAAGCCAGGCGCTGAGACTTTCCGCTTTGCGGTCTTGAAGAACGTCAAGTACGGTGTTCTGGTCCTTGTCAAGAATTACTGTCGCGTATTGGTGACGCTTCTGAAAAGAAGTCTCGTAGACTCCGATATTCCGAGGTGTCGCCATATCCGTGTTTCTCGGTCGTGGATCGCCGCCGGTTTGCCACAGCTCAGGCACGGGGCATCTTCGCCTTCAGCGTACCTGACGATAACTCGCGCCTCCATCGTGGTGCCATCGCGTATGATCTCCTGTACTTCCCGCGGCCATTCAAAGCCGAGAATCTGGGCGTAAAACTTTTCAAGTGATTCGTTGCTCATTCATGCATTTACATAGTTCTTCCACTCGAATGCCAGAAGCCCAAATAATGTTAATCGTTTGTAAGAATGTCTATACGTTTCCCCCTATAATAGTAACGAAGCAAATGGGGAAATAACCAATTTCTTTAAGTATTTCTCGAAGATCTCAGCTTATTGGTCCCAACAGAGATGATACGAAAATAGTTTCTGTTAAACGTTTGACATATCGCATATCTGGTTGTATCCTAAGCCCCGTTAAGGTCTAGACCCAGAAAACTTAGGTTTCCTTGTCCGTCTCGCTACCACCGAAAGAACTCAGGAGGAATCACGATGGGAAAAAGCAAGACTCTTCTCGCGCTAGTACTGCTGCTTGCGATGGAGGTCGTCGTGGCGCAAACGAAGGTAGTCGCCGTCACAGGCGGCAAGATCGAGGGAATCGGGCAGGATGGCATATTCTCGTTTAAGGGAATACCCTTCGCCGCCCCGCCGGTTGGAGATCTGCGCTGGAAGGCGCCTCAGCCTGTCGTGCCATGGGACGGCGTAAAGAAAGCCGAAGCCTTCGCTCCCGGTCCCATTCAAGACCTTTGGCCGGGCGCGGAAGCCCCTATCGACGAGGACTGTCTCTACCTGAACGTCTGGACCGGCGCTAAGGCCGCGAAGGAAAAGCGCCCGGTGATGGTCTGGATATACGGCGGGGCCTTCAGGAGCGGCATGACGAGCATCCCCGTGTACGACGGGACTTACTTGGCGAAGAAGGGAGCGATCCTCGTCAGTATCGCATATCGCGTCGGCCCCTTTGGATTCCTGGCGCACCCGGAGCTCAGCGCGGAAAGCGGCGCCGGATCGGGAAGCTACGGTATCATGGACATGATCGCCGGATTGAAGTGGGTCAAGGACAATATCGCCGCGTTCGGCGGCGATCCCGGCAACGTCACCATCTTCGGAGAGTCGGCGGGAGGAATAGCCGTCAGCATGCTCGCCGCCTCGCCGAAGGCGAGAGGGCTCTTCCATAAGGCGATCTCCGAGAGCGGCGGGTCATTCGCGCCCCCCATGTACGCCTCGGAAGCCGGGCAGAACGTGCCGAGCCTCGGGAAAGCCGAGAACGCGGGCAAGGATTTCTTCAATAAGCTCGGAGCCGCTGACCTAAGGGCGGCTCGCGCGATGGACGCGCAGGCGATCCATAAGGCGACGATCGGCATGCCGCTCTTCTGGCCCGTCGCGGACGAAACGTATATAGTCGGCGACCAGTATGATCTATACGAGGCGGGTAAATTCAACGATACGCCAGTGCTTATCGGTACCAACTCGGATGAAGGCGCGTCGTTCATCAGGCCCGGCGCGACTAGCGCGTCGTTTGAGGCGCAGATCAAGTCGAGCTTCGGCCCCGCCGCCGAGGGGATGCTGAAGGCCTATCCGCACGCGACCGACGCGGAGGCCTTCAAATCGTCGAAGGATATCTTCAGGGAGCAAGCCTTCGCCTGGCACACCTGGGCTTGGGCCGAGCTCCAAAGCAAGAAGGGCCGAAAAAAGGCATACGTCTACTATTTCGACGTCCGAAGCCCGACGATGATCGACGGCACCTCGCACGGCTTCGAGATAGCCTATGTTTTCGGGAACCTGACGGGCTGGGCTCCTCAAATGACGGCCGACGATACCGCCCTCTCGGAGCTAATTAGCTCCTACTGGGTCAACTTCGCCCGCACGGGAAATCCCAACGGCCCGGGCCTTCCCGCATGGAAGGCCTATGATAGATCCGCCCGCCCCGCCATGATCCTGGGCTACTCTCCTAGAATGGAGAGCCTACCGAACCAGGATAAGCTCGAGGCCTTCGACGCTTACTACGCATGGAGGCGCGCGGAGGCTGCGAAAGCGAAATAGGCGATTCCCGCCTAACCGCAAGGCGCGAATGCGTTGATATTCGGCGTTGATCGGCTGATCGGTCAGCGCCGAACTCATTTTCATCCTTGAAGGGTATTGCGCGAAATCGGGTTCTCGAGGACGCTGGCAAGGCCGAAGGCGCGGCCTTTCTCATCCGGGGCGCCCTGTCCTTCATCCTTTTCGGCGGTCCTTGCTTTAGGGTCGGCCCCGCGCGCCATCGTATGCGCGAGCGGCGGGACCGGATGGAGAGCGAGAAACCACCGCATGATAGTACTGCGAGTAGGAGCGGGGCCTTTGCCTAAGGGCTTCCCTTATCCCCGTTCATTTTCCGGTGGATCGGCAAAAAGAAAAGCTGTACCGTTGGCGCATGGAAGCCAAGAGAACCGCGGCCTCTCCGATCGAGACGCCAGCTCGAGAGGCTCTCCCGGGCCGGGACGAGATGCTCCGGGCCTTCATGGACCGCGACGCCTCCTGCGACGGGCTATTTTACGCGGGAGTGACCTCTACCGGGATTTTCTGCAATCCCTCCTGCCCGGCGCGCAAGCCGAAGAGCGAGAACGTGGAATTCTACGCAAGCGCGAAGGAGGCCCTTTTCGCGGGCTTCAGGCCATGCCGGCGCTGCCGTCCGCTGGAAGACGGCGGCTCGCCCGACTGGGTACGCGATCTCGTGGAAAAAGTCGAGGCGGAACCGAACAAGCGGTTACGCGACAGCGAGCTCCGCGAGGCCGGAATAGATCCGGCGGCGGCCCGGCGCGCTTTCCTGCGCAAATTCGGCATGACCTTTCAAGCTTATTGCCGCGCCCGCCGCCTCGCGAGCGCATTTACCGCCATCAAAGCCGGCGGCAGCCTCGACGACGCGGTCTTCGACCACGGATGGGAATCGCATTCGGCCTTCCGCGAGGCCTTCGCCAAGGCCGCGGGCGCTCCGCCCGGGGCCGCCCGCTCCGGAGACTTCGTCCGCCTCGCCTGGATAGGGACTCCGCTCGGCCCGATGATCGCGGGGGCCACGGACGAAAGCGTGTGCCTCCTCGAGTTCACCGACCGTCGCATGATGGAGGCTCAGCTCCAGACTCTCGCGCGGCGCTTCGCGCTTCCCTTGATTCCCGGCGAGAGTCTTCTCTTCGATTCGCTCCGGGCAGAGCTCTCCGAATACTTCGAGGGCAAGCGCCGCGCATTCGACCTGCCCATCGCCTACCCGGGCACCGACTTCCAGCGCCGGGTCTGGGAAGGCCTGCTTCGCATCCCCTATGGAGAGACTCGCTCGTACGCCGACCTCGCGCGCGAGCTCGGACTCCCTTCCGGAGCGAGCCGAGCCGTGGGCCATGCGAACGGCCTGAATCGCCTAGCCATCCTCATACCCTGCCACCGCGTCATAGCCGCGGACGGAGGCCTCGGCGGCTACGGAGGGGGGCTCTGGCGCAAGCTCAGGCTGCTCGAGCGGGAGGGAGCCGCTCCGCTCCGACCGGCCTCGACGAGGCAATCCGCCGGGAGCTAGGTCCGGGGAAGGAGAAGGACTGGTTCAAAAAGCGTTGCGCGCCCGATATACTGCCATAAAGGGGGCTTGGGCGGGCGCGCATGAACTACCTCCTCTTCGGCGGCGGCGTATACATGGTCCTCATGACGGCCTACTGGATGATCCAGCCGACGAGGCTGCCGCTTAACTCCTACTTCGCCGCCATGTACTCGTCAACGGGCCTCATCGTGCTCTACGCCTGGGCGGAGCGCGCTAGGATCATCTATTCAGTCTTTCCGCTCTATAACATCCAGATCCCGCTCTGCTACGTCTTCGCGCCGCTCCTGTACTACGGCTTCTCGCAAGTGACCGAGCTCCGGCGCAAGCCGGCCAGCCTGTTCTGGCCGCACTTCGCGCCCGCCCTGATCTCCCTGCCGATCGTGATCGTCAACAACATAGTAAACGCCTCTTTCTTCGCGAGCCTCCCAGCCGATGTCCTTCCCGGCGACATCCAGGCGCATCCGAGCTTCCTCCTCGTCCACCTCCTCGGCCTGGGATCCAACGCCTTTATCCTCTACTTCCTTTTCAAGATCCTTATCGCGGGCCTTCGCCTTCTGGGCGACGGGGAGCTTAAGACCTTCAAGGAGCTCAGGCTCCTCCTCGCCTTCGTCGTCTGGTTTATCCTCGACATACTCTTGATGGTCGTCGCGCATCTCATCCACGAACCCGAGCTCCTGTACGTCGCGAAGCTCTCATCCTCCATAACCTTCATCGCCTATTCCTTCTACTGCTTCCGCTATCCCGAGTACGCCCAGCAGGTCATCCGCCGCTCGAAGCAGATCCGCTACAAGAACACTCAGCTTCGCGGCCTCGACGCGGACGAGCTGATAGACCGGCTCGAGTACCTCATGCGCGAGGAGAAGATCTACAAGGACATGGAACTGAGCCTGATATCGCTCAGCTCGCAGCTGATGGTGACGCCCCACCAGCTCTCCGAGATCCTCAACGACCGGCTCGGCGTCAACTTCAGGACCTACCTCAACGACCGCCGCATCCTCGAGGCAGAGCGCCTCCTCGCCCAGCTTTCCGAGGATTCGATCCTCGAGATAGCCTTCGAGGTCGGCTTCAACTCGAAGACGAGCTTCAACGCCCGCTTCCTCGAGAAGACGGGACAGACGCCGAGCGACTACCGCCGCATGCGCCTGGCTGCCGCCGGCCCGAAGCGATCGCGCGCAACGCGCGCCGACGGCTAGGCATTCGAAGGAGCAGCTCGATGCGCGGATTCAGAGCCCAGGTTATTCCGGCCTTGTCGGCTAGAGTCATAGCGAAGACGATCTTGGGCTTCTTATCGCGGCCATTTGTCGACAGGAACTATCCGCGGACCTGCCTGGACGCCGGCGGACGCGACGCCGCCGGATTGCGGGAAGCCGCCGAACGAAGGCGCTTTTGGCTCGGCATGGCATCCGACAAGGCGGGAACGCCCGCCTTCGCGCAGGCCCTTACGGAAAGCTTCACCTCGGTGACGCCGGAGAACGCCCTGAAATGGGGCGCGTTGAGGCGGGAGCTAAGAGGGTACTATGATTTCGCGAAGGCCGACGCGCTCGTCGAATGCGCGCTCGGCATGGGCGCAAGGGTCAGGGGACACGCCCTCGTTTGGGGAAAATTCCCGGGCGACGGCTTCCCCTTGGACCTGGCGAGGAAGCTCGATGCCGCCGCGAATCCCAAGGCGGCCCTCGAGGCGATCTTGGAAGAGCACATCTTGGAGGTGATGGAACGATATTCCGGGCGAATCCAAACCTGGGATGTCGTCAACGAACCCTTCGAACTTTTTCGCAGCCGAAT
>Ga0075317_1000039_pt1 | contig 15409 bp, 13 predicted proteins | sample MayberryNE_TuleB_FD_120068 | JGI IMG/M metagenome (GOLD analysis project Ga0075317, IMG submission 120068) | Natural and restored wetland microbial communities from the San Francisco Bay, California, USA, that impact long-term carbon... | ecosystem: Environmental > Terrestrial > Soil > Wetlands ... | reverse complement strand
TATCGAGGCCCGAGCCGGGGCCTTGGCCGCTGCCCAGGCGCTCTCCTCGGGCTCGCCTTCGGTTAAGACCTCGGGCATCGCCGATCTCGAGAAAAAGCAATCCGAAGCTGTTGAAAAGCTGCGGGCCCTCCTTGCAGGCCAAGCGCTCGGAGCGAAGAGCGCCGCCGGCGTCGAGAAGGTCCTGTCCGACCGCGTCAAGAGCGCATCAAGGCTCTTCCCCGAAATCGCGGCGGCGCAATCATTCCTGCGAAAAGCCGGGACGGCGGGATTGCGGCTATCCGTACAGGCGATGGCCGAGAGCCGCGACGAGCTGGTCGCGGCCGCATTCGTCGCCCGTACCGACGCGGTGCTCGCGGCCGCTCCGGCGGCGGCCGCCGCAATGGCCGGCCTTGCCGAAGCCTACGGCGCCTACGCGGCATGGATAGCGGGATTCCCATTGGCTTCCTGCCCGGGCGAGCTCGGCTTATCAGGGGAAAAGGGCCCGGCCTCGCTATCGCGCGGCATAGCGGCCCTGGCGGCCCTCGGTCCGGCCAGGGCCGCCTCCCTCGTGTCGGCGATGGAGGGGGGAGACGGCAGGGACGCGTCAGCGGCCGCCGCCGCGAGGAGGCTGGCGGCGACCTGGGACTCGCTCGGCGCTTACGGGAAGCGAAAGCTGGCATCCGATTGCGCGGTTCCGGCGGCGACGCTCGCCGTCTTCTCTTCCGCCCTTGCTCCGCCGGCGAATCCGGGCCCGGAGCCGACTTCGGCTAAAGGCCCTGAGATATTGAAATCGCTCAACGTACTAGCAGTGGAACTGGCGGACTCTCGAGGCCGCAAGGACCAAGTCGGGCCCGAGGCCTCCCTCCTCCTTCTCAGGCGACCCGACCTCGCCGCCGCCGCCCGCGCGGAGGCCCGCTACGCCGCGCTCTATGAAGAATGCTCTCGGCGCATAGATGCCGCGTACCGCAGGGCCTCGAACGAGGCCTCGTCCATCCTCGAATCCTCCGCGCAGGTCAAGAAGGCCGCGGCTGCCGCTCTCGGCTCGACGCCGGCCTCCATCGCGGTGGAGGCGATCGATATCGGCCCCGCGGAGGCGCCGCTGGGAAGGCATATAGCCTTCGTCGCCGTCGCGAAGGGACAGGACGGGAAGCTCGTCAAGATCCCCGTCCGGTCTGAGCTCGCCGCGGACGCTTACGCGAGAAGCTTCGCGAAAGCGGCGGGCATCGGCGCTTCCGCGGCCGCGACGAGCGTCCAAAAAACTCTCGAGCAATACGGGCAGCGTATCGTGACCGCCTACGACCCTGCCGGAGCCGCTGACCTCCTTTCGATTTCCGCCTATCCCAAGGCCCGCGAGGCCCGGCTCCTGTCGGCGGTCGATATCGAGCGCGAGATGCTCGAAGGATGGAGGCCCTGATCATGCGCCGTATGGATGCCGGGCCGAGGAAAGGCGCGCGCCGCCTCGCCGCCGCCTCGCTATTCGCGGCGGCCCTATCCCTCGCCTCCTGCGGGAATCCCGGCGAGGGGGAAAGGGCTCGGGATGCGGGAAGCCAGGCCGCTTCAAGCCCCTCTTCCTCGGAGCCCGCCGGCGCCGATCCTCGCGCCGCCTTCGAGAGCTCGGGGATGCTGTCCGGATTGAACGTCGATATCCAGGAGATACGCCTGCTGAGCGGGAGCCGCGGCTCGCCTCGCGCGGGAGTGGCGCTCGGCTACGGCTCGTCCCTCGGCAATGCCGTATTCGCGATAGGAGAATCGGGAAGCGCGGCCAAGCCCGGAGCCCTGCCGACGGAACGCCTCGTTTCCGCGTCGGGAGCGGCAAGCTTGCCGCTCCCGGGACCGGTAATCGCCCTCGCGGTTTCCGGCGAGTCCATCGTCGCATCCTGCGCCCTGGCCGAGGGATCGAGCATGCTCATGGGATTCAGGCCCGGGGACGCGTCAGGGATCCTTGCGGAGTCCTGGAAGCGGGCCGACAAGAGCCGAGGCATCCTTATCCCCATCCCCGGCGGGAGGATAGCCGCCGGCGGAGACGATGGATTCGTATCCGTATTCGACGCCGCCGACGGACGAGAGATATGGCGATCGGCTCTCTCTTCGCCGAATCCGCCCGTCGACATGGCCTATGCTCCGGGCTACGTGCTTGCCTGCGTTCCCGGCTCCTTGCAGGCTTTCGAGGAAGGTTCCGGGAAAAAGGCCTGGAGCGCGGCTTTCGGCTCGGATGCGGCATCGCTGTCGGCCGGCTCGGGCGTCGCGGCCGTCCTAACGCCTGAGGGTAGGCTTTACGCGTTCATCCTTGCCGACGGATCCCGCCTCGTCGAATCCTCCGGCCCCTTCGATCCCGCAGTACGGCCCGTCATCGATTCGAGCAGGATATTCGCGGCGGTCCAAGGCGGCGGGGCGCGCGAGATAGAGCTGAAGAGCGGAAACCCCATTCGATCATGGGCCTGGAGGGGACAGAGCTCCTTCCTCGCCACGGACGCGAGCAGCATCTACGCGGGCGTCTCCGGCATGAGCGGCCCCCGGATCGTCGTCGCCGCCAGATCGGGCTCGGGAGAGGCGCGGGAGCTTCCCTTAGCCGCGGCGAGCTTCGACGCGCCCGCCGCCGTCCACGGATCGAGGGGCGGGCTCCTCATGCTCCTGAGGGACGGTTCCATTTGCCTGGCGACGGCCGATCAGCCCCGGGCTCAGGGCGAGTCGCCCCTCGACCGCGCTGCCTCGGCGCCCCAGCCCGCGGCTTCGGCGATACTGACGGCTCTCGGACGCTTCCGGGCGCGGAATCCCTCCGATTCCGCCTCGAGCTACCTTCGCTTCGACCTCTTCGTATCCGGGATGCCGGTCGACCCCGCGGTCGCCTTCACCGCTTTTAGGTACGAGGCCCAGGCGAGCGGCGTCGCCAGGTTCGCGGCCGAGCCCGCGGCCCACGGCATCGTTATCGCGGTCTACGACGACGATGGCGGCGAGATCGAGGCTAACATAGACGAACTCGGGGCTAAGATGAGCGTCGACGTCCGCGTACAGAAGGGGAAGACCTACTGGATCGCGGCCGGCAGGGCCGCCGGCGCCGAAGAGGCCGCGTTTAGGCTCTACTCGCGGTAAGGGCCCGCGCTCGGCCGCCTTTTCGCCCGGGCCTTATCTGGCGGCGCGCCTATATTACCGTCCCGGTAGGGATGACGCCTTCCTTGGGGATGATGATGATCCCGTCGACGATATAGTAGCTGGAATAGTCCCCGTCCTCGCGCGGCCGCGCGTCGACGCCGATGCGGCAGTCCTGGCCTATGCGGGCGTTCTTGTCGATGATCGCTCCCTTGACTATCGTGCCTTGGGCGATGCCGATATCGGGCATTCCCGCCTTCCGATTCGCGGCCTTCTCTTCCTCGCTCTCGTAGTAATCGGCGCCCATGCAGACGACTCCGTCTAGGCTGGCGCCCGATTCGATGATGGTGCGGACTCCTACGATCGACCTCGAGATCGAGGCGTTCGTGATTATGCAGCCCTCAGCGGTCAAGGCCTGGTTGAGCATGCAGTAGTTCAGCTTCGAGGCGGGAAGATTGCGCTTGTGGGTATGGATGGGCTGGTCTTCCTTGTAGAAGTTGAAGCGGGGATTGATGGAGGTCAGCTCGAGATTAGCCTCGTAGAAGGACTTGATGGTCCCTATGTCCTCCCAGTAGCCGTCGAAGACGTAGGCGTTGACCGGAGCCTGAGCGAGGAGGCCGGGGATGATCTCCTTGCCGAAATCGTTCTCCGAGCCCGCGAGGGCCTTATTGATGACCGCGGCGTCGAAGATGTAGATGCCCATGCTGGCGAGATAATCCTTGCCCCCGCGCCTGTCGGGCTGAAGCTCCTTCGGGATGCGATACTCGTCGATGTTCCGGGAGGCGCTCGGCTTCTCGATGAAGCTCGTTATGCGATTCTGCTTGTCCATCGACATGATTCCCAAGGAGGTCGCTTCCTCGCGGGTCACCGGAGTGCAGGCGATGGAAAGTCCGCATCCGGACGCGACGTGCTTCTCGAGCATGTCGGCGAGGTTCATCCGATAAAGCTGGTCGCCTGAGAGTATGATGTAGTAATCCGGTTTATGGGGCCTGAAGTGCACGAGGTTCTTGCGTACCGAATCGGCCGTGCCCTCATACCAGCCGGAATGGACCAATGTCTGCTCGGCGGCAAGGATCTCGACGAAGCCTTTCGAGAAGGAATCGAAGTTATAGGTCCGCGCTATGTGCAGGTGGAGCGAGGCCGAGTTGAATTGCGTCAGGATATAGACTTGGTTAAAGCCGGAGTTGATGCAATTGGAGATCGGTATATCCACGATGCGGTATTTCCCGCCGAAGGGAACCGCCGGCTTCGAACGGTCCTTCGTCAAGGGAAACAGGCGGGAGCCCTTTCCTCCGCCGAGCACTATGGATAGAACCTTGTCCATCGCCTCCTCCTCCCAGGTGTCGCAAAGCTACGATGTCGAGTAGAGTATAGAGCATGAGCAGGGCGCCCGCCACGGAAATCATCGATAGACTCCTGTCCGATCCCGATATCTCTCCCTCTATTGCCCATATCGAGCGGATCCCCGGCCGCGAGGCCTCGTGGGCGGGCCTGCCCGGCGATCTGGATCCGAAGCTTGCGCGGGCCCTCGCCGAGAGAGGGGCCGCGCGCCTCTATACGCACCAGGCTAGGGCCTACGAGCTCGCGAGGGCGGGCAGGGACTTCGTGGTCGTGACTCCGACCGCCTCGGGCAAGACGCTCTGCTACAACCTTCCGGTGATCCAGACCCTGCTCGAGGAGAGCGAATCGAGGGCGCTCTATCTCTTCCCCACGAAGGCCCTTTCCCAAGACCAGCAATCCGAGCTGAATGAGCTATCGCTCGCCGGGGACTTGGGCGTCAAGGTATTCACCTACGACGGGGACACGCCGGACTCGCTCAGGGTCGCCGCGCGCGATACGGGAAGGATAGTCATCTCGAATCCCGACATGCTCCATTCCGGGGTCCTTCCCAACCACGCGAAGTGGATACATTTCTTCTCGAGCCTGCGCTACGTCGTCGTCGACGAGATGCACGCGTACCGGGGCATCTTCGGCAGCCACGTCGCCAACGTGCTGAGGCGCCTAAGGCGCATCGCCGCGTTCTACGGGTCCAGCCCGTCCTTCATCCTCTGCTCGGCTACTATCGGCAATCCGGCCCAGCTCGCGCGCTCCCTGATCGGGCGCGAGGCGGCGGAGATATCGGAGAACGGCGCGCCGAGGGGCGAAAGGGTCGTGGCCTTCTACAACCCGCCCCTCGTCGATCCGGTCCAGGGAATCCGCAAGAGCACGGCGACGGAATCCGAAGCCCTCGCCGTCCGCCTCCTCCGCGAGGGGGTCAAGACCATCCTCTTCGCCCGATCGCGCCTCAAGGTCGAGCTGATAGCGTCGTACATCGCGAGCTCCCTGGCGAACCTCTATACCGACCACGGCGGCATCAAGGTCAGCCCCTACCGCTCCGGCCTCCTGCCCAGCGAGCGGAGGGCTATCGAGAAGGGCCTGCGCGAGGGAAGCATACAGGGCGTCGTCTCCACCAACGCGCTCGAGCTCGGCATCGACATAGGCGGGCTCGACGCCGCGGTCGTGGCCGGCTTCCCGGGCGGCTTCGCCAGCTTCTGGCAGCAGGCCGGGCGCGCGGGGCGCCGCGGCTCGGCCTCCCTCGCTATCCTCGTCGCCTCATCCTCGCCCTTGGACCAGTACATCATCGCCCATCCCGAGTATTTTTTCGGCCGCTCTCCCGAGCGCGCCCTCATTGATCCCGACAATCCCTACGTCTTCATGGACCACCTGAAGTGCGCCGCCTTCGAGCTTCCCTTCGCGGAGGGCGAGCCCTTCGACGCCGGGGAAGGGGAGGACGCCGCGTCCGAGACGGAGGAGGGCCTCGCGATGCTCGCCGAGGAAGGCATCGTCCGCAGGACCGGGGGCCGCTGGTACTGGTCGGCGGACGGCTACCCGAGCGAGAAGATATCGCTCAGGTCGGCCACCGCCGACAACGTCGTTATCATCGACGAGACTGGCGGGGGCGGCCGCGCCATCGGCGAGATGGACAGGCCGGGGGCCAAGGAGCTCATTTTCGACGACGCGGTCTACATCCACCTGGGGCGGCAATATATCGTCCGCAAGCTCGACATCGAGAACCGCACCTGCCACGTTGCGGAGAAGGACGTGGATTACTGGACGGACGCGATCGTGAAGACCGATATCGAGGTCTTGACCGAGGACGAGCGAATCATGATCGGCGAGGGAGGGCGCAAGGCCGCCGAATGCGTGATCGGCGACGTCCTCGTCCGCTCGCAGGCGGAGAAGTTCAAGAAGCTGCGCTTCCATACGCACGAGAACATCGGCTACGGCGAGATCAGCCTTCCCGCGGAGGAGATGCAGACGAGGGCGGTCGCCCTCGTCTTCCCGCCCGGGACGGCGGCCGGCGACGAGCTCGGCCTGTCGAGCGAGGCCATGAAGGCGGCGATCCTCGCCGGCTCGGGCAAGCTCATCCACGACATCGCTCCCGCCTTCCTCATGTGCGATCCGAGGGATCTAGGCCGGGCCGAGCGCGTCCGCGATCCCCACTTCGGCGTCGGCGCGCTCTACTTCTACGACAAGTACCCCGGCGGGACCGGCCTCGCCGAAGCTCTCTACCGCATCCTCGGCAAGGCGGCCCTCGCGGCGATCGAGCGGCTTTCCGGCTGCGGCTGCTCCGGCGGCTGCCCCTCCTGCGTCGGCGTCGACTTCCTCGGGCCGGGAGATACCGGCGCGGCGCCCTCCGCTATCGAGGGCTCCGCGGTCAAGGGCCGCGTCCTCGCCCTGCTCAGGGCATTAAGGCTCACTTCCGAAAGCTGAATGCATGGCGGGCAAGCTTAAGGGCCGCCTCGCGCGCATGCGCGAGCTGGGCCTGGTCAAGGCCTCGAGCCTCGGCTCAGGCGCAGGAACCGCAGGGGCGGGGAAGGCCGCAGCAGAGGGCTCTTCAGGGAAACGAACCGCCGCGGCGAACGTGCGCGGAGAAGCGCCTCGCCCAAGGCCGTCATTCCTCGACGGATGGGAAAGCGCGGGCGACTTCGTCTGGTCCAGGATCGTCCGCAAGCGCGACCTCCTTCCCGAATTTATCGACGCCTCGCCCTTCAGGCGGCTTTCATCCGGCGCCGCGTCGGTCCGCGGCGCGGACGCGGAGCTGGGCCGCGTCGACAGCTATCGCCTTCGCTTCTTCGACTTCGAGACGACGGGCCTTTCCGGCGGAACGGGCACGGTGGCCTTCCTCGCCGCGGTCGCAAGGCGGGACGGGGATTGCCTGGCCGTGCGGCAGCTCTTCCTCGAAGACTATCCCGGCGAGAGCGCCTTCCTCGACGCCCTCCTAGGCGAGTTCGACGAGGAGACCGTCATCGTCACCTACAACGGCTCTTCCTTCGACCTCCCCCTCCTTCGGACCCGCTGCGTCATGAACGGGAAGAAGGCGCCCGCCCGCCCGCACATCGACGCCCTCTTCGCTGCCAGGCGCCTATGGAAGAGGGTCTACGGCGGGGCCTCCCTCGGCCTCCTTGAGCGGGAAGTCCTCGGCGTCGAGCGCGAGGAGGACGTTCCGGGGTCCATGATACCGGGACTCTTCTTCTCCTACCTCCGCTCGGGAGACGAGCCCCTGATGAGGGCAGTGATGTCGCACAACGCGGAGGACGTCGCTTCCCTGGCTTCGCTCCTTTCCAGGGCCGACGCCGCTTTCGCGAAGCCCCGCGCCTTCTCGGGCTCCTCGTCGATCGACCGGGCGGGGCTCGGCAGGAGCCTGATCGCGATAGGGAGGCAGGAGGAGGGCGAAGAGCTCCTCGAGGCGGCCCTCGGGGACGGGGACGAGGCCTCGGGCCTCCTTCTCTCGGCCATTTACAGGCGAGCGGGACGCGACGATGACCGAAGGCGGCTTCTCGGGATGCTGCCCGACGGCTTCCGCCCGCACCTCGAGCGGGCGAAGTTCTTCGAGCGGCGGGACAGGAATTTCATGGAAGCCTTGGCCTGGGCGAAGAAGGCCCGCCGCCTCGCCCCGACCGATGATCTGGCAGAGGCCCTGGAACGCCGCATAGCGCGGCTTAAGAGGAGGGCGGAATCCGATCCCCGGCGCGCAGCGTCTCGCCGAGCTGGCCGCAGGCGCCCATGACCCCCCGGCCGCGCCGCATCCGGCGGACCGCGGCGATACCGGCGCCCTCGAGAACGGCCATGTAGGCTTCCAGCTCCTCGCGCAGAGGCTCGCGGAAGGGGAAGCCGGGGATCCTGTTCCAGGGGATTACGTTGACCTGGACATCGAGGCCCTCGGACCATCGAACTAGGGCCTTCGCCTCTTCGACGGAGGAATTGCGGCCCCCCATGATGGCGGCCTCGAGGGTGATCCGCTCGCCCGTCGCGTCCTGGTAGATCAGCAAGGCTTCCTTCAGGCTAGCCAGGTCCCATCTGCGATTGACCGGCATGAGCTCGGAGCGCAGCTCGTCGGTCGCGCAGGTTATCGAGACCGCCAGCCGTACCGCGGGGCCGGTTTTAGCCAGGTCGAGGATGCCCGGTACCACGCCGCAGGTCGAGATCGTGATCTTACGCAGCGACATGCCGATGCCCCCCGACAAGATGGCGATCGCCTTGCGGACGGCGCCGAGATTGGCCAAGGGCTCGCCCATGCCCATGAACACGACGTTGGAGATCGATCCCGTCCCGCCCGAACGGTCCGCGAGGTGATGGTACTGCTCCATGATCTCGCCGGCCGAGAGGTCGCGCAGGAAGCCCAGGCTGCCGGTCTTGCAGAAGGCGCAGGCCATGGGACAGCCGACTTGGGACGAGAGGCAGGCCGTCCTGCGCCCCTCGAGGTCCTCGAGGAGGACGCATTCGACGGCGGCGCCGTCGGCGAGCCGGGATTGAAGCTTCAGGGACCCGTCCTGGTCGCGCAGCTCGGCGGCGACGGTCGAGCCGCGGATGGAGGGATGGAGCTCGGACAGGGCGCGGCGCAGGTCGGCCGGCAGGTCAGTCATCCTCTCGAAGGAATCCGCTCCCCGGTCGAGCCAACGCCTGATCTGCCTGGCGCGAAAGGGCGCCTTAAGGCCGAGAGCCGAGGCGAGCTCCTCCGCGGCCATGCCAGGGAGGCTGTCCACCTCCTCAGGACCTCTGGAGCCTCGCGACGGCGTCCTGCACGTAGATATTGCGTATGCCGAGGCGCTGGAACTCGGTCAGGGCCTCGAGGGCCTTCTGGCGGTCGCCCATGGCTTGGTAGCACTGCGACAGCTCGAGGTAGAGGCGGTAGTTCTTAGGATCGTTCTGTATGAGCCTTCTGAGCGAGACGATGGCGTCTTGGTTCTTGCCCTGCATCCTCGCTATGACTGCGAGGCCGAGAACCGCGTACACGTCGAACTCGATATTCAGGGCGCGCTCGTAGTAATCGGCGGCCTGGTCCCAATCCTCCATGCTGCGGTAGGCGTCGCCGGCGCGGGTCAGGATGACCTTGTTCTTAGGATCCTTCGTTAAGATGCGGTTCCAGTACTCGAGGGACTTTTCAGGAGTTCCCGATCCCCGGTAGCAGTCGGCGAGGCCGAAGAGCGCGTAGAAATTATCCGGCTCCTTGCCCAGGGCCCTCTCGAAGAAGGGAACGCCTTGGCCGAACTGCTTGAGCTTGCGGTAGCAGTTGCCGATCGAGGTCAGGACCCGGATGTCGACATCCTCGCCCTGGAGCTCCACCATGCGCTGCCAATAGCCCAAGGCGTCCTTGTACTCCTTGAAGTCGTAGTGGAGGTGCCCAAGGCCGATCAGGGCGTAGGGATTGTCGGCCTCCATCTCGAGGACGCGGAGGTATATGGCCTTGGACTTGCGGAAATCGCGCACCTTGCGGTACGCGTCGGCGACCCGGGTCAGGACGGTGATGTTCTTGTTGTCGTGGAGGAGGTATTGCTCCCAGATTTCTATGGCCTTCTGGTACTGGTTAAGGGCCTTATAGCAGTCGGCCAAGCCGAAGAGGGCGTAGTTGTTCCCCGGATGGTAGACGAGGCACTTCTTGTAGTGGTCCACCGCCTCGCGGAAGGCGCCGCGCTTGCGGGCGGCGTCGCCCAAGCCGACGAGGGCGTAGTTGTTCTCGCGATCGCGCTCCAGGATGCGCGCGAAGCATTCCTCCGCCTCCTCGACGCGATTTTCCTTGAGGTACTGATAACCCTTCTTGGAAAGGTCAGCGATCTCAACGAGTTCCTGACTCGGGGCCTCGCGCTCGGGCTCCTGGCCGACGTCTTCGCTCACTTCGCATCCTCTTCTTTTATTAAGTTTTGTATCGCCAGGGCGGCCAAGATCACTAGGCCTTCCTTGCGCTTCTCGTCCTTGGCTAGCCAGTACATTTTCAGGGCGTCCACCGGCTTCTTGTCGGCCATGTACCTGTCCCCGACCCTGATAAGGCCATCCGAATAGCCGGTCGTCTGGAAAATCCTCCGCGCCGCCTCAAGCTCGCCCGTATTGAAGAGCTCGTTGCCCTTTCGGTTGAGCTGGGCCTTGCGATCCGAGCCGACGCCGGGAGTAGGAAGATCGGCCGTCTTTATAAGGCCGTCTTCGGGGAAGCGCTCGAATACCTTTTTGTCCATCGTAATTTACCGTACGCAAAAAATATAAGGGGAAACTAGATATTAATCAACCCGCGGATCGATGATAGGCCGTGAATCCGCGGAAGGGAAGCGCTATACTACGAGCGTATTTCGGAGGACGGGAATGAACTACGCGACAGAACACGGCCCTAACGAAGGCTATAGCCTCATCCTCCAGCAAGTAACCGAAACCGCTCTCCCGGAAGGCTATCAGGCGCGCCGCCCTGACGCGAAGCGCGGGCGCCGACCGCGTCGTCGGAGGCTCGGCGAAACCCCGAGCCGTCCCGACCGTCTTTCTTCCTACCTCAAATCCATAGACTTATAAGCCTAGGTTCCTTCCTCCCGCTTACGGTAGAAACGGACCCTCGACCTCCCGTATTCGCGCTCGTCCTCCATCGTAAGGGCGCCGACCGCTCCGGGCAGGGGGTCCTCCTTGGGAAAATGGATAAGGAGGAGCCCGCCCGGAGCGAGCGTCGGCCCCTCGGCGAGGGAGCGCATCAAGTCCAGCCGGAAGCGATAGGGAAAGGGCGGGTCGCAGAAGACTACGGAATACGCCGTCTTGTTCCTTAGGAGAAATCGCTCGACGGGCATCGAGCGGCACTCGATCCGCTCATCGGCTATCGAGACATTATGCACGAGAATCGGGAATTTCTCGGGATCCTTCTCTACGCAGGCGACGGGGGAAGCGCCTCGGCTGGCGGCCTCGAGGGCGATTATGCCCGAGCCCGAGAAGAGGTCGAGGAAGGACAGACCGGTCAGGTCGCCGAGAACGGCGAAGACCGACTCGCGCATCATATCCATGGCGGGGCGTATCTCGAGAGGGCCCTTGGGAACCGAGATCGTCCGGCCTCGGTACTTGCCTCCGGTTATCCTCATGAAGGGCCTATCGCTCGCCGACGCCGCGGAAGTCGCGGCGAATCTCTCGGTCCAGGTCGCGTTCCTTGATATCGGCGCGCTTGTCGTACTGCTTCTTGCCCTTGCATAGACCGAGCTCGATCTTGACGAGCCCCCGCTTCAAGTAGACGGCCAGGGGAATCAGAGTATAGCCCTTTTCCCTGACGCGGCGGTCTATGCGCTTGATCTCGGCGGCATGCAGGAGGAGCTTCTTCCTGCGGTCGGGATCATGCTGGAAGACCGAGGAGAAGGGATACTCGGCTATGTGGAAATTGCGCAGCCATACCTCGCCGCCAGAGACCTCGGCGAAGGAGTCGGGGAAGGACAGCTTGCCGTCCTTGATCGACTTCACCTCGGTCCCGAGCAGGCAGACGCCGCACTCGAAGCTCTCGTCGACGTGATAGTCGTAGCGCGCCCGTCTATTGAGCGCCACGACCTTGGAACCTTCGGGGACGCTCATGGCCGCTCGAGTATAGGAATCGCCCTCCGGCTTGTCAACGCGCGCCCTTAGTGCTACTGTCCATCCTCGATGCCGAAAAAGACCGCCGCGGCCGCGCGTCCTTCGCGTAAGGCCATTCGTCACGGGGAACGCGCAGCATGGCTCCGCTAAGCAGGCGAAGATCCTTCGCCGAGGCCGTCGAGGGAAGAAGGAAGCTGGGACGCCGCCTTGCGGCCGTACTGGCCGTCTTCATCTCCTTCGAGCTCGTCTCCGCGCTTTTCCTGACGGCCTATTCGGCGGGATCGGCCTCTATGTCGCCGACGATACTGCCCGGCGAAAGGCTCCTCGCGACGCCGCTGGCCTTCGGCCCGCATACCCTCTTCGGAAAGCTGCCGGGCGTATCGAAGCCCGAGCGCGGCGACATCGCGATAATCGACCTTCCCTTCGCGCCCGAGAGAGGCTTCTGGACGCGCCTCGCCGACTCCCTCGTGAGGTTCTTCACGCTCCAGATCCTTTCGATAGACGGCTCCAGGGCGGATCGGACGATGTCCGGACCATCCGTACAGCGCGTGATCGGACTTCCGGGCGACGTCGTCGAGATGCGGGATTTCGTCTTCATGGTGCGTCCCGCCGGCTCCGGCGCCTTCCTCACCGAGTTCGAGCTCTCCGCCAACGAGTACGACATCGCCTTCGACCCGCCGCCCCGGGACTGGAGCTCCGCTCTTCCCCTCTCGGGGAACATGGCGCCCGTCGCCCTCGGGCCTGGAGAGTACTTCGTCGCGGGCGACGATCGCTCCGCATCCGGGGATTCCCGGCTCTGGGGCCCCGTGGGCCTCGATCGCTTCAGGGCCCGGGTACTGCTGCGCTATTGGCCGCTCGAAAGGCTCGGCGCCCCCTGATGCTCGCCGAGGGACTCGATCTCGAGCCTCCCGAAGCCCTCTACGTCCACGTTCCCCTCTGCTCGCGCAAATGCGCCTACTGCGACTTCTTCTCGGTCCAGGCCTCTAGCCTGGCGGGATCGGCCGTCGATCGCCTCGTCGAATCGACTCTCGCCAGGGCGGAATCCCTCGCGGAGCGATTCGGGCTTAGTCGCGTCGCGACGGTCTACGTCGGCGGCGGCACGCCGACCGCGCTTCCGCCCGAGTCGCTGGACCGCCTTCTCGGAGGCATTTCCAGCCTGGCTCCCGACCCCGTCGAGTGGACCGTCGAAGCGAACCCGGAGAGCCTCAGCCCCCGCAGTATCGAGATCATGGCCGGCCGAGGCGTTACGCGAATCAGCCTCGGGGTTCAAAGCCTCGATGACGGCGAGCTCGCCATCCTTGGGCGGTCCCACCGCGCCGCGGACGCGCTGACCGCCCTCGGCCTGGCGGCATCTTCCGGCATGGACGTCTCCGTCGATCTCATCGCCTGCCTTCCCTCTACCGGGAAGGCCCGAGAGGCCGCCGCGGTCGCAGAGGCCGCGCGCGTCCTTGTCGAATCCGGCGTCGGGCATCTCTCGGTCTACGACCTGACTCTCGAGGAAGGGACTCCTCTCGCCGCGAGGGCCGCGCTGCTGGATTTGCCCGGAGAGGACGAAACGGCCAGAGAGCGCGAGCTCCTCGAGGAGCTTCTCGACGGGTCGGGCTTTCGCCGCTACGAAGTCTCGAACTACGCGCCCCGAGGGAGGGAGTGCCTGCACAACCTGGCCTACTGGCGCATGGACTCGTATATCGGCTCGGGACCGGGCGCCGTATCGACCCTCGTCGCCCCGCGAAAGCCCGCGCCGCGGCCGGGGATAGACGGCGCTTCCCTGCGGATCGAGGAGATCCGCGACATCGGAGCCTACCTGGACGGCCCCGCGGGACGGGCGGAGGAAAGCTCCGTCGCGCCGAAAGACGCCGCCTTCGAGTCGATCATGATGTCGTACCGGACGATATTCGGCCTCGATACCGATCGCTTCCGATCCCGCTTCGGCGTCGAAGCGGGAAGCCTCATAGGCAAGACGCTTGGCGCGTGGCGGGATAGGCTTACGGATGGAGAGCCCTGGCCGAGAGCCGAAAGCGGCGGCGGCGTGAAGATCGAAGGCTCAGGCGAGCGATACCCCGCCCTCGACGGCCTCGGCCTCGACATCCTTAATCGATTCCTGAGGGACTGCCTGGCGGAGATCGAGGCCTCGTTTCCCCGTATCGCCGAGGGCGGGCTCGACGGCGTCGGGCTCGAGTAGATCTGATCGGAGCTAGACTATGGCCGTACTTTCGATACAGTCCCACGTCGCCTACGGCCGAGTCGGCAACCGCGCGGCGGTCTTCGCCCTCGAGCGCATGGGCCTCGATGTCTGGCCGATCAACACGGTCCAGCTATCGAACCACAGGGGATATCCCTCCTGCGCCGGAGAGGCCTATTCCGCCTCCCAGCTGCGCCTCGTATGGGGCGGCGTGAAGGATCGCGGCGTCCTGGGCTCCTGCGAGGCCGTCCTCTCGGGCTACCTGAATTCGGCCGAGATAGGCGCCTTCGCCCTCGAGGCCGCCCTCGACGTCAAGTCGGCCAATCCCGCGGCTCTCTACTGCCTCGATCCCGTCATGGGCGATTTCGGCAAGGGACTCTACGTCGAGGATTCCATACCGAGCTTCATGCGATCCTTCGCCCTAGGCTGGTCCGATATCATTACGCCCAATCACTTCGAGGCCGAGATCCTCTGCGAGCGCGCGATCGAGGATCTGGACGGAGCGAAGCGCGCCTGCGACGAGCTCAGGCGCAAGGGGCCCTCGATCGTCCTTATCACGAGCTTCGAGCCCGAGGGATCGCAGCCGGGGCTCGCCTCGATGCTCCTCGCCTCCGACTGCGGATTCCACTCGATACGGACGCCGCTCTTGGAGGCCGATCCCCCCTTCCGCGGTACCGGCGATCTCTGCGCGGCCCTCTTCCTGGGCAGGTACCTCTTGAAGGGCGACCCGGTCCTGGCCCTCGAGGAATCATGCTCGAGCCTCTTCTCGGTTCTCTCCCTGACCCAGGAGAAGGGCGGGGGCGAGCTTCGCCTCGTCGAGGCCCAGGATGCGATCGCGAGCGAGGAGAGACGTTTCCTCGCGGTCGAAGTGTGAAGCCGCCTAAGGATTACACGAAGAAGTCGTAGCGGTTGCTGACCCGATCCGAGTACCCGGGCTCGAGGCCGACGTTGAAGAGCCGCTCGGTAAGGACGGTCGAGGGCGGGCCGTGGCCGGGCAGTATGATGCACTCGTCCGCCTGGTCGAGGATGTTCTCCCTGAGCTTGGTAGAGAGCCTCGCGGCGTTGTAGCTGGACAGGGTCTTGCCGATGAGGCCCGCGTGCAGGGCGTCTCCCGTGAATATGAGGCCGTTGGCGAAGAAGGCTAGGGAGTCCGGGGAATGCCCCGGCACGGAATAGACCTCGACCCTGAATCCGCAGGTTTCCACTACGTCGCCGTCGCGGATCGGCTTGCAGGAGAAGCCGAGGACCTGGGCGTTCGCGGCGTAGACCTCGGCGTCGTAGATCCGCAGGAGGGTTTTAAGGCCGCGGACGTGGTGG
>Ga0075317_1000038_pt1 | contig 15508 bp, 9 predicted proteins | sample MayberryNE_TuleB_FD_120068 | JGI IMG/M metagenome (GOLD analysis project Ga0075317, IMG submission 120068) | Natural and restored wetland microbial communities from the San Francisco Bay, California, USA, that impact long-term carbon... | ecosystem: Environmental > Terrestrial > Soil > Wetlands ... | reverse complement strand
CGAGTACAGCTCGGCGGCGAATATGAAGTCGTCGGTATCGATGGCGCGATCCGCGACGCGGGCGACGCCGGCGAGGTCCGCGACGGCGGCGAACTGCTCGGCCGCGTAGACGAGCTCTCCCTTCGACAAAAGCGACTCGGCGGCCGCGCGGCACATGGCCGGATCGGCTCGCTTCTTCAGCGCGTCTAGGAGCTTATAGTCCCAGTCGGCTCCGGATAAGGCGATTTTGGCGACCCTTGAAAGCCCCTGGTCGTTCCGAAGCCAAAGGAAGGCGCCGGCCGCCTCGCCCCATTTTTTCTGCCCCTCTAGGATCGCGGCCGCCTGAGCGTAGATATCGGCCTCGGCCAAGCCCAGTTTCCCGCCGGCGAACAGGCACCATTCGACCGAGGCCAGCTTCGGATCGAAGGCTAGGCGCTCGATCTCGCCGCGGGATCCCGCGGCCGCGTAGTACTCGACCGCGGCCGCGAAAGCGGCGATCGATTCGGCTTTACGGCCGGCGGCCGCCGCGAGGCGTTCGGCGCCTTCCTTCGCCTTCCCGTAGACCGCCTGTCCGTCCGCGAAGGCCTTGGCGAGATCGGGGCCGTTCGCCGCGGCTTCGACGAGGGCATCGGCTATCTCGAGCGCCCGAGCGACCTGACCGGCATCGATAAAATCGGAAGCCGCCTCGAGCTTGTCGCCGCGCCGATACTTCGCTTCGGCGAACATGCGGAAGATCGTTATATCCTCGACCCCGGCAAGGGACCACAGCCGCCGCGCCTCCTCGAGGCGTCCCTGATCGACCAGGTACCCGCACAGCGGCGCGAAGCGCTCGGTCTGCCCGAACTCCCTGGCCAGGACCGCGGCGGACTCCTCCCGATCAAGGAAGGGGAAAGGCGCGAGGACGATCCCTTCCCGAGCCAAGATCGCCAAGGTTAATCCGTCGGGAGAGAGGGCCGCGTCGATGCCGCCCGAGTACCGCAAGTCGACGGCCTTCGCCAGCGGCATGGACAGGGGCCCCGTTTTTAGGGGCGATGTTCCCGGTTTCGATTCTACGCGCAGATCCTCGTCGGAGGACGAGGGAGCATAGACGTAGAGCTCGCGCGTTTCGCTGTACGGCATACCGGCGCCGACTACGGAGAGCCGGCTCTGGGTAGTGCCGCCCGCGGTATAAGGCTCCTTCGAGGCCTGCAAATTAGCCGCGTTCAGGACAAGGGTCTTCCCCTTGCCGGAATAACGGTAAATGAGCAGGTTCCTCGCCTCGATATACTCGAGAGAGGCAAGGCCCTCCTCGACCGAGACTGCGGCCTTGATATCCCCGGTCCAGGGATCGAAAAGAATCAGGTTCTTTCCCGCGGCCGCGCAAACGAACTCTCCGGCGAATGCGAGAACGCTCGTTTTCGCTTTCGGATACCTAGCGGGAAGCGCGAAGCTCCGGACCGTAAGCCCTGTATCAAGCCGTTCCATGCGAAAGGCCGCAGTTTCTTTACCCGACGCATCGCGCGACCTGCCGATCAGGGCAAGATATCTTCCATCCCCATCCATGGCGAGGGCATCGGCTTGTAAACCGGTTGACGCGATTCGACTCCGTTCGCTTGCCGGCCGCGAGGGGCGTTGCCGGGTATCCTGTATCTCGACTTGGAGCCCGGCATCGTCCCGCAGGACGATAAAGCGGCTATCGGGACTGAAGCTAAGGCGCCTGGGGGCGCTGGACAGATACCCGGCGAGAAGCGGCGGAGCGTTAACCGACTCCTCATAGGCGGCGAGGCCGGCGGCGGCGATCAGCGATGCGTCGCCGGATTCACGCGCCAGGCCGAGAGCGGCCCGCGCCCTGCCCTCCGCGAGCTCGCGACGGGCGAACTCGGCTGTCGCTTGGGCCGCCAGCCCCTGCGCGCGGGCAAGACGAAGAGCGGCCGCCCTATTCCCCTGGCCAAAAGCCTCGGAAATAACAAGGACAGCCGCCTCTTGTTTTCCAAGCCCCGCGGCGACCATGCGATCAAGAGCGCGATCGTACAACGCGAGCCGTAGGTATAGCTCGGCGGACCGTCTTTGCGCCGCCTCGTCTTTCGTCAGTTTCTGCAACAGCTGGGCCGCTTCAAACAGCCGTCCCTCGCGCAGCAATTCCGATTCCGGCGCGTCCTTTGCGTACCCTAAGGAGACTTGCGTCGCTATCAGGAGCAAGGCCAGGGCTGCATATCGATGCGTTCGAGAACTCCGCATTCTATCTCCTAGCGCTAGGCCGAGAATCATCTATTAAAGCATAGGACCCGATGAAGAAACAGCTTTCCAATTATAACTCTTCCGTCATGTCCCCAGAACTGCTACTCTCGCGCCATGATCCCCGAAGAGGCCAGGGGTACTAGGCAGAAACTCCTCAGGCCGTCTGACCTTCCCGATACCTTTACTCGATCACTCTATAAGATAGCTCCATATCGAGGTTGCGGCCATGGATGCCGCTACTGCGACGGCCGCGCCGAGCGATACTACGTGGAAGGGGACTTCGAAAAGGATATCGAAGTTCGCGACTCGATTCCCAGCCGCTTGGAAAGCGAACTCTCCTTAGTCCGAGAAAGGGGCATCGTCGGCTTCGGTTCAGGCGTCACCGACTCTTACCAGCCGATCGAAGCGAAAGAGGAAATCAGCGGCCGCTGCGCTCGGATTCTCGCCGAGGCGCCGAGGACCTTGCCGGCTATGGTAATGACCAAGTCCGCCTTGCCCCTACGCGACCTCCCAACATGGAAACGCCTGAACGAACGCACGGGTTTCATCCTTCAAGTCTCGATAACCAGTCTCGACGAGGAGCTTCAAAAGCGCATGGAACCGGGCGCAGCGAGCTTCGCGGATCGACTCAAGCTGCTGCGCGCTTTTAAGGAGGCAGGTTGCGTGACCGGCGTGCTCGCAATGCCCTTTCTGCCGGGGATATCCGACAGCGTTGACTCGATCGCCGCCCTGTACGCTGCCTGCGTCGATGCAGGAGCCGATTTCATAATGCCTGGTGGACTGACCTTGCGTCCTGGTAGACAGAAACAATGCTATCTAGAGTCGATACGGAATTGGTATCCCTCGATCTATACATCCACGCACGATCTGTATTCCGAGGATCGCCCCTCGGGTTCTCCCATTCGCGCTGCGATACAGCCTCTGTTTCAGCGAATCTCCCGCATTCAAAAAGACTTCAATATTCCAATCCAACTGCCTTATTCCTGTTATGAGAAAATGCTTCCTCGGTACGACTCACTGCATATCCTCTTCCATGACATGCTTGAGCTTTATGGGGAAAAAGGAATAGACATAACTCCATTACGGAGAAGTACGGATCGGTATGACGCTTGGTTGATTAGCCTAAGGCGCATGTATAGGAAGAAACGAAGCCTTCCATCCGATTGGCTTGATGAGCGATTTTCAGATGCAATAGCCACGGAAGAGCTTCATGGTATTCTTGATAATCCGCGTCTTGAGGGTTTTATTAACTCGTTAATTCGAGAAGGCGCTTTATTCAACTACACGACATTGCAACTCGAGGGCAGGGAAAGTAGCTAAGGGAGTATGTTTCACGTGAAACACGCTAGGGCCTTAACCTAGACGTTTCACGTGAAACAATTCCAGACTTTTGCTTAGTCCTCTGCTTGAGGATCCGAAGGCGTATCGCCTGCATCCTCGACATGAAGATCAGGTTCGACTTCGGGCGGCGGCGCCTCAACCTCAAGGGTCTGCGTCCTAACTTCTTCTTCCTTGGCAACCCTATCCAGTCCAATTACGAAGTCGGGCTTATCGATATTAAGGACTCGAACGCCCTTTGCACCCTTCCCCTGGGTACTAACCGAGTCTGCATCGATCTTCAGGGTTTTCCCCTGAGAGGTAATAACGACAACCTCGTCCGAATCAAGAACCGTAATGGCGCCGACGAGCTCTCCGGTCCGTTCTTCAGGTACGTAGATCATCTGGCCGCGCGTCGCCCGTCCGTGGACGGAGAAGTTATCGAAATCGACCCGCTTCCCGAAGCCATACTCGCTGAGTACGAACATACGCTGATCTTTCGACACTCGAAGCATGGCGCAAAGCTCGTCGTCCTCCTCGAGCCTGATACCGCAGACGCCCCTCGAAGCCCTGCCCATTGCCCTAACATCATCCTCAGCCATCCGAAGGGCTTGACCCTTGCGGGTGATAAGCACGACCTCATCCTTGCCATGCGTCAGGCATGCCGAAACCAGCCGATCTCCCTCGTCGAGGTTAATTGCGATGATACCCCGAGTCTTGGCGTTGCCGAAGGCGCTAGTCGCGACCTTCTTCACGACTCCCCTTAACGTTCCCATTAAGAGGAAGTCCGTTTCGGTGAAGTCGGGAAGATCGACGATCGTGGTTATTTCCTCGTTCGGCGAAATCGCGAGCAGCCCCTTTATATGCACGCCGCGGGCAACCCTCGATGCCTCGGGTATTTCGTGGACCTTGAGCCAATAGGCCTTGCCCTCGGTCGAAATAAAGAGGAGATAGTCGTGGGTATTCGCGACAAAGACCTGCTCGAGGAAATCATCCTCCAGCAAGGTCGCCGTGTTCGAACCCTTGCCTCCGCGGCCCTGGTTTCGATAGGCGGCGGCAGATACGCGCTTCATAAAGCCCTTGTGCGAGATAAGGATGACCATTTCCTCGCGCTTGATCAGGTCTTCGATGTTGATCTGCTCGATCTCGTCGGCCACGATCTCGGTCCGGCGCTTATCCCCGTACTTCTGGGCTATGGCGAGAGTCTCGGACTTTACCAGGGCGCGCAGGCGCTCGTCGCTCGCCAGCAGCTCTTTCAAGTAGGCGATGCGCTCTTCCGTTTCCTTGAGCTCGGCCTCGAGCTTAGTCGTCTCGAGGCTGGTCAGGCGGGCGAGCCGCATGTCCATGATCGCCTGCGACTGGATAACATCCAGGCCGAAACGAGTCTCAAGCCGCTGCTTGGCGGTATCGGTGTCCTTGCTCGACTTAATTATCTGGACGACCTCGTCGATGTTCGCGAGCGCGATGACGAGGCCTCGGAGGATATGGGCCTTCTCCTCGGCCTTGCGCAGCTCGTAGCGGGAGCGGCGCGTCACGACCTCGACCCGATGGGCGACGAAGTGGCCGATCAGGTCCTTTAGGCCGAGCAGCATGGGCCGGCCGTCTACGATGGCCATGTTGATGATGCCGAAGCTGGACTGGAGCGGGGTATGGGCGAAAAGCCGATTTAAGACCAGCTTCGGAATCGCGCCCTTCTTCAGCTCGAGAACGATCCTGAGTCCCTCGCGGTCGGACTCGTCCCTGAGGTCGGAAACGCCATCGAGCACCTTGTCCCGGATAAGATCGGCGACGCGGGTAATCAGCGTAGTCTTATTTACGGCGTACGGGATCTCGGTAAAGACGATCTGCTCACGGCCGCCCTTCATTGTCTCGATCTGGAACTTGCCGCGGACGATGAGCTTGCCGCGTCCGGTGACGTAGGCCTCGCGGATGCCGCGCCGGCCGAAGATGATGCCGCCGGTCGGGAAGTCGGGGCCCGAGACGTGCTTCATAAGGCCGTCGATACCGATCTCGGGATCGTCGATATAGGCCGCGATAGCCTCTCCGACTTCGGTCAGGTTATGGGGCGCCATGTTGGTCGCCATACCGACGGCTATGCCCGAGGATCCGTTGACCAGGAGGTTGGGCAGGGCCGAGGGCAGGACCGACGGCTCCTTAAGCGAGTCGTCGTAGTTAGGGATGAAATTTACAGTCTCTTTATCCAGGTCGACGAGCATCTCGGCGCCGAGCTTCGAGAGCTTCGCCTCGGTATAGCGGCTGGCGGCTGGCGGGTCGCCGTCGATGCTGCCGAAGTTTCCTTGCCCGTGCACCAGGGGATATCTGAGCGAGAAGTCCTGGGCCATACGCACCAAGGCGTCGTACAATGAAAAGTCGCCGTGCGGATGGTACTTTCCCATCGCGTCGCCGGTGATGCGGGCGCTCTTCTTGGTCGCCGCGTTGGGCTGGAGGCCCAGTTCTTCCATGGCGTACAAGAGGCGCCGGTGAACCGGCTTCAGTCCGTCGCGGACGTCCGGCAGGGCGCGGGCCACGATGACGGACATCGCGTAGTTGAGGTAGGCGGTCTTCATCTCGTCCTCGATAGGGACGAGGAATGTCTTTCCTGTCAGCTCGGCCATCGGACTCTATTCCTTACACGTCGAGGTTGGAGACGTAGACCGCGTTCTCCTCGATGAACTTGCGCCGGGGCTCGACCTGCTCGCCCATGAGGGTCGTGAAGATGTCCTCGGCCTGGACCGCGTCTTCCATCGTGATTCTAGTGATGTTGCGCCGGGCGGGATCCATTGTCGTCTCCCACAGCTGATCGGGATTCATCTCGCCGAGGCCTTTATAGCGCTGGACCGCGACCTTCTCCGGGTCCTTGCCGCTGGAGCCGACGACCTTATCCTTCTCGGCGTCGTCGTAGGCGTAGAATACCTGCTTGTCGAATGCGATCTTGTACAGCGGCGGCATGGCCAGGTAGACGTGGCCGTGCTCGATCAAGGGAGTCATGTAGCGATAGAAGAAGGTCAATAGGAGGGTCCGGATATGCGAGCCGTCGACGTCCGCGTCCGCCATGATGATGACTTTATGGTAGCGCAGCCGAGCCACGTCGAACTCGTTCCCGATCCCCGCGCCGAGGCTGGAAATGACGGGCTGGAGCTTATCGTTGCCTATGATCCTGTCGATGCGAGTCTTCTCGACGTTCAGCATCTTCCCCCAGAGGGGAAGGATGGCCTGGTTACTGCGGTCGCGGCCCATCTTGGCGGAGCCGCCCGCGGAATCTCCCTCGACGATGTAGATCTCGCACTTGGAGGGATCCTTTTCCTGGCAGTCGGCCAGCTTGCCGGGCAAGCCCGAGCTTTCCAGCAGGGACTTTCGCCGCGTCAGGTCGCGCGCCTGCCGCGCGGCGATGCGAGCCTTGGCGGCGAGGACGGTCTTTTCCAGGATCGAGTTGATGATTTCCGGATTGGTCTCGAAGATATATCCGAGCCGTTCGGAACAGAAGCTCTCGACGATGCCCTTGACCTCGGGGTTGCCGAGCTTGCCCTTGGTCTGGCCCTCGAACTGCGGCTCCATGACCTTGACCGAAAGGACGACGGTAAGGCCCTCGCGCACGTCGTCGATCGATAGCGTCTCGTCGAGCTTCTTCGCCAGCTTCGACTGCCCGAAGAAATGGTTGATCGTCTTGCTCAGGGCGGCCCTGAACCCGATAAGGTGGGTACCGCCCTCGCGGGTGTTGATGCCGTTGACGAAGGCGAAAATAGCCTCGTTGAAGCCGTCGTTGTACTGGAGCCCGACCTCGATCTCGACCTCGTCGCGGCTCCCCGTGAAGTAGACCGGCTCCTTGTGCAGGACAGTCTTGTTCTTATTGAGATGCTCGACGAACTCTTTTAGCCCGCCGTCGAACTTGAACTCGACGGCGCGCGGCGTCGAAAGGCGCTCATCGATGAGGAGGATGCGGACGCCCTTGTTGAGGAAGGCGAGCTCGCGGAGCCGGTTGGAAAGGACGTCGAAGGAATAGACCGTCGTCTCGGTGAAGATCGTCGGATCGGCCTGAAAACGAACGATGGTCCCGCGCTTATCGGTCGGACCGATAAGCCTGACAGGCTCCTCGGGAATACCGGTCCTATACTTCTGGGAATGGAGCTGTCCTCCTACATGGACGCACACCTCCAGCCACGTCGACAGGGCGTTCACGCAAGAGACGCCCACTCCGTGAAGCCCGCCCGAGACCTTGTAGTTCTGCTTATCGAATTTGCCGCCCGCGTGCAGCTTGGTCATTACGAGCTCTAGGGCGGACACGCCTTCTTCAGGATGAAGCTCGACGGGGATGCCTCGGCCGTTGTCCTCGACGCGGACGACATCGTTCTTCTCGAGGGCGACGACGATGTCGGTACAGATGCCCGCCATGACCTCGTCGATCGAGTTGTCGACGACCTCATAAACGAGATGATGGAGCCCGTCGAGGCCCGTCGACCCGATGTACATACCGGGACGCCTTCGTACGGCCTCGAGACCTTTCAGTACCTGAATGCTGTTCGCGGAATAGGTTGAATCCATGACCGACCCGAATGCTTTGCGGTGTGATCGTCGCCCCTGCCGGCCGGACTACAGGGTCGGCAAGGCGCGGGGTAGAGCGATCACCCGAAGGATTTTAGGAAACAAACGCGTATTCCTATCGGGGATGAAAACGCTTGCTACCTAGAGCTAGCGCAGTATACTTGGAACAATCCGGAAAGTAAAGGCGAGTGCTTGTTCATCGTCGTTATATGGAAGAAACGCCTCTCCTGTGGATATCTTGTGAATGGTGCTAAAAACTGTATGCATCGATTGATAGTAGCTTTTGTCATTGCTTTCCGCTAAAGAGAGCCGGGTTATTAGTACTAGCTTATTTTCTTTTGCGATAGTTACTTAGTATCATGCCTCGCCGTCTGTTCAGGTAAACGCTGTAGATAATGGTCTTTTTTGAGATAAAAAAACAGTGCGGGTACTGGTTTTCGCTATTGTATTGCTGTGGATAAGTTGTGTATATAAATGCCTTCGCATACGAGGCACTTGATGGGCAGTTGGAACTATAAAGTATTCTGGGATGAAGTAATAAACCAAGCCAAGGGCGATCTCGGAGAGCACGAGTTCGCGATGTGGTTTAATATCGCTTACGATTCCTCTACCGAATCATCGGTAATTATCGCCGTTCCCTCGAACTTCTACCGGGACCAGCTGATCTCCCAGTACCAGAAGTATCTCGAATCGAAGCTTTTCGAGATTACTGGAAAGCGGCTTGGCGTAGAGTTCATCGTACAAAAGCCGATCGGTACTGAACAAGAAAAGGCCGATGCCCGGCAGGAAGATCCCGACCCCTCGACGAAAAGGCAGTCCCGGCAGAAAGCCGACGAGCGGTCCGCCAGGGAGCGGGGCAAGCATCCTCAGCTTCGCGCGGATTATGTGTTCGAGAACTTCGTCATCGGCGACAACAACGGCTTCGCCGCGAACGCCGCGCTGGCGATCGCGAAGAATCCCGGAACCTCCTATAACCCTTTCCTGATATACGGGGGAGTCGGCCTCGGGAAGACGCACCTCATGCAGTCGATCGGCAACAGGGTATGGGTCGAAAGCCCGAAGATGAAGGTCATCTGCATTACGGCCGAGGACTTCACCAACGAGTTCATCCAATCGATCCACGACAAAACGACCCAGAACTTCAAGAACAAGTACCGCAACGTCGACGTCCTCCTCATCGACGACATCCACTTCCTCCAGAACAAGCTCGGAAGCCAGGAAGAGCTGTTCCACACCTTCAATGCCCTATACGACGCCAACAAGCAGATGGTATTCACCTGCGACCGCCCGGTATCCGAGCTGAAGAACCTCTCCGACAGGCTTCGCAGCCGCTTCGAGCGCGGCCTGAACGTCGATCTTCAGCCGCCGAATTTCGAGACCCGCTGCGCCATCCTGAAGAAGAAGATCGAGTCCACCCGCATCGCCGTACCCGACGACGTCGTCGATATCATCGCGAAGAACATCTCCACGAACGTCAGGGATCTCGAGGCCGCGCTAACGAAGCTCGCAGCCTACGCGCAGCTGGTCCGCAAGGACATTACCCTCGAGATCGCCCAAAGCCAGCTAAAGGACGTCTTCAGCCAGTCGAAGCACGGCAACGTAACTATCGACAACATCCTCCGCGTCGTCGCCGACTACTTCAAGCTTTCCTACAACGACCTAAAGGGCAAGAAGCGTACTAAGAACATCGCCTTCCCGCGCCAGATAGCTATGTATATAGCGAGGGACATTACAGAGTACTCGACGACCGAGCTGGGATTCGAATTCGGGGGCCGAGACCATACGACGGTCATGCATGCTTGCCAAAAGATAGAAGAGCGATTGAAGCTCGATCCGAATTTGGAATCGACGATACAGTCCCTTGTCCGCTCGATAAAGGACTACAGTTCCAAGTCCTAGCTCTTTTCACCCGTATCCTGTTGATAAGTCGTTCTGCATTGTGGATATCTTTCATAATCGGTTGATTGTGCATATCCGAGCCAGCAACCCACCACTCTTTCCAATAATCTATTTCATTAATTAATAAACAAATAAGCCGCTTTTCCACATATACACAGAGCTTATTACTCTTATTACTGTATATATAAATTCTAGTTGATATAGTCTGGGAAACATAAATCTGCTACACTGCCCGATAAATAGGGGGTTGGCATATGAAATTCATTTGCGACAAGAATGCCTTCGCTCGAGAGATATCATTCGCCCAAGAGATTATCGCATCGAAAAACGCTCTTTCAATAATGTCCAATGTCCTTCTGGAAGCTACTGAAGGCTCACTTACTATAAAGGCGACAGATATCAAGGTCAGCTTTGAAACCTCTATTCCCGTCGATACTTCTGAACCGGGCTCGGTAACCGTATTCTGCGACAAGCTTATGGGAATCCTCTCCTCGATTCCCGAGGGAGACCTTTCTTTCGAGCAGGACGAATCGAAAATAGTCGTTAAGCCGACTTTCAAGAAAGTTCGCTTCCAGCTCAAAACGATAGCGAGCGAAAAATATCCCGAGCTTCCCTCCGCCGCGGATACCGCCTACTTTTCCATTCCCTCGAAGGATTTCAAGGAGATGGTCGCGCAGACTATCTTCGCGGTTTCCGACGATGAAACGCGCTATTTCATGAACGGCGTCTTCATGGAAAAAAAGGACGATGGATTGGCTTTCGTCGCCACGGACGGACGGAGGCTTTCGTTCATCCAAAAGGTATTTGAATCGCCTATACCCGAGTTCAAGGGAGCTATCATTCCTCCTAAAATTCTTTCGATCGTCGCCAAGAGGATTCCGGACGAAGGGCCCGTAGAGCTCGCGGTGAACGACAAGTGCCTTTTCGTGAAGTTCGGAGCGTATAGGGTTTCCTCGGTGCTTATCGAAGGCCAATTCCCAAATTACCAGAAGGTCATACCCGACAGCCAGAAGAACAGCCTTGTCGTGAAGAAATCCGACCTTATCGATGCCTTGCGCCGCGTTTCGATCTTCGTCGAGCAGAAGTCACGGAGGACCTTTCTCGGGCTGAGCGAAGGGCAAATCGTCGTTTCTTCCGAGGAGAGCGAGATCGGGACGGCTCGAGAGGAGCTGTCCTGCGATTACGAAGGCTCGGAGGCGACGATCGCCCTCAACTACAAGTACGTAGAGGAGCCCCTTCGGGCCATGGACGGAGAAGAGGTTTGCATCGAGTTCTCCGAGCCGAATAGGGCTATTACCCTGTCACCTCGGCCGCGCGGCGACTACTTCCACGTCGTGATGCCGATGCAGCTCGAATAGGCGGCAGGCCCGGTCATTGGGGCCGGCAAGGGCGCTTCGCATGTCCTTTACCTCGGTCAGGCTATCCTCGTTCCGAAATCTCGAGGATGCCGAAGTCCGCGTCGATGCCGAGCGCGTCCTCCTGGTCGGCGAGAACGGCCAAGGAAAAACGAACTTCCTCGAGGCCCTATACTATCTTTCCTACGGAACGAGCTTCCGCGGCTCGGCGGACTCCGATGCGGCGAAGTCAGGATCGTCGGCCTTCGGCCTCGCGGGCAAATTCCGCCCCGAAGGCGGCGGGGCCGCCGCCCTGGAGGAGACGATAGCGTTTTCCTGGGATTCGGGCGCTAAATGCATCAAGATCGGCGGCAAGGCGCTGCGCGATCGAAAAGACCTGATCGAGCGCAACCCCGCGATTATTTTCTGCCACGAGGATTTTGAGTTCTCTTCAGGGGAGCCGGAGAGGCGGCGTTTCTTCTTCGACCAGACGGCAGGCCTAGTCTCGCTCGGATATATCGACGCGCTGCGCGACTACAAGAGGACGCTCAAGCAGCGGAACGCCGCGCTGAAGAACGCTCGAGGCGATGTCCTGGAGCTCCTGGACTCGCAGCTGGCCGCGAAGGGCCTGGAGCTCATGGCGTCCCGGGCGCGGCTGCAGGCGGACCTTAGCGGGATGTTCGCCATGAGGTTCGAGGCCGTATCCCTGCTCGGCGTCGAGGTAGGAATCGCCTATCGTCCCAGCTGGCCTCTCGGCCTCGATCTCGACGGCGTGATCCGCAAGCTGGAATCGAGGCGTCACGAGGAGCTCGCGATCGGGACGAGCCTATCGGGGCCGCATCGGGACAGATGGAACTTCGTAACCGGATCCGGCGACTTCGCGGCGCGAGCCTCGACGGGCCAGCTCAGGCTGGTCTCGCTGATCATGCGCATGGTCCAGGCCGAGTATTATACCGAGCTCGCGGGGCGCCGTCCGATACTCCTGCTGGACGACGTCCTGCTCGAGCTCGATCGGGGCAGGCGCGCCCGCTTCCTCTCTCTTCTGCCGCCCGCGTCCCAGGCATTTTTCACATTCCTTCCCGGCGAGAGCTGGGAAGAGAACCGAACGGGCTCTGCCCTGGTATACGAGGTCAAGGATGGACGAATCTCGGATTAAGGATGTCGGCACCCTCCTCGCGGCCTTCTTCGACGAGGCCAAGCTTAGGCGCGGCGGCCGTTACGCCCAATTCTTCGAAAGCTGGAACGCCGTAGTCGGCGAAAGGCTCGCGGCCCATTCCCGCGTCGTCGATCTGGACAAGGGAATACTCATGATCGAGGCCGAGCATCCCGGCTGGATCCAGATGCTTCAGCTTGGGCAGACGAAGACGCTCGAGGCGCTTTCGGCGCGCTTCCCCGATCTGGGACTTAGGGGAATAGCTTTTAGGCTGGCCGGCGGGGACTACGGAACGCCGAAGGCGGCGGCGCCAAGGGACCCTGTTGAGGCTTCCGAAGTCGAGGCCGCCGAAGAATCGGTCTTGGCGAATGAGCCAGAGCCCGAAAACGAAGCGAGAGATCCCGAATTCACGGCGGCCCTGAATAGTCTGAAGAAGGCAATTCAAGAAGGTAAAAAGAAATAGCAAGGCGTCCTCATGCATATACCATCATTGACGAGCGGGCCTTGATTTTACTATACTCGGCACCTTAGTAGCCGTAGGTTCACGAATCGATCGGCGGGTTGCCCCTTGCCTTCGGCAGGGCGCGCCGGCCGTCGCTCATAAAGCCAAGGAGCTTCGCACATGAAACGCACCTATCAGCCTAGCAAGGTACGCCGGACGCGCAAGTTCGGTTTTCGCGCCCGAATGAAGACCAAGGGCGGCCGACTTGTCCTCAAGCGCCGTCGGGCGAAGGGTCGGCTCAAGCTGACCGCCTCCGACGAGAAGAAGCCTTACTGAGAAGCCCCCAGGGGGGAGGAGGCCGCATATCTCCGGGAACGGATTCGCCAGGGGCGAACGTGTCCGGAAGCGGGCCGAGATCGAGCGCGTATTCCGGAAGGGCGTCCGCTACTCATGCGAGGGCATGAGGATTCATGTTATGAAAAACTCGCTCGGTTCGAGCAGGGTCCTCTTCGCGCCCGTGCGATCGTATCCCAACGCGATCGCGCGCAACAGGGCGAAGCGGCTCGCGCGCGAGTGCTGGCGCCTAGGCAAGGCCTCGATCGTCCCGGGCTTCGATGTCGCCGTCGTCTTGTTTCCCGGGTCGGACGAATTCGGCCGGAGGCGCGGCCAGCTCGAGCGGCTCGTCAAGCAGGCCGGGTTGAGGGCCTGATCGCGTGACCCTGCGGCGGCTCCTGTCCTTGCCCCTCCTTTTCCTGATAGTCGTCTACAGGAAGATCATCTCGCCCTTGAAACCGCCTTCGTGCCGTTTTTACCCGACCTGCTCCGAGTACGCCCTGGAGGCCATCAGGAAGCACGGGCCGCTGAGGGGAACGTACCTAGCCGCAAGGCGTATCCTTCGCTGCAATCCTTGGAATCCGGGAGGCTTTGATCCAGTACCATGAGCATATTCGACAGTGAAAGCCCGCAGGGCGATAAGAGGACGATCCTCGCGATCGTGATATCCGTGGTAGTAATCACGGCAAGCTTCCTGATCCAGGGAGTCCTTTGGCCGGCTCCGGCGGCCCAGGCCGTTCCGGCCGCGACTAGCCAAGCCGCCCCGGCAGGCGCGCCGGCCGCCCCCCTAGAATCCGCGGCGCTGGCCGCTTCCGGGATACAGGCGGTATCGGCCGAAGCCCCTGCGAGCGCGGCGGAATCCATCCAGGTCCCCGCGTCGGAACGTAAATATACGATCACGACCGATCTCTTTGAGGCGGTCCTGACCAACAAGGGCGGAGATCTAGTTGCGCTGAAGCTGCGGAAGCACAACGACGCGGACGGCGAGGTCGATCTCGTCGTTCCGGACTCGACGGGCAAGGGAGGCCTTTCGCTTGCCTTCGGCGCCAACGGCGCGGCCCCCGTCTCCGACCTGATGAACGCCATCCAGATCGACAACACGATTACGTTCTCCCGCACCTATTTCGTAGAGGTACCCGGCAAGACGGAGCGCCAGGCCCTTACCCTTAAGAAGGCGTATTCCTTCAAGGACGGGGACTATATGTTCGGCATGGCGGTCAGCCTCGAGAATTCGGCCAACGAGTACCTCCCTTTAAATTACGACGGTTACGCGTATACCCTTTCCTTCGGGCCCCAGATCGGGCCGAAGCTGACGGTGAAGCCGGGAAGCGGCTACAGCGATACCAGGACCTTCATCAGGCAGGTCGCTGGGAAGAAGAAGACCGAACACCCGAAGCTCGGTACGCCCCTCGTCCTTAAGGATCAACCGACCTGGATATCGCTCGCCGGCAAGTATTTCGCCTTCATCGCCTACCCGGAGATACCCACCTACCGGACGACCCTGTCATCCGCCCAGGATCCGGTCCTATTCCAGAAGGACGGCTTCTCGATCGCCCGGCCCGCTATCCAGGCGAGCAAGCAGACCGATAAGTACTATTTCTATTTCGGTCCAAAGACCACCACCGAGCTTAGGCGCTATACCTACGAGACCGACAACGCCTTCAAGCTGAAGGGCCTCGATTTCGAGCAGGTCCTCGACGGCGCGGGCATCTTCAGGTGGCTGTGGCTCGAGAACGGCATCAAGTTCTTCCTGAACCTCTTCTATTCGCTGATTCCGAATTTCGGCATCGCGATCATCCTGGTTACTATCCTCGTCAAGGCGCTCTTGTTCCCCCTGACCAAAAAGGGCTCTCTGTCCTCGGCCAGGATGCAGGAGCTCCAGCCGAAGATGAAGGAGCTCCAGGAGAAGTACAAGGGCAATCAGCAGAAGCTGAATATGGAGATGGCGGCCTTCTACAAGAAAGAGGGCTTCAATCCGATGTCCGGATGCCTGCCCCTCCTGATCCAGATGCCGATCTTCCTGGCGATGTACAATCTGTTCAACACGCACTTCGACCTTCGCGGGGCGTCGTTCATACCTGGCTGGATCTCGGACCTCTCCGTTCCAGAGGCGATCGTCACATTCAGCAGGGTGAATCTCGTCATCTGGCAGGTAGACGCCCTGCGCATACTGCCGATCATCTACGTCGTCAGCCAGCTCCTGTACGGCAATTATACGCAGATGTCGGCGCCGACCCAGAGCGCGACGCAGATGAAGATCATGATGTACGGCATGCCGATCTTCTTCTTCTTCAT
>Ga0075317_1000037_pt1 | contig 15662 bp, 14 predicted proteins | sample MayberryNE_TuleB_FD_120068 | JGI IMG/M metagenome (GOLD analysis project Ga0075317, IMG submission 120068) | Natural and restored wetland microbial communities from the San Francisco Bay, California, USA, that impact long-term carbon... | ecosystem: Environmental > Terrestrial > Soil > Wetlands ... | reverse complement strand
GCTCAGCCCGAAGCGGTCCTTGAGCCAGCCGCACCGCCCTTCTTCGCCGCCCTCGGAAAGCCGGTCCCAGAAGTAGTCCAGCTCGGCCTGGTCCCCGCATGAAACGACCAGCGAGGCGCCCTCGCTAAAGGCGAACCGGTGCGACTGCGCGCTGTCCATCGCGGAGAGCCAACGCGCGCCCAGGCGGAACTCGCCGTAGCTCAGCGACTCGGGGCGCTCGCCTTCCATGCCCTCGCCGTAGCGGCTCAAGGAACCGATCTCGGCATCCTTGAAGACCTCGGCGTAGAAGCGGATCGCCTCCTCGGCGCGGCCGCAGGCATCCTGGGTGAACATGAGCGAGGGGAAGGCGTGCTGCCTAAAAGCCCCGTCGCGGAGGATGAGCTGCCAGTTGACGCCGAACTTGTCGGCCGCCCAGCCGTAGCGGCGCGCGAAGGGATACTCGCCCAGCTCCATCAGGGCCGAGCCGCCCTCGGAGAGCGCGCCCCACAGCCGGTCGATCTCGGCCTCGCTCCGGCAATTGTAGAAGAAGGATACCGAGGGATTGATAGAGAACTCCGGCCCGCCGTTGAGCAGGGTCAGCTCGAGCTCCGCGACGCGGATGCCAACGGTGAGCCCGGAATCGTTTACTTTCCGTGCGTCCGGGAAGACGCCCGCGTAGAACTCGGCAGCGGCCTGCGCCTTGCCGTCGAACCAAAGGCAGGGGACTATGGGATCGGCCACTGCATCACCGCCAGACCGCGACGAGGCCGCCGAACAGGGCGTAGGCCGCGAGGTAGTACGCGTTATTGATGACGAGGACGACGGGCTTTCGCCCCTCGAACTGCGTGTTAAGGCTGTGGCTGAGCACGAAGGCCGCCCAGATCGCGGCCCCGACGGCCGCGCCCGCGCCGAAGGTGACCGCTCCGATGCCCCGCACTATCACCTGCAGTCCGAAGGCAAAGAGCAGGGTGGAAACCAAGGCGCCTAGCATTAAGCGAGGCATGGCCCTGAGGTCCTCCTCCGTCATCTCCTTCTTGCCCGGATCCACGCCCACGCCGACCTGCCAGGCCTTGAACCATGGCGCGACGGGCGAGTAGTACAGCCAGCTCAGCAGGAAATTCGCCGCGGCGACGACGGCGAAAGGAAGCCAAGAAACACTTAAATCTATCATCTTTTCCACCTCGGTATAAAAGGTACTGCGACCTCCCGAGGCAGTATATATGGTTTTCTATATATTTACCGCGTACGCGCGCGGTCGCGTCCGTGCTTGTCCCTCCCCTGCCAGGAAGGGCGCGGTCAGTACAGCCACTTCCCGTATTCGGGTCTGTCCCTCATGTCCTCGAAGAGCCAGACCATGCGGTCGAGGTACCAGCTCTTGCCCAGGTACGCGAGGGCGACGCCGGTGATCGCGGGCCAGATGTCCAGCGCGACAATGGCGTAGATGGCGAGGATCATGCCGATCGATGAGACGAGGTTGAGTATCTCGGGCAGGCGGCGGTGGCGCTCGGGCACGGGTATTTCCTTGCGGTTCATCCAGACGCGCTCGCCCAGGACGGATTTCGAAGCCCAGTTGTCGGTGGACTTCGGCTTGGGGAAGAAGACGGGATTGAAAAACATCCACGCGAGGGAGAGAGCGGCCGGGATGGCGCACCACCAGCCGATCCAGACGCGGCTCCAGAACGCGAGAACGATGACGGGCAGGACGGAGTAGCGGGTGGCGACGCTGACGGGGTTCGCGTGCCGCATCCAGTTCTCGTCGCTCAGGTTGAAGAGCTTGGCGATGGCTTTCTCTTTGGTCATGTCGTTCCCCTCCTTGGGGATGTCCTTAATATAGTCAAGTTTTTCTAGTTTTTCAATTGAGTATATTGTTTTTATTGACTATGTTGATTTTCTTCGGAATCGAGTGTATTGTAGCTCCGTGAACGGCTACGAACGCAGGAAGCTGCGCTCCAGGGAAAGCATTCTCCGATCCGCCCTGGAGCTTTTCCGCGCGAGCGGGATCAGGAAGGTCAGCGTCGCCCAGATCGCGAAGAGATCGGGCGTGGACCCGGTTACGGTGTACAACAATTTCGGAAGCAAGGAAGAGCTGGCGCGGGAGGCGATCGGCGAGCTCATCCGGTCGCACTGGGTAGTCGCGCGCGCTGCGATCGAGGGGTCCGGCTCTTTTTCCGAGAGGCTCAGGCGCCTTATCGAGGCGAAGCGGGAGGAAGCAGCGGGCTCGTCGAGCGAGCTTTTCGCCGACGCGATGCGCGACGACCCCGCGATCGCCCGGATGATTAAGGATAACTACGCGAACGAAGTCCTGCCCGTCATCGATGCCTTCATCAAGAAGGGCCAGGCCGAGGGCGCGGTGCGCGCGGACATCTCGGCCTCGACCCTGCGGGCCTATATCGAGCTGCTCCTGGAAGCGAGCCGATCCCATCCCGGGCTCGCGTCGAGCGAGCGCGGCCTTTCCGCCCTGACCGAGGAGATGTGGGCCCTCTTCCTGTACGGGATCTGCGGCTCGCCGCCCGCGGCAAAGTCGCCCGCGCCTAAGGCTAAGAAGAAGACCGCGAGGTAGCGGCGGCCTCGGGCGCGGCCGCCCTTATGAGCGCATCCACTCCATCGCTGTCGCGATGTGCCTAGCCCAGAAATCCATGTCGTGCTGGCCCGGTCCTTCGCGGTAGTCGTGCGCCACGCCGCGGCTGGCGAGGAAGTCGTGGAAGGCCCGGTTCTCTTTGAGAAGGAAGTCCTCGGTCCCGCAGGCCATGTATATCCTCGGGAAGTCCGCGCCGTCCAGCTCGATCTTGCGGACCAGGGCTTCGGGGTCCTTGTCGCTGCCCAAGAGTCGCTCGGGCTCGCCGAAGACGCGGCGGTAGTACTCGTACTTGGCGATGGCGTTCTCGTAGCCGGGCCTCATCGTCGATACTTCTTTGGCGATGAGGGCCGAGGACAGGGCGACGATGCCGCCGAAAGTCCTGTGATACTTAAGGCCGTTACGGATAGCTCCGAAGCCGCCCATGGAGAGGCCGCCGATGTAGGTGTCCTCGAGGGACGGGCTGAGGCCGAAAAGAGAGCGCGTAAACTCGACCAGCTCGCGTCCGACGTACTCGCCGAAGAGCTCGCCCTTGTCCTCGTCGTCGAGGTAGAAGCTGTTCTCGCCCGATGGCATGACGACGGCGATGTTGTGCCGCATGGACAGCTCCTGCAAGCGGGCGCCGTAGGCCCAGTCCGAACAGACGCCCGAGAAGCCGTGGAGGAGGTAGATCGTCTTCATGGGCGGCCTTGAGACCGGCGGGAGGCCGGGGATCTCGAGCTCTTCCTTGGGTATGAATGCGTTGAACGATACCTGCCGCCTCATGGTCTTCGCGAAGAAGGTCGCCTGAATCGATGCCATCATGTCCTCCGGATGCAGATCATAGCATAGCGCCCGTCAGCGGGATCGGGCGAAGGCCTCGCTCAAATAGGTCCACATCAGTTCCCAGGCCTCGCGCGCCGGGGGCGCTGGAAGGACGTGGGTGAAGCCGTGGATGCTGTCGGGAAAGCGCCTGTAGCGGACTTCGACGCCCGCCGCCATGAGCGAGCTCGCGTAGCGGTCGGCCTCGTCCGACAGGCAGTCCCGTCCCGCGACGATGAAGAGGGCGGGGCAGAGGCTGGCAAGCTCTTCGGGACGCGCCTTGGCCGGCGAGGCCAGGATGTCGTCGCGCTCGGACTCGTCGTTCAAGTACCAGGCCGCGTAGTTCTCGAAGACGTTGATAAGCTCCGCCTTGACGGCGCTCGGGGCCTCGCCCCAGTCCTTGTCCGCCGGACTAGTCGACAGGTCGATGTAGGGAAAGTCGAGTATCTGGGCGATGAGGGAGAATTCTCGCCGCCGCGCGCTTAGGATGGCGACGGCCGCGGCGATGCCCCCGCCCGCGCTGTAGCCGCCTATGGCTATGCGATCGGGGTCGACGCCGAACTCGTCGGGGATCTCGCGCAGGCGCTTGATCAGGCTGTACGTCTGCTCGACGGGAGAAGGGAACTTATGCTCGGGAGCGGCGACGTAGCCCACGTTGATCACGGCGCAGCGCGCGTTCTCGGCGATGATCCTGCAATAAGGGTCGTCGGGCTCGCGGAAGCCCAGGCAGTAGCCGCCGCCGTGGATATTATAGAAGACCGGAAGCCGAGCGTTTCCCGATCCGTATGGACGGTAAACGTCGATCTCTGTCGGACCCCATTCGGTCTGGACTGTCGTCCGCAAGTCCCAGCTGCCCAGGGGAATCTCGGGGAAGATCCTCGGAAGCTTGGCGTTGAGCGCCGCCGCATCGGCGCGGTAGCGCTCGATATCGAGTTCTATCATTCCATTCGCCTCGCGCGGAAAACCTAAATGTACGAGAAGGGCTCGCCCGCGTTGACGAAGTTGACGGGTATGCCGCCGACCAGGGGCCTCAGCCACTTCGCCATGCGCTTCATGCCCCACTCCTCGGTGCGCTCGTGCCCGACGATGATCATCGACTTATCCATGCCGAGCGCCGAGGCATCGGCGACGTAGGAGGAGAGGGTCCACTCCGTGATCTCGCCGCAGACGACGACGTCGATATTCATGTCCTTCATGAACTGCATGGGCATCTCCTCGCGCCCGAGGCCGAGGCTCCCGCCGCCTACCAGTATCCCGACCCTGCGGCAGGCCGCGTCGGGCTTCCCGACGATGCGGACCGTCGAGAGGCAGAGCTTTTCCTTGAAGAAGCGCGCCAAGCCGTAGAGGCTCGTCTCCTCGATCTCGTAGGCGTGGGAGAAGGCCTGGCCGGGGATGAGATTGTCCCTCCACCCGAGCTCGTCCAGGAGTCCCTCGTAGATGCGGTCGGGCCTCGCCATGTGCATGTGGTCGTGGTAGCGCCAGACCGCCATCCCGGAGGATTCCAGGAGCTTTCTCTTCGCCTCGTAGACGGGATCGCCCGAGACCCAGTCGAGCCTGTCGGGCCCCGTGAAATAGGTGGGCTCGTGGGTGATGATCATGTTCGCGCCGAGGGCCCGGGCGCGGTTGACCACGTCGACCGTCGCCATGAAGGAGGTCGCGATGCCGCGCACCTCTTCTTTCCCGTCGCCCGCTACGAGTATGTCGCAGGTCTTCTCGAGGCGCTTATCGCCGCAGGAGTCCCGCAGGATGGTCTCGATCACTTCGTTGACTGTCATTTCCTCGCGATCCTTTCTTGTGTGTCAGCCCTTGACCGCGCCGACGACGACGCCCTTGGTCAGGTACTTCTGCAGGAAGGGGAAGCCGATGAGGATCGGCAATATCCCGATTACCGCCATGGACATCCTGACCGCGTTGGTCGGCAGGTCGACCGCTCCCGCACCCACCATGCCGGCGGCCTGGCCCGAGGTCAGGAACTGCAGGTTGGTCATCATGCGCATGAGGAGGTTCTGGATGCCGAACATCTGCGGCTTCGAGATGTAATAGAGGGCGTTGATCCAGTCGTTCCAGTAGGCGATGCCGGTGAAGAGGCCGATAGTCACGTTCACGGGCGTCGACAGGGGTATCATTATGCGGAAGAAGATCCTCAGCTCGCTTGCGCCGTCGATCTGGGCCGACTCGATCAGGGCCGAGGGAACGCTGTTCTTGTAGTAGTTGCGCACGAGCAGGGCGTTGAAGCCGCTCATGAGGTAGGTCGGGATGACCAAGGCCAGGTAGCTGTCGCGCAGGTGGAAGACGCGCGTCCACATGATGTACGAAGGCACCACGCCTCCGGAGAAGAGGAGGGAGAAGAAGACGAGGAAGGCGATCACGTTCCGGTACTTGAAGCCGGGCCGGGACATCGGATAGGCGAGCATGGTCGTAATGAGGAGGCTGAGCGCCGTACCGACGACGGTCACGCCGATCGATACGGCGTAGGCTCGGGATATGACCCCGAACTGGGAAAGCATGAAGGCGTAGGCGTCGAGGCTGAGCCTGTCGGTCACGAAGCGGTACCCATGCTCGACGATCGCCGATTCCTCCGTGAAGGAGGCGACGACGATGAGGAGGAAGGGAACAAAGGCTCCTATCGTAATGACGGAGAGAACTAGTATCGCGAAAACCTTGAAGGCCTTATCGCCATCTGCGGCCGACATCATCATCCCCATCCTCCTAGAAAAGCGCGCTGTCGGGGTCGACGCGGCGGACCAGGTAGTTCGCCCCCAGGACGAGGGCGAAGCCGACGATCGACTGGAACACGCCGGCGGCCGAGGACATGCCTAGGTCGCCGAGCTGCATCAGCGCCCGGTAGACGTAGGTATCGATGGTCTGCGTGGCCCCGTAGAGGGCGCCGGAGTTCATCGGCACCTGGTAGAAGAGCCCGAAGTCCGAGGAGAAGATGCGTCCTATCGCGAAGAGCACCATTATCCCCACCGTCGGCTTAAGCTGCGGCAGGGTGATGCTGAAAATCTGCTTCAGCTTTCCGGCGCCGTCCATGCGGGCGGCCTCGTACAAGGCCTGATCCATGCCGGCGATCGCGGCCATGTAGATGATGGAGGAATAGCCGGCCGTCTTCCATATCTGCACGATAACCAGGATGAAGGGCCAGTACTTGCTCTCGGAGTACCAATTGACGCTTTCCTTGCCCAGGCCCTTCAGGATCGTCTCGTTGAGGAAGCCGCGGTCGGCGCTGAGGAATGCGTAGGCTATGTAGGATACGACGACCATCGAGATGAGGTTGGGGAGGATGAGCCCCGCCTGCATGACCTTCGAGTAGGAGCGCTTGGCGACCTCGTGCATCAGGACGGCGATGAAGATCGCGCAGACGGTGCCTAGGACTATGAAGACAATGTTGTAGAGCAGCGTGTTCCTGATCATGATGAAGGCGTCGTTCGTCTTGAATAGGAACTCGAAATTCTTCAGGCCCGCCCAGGGACTTTTCAGGATGCCCTTCGCGAAGTCGACGTTCTTGAAGGCGATGACCATCCCGAGCATCGGGATATAGTTGTTGATAAGAAGGTAGGCGAGCCCCGGGAGGGCCAGGAGGAGGAGGGGGCCCGTGCCCGTTCGCTTCTTCGCCAAAGTCATGCAGGAACCTCCCCGATCGCTGAAATGGCGGCGCCCGGGCGGCCGCTATGCGGCCCGCCCGACGCCGTCCCGATTAAACATTACTTGCTAGATTTGATCCACGCGTCGAGCTGCTTCTGCTTCCCGGCGATGATCCTGTCGATTCCCGCGTCCTTCAAGGCCTTGTTGAGCTTCGGTATAGTGGTCGTCGGATCGACGGCTCCGCAGACCAGGCCCGGCAGGTACTGGTTGTACACGTTGGTGATCGCGCTGATCTCGTTCTTGAAGTCGGTCGTGTCGAAGTTGAAGCCGAAATACGGGGAGCGCTTGGTCTTCTGGTTGTCGCTCAGCTTGTAGAGGATGTCGTCCCAGTTCATGCCGACGGGCTGGTACTGGAGGGACTCCGAGCCGAATACTCCGGTGCAGAGCGCCGCGGTGTAGGGAACCGAGTTGGCGTCCTTGCCGTCAGGGTACTTCCAATGGTGGGCGCCGACCCTGACGTAGTCGCGGCCCTCGATGCCGTAGAGCATGGTGTTGATCACGAACTCGTCGGTATAGATCAGGTTCAGGACCTTCATGGACGCCTCGGGAACCTTGGTGGTGCTGCCGATGCCGGTGGTCACCAGGTTGACGGCCTGGGAGTCGAAGTAGAAGGGCACGAGGTGCTTGGCGCCGATGTTCTTGCCCGTCATGCCCGAGATGGTGACGCCGATCTCGTTGCCGCCGTAGCCGCCCAGGGTGCAGAAGAGCTTGCCCGCCCTGAACTGGCCGGGGGTGTCGGCGGTGGCGGTGGCGGCGTCCTTGGAAAGGTAGCCCTTGGTGTACCACTCGCGCATCATCTTCACGCCCTCGGCGAATTCCTTGCTCTCGTAGAAGTTGACGACCTTGCCCGATCCGCCGAAGACGACGCCCGCCATCGTGGTGGCGTCGGAGAGGGTGTCTACCTCGTGCTTGTTCGAGAGGTAGCGAAGGAGAACGGTGTCGCCCGTATTGAGCGGGGCGAAGGGAACGACGTCGGGCCGCTTCTTCTTCAGGGCGTCGAAGATCTTCGGCAGGTCCTGGATGCTCTTGATGTCCTTCTCGGTATAGCCGGAAAGGGCGAGGAGGTCCTTGTCGTAGATGACGGTGAAGTTGAGGGCGACGCCCTTATTGACCGGGATCGAGTACATATGGCCGTTGAAGGTCGTCGTCTTCAGCATGCCCGGGCCGAAGTCCTTCTCGATCATCTTCTTGATGCCCTGGCCGTGCTGCTCGATAAGCTTCTCCAGGGGCAAAAGCTGGTTCTTGGACACGAAGGAGCCGAGCGGGAAGGGATCGAAGATGTCCATCTGCGTGCCCGAGGCCAAGGCGAGGTTGATCTTCTGAGCGTAGTCGGCGGGACCGTAGAGCTGGATCTCGACCTCGACGTTGAGGTTGGGATAGGTCTTCTTTATATACTTGTTGATGGCGTCGCTGACGACCGAAGTGTCGTCGGGGATCTTATTGAAGGAGATCCACGCCACCACTACCTTTTCCGGCCCCTTGCCGGCGGCGAAGACGCTCGCGGGCAGAAGCAGGACCGCCACGGCGAGCAGAGCGACAAGAATACAGCGTCGAATTCGCATAATTCCCCCTTTGGGCGCGACAATGATTCAGAAGAATAGGATGGAATACCAGTTATGTCAATCGTTAAACATTATTCCGAGAAGGAAATTATTCTTTTCATCAAGATATTGAGGTAATATTCAATATTTACATTCTACAGTAGGATTTTATACAATTCTTCAGTCCTCTAGGCTTTGGCAGAAAGCCAAGAAAGAATATAATAATCGATTGACATTCTATTGGGTTATGATGGATAGTTAAGACTCGGGGTACCTAAGGATGCAGAATGCCTAGTTTCGATTGTCCGATACCCTTCGCGAAGCGGGAAATCGACCTACTCTGCGTAGGAGAGCTCCTCGTCGACATGATCGCGAGCGAGTACGGCAGCTTCGTCGAGTGCGGCGACTTCCGGCGATTCGCAGGCGGATCGCCGGCGAATATCGCGCTGAACGCCGGGAAGCTAGGGGTATCCGCCGCGATCGCGGCCGCGGTCGGGGTCGACAGCCTCGGCGACTTCCTCGTGCGCAGCCTCGCCGAGGCTGGCCTCGACACCTCCTTGGTGCTGCGCCGCGAGGAGTCCACGAGCCTCGTCCTCATCACCCGCAGCCGAGAGGCGCCGACGCCGATCTTCTATAGAGGAGCCGATTACGGCCTCGAGATGAGCGAGGAGCTCGAATCGAAAATGCTCGCCTCCTCGATGCTGCACTTCTCCAGCTGGCCCCTATCGATGAAACCGGCCCGGCTCTGCGTCGAGCGGCTGATCAAGATAGCGCGCGGCTCCGGCGCCCTCGTATGCTGCGACCCGAACTACCATCCCGCAATCTGGAAGGACAGGACCGAGGCCATAGCCCTCTTCGAGCGGATACTGCCCGACATCGACGTGGTGAAGCCTTCGGAGGACGACGCGGACAGGCTTTTCGGCCCCGACTCGCCCGAACGGCACCTGCGGCGCTTCCTGGACCTCGGCGCGAAGCTCGTGATCATGACCCTCGGCAAGGACGGGGCGATCGCGTCCAACGGGAAGGAGACGCGCGAGTACCGATCGCTCGCCGACGAGGTCGTCGACACTACGGGCGCGGGCGACGCCTTCTGGGCCGGGCTGTACGCGGGTATCGCCTCGGGAAGGAGCGCGGACAGGGCCATCCGCCTGGGGATGGCCGTCTCGGCCTTCAAGCTCAGGGGCGTCGGCCCCTCGGTGCCCGCCTCCTCCCTGGCCCAGATCGAGCGCGGCTTCGACATTTAAGAAGGAGGCGCGCGTGGCTTTCGCGAACAAGGCGCAGCTCATAAGCTATCCCGACTCGATGGGCGGCGATCTTAAGAGTCTTCGCGAGGCCCTGCTTCGGCACTTCCCGGGCTGCTTCGCCGGAGGCGTCCACATCCTGCCGCCCTACCCTTCCTCCGGCGACCGCGGCTTCGCGCCAATCGATTATTCCGAGATAGACAGCCGCTTCGGCGGTTGGGACGACATAGCAGCCCTCGGCGAGATCGGCCCGGTCATGCTCGACCTCATGGTCAACCACGTATCGCGAAGGTCTGCGTACTTCAGGGACTTCCTGGAGAAGGGCCGAGCCTCGCCCTACTCCGGCTATTTTATAGACGTCTCGAGGATATGGCCGGGCGGGGAGCCCGATCCCGCGGACTTGGCCGCCATCTTCCGAAGGCGCGAGCTTCCCTACTCGGACTACGAGCTTTCATCCGGAGAGAGGGCGCGGGTCTGGACTACCTTCGGCCACGAGGATCCTTCGGAGCAGATCGATCTCGATTTCGAATCGCCCGAGGTCATGCGCATGACGATCGATACGATCGCCGCCCTGCGCTCCCGCGGCGTCGGCGCGCTCAGGCTCGACGCGGTGGGCTACATCGTCAAGAAGCAGGGCACGAGCTGCTTCTTCGTCGAGCCCGAGATATGGGAAACGATGGGACGGATCCGCGAGGCCGCGCTCGATCTGGGCATGGACCTCCTGCCGGAAGTCCACGCGCCCCTGGGGATCCAGCGCAAGCTGGCCGAGAAGGGCTACTGGGGCTACGACTTCGCCCTGCCCTTCCTCGTCCTCGAGGCCCTGCTCAGCCGCTCGGCGGCGGCGCTCGCGTCCTACCTCCGCGACCGGCCGCCCGGGCTCTTCACGACGCTCGACTGCCACGACGGCATCCCGGTGAAGCCCGACCTCGACGGCCTCGTCGACGAGGCCGCGGCGCGGAGGGTCGTCGACATCTGCCTAAGCCGCGGGGCGAACCTCAGCAAGATCAAGTCGCCGGCCTTCGCGTCCCCCGGCAGCTTCGACGTCCACCAGATCCGCTGCGCCCTCTTCTCGGCCCTGGGCGGGGACGATGACGCCCACGTCGCCGCGAGGGCGATCCAGCTCTTCGTTCCCGGCATACCCCAGGTCTACTACGTCGGCCTCCTGGCCGGCTCGAACGACGAGGAGGGGGCGAAGAGGGCGGGAGACGGGCGAGCGGTCAACCGGCACGACTACGCGATGCGCGAAATAGAGGAAGCCGCCGGACGCCAGGTCGTACGGCGAGTCGCGCGGCTCCTTAGGCTGCGCAACGAGTGCGCCGCCTTCGACGGCCGCTTCTCCTTCCGGACGGCGGGCGAATCGGCTCTCGAGCTGGCCTGGGAGAAGGGCCCGTCGCGGGCCGTCCTCGCCGTCGACCTGCGGACGCGCGAGGCTATCGTGACGCAAAGCGGCGCCGCGGGCGAGGAAGCCCGCTGGAAAGCCTAATCTGATCGAAGGAAGGCCTAGAATGAATAGGAAGGAATTCGAGAGAGCGACGCCCGAGTCCGTCGGGCTGCCCAGCCGGGCCGTCGAGGACCTGCTGGACCGGCTCGCCGGCGAGGGCGCGGAGATGCACGGCCTCATGATCATGCGCCGGGGCAAGGTCTGCGCCGAGGGCTGGTGGGCGCCCTACGGCCCCGGCATCAGGCACGGACTCCAGTCCCTTACCAAGACATACGCCGCGACCGGCGTAGGCCTGGCCTACACCGAGGGCCTCGTCGGCCTCGACGATCGGATCATCGACATCTTCGCGGACGAGGCTCCGCGGAATCCGGGCGACAAGCTCGGCCGCCTGCGCGTCCGCGACGTCCTGTGCATGGGATGCGGCATGGACGAGATGCCCAGGCCGAGCGCGGACTGGATCCGCGACTTCCTGGCCGTTCCAGTCGTCCACGAGCCCGGCTCGGCCTTCATGTACAACAGCACGGGCTCGACCCTCCTCGGCGCGATCGTGCGGCGGAAGACGGGCATGGGCCTCCATGATTGGCTTAAAACGCGGCTCTTCGACAAGATCGGCATCGACGCGGATAAGCTGCGCTGGGTGCGCATGCCCGACGGGACCGAGGTCGGGGGCGGCGGCCTCTTCTCGACGACCGAGGACAATCTGCGCCTCATGCGGCTGTACGCGCTCGGCGGTATGTGGGAAGGCGAGCGCCTCCTGGCCGAGGACTACGTCCGGCTGGCGACGACGAAGCGGATCGACACCGCGAGCGAGCGGGCCGTCAATCCTCCCGCCGAGGACAATTTCCTGGGATACGGCTTCCAGATCTGGATGTGCAAGCCCGAGCTCGCCTATCGCGCCGACGGCGCCATGGGCCAGTTCTCGATCGTCTTCCCGAAGCAGGATCTCATAGTAGCGGTCAACGAGACGGCCAAGGACGGCTGGTGGGCGCAGCGGAGCCTCGACGCGATCTACGTCTCCCTCCTGCCCGCCCTGGCCGAGGGCGAGCTGCCCCGCGACGACGAGGCCTCGGGCTGGCTGGCCGAAAGGCTCGCGCGCCTTGCCATCGCGCGGCCGGCCTACGCGCCGCATAGCCCCATGGCCCCGAGGATCTCGGGGAACCGCTACGAGACGGCCGACGGCGCCTCGTTCGCGCTGCGTTTAGGCAGCTTCATGTCCCCGAGCGCCGCGGCCCCCCGCGTAAGCGCCTTCTCCTTCGACTTCTCGGGCGGGCTCTGCGTCCTCGAGGTCGAGGAGGACGGCCGGAAGCTGCGGCTGGACGTCGGCCTCGACGGGACGCGAAGGCTGAACGTCCTGCCGCCCTCTGGAGGGCCCGAGACTATGCTCTACCTCAGCGGCTCATGGGCCGCCCCCGAAAGATTCGAGCTCGACGCGCGATGGGTCGAGACATGCTTCGAGCGCAGGCATGCTTTCGCCTTCTCGGAGGGATCGGTCCTCGTCGACAGCTCGGTGACGACGGGATTCGTCTTCCCCGGCTCGGGCCGGCCCGGGCCGATACGGGCCGACCTGAGGCCGCGACGGGACTCTCATTGACAGCGTCCGGACGCCGGACGTAGAGTTGGGCCTCAGTATGCCGACCATCAAGGACGTGGCGCTTCTCGCCGGGGTGACCGTCACCACCGTATCCCGCGTGCTCAACAACAAGGGCTACATCAGCGACCAGACCCGCAAGAAGGTCGGGGACGCGATGAAGGAGCTGGACTACGTGCCGAACGAGATGGCCCGGTCCCTCCTGAAGCAGCGCTCCAGCATCATCGGCCTCGTCGTCCCGGCCGTCAGCCACCCCTTCTTCGGCGAGCTGGCCATGCACATCGAGTATTACGCCTACGAGATGGGCTACAAGATCCTCCTGTGCAACTCGCACCTGGACAGCGCCAAGGAGCGCGACTACATCGACATGCTCAAGCGGCACAAGGTGGACGGCATCATCATGGGCAGCCATACCTTGGATGTCCACGAGTACCGCAGCCTATCGATGCCGATCGTGACGATCGACCGCAAGATCGACGACCGCATACCCTCGGTCTCCTCCGACAACAGGCAGGGCGGCCTCCTGGCCACGCGGCGCCTCATCTCGCGCGGCTGCCGCAAGCTGGCCATGATCGCGGGCAGCCTCCAGCTCGACCTCCTCGCCAACCAGAGATGCACCGCCTTCGTCTCCGAGGCCGAGGCGCGCGGGGTCGAGCATGTGCTCATCCAGACGAACCTCGACGTCCTCGATTACTCGCAGTACGGCGCCTTGGTCGACGAGCTCTTCGCGGAGCACCCGGATATCGACGGGGTCTTCGCCAGCGACGTCAAGGCGGCCCACGTCCTCCAGGCCTGCTCCCGGCTGGGGAAGAACGTGCCGCGCGACGTCAAGATCGTCGGCTACGACGATACGCAGATCGCTTCCCTCTTAACGCCGCGGCTCACGACGGTGCGCCAGCCCAAGGAAACGATGGCGAAGCTCGCCCTCGAAACCCTCGTCAAGCAGATACGCGGCGAGAGCTACTCGCTCGAGACCGTCTTGCCCGTTGAGCTTATCGATCGAGATAGCGCCTAGGCCAAGCTCCGACTCGGCATAATTCCTATTCCTGAAGCGGCGTAAACAAGAAAAAATGTCAAACGTTTACCTCCAATCTCGCAAAAAAGCGAACACTCGATAAAAAACCTAGAACAGCAACACCGATTTATTTACCGTATACAAAAGATATAGCATCTCTCGCGCACTTTTGGTAAAATCGTATACTCGTTTGATATATTTAACGATTGACATACATAATAACCTGACTTAGGATTATTCTGTCGCATCGATCATGCTCGACAAAATGTCAATCTCAAGGAGGGAATATGCGTATGGCAAGAAAAGGCATTCTATCGGCGGCCTTGCTGATCATCGCCGCGACGGCCGCGATTTCGCAGGGGGCGACGCTCAAGCCGCCCTTCGGCAATGAGAAGATCGTGCTCAACGCCTACTTCGAGACGGGATTCGACATCCCCTTCAAGCTGGCCGAGGAATTCACCAAGCAGTACCCGAACGTGACCTGGGACATCAAGCAGGACCAATTCGCCAACCTGATCAATGTGGCTCCGCGCCTCCTGGCGGGCGACAATCCTCCCGATCTCATCCGTCTTCCCACCATGGTATCTTTCGCCAAGCAGGGCCTTTTGATGAACCTGGACGGCTACGCGAAGTCCGAGGGCTGGGCCAAGTGGCCCGTTCCCCAGCTCGACCAGAACAGGATCGCGCCGGACGGAACCCGGGGATCGGGCGCGCTCTACGCCATGGGACTCAACTACAGCCTTACCGGCATCTTCTACAACAAGAAGCTGGCCGCGCAGATCGGAATGAAAGCCCCGCCCAAGACCCTCGCCGAATTCGAGAGCCTCCTTGCGAAGGCCAAGGCCGCCAAGCTCCTGCCCATCATGGAATGGGGCAGCGCGAAGAGCGGCATGGGCCTGGCATTCCCCCTGCAGGCGATCATGGCCTCGGTCGGCCCGGTAGCTCCCATCAACGACTGGATCTTCCAGAAGAAGGGCGCGACGATCGACACGCCGAATAACTTGAAGGCCGCCAAGGTTCTCGAGAATTGGATCAAGAAGGGCTATTTCCCGCCCGACATCAACGCGATCGAGTACACCGACGCGGCCGATCGCTTCACTAAGGGCGAGGGCGTATTTACCTTCAACGGCGATTGGCAGAACCCCGCCTACGAGGCGGCCATGCCCGGCAACGTCGGCTTCTTCCTGATGCCGCCCGAGAAGGCCGGCGGAAGCCCGGCGGCCATGTCCGCTCCCCTGACCTACGGCATCGCGGCCAAGGCCAAGAACGCCGACGCGGCCGCCTTCTTCCTCACCTGGGTCGCGTCCAACCCGGTCGCTCGCCAGATCAACGTGGACATCGGCGGATCGAATCCCGGCGGCCCGGCCGACGCCTCGGTCCCGAAGGTCAAGGCCGGCTCGGTCACGAACGAGACCTTGGCGGCGGGCGTCGTCGTCGGCAAGGCGGGCAACGCCATGGACTTCATCGCCAACGCGACGAGCTCTATCTTCGCGCAGGGATGGACTCCCGAGCTCCAGAAAATGGTAGGCGGCAGGCAGACCGCCGCGGGGCTCCTTAAGGCCGTGCAGGCCGAGTACCTAAGGCAGCTGGCCGAGTAGCGCGCGGCCGCGTCGGCGTTCGCCGCTGCGGCTGCGAGCGCCGCGCGGCAGCGCCGAAGGAGAGATTCGGACCGTGAACGACATCGCGACTGCCAAGGATAAGCGCTCTTCTTCGCCGTCCCGGCGCCCCTACACGCAGCGAAGGGTGCGCCGGGACGGCTTTATCGGCTGGATATTCGTGCTTCCCGCGCTCCTTATGTACGCGCTATTCGAGCTCGTGCCGATGGTAATGAGCGTC
>Ga0075317_1000036_pt1 | contig 15924 bp, 19 predicted proteins | sample MayberryNE_TuleB_FD_120068 | JGI IMG/M metagenome (GOLD analysis project Ga0075317, IMG submission 120068) | Natural and restored wetland microbial communities from the San Francisco Bay, California, USA, that impact long-term carbon... | ecosystem: Environmental > Terrestrial > Soil > Wetlands ... | reverse complement strand
TGCACCCCGTGCACCCCCCTCTGACCTGCGCGTATGTCTCTCAGTGACACTCGACCACAGAGAGTCCCAGGCACGCCCCCGGGGAGCAGGCGGAGTCCGGCCGTGGGTGGGCATCTTCGCCCTGTACAAGCATGCTTCTAGGGAATACCATTGAGGCATGCCACAGAATCCCGAACACACCAAGAGCAAGTGCCCAACATGCGGGGCAGGCCGTGGTAAGCCCTGTGTGACCCGCTCGGGCCGTATCGCCTGCAAGGTGCACTGGGGAAGGCCGTACTGGTCTTCTCGCGTCACAGAGCCACACAGGCCCGCCTGTAGCCAGTCAGACAATGCCATTAATGAAGAAGAGGACACGAGCTATTCATTGGCCACTCTTTACGCGGACATGATGGAAAGGCGTTACCCGTAAAGAATAGGGTACGGGGAGAATGTGCGTCATTAAAGAATGGCATTCTTTATGCGGTGTGATAGCCGTCACATGCTGGGGCTCGCTGCGCTCGCCCGGCCGTACCGTGGATCTTCGCCCCTGGGTCGTATGCTTGTCGCATGATCGTCCCTCAGTGCTACGAGCTGTTCGCCCTCATCTCAGACTCGATCGAGGCCAACGGCACCCCGCGTGACGAGCTTGTCGCGAAGGCACGGGCAGGAACACGGCGGGTGGTGGCCTGGGATATCCCTGAGAAGGGCATTCCCGTGCCTGTCTGCGAGGGAGTCGGTGCCTGCCCTGGGGCGGTAGTTGGTGGGACAGTTGCTGACGTCAGCGAGCAGGTGGTGGACTCTAAGCGGGGCAGGGAACCGCGTCTACCTCAGAGTTCTCGGCCCGATGAGGCTTCCGATCCAAGGAGGTAGTGATGCCGAGGGTGAACGGGAAACTGGAGCGTGGGTGGGTCCGTCACCGTCTGATTGCTGACGTCGCTGCCATGGAGTTGAACCAGAATCAGCTGGCAGCGAAATACGGATGCACTCAGTCCTCGATCTCCGAGTTCATCACGCGCCACGCTGACGAGGTCGCGAGCAAGAAACAGGCACTCTCCGATGAGCTGCATGGTCTGTGGGTGGCTGACAGATCTGCTCGGATGGCTGAATATCAGCAGACCCTCGACGACCTTGAGGGATTCGTGTCGAACAGCTCGATGTCGGACAAGGAAGCTCGTGAGGCGGTAGCTCTGAAGCTGCGCACCCTGCGTCAGGTCGCTGACGAGCTGGGGCAGGTTCCTCAGCGTTCTCCCGGTACGACCGGGGGGACTGTCACGATCTCCATTGATGGTGTGGAGCTGGGCGACCTTCGATGAGTCTTCACCGATTCGTTCCTCGTGGATCTGCGCGTGAGGTGTTCTCCGCGCGGGATTCTGAGGTTCTCGTGTCGGGTCCGGCTGGGACAGGTAAGTCTCGTGCGGCATTGGAGAAGGTGGCCCTTGTTGCCCTGGTGAATCCTGGGATGCGTGGGCTGATCGTGCGTAAGACTCTCGCGTCCCTGGGGTCGACTGCTCTGGAGACGTGGCGGAAGTTCGTGATTCCCGAACTGCTCGCAGGGGGTGAGTGTTGGTGGTACGGGGGGTCTAGCGCGGAACCGGCCCAGTACAAGTTCCGTAATGGCTCGGCGATCATCGTGGGTGGAATGGATAAACCCATGAAGATCATGTCGTCAGAGTATGACCTGATCTACGTCCAGGAAGCGACTGAACTTCGTGTCGACGACTGGGAAGCGCTACTCACCCGGCTGAGGAACGGCGTCGTGTCGTTTCAGCAGGTGTTGGCCGACTGCAACCCTGACGCTCCCACGCACTTCCTGAAGGCGCGATGCGACCGAGGCCAGTGCAGAATGATCTATTCCCTGCACAAGGACAATCCGATTCTGTTCGACGAAGACGGTGCACCTACGGCGCGCGGCGAGAAGTACATGGAGATGCTGGACGCGCTGACTGGTGTGCGGCGTCTTCGTCTACGCGACGGGCTATGGGTAGCAGCTGAGGGCATCATCTATCCGGAATGGGAAGAGGGAGTTCACCTGGTCGACCGGTTCGACATTCCCGACGACTGGGACCGGTTCTGGACTGTCGACTTCGGATATCAGCACCCGTTCGTTCTCCAGTGCTGGGCGGAGAACCCGGACGGTGTGCTGTACCGCTACAGGGAGATCTTCCACACTCAGCGGACGGTAGCCGCTCACGCCCGGCAGATCATGTCCATCGTCGCCCCGGACGGGGAGTGGATCGAACCGGAACCGATCTCCATCGTGTGTGACCACGACGCCGAGAACCGCGAATCGTTCGAGCAGGTGGTGGGGATCTCGACCGTGCCAGCCAGGAAGGCTGTGCGCGAGGGGATCGACCTCGTGAAGGAGCGGCTCCACGACCGGCGGGTGTTCCTGATGCGGGATTCACTGGTCGAACGAGACATGTCGCTCGACGAACGGAAGCAACCGACGTGCACCGAGGAAGAAATCCCCGGATATGTGTGGCGTCCGGATCGTGAGGAACCGCTGAAGGTGGGGGATGATGGATGCGACGCGCTACGCTACATGATCGCCGAGAGGGACATGGGCGCTCGCCCGAGGATGAGGAGACTGGAGTGAGAGCTTTCCTGACCGTCCTGGGGTTGAGCCTGATCGCCTCGTCTGGTTTCGCGGTCGCCCTTCCGCTGGGACTCCTCGTCGCTGGAACGTCGTGCCTCGTGCTTGAGTACCTCATGGGCAATGACCACGACGAGGGGGGCATGGCGTGAAGTCACTGTTCGGTGCGCTGTCCAGCCGCCCACCTGTCCGCTACGCGGCGCGTGCCGGATCGAGCCTGTTCGATGCCCGCCCCCGACCGACTGAGCTTGAGGCGTACGGGGCCGTAGGCACCCTGTTCCAGATCGTTCACCGGACATCCGCATCGACTGCCGCCGTGGACTGGAAGTTGTACCGGCGCGCTGCGTCCGGTCGCCCCGAGGACCGTCGCCAGGTGGCCCGCCACCCGGCCCTCGTGGTGTGGACCAAGCCGAATCAGCATTTCTCCAGGAACCTGCTCGTCGAGACCGTGCAGCAGCACATTGATCTCGTCGGCGAGGGGTTCATGATTGTCTCGCGTGACCCCCGGTCTTCGATGCCGCTCGGTCTGTGGCCGGTACGGCCGGACAGGATGACCCCGATCCCGTCGCCGGACAACTTCCTGTCCGGGTGGGAGTACCTCGGGCCTGACGGTATTCGTGTTCCGCTCGGGATCGACGAGGTCATTCAGCTGAAGATGCCGAATCCGCGTGACCCGTACCGCGGCCTCGGTCCGGTGCAGACGATCCTCAACGACCTGGACGCCATCGACCAGTCTTCACGGTGGAACGCGAACTTCTTCAGGAACTCGGCTATCCCTGCTGGGGTCATCAAGGTTCAGCGTTCACTGGGTGACCAGGAGTTCAAGCGGCTTGTTCGACGCTGGGAGGAACAGCACCGGGGGGTTGACCGGGCTCACCGCGTGAGTCTCCTGGAGTGGGGCGAGTGGCAGAACACGTCCTACTCGATGAGGGACATGCAGTTCACGGAGCTTCGCACGGCGTCACGTGAGGTTGTCCGTGAGGCGTTCGGGTTCCCGAAGGCCATGACTGGTGCCGTCGAGGACGTGAACCGGGCGAACGCCGAGGCCGGTGAGGTCATGTTCGCCAGGTGGCTGCTCGTGGAGAGGCTGGAGCGGTTCAAGTCGGCCCTGAACGAGCTGTTCCTGCCGATGTTCTCGAACTCGGCAGGGTACGAGTTCGACTACGAGGACCCCACCCCGCCTGACAGGGCCGCTGATGTCGCCGAACTGTCCGCCCGCACGGAGGCGGCTGAGCGTCTGATTCGCACGGGCTTCGATCCTGACGACGTGATGGACATGCTGGAACTTCCGCGCCTCAAGATGACGAAAAAGGAGGTGATCACCGTTGAACCTCCAGGAACTCCTGGTCAGGAGCAGCTCCCTCCGGGCGAGGAACCGGCCGACGACGAGCCAGGCGACGACCCGGGTCAACGCTGAGACCGGGGAGGTCTTCGTCTACGACGAGATAGGCCCGTGGGGAATCACGTCCCTCGCGTTCCAGCGGGAGATGGCTGCACTGGACGGCCGGGACATCACCGTCCACGTGAACAGCCCCGGCGGTGACGTCTTCGAGGGTCTGGCGATCTACCACACGCTGAAATCCCGCAAGGGGAAGACGTGCGTGCAGGTCGATTCCCTCGCTGCGTCGGTGGCGTCTGTCATTGCCATGGCAGGCGACGAGATCACCATTGCCCCCGGCGGGATGATGATGATCCACGACGCCTGGGCTATCTGCGTCGGCAACGAGCAGGACATGAACGAGATGGGGAGTCTGCTCGGGAAGGCGTCCGCGGTCCTGTCCGGTATCTACGCGGCCCAGGGTGGCGGGACTCCAGACCACTGGCGTGACCTGATGCGAGCCGAGACGTGGTACAGCGCGTCCGAGGCGGTAGAGGCCGGTCTTGTCAGCTCGGTGCTCGACTACTCCACAGGTGAAGAGGAAGATCCTTCCGAGGGAGACGGCAGTAGGAACCGCTTCGACCTGTCGATGTTCAACTACGCTGGACGTGACAACGCTCCAGCCCCCCAGACCGGGGTCATCCTTGATCCCGCAGAGTTCCGTAATCTCCTGAAGGAGGCATTCACGTGACGAAGACAGCGATCCCGACGTCTCCAGCGGAGATGGAGGAGTTCCTGGCCGACACTGCCAGGCTGAACGACGCGGTGAAAGAGGGACAGCTCGGCGACGTCATCAAGGCGTACGCCAAGACCATCGCCAACAAGGACCCGGACATCGCGGCCCAGATCAGGGCCGAGGTTGACGCGACCATGGCCGAGTTCCTGCGCGAGAACGGCGCGAAGGACTCTCCCCGCGTGAGCCTGGCGCCAGGGAAGTCCCCGTGGGCATCCAACGGCTTCAATCAGGGCGCCGCGTACAACCCGAACGCCGTGGGCGCGCAGGTCGACGACCTGTTCACCGGCCCGGCCGACTACCTGAAGACGATCTGGCACAAGGCCCGGCGCACTCAGGAGGTCGACGCGAAGCTCGGTCGCCTCACGGACGCGATGAAGAACTACAGTTCCACCGTCCCCAGCGAGGGTGGAATCCTCATCCCCGAGGCGATGCGGTCGCAGCTCCTTGAGCACGCGCTGGAGACTGCGATCGTCCGGCCGCGCGCCATGGTCGTCCCGATGGAGACGCTCCGCGTGTCCTTCCCCGCGATCGACGAGACGTCCCACTCGTCCAGTGTGTTCGGTGGGATCGTCTGCTACTGGACGGCCGAGGGGTCGGACTTCACCGAGTCGGAGGCGAAGTTCGGTGAGGTCACCCTGGAGTCCAGGAACCTGACCGCGTACTGCGAGGTTCCGAACACGCTCATCGCCGACTCGGCACTGAGCTTCCAGGCGTTCATTGACCGGAAGCTGCCCCAGGCACTCTCGTTCTACGAGGACGACGCCTTCATGAACGGCTCGGGCGTCGGAATGCCGCTCGGGTACATGAAGGGCGCGGCGATGGTTTCCGTCGCGAAGCAGGCTGGGCAGGCCGCGGACACGCTGGTCTGGGAGAACATCGTGAAGATGTACTCCCGGATGCTTCCCGGTTCCCTGGGTCGGGCCGTGTGGGTCGCTTCGATCAACACGTTCCCCGAACTCGCCACCATGGCGCTCAGCGTCGGCACCGGTGGTTCGGCCATCTGGCTGAACAACGGCGTGTCGGGTCCCCCGATGACCATCCTCGGCCGTCCCGTCCTGTTCACCGAGAAGGCACCTGTTCTCGGTGACGCAGGGGACCTGACGTTCGTCGACCTGGACCACTACCTGATCGGTGACCGGCAGGTCATGACTGCCGAATCGTCCGCTCACTACAAGTTCCAGGCCAACAAGACGGCCTACAAGGTCATCTCCCGTGTCGACGGGCGTCCGTGGCTCAACGCCTCGATCACCCCGAAGAACGGCGGAGACGACCTGTCCGCGTTCGTCCAGCTCGCTGAGCGGGCCTGACGCACAACCCTCGGGCGGCACTGAACCCCCGCCCGAGGGTCTCCTCCCGGCAATCAACCCCCGTAAGGAAGGTGCGATATGCACTCGCTCGGTCACAAGTTCGACATCGGGCTCACCTGCCCGCCTGCCGCCACGAACGGCGCCGTCACCGGTAAGCGCGTGTCCCTCGCGGACGCAGGCGGTTGCACGTTCATCCTCGTCGGTGGGGTCGCCACCGCTGGGGACGACCTTCAGGTTGACGTCCAGCAGCACACGGCCGGTGGGGCGGCCGGGACCTCGAAGGATCTCGACACCATCACCGCGTACCACTACAAGTCCGCTGTCGCGATGGACAACACCGAGACGTGGACGACAGTCACTCAGACTGCTGCGTCTGAAATCGCCGTGGCGGCTGCCGCGACGACCGACATCCAGCAGAACATCCTCGTTGTGGAGGTCGACGCTGCCGACCTCGACGACGGGTACACCCACATCTCGCTGAACGTGCCTGACCTCGGTACCGGTGACAAGACCCTCGCGGTCCTGTGTCTCCTGACCGACCTGCACGTGAAGCGTGCCCCGGCGAACATGAAGGCGGTCGGCTGATGAGTGTGTGGAGGGACGGAGACGATGTCCGGTCGGTGATCCTGGGGTACAGGGTCGACCGGGCTACGGACACGCTGCCAGCGTCGACTGATGAGGCGCTGTTCACCATCACCGGCGGTCGTGTCCTGGTCACTGGGCTCATCGGTGAGGTGACGACAGCCATCCAGAACCAGGCGAACGTCACGAAGCTGAAGTTCAACCCTGACGCGACCGGGGCGGATGTCGATCTGTGCGCGACCCTGGACATCGCGAACGACGCGGTTGGCACTCTGTACAGCATCACGGGTGACTTCTCGGACGCGATGAAGGACGGGTTGAACGCCCTGGAGTCCGACGCCATGCTCGAACATGGCCGCGTGGTCCTGTCCGAGGGGGCGCTGGAGATCGACTGTGGTGCCACGAACACCGGTTCGGTCGCCTGGACCCTGTTCTATGTCCCGCTGGACACAGGGGCGGCTGTCTCAGCCGCGTAATCGCCCGAGAATGTGTCCCCGTGCATCCTTCCTGCCTGGATGCACGGGGATACTCTTGTCTCATGCCTAAGATCAACAGTCAGGGAAGGTCGTCAAGGTGGGATGGTCCCAGCTCGAAGAGATCGCCCGCCGTGCCCGACAGAACGCCCGTGACTACGCCGACGAGCAGCGAGAGCACCGAGTGTGTCCCCGCTGTCAGACCGCGACAGTCGAGAACGAGCAAGGCGAAAAAGGGTGCCGGTTCTGCGAGTGGACAGAGCACTGACTGATTCATGAACATTGCCCGTCCCGCCCGATTCAGGGCTAGGACAGAATGCGAGTCAAGGGAATGGGTGTCAAGTACGCAACGCACAGGGACATCAGGTACGTCCTTGATCTCAACGAGGCGTCCCGGGACGATGCTCAGATAGCACGCGCCCTCGATGCTGCGTCACGTGCCGTCGAGGGCGCGTGTCACAGGAAGTTCTACCCACAGACAGCGACCCGCTACTTCGACTGGCCCACGTCCCCCGCGGGGAAACCCTGGCGTCTGTGGCTCGACGAGGACGAACTCCTGTCCGTGACGGCCGTGACGGCCGGTGGAGTCGCGATCGCCGCCGGGAACTACTTCCTGGAGCCAGCGAACGGCACCGTGAAGGACCGGATCGAGGTCGACCTGTCGTCCTTGAGTTCGTTCGAGTACGGGGACACGCACCAGAGGAACATCGTCGTCCAGGGCGTGTTCGGGTACACCGACGAGACAGACGCCGTGACCGTACTCGCCGAGGCACTGGACGATTCGGAGACGGCCGTAGACGTCGCGTCATCCGCGAACGTGTCCGAGGGGAACGTCATCCTCGTCGAGGACGAGTGGATGACCGTCACCGGAGCAGGGAACCTGACTACAGGGCAGGCCATCACCGCGGACCTGACGGCGCAGATGAACGACACGTCCCTGTACGTCGCGTCATCGGCTGGCATCTACCCCGGGGAAATCATTCAGGTCGGCAGCGAGCGCATGCTGGTCAGGTCGACGTCGACAGGTCTCGTGACCGTCCGCCGTGCCTGGGAGGACTCGGTCCTTGCATCCCACACGACCGGGGCAACTGTGTTCGCTCCACGCACTCTGAGCGTCCAGCGAGGGGCACTGGGCTCCACGGCCGTGGCTCACCTGACAGCTCTCGGCGTGGCGGTTCTCGTTCCGCCTTCGCTCGTGTCGTCCTACGTCGTCGCGTCGACGGTGGCGCGGCTCACGGGTGAGAAGGAGCCGGTCGAGCTGCTCGACGAGGTTGTGTCGACGTACGGGCGTGTCAGGTGTGGTGCCGTATGACGCGCATGGAGGGTCCGCTGTTCAACGGGCAGGCCGATTCGGCTTCCGATGCGTTGTGCGACGACATGTCGCGTGATGTCGCTCAGCGTGGCGTGGACATGGTCCGGGCGAACCTGGACGGCGTGCTGAAACACCCGACTGGCCGTTACCGGTCGTCGATCGTGTCCACGAGGGTGAATCCCAGCAGGATCACGGACGGCGGGAGTGTCTACGGGCCGTGGCTGGAGGGCACGTCCAGCCGGAACAGGACCACCCGGTTCAAGGGGTATTCGACGTTCAGGCGTACTGCTCAGCAGTTGGGCGCTACGGCGACCCGGGGGACTGATCAGCTCGTGGCCAGTCGCGTGAGGGAGATGAACAGATGAACGTAGAGAGCATCCTCAGCGGCCTCGTGTCGCACGCTGCGGCCTCAGGATGGTTCGAGCGGGTCAACACCGCTGAGCCGACGAAGGCGCCAGGAAACGGGCTCACAGCAGCCCTGTGGGCTGACCGCGGAGGACCAGCGCGAGGCGCCTCGGGGCTGAACAACACCACGGCCGTGATCACGTTCATCCTCAGGATCTACTCGAAGATGTTCGCCTCACCCAGGGACGACATCGACCCGGAGGCACTGAAGGCCGTCGACGCGCTCATGTCCGCGTACTCTGGGGATTTCTCCCTCGGTGGGGCAGTGAAACAGGTGGACGTCCTTGGAAGGCATGGGACCGCGCTGGAGTTCCGCGCGGGCTACCTGGACGTAGGCGGGACGCAGTATCGAACCATCGACCTGACGATTCCGCTGGTCGTAAACGACGCATGGACTCAGGCGGTGTGACATGTCGAAGCAGAGTGGACTCGGCGACAACTTCTACATCTCCGGATACGACCTGTCCGGCGATGTCGGTTCCCTGGGGAGCATCTCGGCACCTCTCGCGACCCTGGACGTCACCGGCATCGACAAGGAAGCCATGGAGAGAATCGCCGGACAGCGTGGCGCTTCGATGTCGTGGTCTTCGTTCTTCAACCCCACGGCCGGGGCGGCTCACCCGGTTCTCTCAGCGCTCCCCCGCACGGACGTGCTCGCCACCTACTGCCGAGGAACAGCTCTTGGCTCCGTCGCCGCGTGCATGCCTGGGAAACAGGTCGGCTACGACCCGACGAGGGGCAATGATGGGTCGCTCACGATGGCCGTCGAGGTGCAGGGGTCTGGGTACGGGGTCGAGTGGGGGCGGCTCCTCACGGCCGGGATCAGGACCGACACGGACGAGACAGACGGGGCGAGCATCGACACAGCCGGGAGCGTCTCTCACGGGCTCCAGGCGTATCTTCACGTGTTCGACACTCAGGGCACGGACGTCACTGTGAAGCTCCAGGGGTCAGCGAACGACATTGCGTGGTCAGACATCGCGGGCGGGGATTTCTCCGCACTGTCCGGCGCTTCTGACCACGTGGTGGAGCGCATCGCCACGTCAGCGACGGAGGCTATCCCGAGGTATCTCCGAGTCATCACCACGACATCGGCGGGGTTCACGTCCTGCTCCTTCGCGGTCGTGGTGGTAAAGAACAAGGTGGCGGTGTCGTTCTGATGATTACTCCGAACCTCCCAGAGGACCACTACACGACCTTCAGGCTGGTCTCTCCCCCGAACATGCGTAGGCGCATCCCGTGCCACGACGCGCAGTGCAAGGGGTACCTGGAGGGCTGGAAGACAGGTGTCGACGAGTCGACTCCGCTCGGTCAGGGGCAGGCCCACTACATCCGGACTCAGTCCGGCCGTCGTTTCTCCGAGTACAAGACGGCGACGGGCCTCACCGTGTTCGACTTCCCCCCGGGCCAGCGGTGCTTCAGGTCGCACACTGTCCCTGTCGGCGATCCGTTGTGTCTCCGGTACCGAGGTGACCATCGGACGATGCGTCCGCAGAACGTGCACAGGCACGCGCGGATAGATGACTGGGTGGACGACTTCGCGAACACCCAGGATCAGATCAGAACACGACTGGAAAGGGGCTGACCATGGCCAAGGAATCGGGTCTTGGGTGGTCGACGCTGAGCGTTGACAACTCAGCGACGGCCGCGAAGGACATCAAGAACGACATCACGAACCTTCAGTTCGCGACTCCGCGTGCTGTTATCGACGTGACCGGCATCGACAAGCTGGCGATGGAGCGCATCCTGGGCCTCGCTGACTTCAACATCACCATGAACGGCGAGTTCAACGATGCCGCGGACGCCTCCCACGACGTGCTGAGCGACGTCTGCTCGACGAGCGTGGTTCGCACCGTGGCGATCGGGGTGTCCGGTCAGACACTCTCCTGTGAGTGCCTGCTCACTGACTACGCGCTCACGCGGGCACAGGGCGGGGAACTCACGTGGTCCGTCCCGGCCGTGCTCTCTGACGGCACTGCACCCACGTGGGGGCCGTGATGGCTAAGTACACGGCACCTACTGGGGTGCGGAAGATCAAGTTCGAGGATCATCCCGGTCTGATCGTGCATGCGCGGTCGATTCCGCTCGGGGAACTGATGCGGATCACTGAGCTTGTCGATCAGGGTCTCGGTGACGTGGGCGCGTTCCGTGAGGCCCTGGGCATGTTCGCGAAGGCGCTTCTCGGCTGGAACCTGGTCGATGACGACGACGCGGATATCCCAGCGACCCTGGAAGGGCTGATCGGTCTCGATGCCGGATTCTCCCTGGAGCTGATGGAAGGGTGGATGACGTCAATCGCCGGTGTGTCCGCCCCTTTAGCAGAGAAATCTCCGAGTGGAGAGATGCCGCCGCTCATGGAGGCTGGTCTGCCGATGGGCAACGTGTAGCCAAGCCGTTAGAGCTGGACGAGGCGGAGACAGTGCTCGGTCTGTGCGACAGGTTCCACTGTCTCCCCTCCCAGGTTCTCGCTGAACCGGCAGACATACTCCGATACCTGACTATTGAGCAGGAGGCGAATCCCGAATGAGTAACGAAGTCGAGATTGTCATCTCCTCGAAGAACAAGGTGAAGGAGGGATTGAACGAGGCCCGGGGCGACACGAAGAGGTTCGCCAGGGAAACCGAGGACACGATCGGGAAGTCCGGCGACAAGGCTGGGTCCTCGTTCAAGAGCGGTCTGTCCGGGAAGTTCAAGGCACTCCCCGCGCTCGGGGCAACGGCCGGACTTGCTGTCGGGGCGTCACTGGGGACCGCACTGATGGGCGCCCTCTCCAGTGCCCTCGACAAGCGTTCTGCGATGACGAAACTGTCAGCGCAGTTGGCTAACCCGGGGATGGCGAAGAAGGCTGGAGAGGCCGCTGGAGCTGTCTACAAGGAGGGATTCGGCGAGTCCTTCGCGGACGTGGCTGATATCGCTCGCCGTGCTCTCCAGTCCGGCGTGGCGAAGGCACCCGAGGACATCAAGGCCGTCACCCGGGCCGCGTCGTCCCTCGCCGAGACCTTCGACGTGGACGTTCGCGAGTCGATGGCAGCCGCTCAGGCACTTATGGCGAACGGTCTTGCGAAGGACGGTCCAGCTGCGTTCGACCTGATCTCGAAGGCCATGACGAACACAGGTGACCTGTCTGATGACCTGATGGACACCATCACCGAATACTCGACGCAGTTCCGGGCGTTGGGCCTCAGCGCACCGAAGGCGCTCGGGATGATTGACCAGATGGTGAAGGCGGGTGCCAGGAACACCGACCTTGCTGCGGACGCCCTGAAGGAGTTCGCTATCCGCTCGAAGGACGGCTCGGACACGTCGACGTCCGCGTTCAAGGCGCTCGGTCTGAACGCGAAGCAGATGTTCCAGACGTTCTCGGCGGGTGGGAAGAACGCCGACAAGGCGATGCTTGACGTCATCACCAGGCTGAAGGCGGTCAAGGACCCCGCTGAGCGGACCGGACTCGCCATCGACCTGTTCGGGACTCAGGCTGAGGATCTTCAGGACTCCCTGTACGCGATTGACCCGACCACGGCCGTAGCTGCGTTCGGGAAGGTCGAGGGGTCAGCGAAGAAGATGGGTGACACTCTCGCGAGTGACCCGAAAAAGAAGATTGAGGCGATGAAACGTGCTGTCACCTCCGGTCTGTCGAGCATGGCCGGTAAGGCGATAGGCATCTTCGAGGATCTCGGTAAGGACCCGGCGATCCGCGATTCGTTCGGTGACCTCGACACGAAGGCGATGCCGATCCTGAGGAAGGTCGGTAAGTTCATCTCCGAGAAACTCGGACCGTTCTTCAAGGACGTCCTGGGTAGCGCGGTGAAGTCCGTATCGAAGGCGTTCGGCAGACTGTCCGACGCGGTGAAGGACAATGAGCCTGAGCTGAAGACGCTGTACAAGTGGATGAACAAGATAGCCGACTTCGTCTCCGAGAAGCTCGGGCCGATCATGGGTAAGTACCTGGTCAACAACATCACGATGGCGATCAACATTCTCAGTGCGATCATCCACGTGATCGGGTCCGTTATCCGTACGTTCAACCGGCTGAAGGACGGGGCAAGCTCGGCAGCAAGCGGCGTGAAGTCCCGATTCAGTTCGATGGCGAGCTACGTGCGGAGCATCCCCGGCCGTATCAGTGGTGCGATCAGCTCCATGTTCCGAGGCATTCCGGCGGCTGCCAGGTCGGCGGTGGCGACAGCGAAGAACATCCTCGCCGGTCTCGTGTCGTACGCCAGGAGCATCCCCGGGAAGGTCAAGAGCACGATCACCTCGGGGATCAGCGGCATCATGGACAAGCTTCCACACTTCGCTCACGGCGGTGTCGTAGGTGCCGCGTCCGGAGGGCCGCGGAACGGGCTGATCGAGATCAACGAGCACGGCCGGGAGTTGGTCCGGCTTCCCAGCGGCTCGACTGTTCTCCCTCACGCGAACACCCAGACGATCATGGGTGGAGCCCGAGGCGGGGGCGGTGGCGGCATGACCCTGGAGTTCCGTTCCTCAGGTGGTCGCGTGGAGAATTTCCTCGTGGAGATCCTGAGGGAAGCGGTTCGCGGTCGCGGAGGCAACGTCCAGGCGGTGCTGGGCTCATGACGTTCCCCGCCACGCCACTGGACATCTCGGTTCAGCTCTACTACTCGGCCGGGTGGCACGACATCACGTCGTACGTGTACTCCCGGGACAGGATCACGATTCGCCGCGGCCGTTCCTCGTTCGGCTCCCAGGCGGAGCCGGGGACGTGCACGCTCACCCTGAACAACCGTGACGGCAGGTTCTCGCCCCGGAACCCGTCCGGACCCCTGTACGGGCTGATAGGCCGCAACACGCCGATTAAGGTGCAGTTCGACGGAAGCACGAGGTTCGTCGGTGAGGTTTACGAGTGGCCTGTCAGGTGGGGTGATGGCGGCTCCGATGTTTACGTCACCCTCACGGCCGCTGGGCTACTGCGCAGGCTCGGGCAGGGTGCTTCCCCTCTCCAGTCTCCGTTGCGTCGGGCGATAGCCTCCGCCACTGACGTCGTCGCGTATTGGCCGTGTGAGGACGGCCAGCTTGCCACCTCTGGGGCGTCCGGGGTGGCGAACGGTTCCCCGCTGAAGGTCACCCGACCTGGCGTGGATTTCGGTAGCAACTCGTCCGCGTACGGCTCCGATCCGGTCATGTCTCTGGACGGTGGGACTCTGCGAGGGAAGGTCCCGTACTACACGCCAGGTCTCGGGTCCGTCAGGTTCCTGTGTGCGTTCCCGGACGCCGGGTCTATCGCGTCAGCGACGATGATCATGTCCGCCACTGCTACCGGGACCGGTCGTCGGTGGGAGGTGCAGTACGAACCGGGCGGCTCACTGTCCCTGCACGTGTTCAACTCGTCCGACACCGAGAGGTTCGATACCGGGCCGGTAGGTTTCGATGTTGACGGCCGGATAGGCATGGTCGGGTTCGACATGGATCAGGACGGCGCGAACGTGACGTGGTCCCTCGCTGTTCAGTTCCAGGACGACGAGGTCATTTACTGGACCTACGGGACGTTCGCCGCGGTCACCCTGGGGAGTATCTCGTCCATCACCGTCGCGCCCAGCGGGGGACTGTCCGGGGTCGGGATCGGGCACATACTCGTGCAGAACTACCTACCTGACCTGACGGTCTACTCCACGGCCGTGAGGGGGCATCAGGGCGAATACGTGGACACGCGGTTCAACCGGCTGTGCTACGAGTCGAATGTCACCCCTGACGTGTATTACGAGCTGGACATCAGGCTTGGGGTGCAGGGGAAGGGGACTCTCCTGGATCTGCTGAACTCCGTCGAGGCCGTTGACGGGATGATGTGGGAACACCGCATGGCCCAGTGGCTCACGTTCGCGTCGACAGCTTCCCTCGCGAACCAGACACCGACAGCGCTGCTCAGCTACGAGACTCACATCGTCGCGCCGCTTGACCCGACCGAAGACGATCAGATGACCAGGAACAAGGTCACTGTCACCCGGGAACTGGGCGCGAGCGCTACCGTCGAGGATTCAACGAGCAGCCTCGGGACTGCCAGGATCGGGACGTACGACGACGCGTCGACACTCAGCCTGCACAGAGACGCTCAGGCGTCTCACTACGCGGGCTGGAAGGTCCACATCGGCACGTGGGACGACGTGCGGTATGACCAGATCAGGGTTTCCATGGCCAGGAGCTACGCGGACCGAGTAGACATTAAGGATCTCGACATCGGTCGGGTCATTCAGCTCGACGACATGCCGTCGTGGATGCCCCCGGGTCCTGTGCGAGCGCTCATCATCGGCTACGAGGAGACCGTCACCCAGTTCGAGTGGGACATCACCTACTACTGCGTACCGGCCGACATCTGGGACGCCTGGGAACTGGAAGACGACACGTTCGGGTTGATCGACACGAGCGGGTCATACCTGTTCGAGGATCTGACGACCGGGGAGACAGATGTGACCGTGGTGAACACGGGGGCGGGATGGTCGCTCACTACCCCGTACGACATCGCGATGGGCGGGGAAACCATGACGGTCACGGCCGTGAACGTGCCTGGGGCACTCCAGGTGCTCACCGTGACAAGATCAGTCAACGGAGTGGTGAAGACACACGCCCCTGGCGAAGAGGTGCACCTGTCGAGACCGCCCGCGTTACTACCGTCATGAGAGAGGCAGGACCATGACTCTTCCGGTGTTCACAGCAGGCCAGAAACCCACAGCCGAGGCGCTGAACGGCATCTACGCGCCCACGTACCTCACGAAGGCGGCATCGGAGTCCGTCACGTCATCCACTGCTCTCCAGGATGACAACGACCTTCGGGTTGCCCTGGAAGTCGGCACGTACTGCATTTGGATCTGGCTTCATGCGTCCGGCGCCGCGGCTGGTGACCTGAAGGTCGCGTGGAACAACACGGGGACGATGACGATCTACCGAGGTGCACTCGGCCCGCAGTCCGCCACGTCTGACCGGACGGCGACCACCATGAACGTGCAGGCCATCTCCAGCACTACGGCCGTCACGTACGGGCTCGACGGGTCAGGTACGGGAGTGGTCCGGGAGGATCTCACCGTTGACGTCACGGTGGCTGGAACCTTGAAACTCCAGTGGGCGCAGGGAACGTCCTCGGGCACGGCCACGACGCTCAGTAGCGCGTCCAGGATGCTCGTTCTTCCCGTGGCGTAACCTGGCACCTGGA
>Ga0075317_1000035_pt1 | contig 16232 bp, 13 predicted proteins | sample MayberryNE_TuleB_FD_120068 | JGI IMG/M metagenome (GOLD analysis project Ga0075317, IMG submission 120068) | Natural and restored wetland microbial communities from the San Francisco Bay, California, USA, that impact long-term carbon... | ecosystem: Environmental > Terrestrial > Soil > Wetlands ... | reverse complement strand
TCGTTGAGGCTGCCCTTGTGCGTCAGCGAGTGGAGGAAGCGGATCGCTTCCCGCGCCGCCTTGCCCCTCTGGTCGGGGTAGGTCTTTAGGCCGTCCAGCTCCTCCAGTACCTCCAGCGGTATGACGATCTCGTTGTCGCGGAAGGACATGATCGCCTCGGGATAATGAATAAGCACGTTGGTGTCGATGACGAAGGTCTTGATGCCGTCCGTTGCCTGGCTCATGCGGCTGCAGTCTCCTCGCGCCTAGTATAAAGCAATACGGGCGCGACGGCCGCATTTCGGCGTATAATTATCGCGATGACCGACATACAGTTCAGGGACAGCATGCTCGCGAAGATGGCAGGCTCTCCGGAGCTCTCCCTGGACGAGCATCAGCGCGTCGTCGTAATGGGCGACTTCCACATGGGCGACGGGAGCGGCCGGGACGCGCTCAGGCATAACGGCGGACTCCTAGCGGCTGTCCTCGAGCGGTATTACCTGGAGCGCGGCTCGGTCCTGGTCCTCAACGGCGATATCGAGGAGCTGCAGAAATTCGCCCTCGAGCGGGTGCGCTCGGCCTGGCCCGATCTCTACGGCATCTTCGACCGCTTCGCCGCGGGGCCGGGGCTCTTCAAGATCGTCGGCAACCACGACGAGGCCCTCCTCGACGAGCCCGATCGCCGCTATCACCTGCTCGAGGGCCTGTCCCTGCGATGGGGCGACCGGCTCATGTACGTCTTCCACGGGCACCAGGCCTCGGACTGGTACGTCGAGCACAACGCCCTGGCCGGCGCACTTGTGCGCTACCTCGTCGGGACCCTGCGCATCCCCAGCCCCAGCGTGTCCAAGGACTCGAGGCGCAAGTTCGGCATCGAGCGGAAGATCTACGATTTTTCCCGCGCCTGCCGCATCGTCTCGATCATCGGGCATACGCACAGGCCCCTCTTCGAGTCCCTGTCGAAATACGATTGGCTTCGCTTCGAGATCGAGCGCCTCTGCGCGGAATACGCGCCCTCGGGAGAGGCTTCCCGCCGCGAGATCGCCGAGCGCATCGCCGTCTACCGCGACGAGTTCCAGCGCCTGCGCCGGCGCGACAGGCGCCGAAGCCGCAGCCTGAGCCTCTACGGCAACGACATCCTCCTTCCCTGCCTCTTCAACTCGGGTAGCGCGGTCGGCCGGAAGGGAATTACGGCGATCGAGATCGAGGACGGCCGCATTCAGCTTGCCTACTGGTTCGAGGAAGGCCGGGAGAGGCGCTATCTCGCGGGCGAGGCGGCGCGCTCGAAGGGCCTGCCGGGCACGAGCTACCGGCGCGCGGTCCTCGGCTCTGCCCGCATCGACCACCTCTTGGCGCGGATCGACCTCCTAGGCTAACAGGCTGTTAAATGCGCCGTCCCGAGTCGATATACGGGATCGAGCCTATATAGTCGATTTCAAGGCGCTGCCCATACTCGCCCGAAGATGCCTCGAAGCTCCGCCTCTCGATTTCCGGCCCTCTGCCCGATTCCGACGCGAGAGCCTCGACGATAGCCCTTCCCTGGGGCAGGATCGAAGGCTCGATGCCGAGAATGCGATAAATGGTAGGCGAGATGTCGATGACGCCGGTCGGTCCTTCTATTCGCGTCGCTTTCCTAAAGGCCGGCCCCCCGAAGCCGAGCAGGCAGCGCGTCTCAACGGGGCTCAGGCCGCCGTGGGTGCTGCAGCCGGGCGCGACCGGCCCGTCCGATACGCAGGTTCCCGCGTAGCCGTGGCCGTCCGGTTCCGGGTCATTCCCAAGTATGAAGCGGATATCGCCGCCCCGATGGCTGTCGCCCCCGACCAGCCTAGTCGAGAAGGTTCCCGGAACGATGCCCCGGACGCCGTCGCGATCGGCCGTGAAAAGCATTCCCATCTCGGGCATCGCCCGCAGCGCCTGGGCGATGCTGGGCATCAGCTCTCGGCGGCGCACGTAGATGTTGCCGCTGTAGCCCCACAGAAGGACCAGGTCGGCGTCTTCCGCGGCGAGGCTGTCTCCTACCGAGAATCCTTGGGCCTCGAGGGCGGCCTTGAGGTCGAAGGTCTCGCGCACGGCGATATGCCCGTGGTCCGAGGCGACGATAACGTTGAGCTCGTCGGTCCCGCCGTACAGGTCGAGGATCTCACCGAAGCGCGAGTCGGCGCAGCCGAGGGCCCTCAGGCTCTCGTCCGAGCCGATTCCGTAGGCATGGAAGCTGTTGTCGGGCTCGCCGTACCAGAGCACTCCGAGGTCGGGGAATCCCTCGCTCTCGACGAGCTCGCGGAAGAAATCGTTGACCCTTCCCATCCCCGCCAAATCGGGCTTCTGGAAGGGATCTCCGGACGAGGGTCCCCGGAACCGGCTCCTCATCCCTTCCGGAATCGCCCGGTCTATGCCGTTGACCGAGATGCAGACGCCCCCGTTCCGCCCGGCGGCATGGGCCATGAGGCGCGCGCTGCCGGCCGTATTGGAGCTCAGCGCGATATAAGAAAGCCCGCGCTCCGCCATGACCTCGGTCAGGGTCGGGACCAGGAACAGCGCGCCGCCGGTCGCCTCCTCCGCTTCCTCGATCCTATCGACCGAGAAGCCGACGAAATACTTCTCGCGCGATACGGCGGGATCGAAATAGGCGTTCGCCGGAATCCCGTGCCGCTCGGGAAGGAAGCCTGAGAAGATGCTCGGATGGCTGACATAGGTCTCGGTCGGATAGACCGAACGATTATCCGCGCAGAGCACGTTCTCCTCCAGGAAGGAGGAGAGCCGCGGCATGATATCCTTCGTTACGAGATCGGGTCTTAGCCCGTCGAAGCCGAAAATTAGGGTTCTCAATGTCGCTTCTCCTTTCCAATCAGCTCTCGCCGAGCCGGTCGCGCATCCAATCCCCGACCACGGTCATCGCGAGCGTGGAGGCGAAGATGACCGCACCCGGCAGCACCGAAATCCACCAGGCCGTCGTCAGGTAGGTCCTGCCCTCTCCTAAGAGTCGCCCGAGGCTGACCAGCGGGGGCTGGATGCCGATGCCCAGGAAGCTGAGCGAGCTCTCGGCGATCATTATCGCCGGGAATTGCAAGGCCATATTGACGATTAGGGCGCTCGATATGTTCGGCAGGACATGGCGGAAGAAGACGCGGCCCGGTGACGCGCCGAGCGCGCGGACAGCGAGCGCATAGCCGTCCTTCATCGCCGAATCGGAGAGGCTCCTGGTCAAGCGGGCGTAGCGGCCCCATCCCGAAAGGCTCAGGAGTACCAGAAGGACGAGGAAGGAGCTCTTCACGATCATCAGGAAGGCGACCGCCACCAATATGAAGGGAAGTGAAGCCTGGATATCCACGAGCATGAGGATCGCCTCCTCCACGATTCCCTTCATCCGCGTCGCGAGGAAGCCCAGGAGAGTGCCGATGACCGCGCTCACGGCCGTTCCGATCAAGGCGATCATGTAGCTGACCCTGATGCCCGCGAGCGTCCGCGCGCCCAAATCCCTTCCAAGCTGATCGGCCCCGAGCAGATAGCGGGGATCGTCCCCTCCGATGAGGTAGGGCCGAGAGCACCTGGCGTCGAGGTCCTGCGCCTCGTGCGCGTTCCCGCCGTACAGGATCGAGGCGAGGCTAAGCGCGGCCAATATAGAAGCGGCCGCCCAGATCGAAATAGAGAGCCTCCTCTCGCCCGTCACGACGAGACCCCCTTCCTTACGCGCGGATCGATGACTCCGTAGAGGAAGTCCACCGCCAGGTTCGCGGCGACTATGGACAGCCCGAAGAGGAGTATCAGGCCCTGCACGAGGGGGAAGTCGCGCGATCGTATGGCGGATATCAGCAGGGAACCGACTCCGGGCCAAGCGAAGATCGTCTCGGTAACGATGGCGCCTCCCACGAGGGATCCGATATAGAAGCCGGAAATCGTCAAGAGCGCGATCGAGGCGTTCGGAAGCGCCTGGAAAAGCAATATCCTCCATTCCTTGACGCCGAGCGACCTGAAGCTGAGGATATAGTACTTGCCGAGTATGTCGATCATCGACGCCCGGGCGAAGCGCGTGAATACGGCGACGTCGGCGAGCACGAGGGTCATGATGGGCATGATGAAGCTCCTGGCGTACATGTTCCCGCTGGACGGCAGCAGGGCCAAGCCGACCGAGAACGTGAAGATCAGGACGATGCCGAGGAAGAAATTGGGAAGGCTGAATCCGAGCGTCGATCCGAGGAGTATCGCCTTATCGCTGAGCCTGCCGTTCCTGATAGCCGCGGCCGTCCCGATCAGGATTCCGAGCGAGATCGCCAGGAACGCGACGGGAATCATGAGCGACAGGGTCGCGGGAATTCGCTCCGCGATCACTTCGGTCACCTTCCTGCTGGTGTAGAGCGATTTCCCGAGGTCCCCCTGCGAAAGGAGGACGACGTAGCGCGCGAGCTGGACCGCGAGGGGCTTATCCAGGCCCCACTTCTCCCTAAAGGCATGGACGGCCTCCGGCGTCGCCTCGCCTCCTAGGAAGACCTGAGCGGGATCGCCCGAGGCGTGGGACAGGGCGAAGGCGAGCAGGACGATCGCGGCGACCGTCCCGCAGGCCCTTGCGGCCTTCGCGAGGAAATACGAATACCTCGACGAGGCCGGCGAGGACCGGCTACGCGAGGGGGCAGGCGACTTCATGTCCCTCTCCTACGGCCGAGAGCTCCGGCCTCCTCTCGCGGCACTCCCTGACGGCCAGCGGGCACCTGGGCTCGTAGGCGCAGCCCGGGCCCGCGTGTCCGGCGCTCATGGCGGCGTCCCGCGGCCCTTCCCCGCGGGCTTCCCGCTCTTTCCGCGAGCCGATGACCGGGATCGACGAGATAAGCTTCCTGGTATACGGATGGCGCGGATTCCGGAAGATCGAGCCGGTTTCGCCGATCTCGACGATCCTGCCCGCGAACATGACGGCGCTCCTGCCGCAGAGGTTCTTCACTACCCCCATGTTGTGGCTGATGAACATCAAGGTCATCCCCGCCTCGGCAGCGATATCCTGGAGGAGAGTCAGTATTTGGGCCTGGACTGATACGTCCATGGCCGAGACCGGCTCGTCGCAGATAAGGAACTCGGGCTCGCACATCAGCGCCCTGGCTATGACGACGCGCTGCTGCTGCCCTCCCGAGAGGCCGTAGGGACGACGGGCGAAGAGGGACGGATCGATCCCGCACCGCCCCAGCATAAGCTCGGCGCGGCCGGCCATTTCCGCGCGCGAGCGCAGGCCGCGTATCGCCAAGGGCTCCATCACCTGCTCGAGGACGCTCATGAGGGGATCGAGGGCGCCGAGCGGATCTTGGAAGATATACTGGACCTTCCTCGCGTAATCGCCGAAATCCCATGCATCCCCGAAGAGCGGCCGACCCCTATAGAGAACCGTCCCCGAGCTCGGCTCGAGGAGGCCCATCATGCATTTCGCGAGCGTCGACTTCCCGGACCCCGACTCGCCGATCACGCCGAAAGCCTCTCCGGCCGCGATCGCGAAGGAGACCGAGTCGACGGCCCTGAGCGCGGTACGCTTCGCGGCCTCGTCGCGCGACTCGAAAACGCAGGACAGGGCGCTCGCCGACACCAGCTCGTCGCCGGATATCCCGGCCGGGCGATCTCCCGCGGGCGCGGCGGCGCGGCGGTACGATTCCGGATCCAAGGGATGGAAGCACGCGTATCGGCGATCGCCCGAGGAATGAAGACGCGGCTTCCCGGCCGCGCAATCGGCTTCGGCGCGACGGCAGCGCTCCGCGAAATCGCAGCCCCCTACCTCGCGGCGGGCGGGCATGCAATCGCCTTCGATCGCCTCGAAGGCGACGCTCCCCTCCCCGATGACGGGCACCGAGGAGACGAGGGCCCGCGTATAGGGATGGAGCGGCCTCTCGAGCACGTCGGCCGTCGGCCCGGATTCGACGATCGATCCATGGTACATCACCGCGACGCTGTCGCAGATATCGGCGACGACGCCCAAGTCGTGCGTCACCAGGATCACCGCCAATCCGCGCGAATCGCGCAGGCTTCGGATCTCCTCGAGGATCGAGGCCTGTACGGTGACGTCCAGAGCGGTAGTTGGCTCGTCGGCGATCAGTATGCGCGGATTGCCGGCCAGAGCCATCGCGATCTGGACTCTTTGCGCCATCCCCCCGGAGAACTGGAAGGGATACGCGTCGAGGCGCTTAGCCGCTTCGGGGATATGCAGCTGCTCGAGCTGGCCGGCCGCTCGGGAACGGAGGCCGATCCTCTCTCCGTCGCGAAGGTAAATCTCGCGGATATGCGAGTAGATCGTCTTGATCGGATTCAGGCATGACATGGGATCCTGGAAAATCATCGATATCTCGCGGCCGCGGTATCGCCTTATTTCCCTTGGACCGCAGCGAATGAGATCCGTTCCGTCTCCGTAGACGGCCGAACCCTCGACCGCGGCCTCGCGCGGCAGGAGATTCATGATCGCCTTGCAGGAAACGCTCTTCCCCGATCCGCTCTCGCCGACTATGCCGAGTATCTCGCCCTCGCGCAGGTCGAAGGAAATACCCCTGACCGCGTTGATCGCGCCTCCTCTCGCGGGAAAGGAGACCCGCAGGCCGCGGACGGAGAGCGCGAGAGCGCGCTCTCCGTCCGCGCCGCGGGAGACCTCGGTCTCGGGCGAGCGCAGGGCTAGGCCTTCGGGCATCCTCATTTCCCCGCGGAGGACTTGATCGCGCGAACGCTGAGATCCATTCCCTCGTAGGGGATCGGCGACCACTCGAGGCCCTTCCGCACGCCGTAGAGCATGGGAAGGCAGTAAAGGTAGGTGCCTTTCGGATCGTCCGAGAAGATATCGAGCATCTGCCTGAAGGCCTCGCGGCGCGTCTTCAGGTCCTTTTCGGTCTCCAGCTTCCTTCCCAGCTGGACGAGCTTCGCCGAGCTCGTCCAATACACGCCGTTATCCTTGCCGCTGTCCGCGCCGTATCTCCTCCAGAGCTGTCCGACGGGATCGGGATAATAGGCCGAGTTGGAGCCGTTGATGATATGCCTGTCCTCGGTGTCGGCGTTTATCTGAGTCCAGTTCTCCATTATACGCAGGTCGATATTGAGCCCGACCTCGCGCCACATCTGCGTGATCGCCTCCGCGACCGTCTGCTCCAGCGTGTAGTATCCGGGAAGGGAACGGTAGACAATCGGAGAGCCGTCGTATCCGGCTTCCTTCAGGAGCTCCCTCGCGCGCTTGGGATCGTAGGGAATCCCCGGATAGTCCTTGAGGTACATGTCGCCGAACAGCTCCATCTGCCAGTTGCGGGGAACGGTCGTATATCCGCCGAAGAGAGTCCTGACGAGCTTCTCTCGGTCGATCGCGAGGGTCAGGGCCTTGCGGACCCGGGGATCCTTCATGGCGGAAGCGTTGGTCTCGTCGAAGAAAAGGCCGTAGATGTTGGCGATCGGCCCGCCTAAGACCTTGGCGTTGGGCATCGAGCTGATAGCTCCGGCCTGGTCGGGCGGCAGCTCGGTTATGATATCGAACTCGCCGGTGCGGAGGCCCGCGATCCGCGTGGAGAGCTCGGGCACGTACTGAAAGATCACGCGCTTCACGGCGCCCTTCGCGGGTCCCCAGTAGGACTCGAAGCGGTCCAGGACAACGCGCGAGCCCTCGGTATACTCCACTACCTTATAGGGACCGGTGCCCACAGGCATCCGCCCGAAGGCCTCGAAGCTTTCCGCTCCGGAATAGGCCTTCTTGCTGATGATCTGCGAAGGATAGTTGGCGAAGCGGATCTCGAGCAAGGCGTCCTTCTTCTTGCTCTTGATCTCGACGGTGTACCTATCGACCGCCTTCACGTATTCGAGGTTTCCCAGGAAGGGCCCCGCGACGGTCCTGCCCGGCGCCTTCTCGCCGAGCAGGTGCTCGACGCCGAAGGTGAAAGCGACATCGTCCGCGGTCATCTCATCGCCGTTGTGGAATTTGACCCCCCGCCGCAGCTTCACGACGAGCGTCGTCTCGTCTTTCATCTTCCAGCTTTCCGCGAGTCCCGGCTTGACCTTGTAGCCATCGAAGTAGTCGGTGAAGAAAAGAGTCTCTTGTACCGAGTAGGAGATGCGGCACGCGACATTGGAATTCTCGGTCATCGCGTCGATCCCGGAGATCGGGAGCGACTGTACGGCGACGATGATCGTATCGGCGCGGGCTACCTTCGCGATATCCGCGCCGGCAAGCGCCGCCAGGAAAGACAGGGCGGCCATTATAAAGGCCAAAGCTTTCTTCATGACTTCTCCTCCGTAATCACGACAGACATGTCGACTTCAACGACTTTCGGAGGATGCTACGGGCGCTTTATTCAGTTTGGATTACGAGGATCTTAGGATTGGATTAATCGATGGATCGAAAGCCGAGCCCATCTTCCCGTTTGTGGGGCTGATTTAGGGCGACGGCCCCTTCCCCGGCCGGCCGCCGCCCCGACAGCCGACTACTTGCCGACGGCGAAGCTCCAGTCTGCGCCCTCGGCGAGGTAGAGGCCTCCCCGCAGGGCGCGGATCTCCGTGGAGACCGATATCCTGTACGCGCCCGGCGCCAGGGGCGAATCCGGCACGAAGCTCAGCTTCTCTCCGTTCCAGACCAAGGACCCGGCCAGCCTTGGCGCCGAGGGATCGGAAAGGGAGCGCAGGACGACGGCGTCTCGGGATATCCGCTGCTCCATGGGCTCGGAAAAGAGGATCGTCACGGCCCGCGACGGCCCCCCGCGGGAGCCGCGTTCTAGTGATATTTTATTTACTTTCGGCCTCGCCTTCGCCGGGATGCCCGGGCCGGGCTCCCTGGAGCCGGCGCGGGAGGCCAGGATGACTCCGCCGAAAGCCGGCACCGAGACCCTGAGCATGCCGCCTGAGACGACTACGGCGCCGCCCGGGCGAGCGTGCGAATCGCGGTCGGCGGAAAGGACGAGCTCCATCCCGTCACCGTCGGCGAGGCCCGCGCGGCCAACGGGGATATCGATCTCGATCGGACGGTCGTTGTTGTTGACCGCGGCGACGACCCTCGATCCGGAATCCCACCTTCCCAGGGCGTAGACGCCCTTGTCGCGCGAGTACAGCGTCGCGAAGGAGCCCGAGCGCAGGGCGGAGTACTCCTTATGCACGGCGATGACGTCGCGGTAGAAGCCCAGGAGCTCCCGGTCCTCGCCTCCCCAGGGATAGGTCCTGCGGTCGTCGGGATCGGTAAAGCCGACCAGTCCGGCCTCATTGCCGTAATAGAGCGTGGGCGCGCCAGGCAAGGTCATCTGAAGGATTACCGCCTCTTTCAGGATGCCCTTGTTGATACCTTCTCCGGCCTTGGCCTGCGGCGAGAAATCATCGGTGCTGCGCTTGTCGTCGACGAATCCGCTCGTCCGCGTCAGGAATCGCGAGTGATCGTGGTTGTCCAGCTCGTTCATCGCGATCTCGAGGGAGTTCCAGGGCAGCTTGGCCATCTTATCGTTGAGATCGGCGGCGAAGGTCGCGGAGTCGTTGTGGAGGGCCGCGCGGTAATAATAACTGTGCTTCTCGAGGCCGGTGAGGAACCAGCCTATCGGCTCGAAGAAGGCGTCGTAGTTCATCACCGTGTCCCACTGGTCGCCCCGGAGCCAGGAGGAGGAATCGCCGTAGACCTCGGCGAGGATGACGGCCTCGGGATTCGCGGACTTCACCGCATCTCGGAACTCGGCCCAGAAATAATGGTTGTACTTGGGCGAGTGGCCGAGGTCGGCGGCCACGTCGAGTCTCCAGCCGTCAGCGCCGAAGCCGCCCTCTCCCGCGCTCCCGACGGCGCCGGGCGGGGCGACCCAGGAGGCGCCGATATCGAGGATCTTACGCTCGAGCTCCATCGAGCCCTCGAAATTGAGCTTGGGCAGGGTCTTGTAGCCGTACCAGGCCTCGTAGCTCTCGTTGTCCGGCCATGCGTCCTTCGCGAACTTGAAGTAGTCCACGAAGGGCGAGGACTTCGACTCGTAGGCGCCCGGCCCCTCGGCCTGGGGATAGATCTTCTCGCGGTCGAACCAGCGGTTGAAGGAGCCGGCATGATTGAAGACGCCGTCGAGGATCACCTTGATGCCCCGCTCATGAGCCTTCGCGATCAGCTCCTTGAGCTTGGCGTCGGAGGCCGCGAGGTTAGCCGGGTCCGTTGTGCGGATGCGGTACTTCGTCGCGTCGCGATTGACGGCCGAGGCGTCGGAGGCCCCGGACTTCCGCCAATTCGGGTCCTTGGCCGGATCGACCGGCTCCCCTCCGTCCTTGGCGATGACGCCGAAGTGCGGGTCGACGTGGCCGTAGTCCTGGGTGTCGTACTTATGGTTGGAGGGCGAGACGAAGATGGGATTGAGGTAGATGCCCTCGATGCCCAGGTCCTTCAGGTAGTCGAGCTTTTGTATGATGCCCTCGAGGTCTCCGCCGAAGAACTCCCGGGTACGGTTCCCGCCCGCGGCGTAGGGCGTCGTCGCGTCGGGCAGGGCGTTCCAGTCCTCGACGCGGACCGAGGGCCAGTTATCGTACATGTACTCGTTCGTCAGGACGTCGTTCGAGGGATCCCCGTTCGCGAAGCGGTCGACGTAAATCTGATACAGCACCGCTCCCCGCATCCAGTCGGGAACGGTGAAGTTCGGAATAATGGAGAACATAGAAGAGTCGTCCGGGATCGCGCGCACTAATCCGCGGCGGCCGTAGTAGTAGATTGCCTTGCCGCGCCTGAGCTCGAAATAGTAGTTCCTCGCCTCTGCGCTCGGCGGAAGCTCAGCGTACCAGAAGTCGAAGCCGCCCTCGGAGGCGAGCTTGGCCATGGCCAGCGAGGCCTCGCCCGGGCGCAGGATTACCTCGGAGAAGTCGTCCTTGCCCGTCCTTATCTTGAGCGAGACCGCGTCTCGGTCCGTGCTCTCGCGGGGACTGACATAGAAGGCTGATCCGTCGGCGTAGACCGCCTGGGGATCGAGCGAATCGGACAGCGCGCCGGGAGCGGCCCAGGCAGCCACGGCGGCGGCGGCCAGCGCTGCAGCCGCTATCCAGCGAGCGCGTATCGCTTTCCCGCTCATTTCGCAGCCTCCTGATACATTCCGGATCCGGCCGCCATAGCGGCCGTCCAGGCCAGGACCTGGTCGCGGTCGGGTACGAAGAAGAGATTGTTCGCGTCGCTGACCTCTCCGGCGCCCGCCTCGTCGACGCCGCGCCAGGCGAGCTTGAAGCGCCAGGCAAGGCCCGACTCGAAGCCGACCCGGTAGGCGTTCGCGTCGTCGAAGGCGAAATACACTTTCGCCGTGCTTTTCTTGAAGATAAAGCGCTGGGTCCAGACGCCGTCCCCCGCCTTCCGGTCGCCGTGGGTCCCGTCGTCGTACATGTCGTAGACGGGCCAGGATCCGCCCGCAGCCGCCTCGCCCGTATCGACATCGAGACTGAAAGTTCCCTTGATCTTCAAGGGGGGAATGAAGTTCTCGGAGGGATGGGCGGCATCGACCCAGACGCCCTTCAAGGTGAACGCGTCGACCTCGACGATCACCTCGATGGTCTTCTTAAGGGCGCCGGTGGGGACGACGGCGATGAGGAGCTCGGATTCGAGGCTCTGTCCCCCGGATTCGGCGCGAGCGCGCACGAGAACCTTGCCCGGGGACAGAGGCGCGACGAAGTCGACCTCGTTGGCGACGGCGGTCGGCTCGATCTTGCCCGATTCGACGCTCCAAGTGATGCGCACAGGACCGCCCGGCATGCGTACGCGGAGGGACAGAGCTAAGGCTTTACCCGCTTCGACCTCCAAGGAAGGCGCTAAAAGCTCCGCCTGAGGGACAGAGCTGCCCAGGCTGGCGCAGGAGGACGCGATGAGAGCGAATAGCGCCAGGAAGAAGCTTGCTGGAAAAGCTGCCGCTGGGTGCGGCCTACAGAGAGGGGATGGTCGCATTCTGCCCCCTTTTCTCGATATAAACCGGTTTATATCGAGTATTGCACAGTGCAGGGGACCTGTAAAGCGTTTATAGCGTAAAAAAGGAGGCCCTTAACTCAGTCTTAGGACTAGGCGTCTCTATCCTTCGGTTGGGGCGGAGGAGCTTCGGCCTGTTTTAATAAATCCGAAGAAGGAGCCGACCAGGCCGCCGATTATGTGCGCGAACTGCGAGATATTGTCGCCGCCGCCGGGAGAAACCTTGTCCGCGATGGCGTTGAAGACCTCTCGTCCCAGGTAGACGACCATTATCAAGATGAAGGTCAGGGGAATCTCGCCCTTCTTGAAGTTGGTGAAGGACGCTAGGAGGATCATCATGAAGGCGACGCCGGAGGCTCCCATAAGGGGAACCAAGGGAAAGAAGAAGACCTGCAGGAGGCCCGTGACTATAGCGGTCGCCGCCATCATAAGAAGGATGGCGATCGAGCCGTAGGCCGCCTCGAGGATGGGACCGAGTAGGAGGATGAAGGCGAAGTTGGATATGTAGTGATCGATGCCCGCGTGCCCAAGGGTATAGGAGAAGAGACGGATATAATCCCTGAACGAGCCCGGATCGAAGGGCGTGGGCGTGGTGAACCAGTCGCTCGCCAGGACGGGCGCTATGACGCCCGTCAGGAAGAGGACGAATCCCGAGATGATGGTGAAGGTCAGCGTGGTCGGCGCATTGTACCTGATCCGCATGTCCGGCTCCTGGCTGCTACGATGCCTGGAAGATACTACAAATCGAGGTCGATTGAGACGGGGCAGTGATCCGATCCCATGACTTTCGGATGGATGGCCGCGGCCGAGACGGCGCCCAGGAATCCCTCGTCGACGCAGTGGTAGTCGAGCCGCCAGCCGATGTTGCGCTCGCGGGCGCCGGGGACGCGATAGGTCCACCAGGTATACTGCCCCGGCTCGGAGTTGAAGCGGCGCAGGCTGTCCGCGTAGCCGGCGCCCAGGAACTTGTCCATCCAGGCGCGCTCCTCGGGAAGGTAGCCGGGGTTGCCCTCGTTCGCCTTGGGATTGGCTAAATCGATGCTCTTGTGGGCGATGTTGTAGTCGCCCGCCACGACGACGTGCCTGCCCGAGGCGACCGCCCGGTCGCAGAGCGAGAGGATCGCGTCGCAGAAGCCCAGCTTGTAGCCGAGGCGGGCGCCTCCGTCCTGGCTGTTGGGAAAGTAGGCCGAGACGAGGACGAAGTCCCCGAAGTCGGCGACCAGTCCCCTGCCCTCCTCGTCGTAGGCGCTCTCGCCGAGGTAGGAGATCGCGCGCGGCTCGCGCTTGCAGAACATCGCCACGCCGGAATAGCCTCGCTTCTTGGCCGAGGCCCAATAGCTCTTATAGGTTCCGCCCCTGCCGTCGCCGGGCTCGATGAGCTCGGGCGAGAGCTGATCCGGGTCGGCCTTCGTCTCTTGCAGGCAAAGGACGTCGGGGCTCTCGGCGGCCAGCCACTCAAGGAGGCCCTTCCCCGCCGAGGCCCTGACGCCGTTGACGTTCCACGAGAAGATCCTGGTCATGGGAGCTCCTGCAAGCGAAGGTCTATCTCGAGGACGATCTTGTAGCTCTTGCCCTTCGCCGCGACGAAGCGGCGAGTAAGGGAATAGTCGCCGATCCGGCACGAGACGGAACGCTCGCCGGGCTCGACCTCGATCCGCCCCCAGGACTTCGAGTCGAGCCTCCTGCCGTCGAGGGAGAGCTCGGCGGAATCCGGCGCCTCGATCGAAAGGATCGGAGTCGTTCCTTGGAGGGCCACGGCGAGCTCCAGCGTCTTGCCCGCCTCTATGGAGAAGGAGCGGATCTCGTCCCGGTACTCCTCGGAGAGGATCCGCAGGCGATGCGCGCCGGCCTTAAGCTCCACGGGTTCCGACGCGTCGGTCTCGCGCTCGTCGACGAGGACTTTGACGGGCCCGCCCTCGCGCTCGCCCTCGGGATAGCTCAGCTTCAGCGACAGGGCCCCCTCGTCGCCGAGTATCGGGCGGAAAGTCGCCTGGAAGCGGACCTTTTCGATCTCGGGGGTGATTCCCTTGGACAGGGGCACCATTTTGATGACGATGGGAAACTCGCTCGCCTCAATTACGAGGGGCAGGAGCTCGGCGTAGGGCCCTCGCTCGATCGAATGATCGGCCCTGAGCGGGATCTGGAAGGCGTAGCCCGCCCGGCCGGGCAGGGGCTGGGTCAGGACCCGCACGCCGCGATAGGCGAACTTGCCCTTCTCCGGAGCGGGGTCGATCGATTTCCAGATCTCGAAGGCGAAGAGCCCGGGCGTACGGGCGACCTCGGGAGGCGAGCGCAGCTCGATCTCGATGCCCTGGATAAAGGGCGAGCGCGCGGGCACCCAGACCGCGGCAGCGTCCGCGTAGCCGATCGAGACCGCTTCGCCGGCGGCTCTCTCGGAGGAGAGCGACGCGAATCCGGCGACGATCATGCGAAGGTCCCTGGCTTGCCCGGATAGCGCCTGAGCGGCGAGGAATCCGGCGAGGGCCAAGGCCGCGAGACGGAAGCCAATGCGGCTCATTTCTTCCCCCGGGGCATGTAGGTCTCGGGGTCGCGCGCGTCCCCCCGCACCCTGACCTCGAAGTGGAGATGCGGGCCCGTCGATTGGCCGGTCGACCCCACCTTGCCGATGATCCTACCCGATTCCACTTCCTCGTTCAATCGAGCGAGCCGCGCCGAAAGATGGCCGTAGACGGTCGAGAAGCCGCCGTCGTGCTCGAGGACGATGTACTGCCCGAGGATATCGTCGACGCCCGTCTCGACGACCTTGCCCCCGCGAGCGGCATAGACCTCGGTACCGGAAGCCGCCGCGAGATCGATGCCGTTGTGCTTGGAAAGCCTGCCGGTGATCGGATGCTGGCGCAGGCCGAAGCCGGAGCTGATTACGCCAGAGGGCAGGGGGAAGCGCATGAGCATGCCCAGGAAAAGAGAGCGCTCCTCGGCGGTGAAGCGGGCGCCGGGATAGAAGCGCAGCTTGAGCCCGGTCCCGGCGCGAGTCACCGGCACTAGGTATCCGTCCTCCGGATTCCGATACGACAGCAGGAGATCGAGGTCGGAGCCGGGGCCTGTCGGAGCGAAGACGCCGGGCACGCTTGGCGCGAGCACGACCTCCCCCGGCATGAAGGAGCGCGAGCGGTCGAGCCTGTTCAAGGTCGCGATCGTCTCGTAGGGCAGGCTCAGGCGGGCGGCGAGCGAGAAGATATCGACTTCGCTCGAGACCTTGTACGAGAAGATGATCATGTCGGGCGGCGGCTTGCCGCTCTGCAGGGCCGCGTAGGAAAGCTCGAGCTGCTCTTGATGCTGGCGGAAGATCAGGTCGCCCTGGCCGAGCGATCCGAGCTCGGGATAGGGCCTGGAGGAGGCGGGCGAGGCGGATCGAGGCGAGGCCGCGGCCTGGGCGAAGGACAGGACGGCGCATAGGACCGTCAGGACCGGCCCGAGTACGGCGATCCGGCTGGCTCCCTTCACTGCTGCCCGGCCCTCCGCCTCGCCTCGCGCAGCCGCCGGCGGGCGCGCGACGCGATCAATAGCGCGACGATCGCGCCGAGGGCCGAGACGAAGGCCAGGGAATAGCCGACGCGAGAGGATGAGGCGAGCGACCATAGCGGCCAGGCTATCGCCAGCGAAATACCCAGCACCGCGGCAGCGGAGATCGCGAAGGAAAGGACTTGCGGCATCCCGGACCGGCCGCTCCCGCTACGGCCGTTTCCGGTCCCGCTCGGGGCGGTTTCGCTATCGATGGCGTCCATGTCCGGAAAAGCTAATGGCTGGGAGGAGCTCGCGTCAAGGACGCCTGGCCGCCGAGGACCGAGTCGACGAGCCCGGCCAGCTCCGGGTCTACCGTTCCGCTCGGCTTCCGTCCCGGATCGGAGAGCTCGGGATTTAGGGTATAGACGCCGTCGCGGAAGACGATCGCGGCCTCGGGATCGTCCCCCTCCCCGGGAGACTCGCCCTCCGCCTCTTCATCATCGGAATCGGCGGGCAGGTCGACGTAGCGGGACAGCTCGAGGGGGGATAGGTACTCGGCCTCGGTCCATGAATCTCCCTCGCCGACGACGGGCAGCTCTTCGGAAGCGGCGGACGCGTCGGAAGCGCCGAAGGGCCGATATGACGACCAGGGACCGAGATAGCTCGAGACCTCGACGGGCGGACCCTCCTCTTGATCGGCGGCTGGAAGGATCTCGAGCAGCTCGCGCATTTGCGAGCTCAGCATCGGAATCTCGCCGTTCACGATAGCGTCGTCGCCCGCCTCCCCGGCCTCGGACTGGGACTCGGAGAGGAGGAAGCGCGGCTCGAGCAGGAACTCGGGCTCTTCCTCGGCCGGGCCGTTCATGGAACGATCCTCGCCCGAGTCGGCGGAAGCGCCCTCGCCCCATTGCTC
>Ga0075317_1000034_pt1 | contig 16488 bp, 12 predicted proteins | sample MayberryNE_TuleB_FD_120068 | JGI IMG/M metagenome (GOLD analysis project Ga0075317, IMG submission 120068) | Natural and restored wetland microbial communities from the San Francisco Bay, California, USA, that impact long-term carbon... | ecosystem: Environmental > Terrestrial > Soil > Wetlands ... | reverse complement strand
GCGCTCGCGGCGACGTTGACGAGCCCCATCGAGACGTTGACCCGCATCGGCGTCTTCGTGTCGCCGGCTCCGCGCAGGGCTCCCGAGGACGCGAGGGCGGCCGCGAGGAAGGGAAAGCCGATCGCGGTATTGCGGAGATAGGAGATCGCGCCCCGGGCGACGGCCGACTCGGCATCGGGATACAGAAGGGCGATGATAGGCCCGGCGAAGACCGCGGCGGCCAGGCCGATGGCGGCCGCAATGACGACCGCGGACAAATTCGCCTGCGCGGCGGCCCTCTCGGCTCCCTCTCGGTCCTTCCTGCCCCAGGCCTGCGCGACCAGCACCGTACCCCCCAAAGCGAGGGCGCTGAAGAAGCCGATGACGACCCAGTTGATCGAGTCGACCATGCCGATCGCGGAGGCGGCTTCCTTGCCGACATTGCTGGCCATCGCCGCGTTCACCGCGTTCATGCTGATGATGATGGCCTGCTCCGCGAGTATAGGGAGGGTCAGGGGGAGGATATCCTTAATGGCGGGCGAATAAGAGGAGGGCACCGAGGAGATTATATAGAAGGGAAAGGAAAAGGTCAGGAAGGCTGAGCATCGGAGCGAGGCGGCCGCTGGAGAAAAACCGCTCCGACCGCGCGGTCGGAGCGGCTCGCCTAACTTACATGCCGAGGGATTTCATGAGCTCGAATATGAGGAAAGCGGGCCATACGATGGCCTTGAGAATGCCCAGGACGCCTGCCCAGAACGTAGCCGCGGTCGAGATGAAATACACGGCCGCTCCGATAAACGCGAGCCCGTAGACGCCGCCCGAGGCGGCCCCGTAGCTCTTCACTTCGTTCGACATATTCCCTCCTTGCGGAACACAGGGGCCGCGTCTATGCGCGCCCCGCGATAATATACTGCGGCCCGAAGCGCGGGCCTACGGCTTTTTTCCGCATCTTGCCCGCTCGACCGCCCTCCCCTATTATAGCGGTAATGCCCTTGAACCTACCCCTCTCGGATCCGGCCGCGATCTTCAGCGTCGTCCTGGCCATCATGCTCGTCGCGCCCTTCCTGGCGGAGAAGGCCCGCCTGCCGGGCATCGTCGGACTGGCCCTGGCGGGCATCCTGATCGGGCCGAGCGCGCTGAACCTCGTCGCCAAGGACTCGGCAATCGAATTCCTGGGGACTATCGGCCTTACCTACGTGTTCTTCGTAGCCGGGGTCGAGATCGACGTCGCGCAGCTGCGCCGCGAGAAGTCGAGCGCCCTCGTCTTCTACGCCTTCACCTTCGGCCTTCCCTTCGCCGCGGGCATGGCGACCGGCTTCGCCCTCTTCGGCATGGGCCTCCTTTCCTCCCTCCTCCTGGGCTGCGTCTTCGCCTCCTCGACCCTCGTCTCCTATCCCATCGTATCCAAGCTCGGGCTGACGCGTCAAAGATCGGTGCTCGCTTCCATCAGCGCGGTCATGCTCACCGACATCACCGCCATGCTCATCCTAGCCGCGGTCGCCCGCGCCTCCCACGGCGGCTCGGACTGGAACGGGTGGGCGCGGATGGGCGGATTCTTAGCGCTCTGGGCCCTTGCCTGGATCCTGGCCGCGCCCCGCATCGCGAATCTCTTCTTCAAGCGGGTTAAGCCGGACGGGACCATCGAGTTCGTCTTCGTAATGGCGATGGCATTCGCCTGCGCCTTCACTTCCAGCCTCGTCGGCCTGGAGCCGATAATCGGCGCCTTCGTCGCGGGACTCCTCCTGAACCGCTTCATCCCCGAATCGGGCGTCCTCATGAACCGCCTGCGCTTCGCGGGCGACTCCCTCTTCGTACCCTTCCTCCTGGTCTATATCGGGGTGCTGGCCGAGCCGGCCGTCCTCCTGGCGCATCCGGCCGTCCTCGGCCTGGCCCTAAGCCTGGTCGCGATCAGCATCTTCGCCAAGTGGCTCGCCGCCGCGGGCGCTGGCCGCGTCCTCGGCTATTCCCGGGCCGAGCGCGGCATGATCTTCGGCCTCTCGGTCAACCGCGCGGCGGCCGTCCTCGCCTCGGCTCTGGTCGGATTCGAGCTCGGGCTCTTCGACCAGGCGGTCCTGAACGCAGCCGTCTTCCTCATTATCGCGAGCTGCCTCGTCGGCGCCATCGAGACCCAGCGCGCCGGCAGGATACTGGCATCGGCCTGCGAGGACAGGCCCTGCGGGGAGGAAAGCTCGGGCGAGCGCATACTCGTGGCGATCTCGAAGCCCGATACGATACGCGAGCTCCTCGACCTGGCATTCCTCCTGCGCGGCCGCCGCAGCGAGGAGTCCGTCTATCCCGTGGCCGTCGTGCCCGAGAGCTCGAACTCGAGCCTCGCGATCGCCACGGCCGAGACGCACCTGGCCCAGGCCGTCGTACAGGGCGTCTCGGCCGGCGTGCCGGTCATGCCCTCGACCCGGATAGCGGTCAACGCGTCGGAAGGCATCCTGCAGGCCTCGATCGAGAACCGCGTAGGCTCGATCGTCATGGGCTGGGACAAGACGCCGATGATCGCGCGCTCCTTCTTCGGCTCGGTGATCGACAGCGTAATGCGGAGCTCGCCCGAGCTCGTCGTCGTCGCCAGGCTGCCGAGCCCCCTCAACAGCGCGCAGGCGGTGTCGCTCATCGTGCCGCCCCTGGTCGAGCGCCACCCGGGCTTCCGACGCGGCCTCGAGCTCCTGTCGAACCTCGTCAGCCAGAAGGGCTCGCGGCTTACGGTCTACGCGCAGAGGCCCTACGGCTCCGAGCTTCGCTCCGCTTTGACGGGCGAGAAGGGCCGGGTCCTGGCCCAGGTGATCGAGCTGGACTCGTGGAAGTCCTTCGGGCAGGCGCCGGGACCCGTCCCCGCCCAGGGCGGCGCCCTCGTCCTCTTCAGCGCCCGTCCCGGCGAGGCCGCATGGCATCCCGCGGCCGAGAAGCTGCCGCACCGCCTAGGCGAGCAGAGGCCCGACCTCTCGATCCTCCTCTTCTACCTGCCCGAAGGCGGCTCCGCCGGAGAAGGCGCGATCGCCCCCGAGCCCGCGGGCGCCGCCGCGGGAGACCTTTTCTCGGCCGCCGCCGCGGCGGGGCGGGTCATTCCCCGGCTCGAGGGCGCGGCCATCAGCGACGCGGTGCGCGAGCTCCTCTCCTCCTCCTTCGCCGGCGACCGGAAGACCCTAGGCAAGCTGACGAGCCTCTTCACGGAGATCGCCCAAAAGCAGCCGATCGAGCTGTCGCCCGGCGTCCTCCTCCTGCACGCCCACGTCGAGGCCGTCGCCGAGCCGGTCGTCATCTTCGGGGCCAGGCCCGAGGGCATCCGCCTCCTATCGCTCGACTATCCCGCCCGGCTCATCGTCCTCTTGTGCGCGCCGGCCTCTCAAAGCCCCGAGTCCCACCTGAAGACCCTGGGCGAGATAGCGGGCCTTCTCCAGGGAAGTCGGGTGGCCGACGCCCTCGGCCTCGACTCAGGCCCCTCTTCCTCGGCCTGAGGGAATAAAAAGGCGGCCCGCTCGCGCGGGCCGCCCTCGTCTGGATTCCGCTTAACCTTTACTGGGCCTTTATCAGGATGAACTCGACGCGCCGGTTCTTCCAGCGGTTCTCCGCGTCCTTGAAGTCGACGACGGGCGAGCTGGAGCCGCGGCCGATCGTCGACAGCCTGCGGGCGTCGACGCCGTTCTCGGTCAGGAGCTTCTTAACGAGCTCGGCCCTGCCGGTGGACAGGGGAATGAGCTCTTTCGCCTCCTCGCTCGATACGGCCGCCGTGCCCTGGCCCGCGATCTTAGCGACGCTGTTGGCATGCCCCTCGATCAGGATGCTGTAATCCTTGAACTTGTTCAGGATCTGGGCGATGCGCGCGATTACCTTCGCGTTGTTCTGGACGATCGCGGGCTCGAGCCCGTTGAAGTCCGCGGCGTTGGGCCGGAACACGATGGACGGGACCTTGATCTTGAGGCGGTCCCCGTCGCGGACGACCAGGACGTCGACCGCTATCTCGCCCTCGACCTTGGCGTTGTTGCCCAGGGCGTCGCGCGCGGTGAAGACGAAGGGATAGTCGGTCGCGGACTCTACGAGCTCGCCGCGGTCCGACCGGCCGTCCCAGACGATGGTCCGGGTGGGCGAGCCGGTCCCGCTCCAGGACTTGAAGACGCGCGAGACGGGAGCGGCGCCCGCCTTGGCGCCCTCGACCACCGCGAGCTCCTTGATCTCGAACTTCCACTCGGCTATCTCGCTGGGACCGGAGACGGACAGCCCGATGGACAGATCGTCGGCGAAGCCGTCGTTGTCGGGGCTGAAGAGGTCGGGCGTCAGGCTGACCTCGGCCCGGGGGCCCGAGATGCTGACGAAGATCTTGCCCGTCTTGGCCTCGGCGACGTCGCCCTTCTTGTAGGTCACGGTGAACGCGCCCACGAAGTCGCCCTGGGCCACGACGCCCGAGGCGTCCCGGCCGTCCCAGACGATCTTGTTGGGAACCTCGTCGCCCGAGCCGTCGAAGACGCTCCGCTCCTTGCCGCTCGAGTCGACTATCGCGAAGCGCCAGGACTCGATGCCCTCGCGCAGCTTGACGATGAGGGTGAAGCTGACGTTGTCCTTGTAGCCGTCGCCGTTCGGGGAGATGCCCGTCTCGGAGGCGGTGACGAAGACCTGCACGGCGCGCTGGTCCACGACGATCGTGGGAACGGCCGCGCTTCCCTTGTTGCCCGCGGCGTCGGTCGAGGCGACCTCGTAGCGGTAGGAGCCGTCGGCGACCTTGTTGCCCGCCTCGTCGGTGCCGTCCCAGGAGAAGTCCGCCACCTGGCCCTTCCATGTCCAGGTCCTGACCGCCTTGCCGTCGACCGCGGTGATGGCGCCGGTCCAGTCGTCGCCGGGCGCGGATTTCTGCGTGAAGCGCACGGACTTGTTCCTCGAGCCCTCGGCCGGGGAGAAGAGGAGGGGATCGGCTTTCAGCGTGACCGAGGGGGCGACCGTGTCGATCACGAAGCCCGGCGTCGCCGCGTCGGCCTTATCGCCGTTGAGATAGGATACCGTCAGCCTTGCGGCGTACCTGCCGTCGGGGGCCTTGGCCTTGTTGTCGCCCGTGCCGTCCCAGACGAAGCTGCCGGGCACGCCCTTGTTGTCCTTCCATACCTTGACCGCGGAGCCGGCGGCCAGGCCGGGCGCGTCGAGGGCGGTTATCGCGAGCTGGTAGGAGCCCACCTTGTCGTTCGAGGCGACCTGGGCGGTGAAGGTGATCCGGTCCCTGGCGCTGCCGGGCTTCGGGCTGAAGGCCCTTAGGTCGGTCAGGAGGCTCACCGCCTTCTTCGCCGTATCGACCGAGACGGAGACCGGGGCGCTGGCGAAGGAGTTGCCCGCCCCGTCGAGGGCCTTGAGCCTCAAGCTGTACGCGCCGTCCGGCACGAGCTTGCCCGCCTCGTTCGTCCCGTCCCAGGAGATCTCGGCGTCGGGCCGCGGAGAGGAGGAGAAGCTCTTGATGACGATGCCGTTCGGGCCCGTTATCTCGCTGGTCCACTTCGCGTCCTTATTCCCCTTCTGGGAGAAGCGGACCGTATCCTGGCCCTCGGAGCCCGCGGGATTGAAGGCGGTCCGGTCCGCGGCGACCGTGCCGCTCGGGGCGGTAAGGTCGAGCGCGAATGAGGGCGAGGCCGCGGTGGGATTGTGGCCGTTTACGTAGGTAACCGAGAGGATGGCCTGTAGATTCCTTCGGGTAGGGCCTTGAGCGACTGGTCGCGGCCGTCGAAGGCGAACTCGGCCTTGAGCGTGCCCGAGTCCTTTCCCGAGGTCGACCAGACTTCCTTCTTCGACTTGTCCTCGACCGAGAGCTTCCATCCCACGACGCCGTTCTTGACGGGGACGCCGGGCTTCAATGCGACGCTGTCCTTGACTCCGTCGCCGTTGGGGCTGAAGGAGCTGTTGTCGATGACCAGGGAGACGGGAGCGCGCTCGGTATTGACCAGGATATTGTCGATCCGCTTCGCGCTCGCGTTGCCCGCGCGATCGGCCGCCGCCATCGAGAAGGAGTACACGCCGTCCGGCACGATCTTGCCCGAGTCGTCCTTGCCGTCCCAGGCCCAGTCGGCCGGAGCCTTGTCCTTGAACTCGACCGACCTGATCGCCTTGCCCGAGGCGTCGAGGACCTGGGCCTTCCATAGGTCCTCGCCAGATCCCGACATGCTAAGCGGGAGGCTGTCCTTGTTGCCGTCGCCGTCGGGACTGAAGATAGCCGGGGTTTCGGGTACCGAGAGCTTGAGCTCCGGCGCCGAATTGTCGACTGCGACCTTGAAGGGCCCGACCAAGCCGACATTGCCGTTGTCGTCGACGGCCTCGATGGTAACCGTGTAATTCCCGTCGGGAGCGAGCTGGCCGGAATCGGCCACGCCGTTCCACACGAGCTTGTCGGGGACGGCGACGCCCTTCTTGACGTAGACGAGCCTGTCCCAGAAGCCCTCGAGGCCTTGGGTCTCGGGGCGCGATTCCTTGTTCTGTATGGTCCGCACGACCGCGCCGTCCTCGTCGGCGATCGTGAACTTCCATCCGACGACGTAGCGCTGGTCCTCGATCTTTACCGGTATCTCGAGGGAATCCTTCGTGCCGTCCGAGTTAGGCGATATGTAAGCGGGGCCCCACTCGGTCGAGGGGAAGTCCGCCGCGATCGCGGGGGCGCGCTTGTCGGCCACGCCGAGCAGTATCGAGGCGCCCGCGCCGATCGCCCAGATGTCGCCGTAGAGCGGGGCGGCCGAAAGGTAGGGCTTCAAGTCCATCCGATCGGCCTCGGATCCGCCCTCGGCCTTCTTGCCCGAGAGGGGAATGAGGACCGACAGGCCGAGGGAGGGAAGGAGGCTTCGCTTCGACTCGGCGTTTACGATATCGAGAAGGGATGCGTTCCACCCGGCGCGGATGCTGACCGCGTCCCTGAAGCTCAGGGCGGCCGAAAGGCCTATCCCGAGGTCGGAGAAGGTCGGCAGGGAAAGGTCGGCGCCGACGGACAATTTCGTGAAGGAGGTGCTGATGAGATTGCCCCGCGCGCCGAGCGACAAGGTGAAAGGCGGGGTATAGGGCGTCGCCGAGCTTCCGTATGCCCCGTTCGCCGGCTCGGGAGCCTCGTAGCCCTTGCCCATGTTGGCCATGACGAGGCCCCAGGTAAAGTCCTTGAAGGGACCGAGGTCCCCAGCCTTGCCCATGACGCCGAGGTCGGCGCCGAGGCCCCAGCCGAAGCCGCCATTGCTGCCCATCTGGCCGCTTAGGCCCGCGCCTAGGTAGAAGTTCGGGAAGATATCCTTAGCGATGCCGACGCGGAGATCGAGGATGGCGCCGAGGGGAAGGTCGGTCATCGTGGCGGGCGTGTACACGAAGCGAGCGCCGAAGTCCCATACGGCGTAGGGCGTAGGCAGGGAGTAGCCCGCGGCCAGCGCGCTGCCCCAGCCTTGGCCCGCGAAGTCGGTCAACGCGACATAGCCCAGGTCGAGCACGGGGCGCTGCAGGCCAGCCGACGCGGCGGGATTGAGGCGGTTGGCCCAGGGCGCGTCGACCGCCGTGACGGTCGGCCCGGAGGCCAGGGCCTGCGGAGAGCTCAGCGTCGGAAGGAGGACGCCTCCTGCAGGCGGGTCGTAGGCGAAAGCCTGGATCGCCGCGACCGCAAGGGCGATCGCCAGTGCTCGCTTACCGATGTCCCGCATTGTAGCCTCCTGATGAGCGAAGAGCCGCGAGGGCCTTCATGTCGGACGATCCTCCTCGGGGGAAGAGGAACGCACATAGGATATCTCTATTAAACCGTCGATACTACCGGTCGTCACCGATATTCATTGATAAATGACGAGGACGGGACTCGGATCGAGGGCCGCGACCTCGGCGGGCTCGAGAAGGGGCTCGTCGTAGCCCGCGCCCGCGAGCTCGGACTTGAAGAATAGCTTGAAGCCCTTGACGGGCATGTTATCCGCCTTCGCGTTGAAAGCGTAGGCGCCTCGCTTGACGCCGGGAGGGCCGAAGCCGTCGGAAATATGCACGAGGATTACGCCTTCGTAATCGGCGCGTACGAAATCGCGATCGCGTATCATCTTCGCGTTGAACTGGTGCACGACGAGCATCTTCGTCCCGGGTATGCCCTCCGCCTTCATATACCCGCTGATGAGCTCCTGCGCCCGGTTCAGCTCCTCGGATCCGACCGCGCCGATCTCCAGCATAGGAGACTCCGTGCGCCATTCGGGATCTATCGCGAGGTGGACGTTGGGAAGCTTAAGCCAGGGCAGGATGCGCGTGATCGCCGCCTCGACGCCGTACTTCCCGATCTGGTGGTCCACGAATACGAGCATGCCCTCTTTACGCGCGTACTCGACGTAGTCCTCGACGATCGAGTCCTTAAGGTAGCCGATCTCGCCGCCCGGCCAGCAGGTCCCGTAGATCAGATAGAAGGCCGGGATTAGCCCGAGCCCGCCGTTGGCCTCGTCGTAGAGGCGGGCATAGCTCTTGATAAGCCGGGCGAGCTCCTCTTTAGGATAGCGGCCCAGGATGCCCATGTTCTTCGAGCCGGGATGGCCGTAGAAGGCCAGTACTTGGGCGTTGCCCGGAACGGGAGACAAGAAGAGGCGATCTATCGACCGCGCGGCGAGGAGTCCCGGATCGGGTACCCGGAAATCCAAGTCGGGCAGCGAGGCATTGGGATCGAGGGCCGAGGGAAAGCGGGCGAGGAAGGATGACGGCGCGGAGGCGTTTACGAAGCCCGGGGAGAAGTTCCCGGCGGCGGCGGCCATCGCGGCGGCCGCTTCCGGGCCGGGGCCGCCCCTCTCCAATCCCGCGCCGACCCTGGCTCCCGCGTAGACCGCCGCGCCCACGGCCAGGGCGCAGCCCGAGATCCCGAAGGCGACGAAGAGGACGCTGAGGGAGGGGATGCGCGAAGAGGGCATGAAGGCGACTCCTGGGCGACGCGCGGAGCGTCGACTTCGAATATCGGCCGCTGGAACTCGATTCTCAAGGCCGCTCGATTGAAGGATCGGCCCCGGGCCGCCGACAATAGAGGAAGCATGAAACCGTATTTCGGACCAGCATCGAGCCGGCCCGGCCTCTCCGGGCCCGCGCGGCGCCTGGCCGCCCTCCTCCTCTGCGCGGCGGGCGGCCTGTGCGCATGGGCCGCCGAGGCCCGTCCCGCCCTTCCCGGCGACCTGCCGATCGAGGCCTTCCCGGATAGCGCCGCGATCCGCAAGGCCTACTGGGAAAGCTTCTTTACCGCCCCTTTGGGCGCTCTGGCGCGCCGCGCCCCGGCGACCGTCTCGAGCGACCGGGGCTCGTTCAGGCTGAGCTACCTTCGGGACGGCGGCTACCATTACGCCGTAGTCGCCGCGGAAGCGCCTCCCGGAGCGAAGAACGGCTCTCTTCTGTATACCCAGGGCACCTGGATCCTCAAGCGCTCGCCCCGCGACGGCGCCCCGCTGCAGGCGAAGGTATTCCTGCGAGGCGACGCCGGCACCTTCCTCCGCATCTATCCCGACGGCGACCGCTCGACCATGGACGTGGTCGCCTACGGCGGCGTCCTGAACCAAGGAGTGCCCCTGCCGGTCTCCTTCGAGAAAGCCTTCGCCTCCCCGATGTCGGATATCGTCGCCTGGACCGGCAGGATCGTCGACTGGTCCCTCTTCTCGCCGAAGCCGGGGCTCTACCGCGATGTCCGCTCTTTCGTCGAAAGGACGAGGGAGCGCCTGGGCGGCCTGCGCTACGCCTACGACGGAGCCCTCGATACCGAGGGGAATCCCGTCCTCATCGCGACGGGAGAGCGGCAGGCGGGCGAGACGGGGCTCAACTGCTCGGGCTTCGCGAAATGGGTCGTCGACGGCTTCTACGGACCCCTGAAGGACCGATACCTCGATCCCCTGGCCATGGCCAGGAAGCGGCTCGAAGAGCGGGTCACGGACGCGGCCGGCCCCTACGAATCCGACCTCGATCCCTTCTTCGGCCTCGACTGGACGCGCAACCTGGCCGTCGCCCTGCTCGACGCCCGCTATCCCTCGCGGCCGCACTCCATCAAGGAGGTCGATGTGAGGATCTCGGCCTTCGCCATGATCGCGGGCAAGGGAGGCTTGGCGATGCCCGAGACGGTCAACGGCTCATCGGGCTACGATAGCTTCGCCGCGTACCAGGAGGGCCTCGGCTACCGCGCGGACGGCCTGAAGGCCCTGCTCTACGTCCTCGCCCTGCGCGAGCCGGGCAACATCTACCTCGCCAGCATCTCCCGCAAGTCGGGCGGCGCTATCCCCGGCCTCTCGCGCCACTACCACGTGGCGGTCCTCGCTCCATACTTCGAGGAAACGGGCGAGTTCAAGGTGGCCGCATTCGAGAGCGCCGCGGAAACGAGCATCGAGGCTATCATGGGCCGCCTGCCCAAGGACTTCGCGCACCTGGTCCGAGTCCGCGCGGACCGCAATTACGATCCGCCCCTCCTGCCGGACTGAGACGGCCGCCGACGGCCCTGGCCCAAGGCGCGCCATCGATGGCATAATCCCGACGATGCGATTCCGCTTCCTCGGCACGGGCACCAGCTTCGGCGTTCCCGTCGTGGGCTGCGGCTGCCCCGTCTGCCGCTCGACCGACCCGCGCGATACGCGATACCGATCTTCCCTCCTCATCGAGTCGGGCGGCGCGGCCATCGTCATCGACTCAGGCCCCGAGTTCCGACTCCAGGCCCTGCGCGCCGGCATTCGCCGCCTCGACGCCCTCCTCGTCACGCACGCGCACGCGGACCACATCGCGGGCCTGGACGACGTGCGCCCCCTGACCCGCGACCGCGTCCTGCCGGTCTACGGCGACGAGGCCACGCTCGCCGAAGTCCGCGAGCGCTTCGGGTACATCTTCCGCCCCACGCAGGAAGGAGGCGGCAAGCCCCGGATCGAGCTGCGCCCGGCGGCGGGGCCCCTGCTCATCGGCGATATCGAGCTAAGCCCGATACCCGTGATGCACGGGGAACTGGGCATACTCGGATGGAGGACAGGCGATTTCGCCTACCTGACCGACGCGTCGGGGATACCCGACGGCTCCTACGGCCTCCTTCGCGGCGTCGAGACCCTGGTCATCAACGGCCTTCGCCGCCGTCCGCATTCGACCCATTTCAGCATCGAAGAGGCCCTCGACGCCGCGAGGCGGATCGGCGCGGCGCGAACCTGGATCACCCACCTCTGCCACGAATCGACGCACGTCGAGCTGGAGGAATACTGCGCCGCGCGCGGCGCCGACGTGGGCGCGCGCCCTGCCTGGGACGGCCTCGAGGGGGAGGCATGAGCGATCGCCCCGCCCGCCCGTCGCCGTCCAATGGCCTCGCCGAGGCCCAGAGGAAGCTGGACGGCCTCTTCGAGTCCAAGGCGGAGGCGGAGCGGATCGAGCGCTTCATCGTGGACGAGTTCGTGGAGCGCAACCGCTCGATCCGCAACGCCGACTTCCGCCGCCTCGATCCGGCGACCGTGGCTGACGATTATCTCCGGCCGCGCCGGGACCTCTACTGCTTCGCGGTGGTCAACTGGATCAGGAAGATATTCATCCCCTCGCTCCGGGGACGCATCGCCGAGGGGATGCTCGTGTTCGGCCTCGGAAGGCTCTTCTCGTCCTACAACGATATGGGCGTGCAGGATCGCACCGACGCCGACATCAATGTCGTCGTCGCCGACTCGATAAGCGCGGCGGACCGTTCCTATCTCGAGAAGAGGCTCAAGGAGCTGAAGCGCGACCTGTACGAAGCCTTCGCGATCATGCTGGACTTCAATCCCGCCTACACACTCCTGCGCGCGAAGGACATCCTCGACCGGATGCGGAGCCGCGACGCCGAGCTGCGCAGATCGGCGCTCCGCTTCTACAAGAGCAACGAGAGGAGCGTCGTCCTGATCAAGGACAACGAAGCGCTTCGCGAAACGATCTTCTCCCCGGCCCGGAGCGAGCCCGATTCCCGGCTCTTCGAGAATTTCCTGGGCCTCCGCGAGGGGATCAGCTACGCGAAGCTTCGATCGGGCGTCGAGCAGCTGCCGATACTCCTCGACGGGGGCGGAAGCGCCATGGTCGGGACCCTGATCGGGTCGAAGCCCTTCGAGCTTCACTGCAGGCGACTCTACCCGAGGGACAAGTTCGTCTCGCCTCCCGACTGGGTCTTCTCGATGAAGTACTTCGTCAACCGAGCGTACGACTACGTCGGCGCGATGCGCTGCATAGGCCGCTCGCTGGAGGAGATCGGCTTCGATCCCGCGCGCGGCGGCGAGCTCGATCCCGACTACCTCTACCTGCGCAACGCCCACAAGCTCATGCTCTACCTCCAGGAGCTCGTGACCCTCGCCGTCGGATCGTACAACGACGCGGCATGCGACTACACATACATCTCGCGCGGCCGCTTCATGCGCTTCATGGAGATCCACGCCGAGAAGTTCAGCCGGGACTTCGACGGCATGGTGGTCCGCAGCGGCCTCGTGTCCGCGGGCGCCAAGAAGCGCTACGACATGCTGAAGCAGAAGATCAAGTCGAAGAAGCGCGACCGCTTCCTCGAGCTGAGCGTCAAGGAGCGGGCCCTCCTGCCGGCGGACTTCGCCTGCGAGACGGTCTACCGCGACGCGAAGAAATGCAGGATCTGCGTCCCCTACTCCTGGGGAGACCTCGGCTACTTCGTCTTCTCCTCGATCGCCTCGAGGATCGGCTCGATAGTCGACGAGAAGCTGGTCCCGCGGCTGCCCTACCTGGGCATGTCGGCCGAGGACTACCGGCGCCACGCTATCTCGCTTAGAAGCTGCTGAGGGCGGCCGCACTGCCACGGGGGCGCCGCCGCGCGGGCCGCCGGGCCGGGCTGTCGAGCCGGGCCGGGCCGTCAAGTCGGGCCGCGCCTACGAGGCCGCGCGCGAACCCAGCCAGAGGCCCAGGACGAGGCCCGCGACAGCGAAGGCGAGGCCGCCGACGCAGTCGGCCGCGAGGTTGGCCGCCGCCTTAAGGAAGGCGCCGTGCCTCGCAAGGTCGATCGTCTCGTAGGCGAAAGCCGAGAAGGTGGTCAGCCCGCCAAGGAAGCCGGTGACGGCCATCGGCCTAAGCCGCCTCGAGCCCAAGCCTCGCTCGGCCAGGCCAAGGGCCAGCCCGATCAGGAAGCAGCCCAGGAGGTTCACGATGAGGGTGCCCCAGGGAAACGAGGAGCCCAGGAGCCGAGCCGAGGCGCGGCCGACGAGCCAGCGGCAGGCGGCGCCCAAGCCCCCGCCGACGAAGACATACGCTAGATCGCTCATCCGATCCCGATAATAGCCGCGGAGAGCGTCCTTCGGATAGCGCCCGGTTAAATATCGCTTAGGATGCGCGATCCGCGCGCGCGCTCCTTGAGCGACAGGCCGCAGATCGCCATACTGCCTCGGAATTATAGCTTGCGCGCCGGCGCTGCCCCGCGCCGAAGGAGAGCCGGCCTATGTTCCCCTTCCATCTCGACCTCGGCTTCAGGACCTTCTATTTCTATGAAGGCGCCTATTTCCTCATCGCGATAGTAATCGCCTATCTTTGGGCCTCGCGGCGAACGAAGGCCCAGGGACTCTCAGCCGACAGATTCGACGTCGCCCTGGTCGGCGCCTTCGTCGGCCTTGTCATCGGCGCGCGCGTATCGCACTTCCTCTTCTGGGACCTCGACGCCTTCCTTCAGGATCCCGCCGTCTTCTTCAGGTTCTGGGACGGGGGCTTAAGCGTGGTCGGAGGCCTCGCCGGAGGAATCGCGGGCGCGGCGATCACCTTCATCGGGAAAAAGGATAAGTTCCTCGAGTACTTCGCGGTCGCCTCTCCCGCCATACTCCTCGGGCAGGCGATAGGGCGCGTGGGCTGCTTCCTGAACGGCGACGCCTGGGGAGTCCCGACCAGCCTGCCTTGGGGCGTCCGCGTCGCCAAGTACGGAACCACGCTCTTCTCGGGCGAGCTGGACCGCTCCCTGCCGAGCGGCGCCTGGCTCTGGTGCCGCGACCTCGGCCTGGCCGCGAAAAGCGACCTCAGGACTCCGCCCCTTCATCCGACCCAGCTCTACGAATCCGCAGGCGACGTCCTGCTCGTCCTTCTCATGCTTTTTATCCTGCGCAAGATCGGCAAGGAGCGCGGAGGCTCGCTCGTCCTTGCCGCGCACATAGGCGGCTACTGCATCCTCCGCTTCGCGCTGGAGTTCATCCGGGGAGACCGAGGCGCCATCGCATGGGCAGGCATGTCGGGCCTCCAGATAGTCCTGGCGATCTGCGGCGCGGCCTGCCTCGCCTTCGCGGTCGCGCGCGGCCTGGGGCTGAGGCGCGCGGCCTAGCCGGCCCGGCTGAAGAGGCCTGCCGCCGACGCGCCGCGCCGCTGCCTAAGAGGGCAAGCTTGCCTGGATCGCGGGGCGGCCTCACTGCCCCTTGAGGCCGCCCTTCTCCAGCTTCGCCCAATCGAGCCCCCTGCCCCCCGTATCCGGCTGGCAGACCGGGCAGAAGAAGGCGTCGTAGCCGAGCACTCCGGCCTTGCGTATCGTCGAGCCGCAGCGCGGGCACTTCTCGCCCGCGCGGCCGCGCACCCGCATGTGCCCCCGCACCTTGTCCTCGAGCCGGGCGCCCGCTTTCTCGACCTCCTCGATCCCCCAAGCCAATACCGAACGAACGGCGTCGTATAACGCGCGCCTTTTTTCCTCTGGCAGCGAATGGCAGAAGGCTTTGGGATGGACGCCCGCCTCGAAGAGGATCTCGTCGGCGTAGGCGTTCCCGATCGCCGACAGGCTCGATTGATCCATCACGAGGACGCGGGCCTGGCAGCGCTTTTTGGCGATCAGGGCCGAGAAGAGCTCGTAGGTGAAATCCGGAGAGGTCACGTCGACGCCTTGAGCGAGATAGCCGGGGATGGCCCTGAACTCTCCCGCGGGGCAGAGATAAACCTTGCCCATGGACTTCTCGTCGCCGTAGTAGAGCGTTCGCCCGTCGTCCAGCTCGAGGGCGAAGGCCGTATGCGCCAGCGCCTTTTCTCCCGCATCCGCGAGCTTGAGCCGGCCGGCCAGCATGAGATGCATGACGAGGTCGAGGTCGGCGGCCGCGTCGGGGCCGCTTACTGCCGCGTCGGAGCCGCCTGCCGCCAATAACATAGGTACTCGCGGATCGGCGTCGCCGATCCGCGCCGCGTCCGCCTCCGGTGATTCAAGGCGGACGCGAAGGAAGGGGCCATGCCGCTCGAAGCCCCGTATCGCGCGGCCCGTGACCAGCCCCGGGAAATCCCCCGGCACCAGTACGCGAAGGACAATCGGGTTCTTGACGCTCGCGCGCGCGATCCGGCGTCCCTCGATCTCCGGCCTCAGGGCCTTGACGATATGGACCAGGTCGGGCAGCTCGGGCATGGGGGAGATTGTAGCACGGGCTTGCCGCCGCCGCGGCATGCAGCCGGAGGCCCCCTCGACGCGCCTCGCAGCCATTGCGCCGACGCGGCGCCGGTCCTAGAATCAACCGAATGAAGCGCCCGACCGCCGTCCCGCGGCAGACCCTCGACCGCCTCCTGGCCGCCGATAGCTGGACCGCCTACTCGGCCCTCTCCCGCCTGGGCGGGGCGGGAACGGCCGCGCGCCTCGAGGCGGCGCGGCGGGACTCGGTCGCGAGCCCCCTCGTCCAAGGCCTCCTTACCGAGCTCCGCGACTGGCCCGGCAAGGCGATCTCGAGCCACAAGAGCGCCGAGCAGCTCTTCCACAAGCTCGCCTTCGCCGCCGAGCTGGGCCTGCGCCGCGGCGACGCCGGGGCCGACGCGATCGCCGCTAAGGTTATGCGACACCGATCGACGGAAGGCCCCTTCGGCATCCAGATGAACATCGGCCCCGGCCACGGCGGCACGGGCGAGAAGCTCTGGGCATGGGCCCTCTGCGACGCGCCCGTCCTCCTGCGCGCCCTAGTCCGCATGCTCTGGGCCGACGAGAGCGCGGTACAGGAATCCATCGACTACCTCGCGGGCCTCGAGCGCACCGAGGGCGGCTGGCCCTGCGCCGTCTCGAAGAGCCTCGGCTCCTTCCGCGGGCCCGGAAAGAAAACGGACCCCTGCCCCTACGCGACCCTCGTCATGCTCGAGCTCCTCCTCGAGCTGCCCGATCGCCGCTCCGGTCCCGCGGTCAAGCGCGCGGCCGAATGCCTACTCGGCCTCTGGGAAAACAGCCGCACGGAGCATCCCTACATCTTCTACATGGGCACCGATTTCCGGAAACTAAAAGCGCCCCTAATCTGGTACGACCTGGTCCATGTCCTCGAAGCGCTGACCAAGGTCGCCGGAATCGAAAAGGATCAGCGCCTCGCCGAAATGCTCGATATCATCGAATCCAAGGCGAATTCACAGCTCCTCTTCATCCCGGAATCCGTCTACCAGGCGTATAAGGCCTACGATTTCGGGCAGAAGAAGGCGCCCTCGGCATACCTGAGCGCGATATCCCTGGGAATACTAGCCCGCGCCGGCAGGATAGAAGCCGCGGGAATATGAAAAACCGCCCCATCGTGGAGCGGTTTTCCCGTATGCGGCGGGCGCTTAGGCCCGGGAAACTCGGCTTAAACTACCTTCTGGACCTTGCCGGCCTTGAGGCAG
>Ga0075317_1000033_pt1 | contig 16500 bp, 12 predicted proteins | sample MayberryNE_TuleB_FD_120068 | JGI IMG/M metagenome (GOLD analysis project Ga0075317, IMG submission 120068) | Natural and restored wetland microbial communities from the San Francisco Bay, California, USA, that impact long-term carbon... | ecosystem: Environmental > Terrestrial > Soil > Wetlands ... | reverse complement strand
TTCCATGGCCGTGCCGTCATCTAGGAGAGCGCGCACGACGTAGTTGCCGGCTTCCGGATCGAGGTGGAAGAGCCGGTTCTTCTTCGCCGTTTCGCCGTTGACCGAAAGCTCGGTCCCCGTCCCGACTATGGAAATCCAGGACGAGACGGGACTAGGACGCTCGCGGTCCGAGGAGCCCTTGAAGCGCGCGACGGGCCTCAGGGGCGAGGATTCGGCGAGGAGGCGATAGCCTTCCGCCGTCCTCGCCCTGATCCTGACCGCGTCGATGACAGCCGCGTAGCCTACGCCCGGGACGAGGGATATCGAGGTGTCGATCTCGCCGGAGATCGCGCCCGACTTCTTCCAGGCTTCGAATTCGACGTAGCGCGAGCGCAGCTCGTCCGGCTTTTCGCTGGCGATCGAGCAGGTGAAGGTCGAGGAGAAGGGAAGCTCGGGCGCGGCCGACGATACGGTGACGGGATAGCTGGAGCCCTTCTCGTCGAAGGCGCCGACCGCTATCTTGACCGAGCTGCCCGAGTAGGTCGTCCGCGCGGCCTCGAGGCCGTCTTGGGCCTTGGCCGCGATCGCGTCGAAGGGCGCAAGGAGGGCCTCTTCCGCGCCGTCCGCTCCCTCCGCGGCGACGATAGACCTGGCCTGCTTCTCGCAAGCGAGCCTAACGCGCTCGTCCGCCTGGCGCAGGCGGAAGTCCTGGTCGCTTTCCCAGGGATAGGCGGTCCAGGCGGCGACCGCCTTGACCCGCCGCTCGTAGGCGGTCTCGATCGCCGCCGCGTGCGCCGCCAGGGCGGATCGGTATCTTCGCGCTATGTCTTCGCGGCTCGCCGCCGCGGTCTCTACCGCCTTCAAGTAGCTTCCGGAGGCGACGGCGCTGCCGATGAGCCCCTGGATCTCCCAGTGCCGCAGCTCGGCGAGGCCGTTCAGCGAAGAAAGGCGGGCGTCCTGATCCTTCGCGAGGACGGCGAGCGCGGCTTCTTCCTCCGCCCGAGCCTCGGCCGCGGCTACGAGGGCCTGATGCTCGGCCTTGACCGAATCCATCTCTCCCCGCTTCGCCGCGAGGCTGTCCGACTGGACTTTCAGCTCGGCTTCGAGCGTCCGTCGCTGATCCGGGTTCTTCTCCGCCGCGATCCTGGCCTTAAGGTCCGATACGCGTGCGTCGAGCTGCTTGACCGCCGACTCGGCCTCGGCTTTTTTCCCGAGTATCGCCTGCAGGGCGGATTCGGGAGGGGAGAAGTAGTAAAGCGAGATCGTCCGATTCGATACCCATGGCGAGCTAGGCCCGCCGGCCGGGGATCCCGAGCGCTCGGCCGCGGCCAGGATGGCCTCCTGGGCGCTCTTCCCCGTGATCGCGAGCTCCGATGCCAGAGCCTTCGCGAAGGGGCTCAGCTCCGAGTCGGCGGGAACCGCCGAGACCGCGCCGGGCGCGGCCGAGTAGGCGATGATCGTATTGTCGGCGCTCATGGCGGCGAGGCCCGGAGCGCCGGTCCTGGTGGAGAAGGGGCTTCCCCTGCAGCCGTCGATGATGAGGATATTCATGCCGGAGCGGGCGGCGCTTAGGCTGGATACGAGGCTGTTCGCCGAGAGGGCTTCGGACTTGGCGGACCAGGATGGCCGGTCGGTCGATCCGGCCGGAAGGAGCCAATTGACCCCGCCTTCTTGGACCGCGTAGCCAGAAAAGTAAATGAGGCGCAGTTCCGCGTCCGCCGATTCGGAGAGGAAGGTCCGCGCGGCCCGCGACATCGCGGTGAGATCCCCGTCTATCAAGGTCTCGACCTTGAAGCCCAGCGCCTTCAAGGTTTCGGATATCGCCTTCGCGTCAGCGCTCGGCGAGGCGAGATTCAAGCCACCGGAGTAGCGGCCGTTTCCGATTATCAGGGCCGAGCGCTTGGGCGATTCGGCCGCCGCATGGACGCAGAAGCAGGCTAAGATGGAGGCGAGGGCGAAGATTGCTGGCATTCGGGGCGGACGACGCATGCGGGCGATCCTTATTTAGTAGATGTCCATATATTATCACGCCCGAGGCGGCCTCGGCAATCAGCGCCGATCGGCATCGCGGAGCGCCTCGAGCACGATCGCCGGCGTCAGGGCTTCGGGCAGGACGCGCGGCGCCCTGCCCGGAACGTAGAGGACATAGAGCGGCACTCCCGCGCGCCCGAAGGACGCGAGCCGGGCGGCGATCAGCTCGTCGCGGGCGGTCCAATCCGCCTTGAGCGCGGCGGCATCGAGCTCGGCCAGGCGCGCGCGCACTCGCCCGTCGTTCAGAGAAAGAGCCTCGTTCGCCGCGCAGGTCAGGCACCAGCTCGCCGTGAAGTCGACGAAGACGATCCGTCCGGCGGATCTGAGCTCGGCCTCGGTTTCGGGCGTCCAGGCAATCCATCCCGTCTCGGCCTCGGATAAGGCCGAGGAGCCGGATTTCGCCTCGAGCGATCGGGAAGCTCCCGCGTTGGCCGCGGCGATGGCCGCGCCGGAGGCGACGAGGATGATCGCTAGGGCTCCGGCCGCGAGCCTCGCGCGCCTGTCGCGGTCCGGCGCGCCCCAGGACCGCCAGATGAAGGCGCCGAGGCCGAGAGCGATGAAGGCCCACAGGAGGCCGATAACGGCGCTAGATCCCGACAGCTTCGCGAGCACTCCCGCCAGCCAGGCCGCAGAGGCGGCCATCGGGAAGCCTAGGCCCGCGCGGAGGAGGGCGCTCGCGCGGCCCAACGAACGCGCGGGGCTTTTTGGGTTGGATCTTCGCTTCCTGAGGACCGAGAGCGCGAAAACCGGGGCGGCGAAACCGATCGCAAGGGCGGTGAATACGGCGAAGGCCGTCGCGGCCGTGGCGCCGAGGGCGAAGCCGATCGCGACTCCCATGAAGGGCGCGGCGCAGGGCGTAGCGACCAGCACCGCGAAGGCTCCGGACAGGAAGAAGCCGGCTTTCGAGCTTCGACCCCGCGAGGACCCGAGTCTCGCCAGGGAGGGGCCGATCTCGAAGACGCCGAAGAAGTTGAGCGCAATTACGAAGAACAGGCAGGCCATGAGGGCGACGAAGACGGGATCCTGGAGCTGGAAACCCCAGCCGAGGGCGCTTCCCCCCGCGCGGAAGGCGAGGAGGAGCCCGACGAGGATCCAAAGCGAGACGAGGACGCCCGCCGCGAAGAGGGCGCCGTGTAAGGCGGTACTCGACTTGTCGTCCTCGGCGCGATTTTTTATCGAGAGGACTTTCAGCGAAAGGACGGGAAGGACGCAGGGCATGAGGTTGAGAAGGAGGCCTCCAGCGAGGGCGAGGAGTATCGCCGAGATTAGGCCGAGCCCGGTTGGGCCGAGAGCGCGGCTATCGGAGGCCTCTCGAACCTGCGAGATGAGGGCCGCGGCTTCAGGGTCCGGCTGCGGCTTTGCCCCCGATGCTTGTATTCCAGCTTCCAAGGCTGCCTCGCCTGGAATGCACTGGTCGGAACAGGCGAGCCAGGATACCGAGGCGCCGATAGTCGCGTGCTCGCCTTCTTCCAGGTCGCCAGGTACTGCAATTCGAGCGAGAAGTAGAACTTGCCCCGAGTAGGTCGAATGAGTCGGATCGGTGAAAACCGGCCATTCGAGGGCGCTTACGGAAAATCCATTAGGCAGCTTCCATTCGACCTCTGTCGGAAAACCGGAGGAATCCGCGACCGGCCCATAGATATACCATCCTGGCTCGATAGAAAGAACGAAGATTAAGGTTAATTCCTTTCCTGGTTGGACGGTATGTGACTCGGGAAAAAGTCGGGCGGAAACCGGAGGAGCTTGAAAAGGTGGGAGGCTGAGGGGACGGGCTGGAAGGATTGCAAACGTTAGGAAAAAAGCAAACGATAAAAATAATTCAAACGTTCTGCGATTCACTAATGTTCGGATAACTTCAAACGTTTGGAGAAAGCTTTCTTTTTTCAACGACGCTTTCCTTTCCATGGAGCCCCTTCTATGTAGAAAATGCTATATATGCATAGTACCACGGATTGTGATAGAGAGGACAGTTGCGAGAGCAGGCGGCCGAGGCTTCGCGCATCCCATCTTTGGAAGAGGGGGCGGGAGAAACCTTTCGGAAAGGTTGCTCCCGCACGATTTCCTTTTTCCTGCAGCCGGTCATCTGAAGAAAGGAACGCCGCGATCGGTCTTGTCCGCGTTGTTTCGGATACGATAGGCTATCGCGATGCAGCCCGATGAGACTGACTGGAAGATCATTTCGATATTGAAAGAGGGCTATGTCCCCAATAATACGATCGCGCGCGAGCTGGGTGTGTCCGAGGGGACGGTGCGCGCGCGCCTAAAGCGCCTGAAGGAAGCGGGGATACTCCAGGTCAGGGCCCTTATCAATCCGGACGTCCTTGAGAACAAGCAGCTCGTGCTGGTGGCGCTCAGGGTAGCCGAGTCGAAGCTCCTCGACCGCAAGGCCGAGGAGCTTTCGCATCTGGAGAACGTGCTGTCGGTCTCGGTCGCCTCGGGGCGTTATGATTTGATAGCCGAGGTGCTCCTAGACTCGAACAGGGGCCTCGTGCGCTTCCTGACCGAGGAGCTCCCGACGGTCGAGGGCATCCTCGCGTCGGAGAGCTTCATCATGCTCAAGAGCTACGGGAAGTTCGTGTAGTCAGTATTTCGCGTTCGCGTAGTCCACCCAGCCGCCGGATTCGACGAGCTCGCGGTCGAAGGCTCCCAGCTCGAGGCCCGCGCGCAGCTCGCCCGATCCCTTGTTCCCCGTGAAGACGAGCTCGCGCCGCGCCCAGTCCAGGGCGACGGAAGCGCCCGCGGCGGCGAAGCGCGAGAAGAGCTCGTCGATCTTCTCCTTGGGCAGCTGCGCGGCGATGAGCCCGCCGTTGAACATGTTCTGCCGGAAGATGCGCGCGAAGCCCGAGGCGACCACGAGGTTGATGCCGTTCGCCTCGAGGGCCCAGGGGGCGTGCTCGCGGCTCGAGCCGCAGCCGAAGTTGGCTCGAGCGACGACGGCCGCGGCGCCGGCGATATCGCGGGAGCTCTCGAATCCCTCGAGCTTCAGGTCCTCGAGGAGGTGGGGGCCGAGGGCTTTCTTCGACGAGACGGTCAGGTACTTCGCCGGTATGATCTCGTCGGTGTTGATGTCGTCGCGGTCCAGGAAGAGGACTTTCCCTCCGAATGTCTTCATGGCGTTCTCTCCTTCAGCCTTTGTAGAGGGGCGATTGGGCGATGGAGCCCGCGAGGGCAGCGGCGGCCGCGGATGCGGGGCTCATGAGGTGGACTACGCCGCCCTTTCCCATGCGCCCGTTGAAGTTGCGGTTGGTGGTCGAGGCGCAGACCTCGCCCGAGGCTAGGACGCCGTTGGACATGCCCAGGCAGGCGCCGCAGGTCGGGTTGGTCACGCAGAATCCCGCTTCCATGAAGATCTGGATGATGCCTTCCTTGAGGGCTTGTTCGTAGATGGCCGGCGTCGCCGGGCTGACGATGCCGCGCAGGCTGTCGGCGATCTTCTTGCCTTTGAGGACGGCCGCAGCCTCGCGCAGGTCCTCGATGCGTCCATTCGTGCAGCTTCCTATGTAGACCTGATCGACTTTGGTCCCGGCGAGCTCGCGGATCGGCTTGACCTGGTCGGGCTTGTAGCCGAAGGTCGCGACGGGCTCGAGGCCGGACGCGTCGATAGAGAGCGTCTTCTCGTACGCGGCGTCGGGGTCGCTTTTCCAGCGGGAGTACTCGGCGAGGGCCGCTTCCTTTGACTTGAACTCGTCCTTGACGAAGGGCCAGAGGTACTCGACGGTGCTCATGTCAGGGGCGCACATGCCCGAGGTGGCGCCCGCCTCGACGGCCATGTTGCAGATCGTCATGCGGCCTTCCATCGACAGGGCGTCGACGACGGGGCCGCCGAATTCGAGGACGCGGTCGGTCGCCCCGTCGACGCCGAGCTTGGCGATGACCGCGAGTATGAGGTCCTTGGCGTAGACGCCGGGCCGCAGCCGTCCCTCGACCTGTACGCGGATCGTCCCGGCTTCGCGGAAGGCGCAGACGCCCTTCAGGATGCCCACCTCGAGGTCGGTGGTGCCGACGCCCGCGGCGAAGGCCCCGAAGGCCCCGTGGGTGCAGGTGTGGGAGTCGCCCATGATGATGGTGTAGCCTGGCCGGACGAAGCCCTTCTCGGGGAAGATGGCGTGGCAGACGCCGTTGCGGCCGATGTCGAAGAAGTCCTTGATGCCCTGGCGGCGGCTCCAGTCGCGGAGCGTCTTGCCCTGCTCGGCTGTCAAGGAGTCCTTGGCCGGGGTCACGTGGTCGATGACCGCCTTGATGCGCGAGGGATCGAAGACGCGGTCGAGTCCCCGCGCGGCGAGGTCATTGACGCCGATCGGGGTGGTGATCTCGTGGCAGAAGACGGCGTCGAGCGAAAGGACGCGGACGCCTCCCTCGAGCTTGTCGCGGGTGTGCGCGTCGAAGATCTTCTGGACTGCGGTACTGCCCATGTGCTTCCTCCTGGGTAGCGCTTCTATCTTTTCGCCGGTCAGCGGCGCGGCGGCGTCGTGATCCATAGGGCGACGAGCCGCCCCTTCCCCGCGTTCGCGAGGGTATGCGGTATGTCCGACGAGAAGGATACGGCGTCCCCCTCGTCCAGGTCGTAGCTCCGGGCGCCGTAGGAGAGGCGGGCGCGCCCCTTGAGGATGATGCCCGTCTCGCTGCCGACGTGGCCGTACTCGGTGTCGCCGGTCTTGGCCCCGGCTTCCATGGTCATCCAGCGGACCTCGACGGCGTGCTCGGAGGGACCGCCTCGCATGACCGAGACCTGCTCGTACTCGATGCCGGGGCTCCGGGTGACGCGGCGCTCGGCCTTCTTGGTGACGGTCGCGGGCTTCTGCCGCCGATAGTCGCGGAAGAGCCACTCGAGGTCGATATCGAGCGCGCCGACGATGGCCATGAGTGTATCGAGACTGGGGGAGACCTTCGCCCTCTCTATCTGGGAGACGAGGCTTTCCGAGACTCCGGCCTCCTCGGCCAAGGCGCGCAGGGTGATGCCCCGCTTCTCGCGCACCTCGCGGATCTTGTCGCCGATCGTCGACGCTTGCGTTTCTTTCGTCATACTGAAGTACCTGAAGTATATTTTAAGCCGAGCGCCCCTGCCGCGTCAAGGCCCGGATGACGGTCGACAGGCTGCCCGGCGTCGGGCTAGTATCGGCCATGGTCGCCGATCTGGGTTTCATCCTCGTCTCGATCATGCTGCCGATGGCCGCGATCATCGCCCTAGGCTTCGGCCTGCAGAGGGCTTTCTCGCTGGATATACGGACGCTTACTCGCTTCTCGATGTACGCCCTCATCCCGAGCCTCGTGTTCGTGCGCGTCTACGAGGCCGAGTTCGCCTGGGCCGAGCTGGGGCGGGTCTTCCTCTACGCCCTAGCGGTCATGGCCGCGCTCTATGTCCTGGGGCTCGGGGCCTCGGCCCTCATGCGGCTGCCGCGCGGCCGCCGCCTCGCCTTCGGCAACTCGCTCATGTTCTTCAATAGCGGCAACTACGGGCTGCCCCTGGTGGACCTCGCCTTCCGCGGCGATCCGGTGGCGGTGACCGGCCAGCTCATGATCATCCTCATCCAGAATATCGTCGGCAATTCGCTCGGCGTCTTCCAGGCGGGGCGGGGCGGCTCGGGCGCGCGTAAAGCCCTGAAGCGAACCCTGACGCTGCCGACTCTCTGGGTCATGGCCCTGGTCTTCGCGATCAAGGCCGGCGGCTTCGCCGTACCCGAGCCGGTCTTGGTTCCGCTGCGCTACCTCGCCCAGGGCTTCGTCGGCTTCGCCCTCTTCACCCTCGGTGCCTCGCTCGCCTGTATCGCCTCGAAGTTCTCTCTCCGCGACGCATTCGTGTCGAGCGCCTTGAAGCTCGCGATCGCGCCGCTCCTCGGCTTCTTCCTCGTCCGGCTCTTCGGCTTCGAGGGCATACTGGCTCAGTCGCTGGTGATCGGCGTGGCGACGCCCGCCGCGGTAAACACGGCTATCATCGCCCGCGAGATGGATAACGAGCCCGACTACGCGGCGCACATCGTGCTCGTGTCGACCGCGCTCAGCCCAATAACCTTGTCCGCGACGATGCTTCTGCTAGGACGCTGAGCTTCTGATCCACGGCGAGGATCCGGGCGGGAGAAGGGTCCTGTTCTCCAGCTGGTCGCGGTACAGGCCCTGAAGGCGCTCCATCAGCTTCCTGCCCTCGGCGTCGAGATACTGCTCGTCGTAAATATCCGATAAGTACGATACGGCGCCGATGCAGCCTACGATGATCCTGAGGTCATTGAGGCTGAGATCTATCTCGACAGGCCGCCTGAGCGTCGCCTCGATGCCGCGCGCGTTGCCGTCATTCATGGAATACCGCCTGGAGCTTTATATATAGGGCCGTTTTCGCTAACGCGCAACCGTATTCGGCCAGACTATACCCATCCGGCTTCCGCCGGCTCATAGCGAGGCCGATAGGGCGCTTGCCGCGTATTCCCTCGGCCTACTTTCGAACTAGAACGAAAGCCTTGTGAAGCGAATGAATGCTGCGTTGAGCGAAATCAGATCATTTTGAGATAGAGGCGTTCCATTCGTTCTTTGAGAGCTAAACCTTCGGTATCAAGATAGGTTTCACCCTCGATCTCCCCGAAATAGCTTATCGCCCTCAGGCACTCGACGATGATACGCACATCATTGAGGTCCATCGGGATATCGACTGGAATCTTCATCATTCGCTCAAGTACCGAGATGTCAGTATTCAGCATTGCGACACCCCTGTTTCATGTAAACCCTCGATAGGCTAGCTCTGACAGGCCAAGAGCCTGTAAATAACTCTCTACGACTAGTATCGGTCGATTTACCATATCCTTATACTTTGACGTGATTTATGCGGGACAACGATTGAAGGGGGAGGGTGTGCTGAGGGTTTTTTGGTGCGAACAATGTAAAAAATACAAACGTTGAAAGAAATCAAAACGTTTGAAAAAATTCAAACGTTAAGAAATTTCCTTAGTCCTACTTCCTATCCCCCGCCGACGCGTACGTGCCCTCTCGCGTATAGTACAGCCGATGAACCACAATCGCTGCCCGGCCATCGTTGTCGGCGGAGGTCCGGCGGGGCTGTTTCTCGCCGCGCGGCTCGGACTGCCCGGGACGGTCGTTCTCGAGAAGGGGCCGAGGCCGGGCCGTAAGCTTCTGGCTTCCGGCTCGGGGCAATGCAATCTATCCCACGCGGGCCGTATCGAGGAGTTCATCGGCCATTACGGCTCGAAGGGCCGCTTCCTGAGGAAGGCCCTCGGTTCCTTCTCGAACGAGGATCTTGTCCGCTGGCTCGAGGCTCGAGGCATAAAGATCGAGGAGGAGACCGAGGGCGGCAAGCTCTTTCCCGTTTCCCGCAAGGCCTCCGATCTGCTCTCGGTCTTGTTGCGGGAGTGCGAGGCGAGCGGAGCGCTTATCGAGAATGAATGCCGAGCGCGGCGTATCGAACGCCGCGAGGATCGTTTCCTTGTTCGCGCGGAGCGAGGCGGGAGCGCCGCGGTCGAGCTTTTCGAGTCCCCCCTCGTCGCCATCGCGACGGGAGGCAAGTCCTATCCCGCTACCGGAAGCGAGGGCGACGGCTATGCCTTGGCCTCCGCGCTCGGGCATTCGATCATCGAGCCGAGGCCCGCCCTGTCGCCGATCGCCGCTCGGGACTTCCGGCTTCGGGAGCTCTCCGGGCTGAGTTTCCGCGATCTTCGATTCGCCCTCAGGCGAGGGGGCAGGATCGAGCTCCGCGCTATGGGAGATATTCTTATTACAGGCGAGGGCCTGTCCGGGCCGGGAATCTTGGACTCGTCGCGATACATCCGGGCGGGCGACTTGATAGAGCTGAATTTCGCGGCCGTCTCGCTTGAAGAAGCCAAGGCCGAGCTTTCCGCGCGGGCGGCCATCTCTCCCCGCAGCCTGGTCAGGAGTGTCCTGGCCGAGTCGGGCCTGCCGAAGCGGCTTGCCGCGGCCCTTTGCTCCGAGGCACTTCTCGATCCCGATCTCCGCTTGGCCGAGCTGCCCAAGCGCGGCCGAGAAGAGCTCGCGCGGCTGGCGACGGCCTATCCGGTCGAGGTCGATCTCGTCGCGGGCTTCGACAAGGCGATGGCGACCGCGGGAGGCGTCGAGCTCGGCGAGGTCGATCCGGCTACGATGGAGTCGCGCATCGCGCCGGGACTCTTCTTCGCTGGCGAGGTCCTCGACATCGACGGCGATACCGGCGGCTATAATATCCAGGCCGCCTTCTCGACGGCGAGCCTGGCGGCGAAGGCGATGCGGCCGCGCGCGGCAGGACTCGCCGATGCCGCGGCGATGGTATCCGGGGAGGCGCCGCGATGAGCGCGCGGATGCGGCTTTGGTTCGCGACCTTCGCCGCGGGCTTCGGTCCGCTCATCGCCAGGCTGGTCGAACGCGATATCCAGGGAGCGCGGATCCTCGGATCGGAGGATAACGCGGTCCGCTTCGAGTCCGAGCGCGAGCCCAGGGCGGTCCTTGCCTATTGCCGTTCGCTTTCCCGCATTCTGGGTGAGAAGAGCCCGGAAGAGCTCTCTCGGCTGCCAGGAGGCCCCTCCGCGGCGCTCGAGGCCGCCGCGCTCGATTTCGCGCGCGATCGGAGCGTCTTATCCGGCATACGCCCCGCGGGGACGGGCGGAGCGCCGCGGATGCGCGCCGAAGCCGTTCGCGATCGCTTCGTACTCCGTGCTTTCGGGCCGGACGATCCCGAATCCCTGCCGCGCGAGGCGCGCTCCAGGCTCGAGGCGGCGATCGCGGCTTCTTCCGGCGCCCGCCCCGATCCCCGCGGAGGCCCGCTCTCGCGCGCGTTCCACCTCCAGGCCAGGGCCGACGGATCGGTTCTCTTTCTCGAGCGCGGCCGGGCGGACGGCTCCCGCGAGGCGGAGGCGAGGCGCGGCGAGCTACCCCGTACGACCTGCCGCCTCCTCGCCGAGCTTACCGAGCCCCGAGCCGGCGACGTCTTCCTCGATCCCTTCTGCGGCTACGGCGGCATAGCGCTGGAGCGGGCATTGGCCGCTCCCTACCGCTTCGCCTTCGCCCAGGACCTCGACCCGGACAAGGTCGCCGCCGTCAAGGACGCGTTGCGCGAACGAGCTTTCGAACGCCGAAGGAAGACCTTCTTCCCCAAGCTCAGGGACGCGCTCGACGAGGCGGCCTTCGAGGCCGGATTCGTCGACGCGATCGCGACCGATCCGCCCTGGGGCCTTTACGAGGGAGGCCCGGCCGCCCGGGACGCCGGCGCCCTCCTCGAGGCCTTCATGCGAAGGGCGGAAGCCTTGCTCGGGCCGGGAGGGAGGCTCGTCCTTCTCGTCTCGCGCGAGCTCGCCGGCCGGGCGCTCGAGGCCGCGCGCGGCGCCTTCGAGCTTCGCGAGTCCTACGACGTGCTGGTTTCGGGAAGGAAGGCGAGCGCGATGCGACTCGACCGCCTGGCCGGGAGCCGCTAGGGCTCGTCCGGCCGGCTACTCGAGGCCGGGCGGCGCCGTTCGAATGATCGCGCGGCCCCTGCGGCCGTCCATCAGCGCCTCGAGAGCCTCCGGCGAGCGCGAGACCGAGCAGAATTCCAGCTCCCGCTCGCGGGGCAGGGCCCTGATCCGCGCCCAGTCCACGAAGCTCGCTCCGCGTTCGGGGATGGCGAGATAGCCGACTCCTCGCTCGGCGACGTTACGCAGGAAGTGGCTGCCGAAGGAGAAGTCGACCGATATGCCGGGCATCTCGGTCTCGATTATCGCCTTCGCGCGGGCGATCTGCGGGTACAGGACGGGTATGCCGAGCCAGGGATCGCGCGTTCCCCACCTGCCGGGTCCGATGATTACGTAGGGCCGCGACTCGGCGCCGAGCTCCCTGTCGAGGACGGCGACCTCGGCCGCGGCCTCGCGGCTGCGCGATCGGTCGAAAGTCTCGGGATCGATCCAGACGATATCCCGTATGCCGCCTATGCGGCCGTTTCCCATCGCATGGTCCGAGACGACGAGGGCGCCCTCGGCATCGAGCTCCTCGAGATCGACTCCACCCGATCCCGAGCGCGCGAGGCGCTTGACCTGGAGGAGGTAGAGCGCCTGGTCGCCCGAGTCGGGATCGCGGTCGAGCGCGTACTCGAGCTCGACCGGGCCCTCGGTCGCCTCCTCGAAGGCCCGCAGCGATTCGGAGATCGCCGGGGCGAAGGGGAGGGCGTCGTACTTCAAGAGGGGGGCGAGGTCGAGGATGCGCGTTCCCTCGCGCGCCGTGCCCGGTACGAGGCGGGCGTCGTCCCGGTCCCAGGTCGAGGCCACGAGGTCGAGGGCCCCCGTGCCCTCCGCCTCGGAGATGTCGAGGTCCTCGAGGGCGGCCGACTCGCCCTTGAGCAGGTTGGGCTCGGGCCTCTCCATGTCGAGGGCGCAGAATTGCCGCTGCGATCCCGAGCCCGCGAGCTCGGGCGGAACCGTGTTGAGCGCGGGATAGCGCGGGCAGAAGCGATGCACGGCGCCCCCGTCGACGACGTAGGCCCCCAGGCCCAGGGCGGCGACGCAGAGGCCGTCCTCGGGCTGGGCGTACGATACGGGGTAGTAGTTGAGGGACTGGGCCGTGCCCGAGAGCATCGGATAGAACCACCTGCCGCGGCGCGAGCCGACGAGCTCCTGGACCGCGACGGCCATCGCCTCGTCCTCCTCGTGGCAGGAGGCGGCGCAGCGGTAGGCGCGCGCGTCCGGCGAGAACATGCTCGCGTAGACGAGCCTGACGGCGTCGAGAAGCTGGGCGAGCCTGACCCGGTCGTCGGGGTGGTCGTTCGGGATGGCGTAGGACTCGTAGATTCCCGAGAAGGGCTCGCCTGCCGCGTCCTCGTGGAGGCTCGAGGAGCGCGCGATGACCGGGCGGCCGCGCGCGGGCAGGAAGCCGCGCAGCGCGTCCACGACGGGCTCGGGCAGGGGGCTTTTCAGGAAGCGCTCGCGGAGCTCCTCGTAGCTCGCGGCCGAGGCGGCGAGCGCGCGGGGAGTCGGTCCCGCGTAGCCGGGCGGCGGGGTGTCGAGGAAGCGGCGGAAGGCGTCCACGCAGACGACCAGGGTGCGCGGCATGGAGATGCCGAGGCCCGGCGCCGCCTTGACCAGGCCGTCCGCGAGGATGACGCCGATCAGGGCGAGGCCGTCGCCCTTGCCGCCCAGGCCCCCGCCTCCGATAAGCATGAAGCCGCCCCCGGTGAAGGGAGCGGCTTCGAAGGAGGAGGCCGCGTTCTCTCGCGGCCTCCCCTCGCTCGGCGTATCCGTCAAACGATTCCCTGGTCGAGCATCGCGTCGGCGACCTTGAGGAAGCCGGCGACGTTCGCGCCGACGACGTAGTTGCCCGGCTTGCCGTAGGCCTCGGCGGCCTTCACGCAGGCGCCGTGGATGTTCTTCATGATGCCGTGCAGCTGCTTGTCGACTTCCTCGCGGGACCAGGACAGGCGCATGCTGTTCTGGGTCATCTCGAGGCCCGAGGTGGCGACGCCGCCCGCGTTGGAGGCCTTGCCGGGAGCGTAGAAGATGCCCGCGTCGACGAAGGCGTCGACGCCCTCGATCGTGGTGGACATGTTCGAGCCCTCGGCGACCAGCTTGCAGCCGTTCTTCAGGAGGTTCGCCGCGTCCTTGGCGTTGATCTCGTTCTGGGTGGCGCTGGGGAAGGCGCAATCGGCCTTGTAGTTCCACAGCTGGTCGTAGCCGAGGCTCTTGTCCCGCTTCGTGTAGACTGCGCCCTTGAACTTCTGGGCGTACTCGGAGACGCGGCCGCGGCGGATGTTCTTCAGCTCGAGGAGGAAGCCCAGCTTCTCGTCGTCGAAGCCCGCCTCGTCGTAGATGCAGCCGTCGGAGTCGGAGATCGTCACGACCTTGGCGCCCAGCTGCATGAGCTTCTGGATGGTGTACTGGGCCACGTTGCCCGAGCCGGAGACGAGGCAGGTCTTGCCCTTGAAGTCCTGGCCCTTGGTGGCCAGCATCTCCTGGGCGAAGTAGACGCAGCCGTAGCCGGTGGCCTCGGGACGTATGAGGGAGCCGCCCCACTTGATGCCCTTGCCGGTCAGGACGCCGGTGAACTCGTTGCGGATGCGCTTGTACTGGCCGAACATGTAGCCGATCTCGCGGCCGCCGACGCCGATGTCGCCCGCGGGCACGTCCGTGTCCGCTCCGATGTGGCGGCAGAGCTCGGTCATGAAGCTCTGGCAGAAGCGCATGACTTCCATGTCGCTCTTGCCGTGGGGATCGAAGTCGGAGCCGCCCTTGCCGCCGCCCATGGGAAGGGTGGTCAGGGAGTTCTTGAGGACCTGCTCGAAGGCGAGGAATTTGAGGAGGCCGAGGTAGACGGTCGAGTGGAAGCGCAGGCCGCCCTTGTAGGGACCGATGGCGCTGTTCATCTCGACGCGGTAGCCGCGGTTGACCTGGATCTCGCCGCGGTCGTCGATCCAGGGTACCCGGAACATGATCGCCCGCTCGGGCACGACGAGCCTATCCAGGATCTTCGCCTTGCGGTACTGAGGGCTCTTCTCGATCACGGGACCGAGGGAGCGGACGACCTCGGTCACCGCTTGGTGGAATTCGGGTTCGCCGGGATTCTTCGCGATCACGTCGGCGATGAAGTCTTCTGCATAATTATTCACAGCGTCCTCCGGAGAAAATAGGATAAAAACTATGAAGTAAGTAGTTGTCATCGTGTATCGATGTTTCCCTACCTAATTCGGCACTTTCGTATCGATATGCGAAACAGGGTATCATTTTATGCACAATTCCGCAAGTAGTAGCCTACAAAAATGTTTGTTCTTTACATAAAAATACGCATACAGTAATTACTATATAGTAAAAAACGCCGATTATTCGCTTGTATTAGTTCGAGCCCACGCTTGTGCTACCGTTTTACACAGGGCTTCCGTATTTGCGCCTATACTTGGAGCGGACTAGATTGGTTGATAAGGGTTTATCGTGCGGCATCAGCGCGGCGGAAAGGATTCTGGTCGGGTGAAACCTCGCTCTTTGAAGCATCGCGGGATACGGCTCGCCCTGGCCCTTGTCCATGCGGGTCTCGGATTCTCGGCGAACGCATTCATCCCCTTCTCGCTGTTCCTTGGCACGAATGCCTATCTCGGAAGCTTCTTCGGCTTCTTGGCGATCGTCTATCAAGGGCCGGCCGTCGGCCTTTCGGTCCTCTCGGCCGCTGCCCTCGGTGCGGCCCTCCTCGGCGACTTCGGCTTTTGCGCGGTATCGATAGCCGAAGCCTTGTGGGCCTTCCTGTATTTCCGCCGCGGAGGCCGCAACTTGGCGCTCGCCGATATGGGCTTCTGGGTTCCCGGACTATGGCTTATCGCGGTTTCTCGCCTGATCGAGGGATACTCCCTCTCCGAAGCCCTCCTTTCCGGGGCGATGATAGCCGTCTTCGGCGTATTCGCCGTCTCGGCCGCTTCCCTGCTCTCCGACTTCGCGCGCCGCCTCCCCTCGAGCTCGGCTATTATCGATATCCTAGGGCATCCCCGCTCCGTGCCCTTCAGGCGGATCGTCTTCGAGACTTCTTCAATCTTGGCGATGGTTCCTTTCCTCCTTTTCATGGTCATGACCAGCTGGACGCGCATTAAGGGGCTCGAGCGCGAAGTCGGGACGCGGCTCGAAAGTCTCACCGAAGGCTACACGAGGATAATCCCGCTTTGGATGGAGGCTAAGCTCGCCAGGCTGGCATCCCTCGGGGGCGAGGTTTCGTCCGGCTTGGGCAGCCCGGCTCTCCGGGGAATGCTGGATACGCTTGAAAGCTCGGGGCGCGATCTTGAATCCGTCGGGATCCTCGATTCCCGTGGGAAGATTCTCGTTTTCGCCGCCGATCCCGCGACTCGTTTCGAGCCCCTCCGGGAGTCGGATCTATCGGGGACCATGGTTTTCTCGGATTACCTCGCGAGCGGAGGGCCTTCCGCCTCTCTCGAGGCGGACGCCGATGGCCGCTCCCTCGTGCTCTGCGTGCAAGCCATCGAGGGCTCGGCCGAGGGGCGCTCGGTCTTCGGTCTCTTCACGACCGAAACGATCGTCGAGCTCCTCGGAGGCATCGCGGGCCCGACGAGGAGCCGAGGCTGGATCGTCGACCGCGAGGGCCGCATCGTCGCTGCCTTCTCGCCCGCGGTCCCTCCCGGCGGCGCGGCCGATTTCCGCGGCGCCCTCGCCGTGGAAATCGGATCACGGCCCGAACTCATAGGCGCGCCCCGGGAACTCGCCCGCTTTTCCTTCTCGCAATCCATCGATGCGGGATTCGGATCGGGATGGCGGGCCGTATTCGTCGTCGATCTCGGGCCCTTGTACGAGCCCGTCATCGCCTTCGCCCTCTCACTCGCCCTTTTCGCCTTCGCGGCGATAGCCTGCATCGTCCTGGTCTCCGCCTATACCAGCAAGATCGTCGTCTCATCCCTGGAGCTCCTGGGGGCCGCGACGCGGAGCTTCATAGAGCGCTTCCTGGGCCGCGAATCCTCGCCTCCCGGAAGCGAGGGGGCGGCGGATATCGATTGGCCCGAGGAGGGGGTCGAAGAGGTCCTCGTGCTCTCCCGAGCCTTCCAGGAAGCCG
>Ga0075317_1000032_pt1 | contig 16694 bp, 16 predicted proteins | sample MayberryNE_TuleB_FD_120068 | JGI IMG/M metagenome (GOLD analysis project Ga0075317, IMG submission 120068) | Natural and restored wetland microbial communities from the San Francisco Bay, California, USA, that impact long-term carbon... | ecosystem: Environmental > Terrestrial > Soil > Wetlands ... | reverse complement strand
GCGTCCTTGGGATCCTCGAGCATGTTCAATAGGAGCCGTGGGCGGAACCTTTCCATGCGCTCGCTGGCGATCTTCCAGCGGTCGGGGTCGATGTCGCGTACCTCGTCGAGTATGGCGGGTATATACGCCGTCCTGAGCGAGGCGCCGTCCTTCCGAAGCCTTTCCATGTGCTCGAAGGCCTTGGACTTCGTGCCGAAGGCGCCGTAGAGGAGGCGGAACACCGCGTTCTTAAGGAAGAGATATGCGTTGAGCGTCGCCGTCAGGGTCGGCGCGGTGACCACTATGCCGTGCGAGCTCATGAGGAAGAAGTCGAGTATGTTCGAGCCCGTGCCCGCGCCGAGGTCGAGGACGAGGTAGTCCGCGTCGAGGGACAAGAGGCGCTTTACGAGCTGGTTCTTCTGGGACGGCTTGATGTTCGCGAGCCCCGGCACCTCGGCGTCGCCGGGGATGAAGCGCAGGTTCGGGTAATCCGTCTCGAGCACGACCTCGTCGAAGGAGGAGCCGGCGTTGGCCGCCTGCGCCTGGCCGGCGGGAGGCTGCGCGGTGAGGAAGGTGCCGATGCCGGCCTTCGGCGCGGGCACGCCGAGGATAAGGTGGAGGTTCGACGCGCCCAGGTCGAGGTCGGCCAGCACGACGCGCTTGCCCGCCTGGGACAGGGCCACCGCGAGATTGGCGGCGACCATGGACTTGCCGACGCCGCCCTTGCCGCTCGCGATGGGGACGATGCGCATCCTTAGGACCTCGTCCGATCCGAGTCGGCTGCCGCGAGGCCGGACAGCGCCAGGACCCCGAGGCCGAAGAGGTCGATCGCGGCTATCGCGGCGTAGGCGGCCGGTCCTAAGAGCTGCGGGTCGGCTATGTACCAGATCCGCCTGCCTAGGACGAGGACGTCGATGAAGGGGATTGCGGCGAGGAGGAGGCCCACGCCCTTAGCCACGATGAGCAGGCGCGCGAACTGCGCGTAGCGGGGAAGATCGAGCCACAGGAAAAAAAAACCGAGCGCGCAAAGCAGCTGAGCAGACGAGGAGTAGCGGAAAACCTCGCCGCGCGGCGAGCCGAAGGCTATCCCGGCATCGAAGGCCGCGAAGGAGAGCAGGGCGTATCGCGCGAGCTCCGCGATCGATGCGGCGAGGAATACCGGCTTTCTCTTCATATATGCCGGAAAGTGTACTTGGGCCGGCGAGCGCCGTCAAGAAGAGCTCCCCTTCCGTCCGTGGCGGCGCTCTCGGTCTTCGTGCTATCCTTATAGGAAGGCGCGTCGCCTCGGCAAGGGCCGGAAGGAGAGGATACGATGGACAGCACTAAAAGCGAGGACGGGCACCGCATCGCATGGAGGCTGGCGGGCGCGGCCGTCGTGCTCGCGGCGGCCCTCGTCGCCTTCGCCCCGGAGGCGGTCGCGCAATCCTCCGCGACCAAGGCCGACGCCGAGGCGCGGCGATACGTCAATCAGCTCAGCGACACCTTCAACAACATCCTCCAGAATTACGTGGACAAGCCCGAGGCGGCCAAGGTCTTCGAGGGCGCGATGAAGGGCATGCTCGACTCCCTGGGCGATACCTGGTCGACCTACCTCGACGAGGCCGCGATGAGCGACATGAAGGGCATCACGACCGGAGGCTACGCGGGCGTCGGCTGCTATATCTCGAAGCAATCGAGGGACGCTGCGAAGGGCGAAGACCAGCCCCTGTACATCGAGATCGTATCGCCGATCGAGGGCACCCCCGCGTGGAAGGCGGGCCTTAAGCCCGGCGACCTCATACTGAAGATCGACGGAGAGAGCACGCTGCCGCTTTCCAGCACGGAGGCGCAGAAGCTGATACAGGGACCGGCGGGCACGGCCGTCGTCCTGACCATAAAGCGCGGCGACGAGGCGCCCTTCGATTCGGCCATCGTGCGCGCCCGCGTCGAGATACCGGCGATCAAGCACGCCGTCATCAAGACCGCGGCGGGCAATGTCGCGTACCTCAGGATCATCGATTTCACCCTCGCCGCGAAAGCGCGCCTCTACGAGGCGATCCGCGACCTAGACGCCCAAGGCTACTCGTCGATGATCCTGGACCTTAGGAACAATCCCGGAGGCCTCCTCGTCTCCGCGATCGACATCGCCGACGCATTCCTCGACTCGGGCGCCATCGTCTCGACGCGAGGACGCGACGCCCTGGACGAGTCCATGAGCGTCGCGAAGCCCGACCTCGCGGTGCCCAGTGGAAAGCCCCTCGTCGTCCTGATCAACAGGGGCTCGGCCTCGGCGTCCGAGATCCTGGCGGGCGCCTTGAAAGACAATAAGCGAGCCTACCTTATCGGCGAGACATCCTACGGCAAGGCGAAGGTCCAGGAAGTATTCACCTTCGGCGACACCGGCTATAAAATAACGACCGCGCGCTACTACACGCCCTCGGGGGAGAATATCGACAAGCTCGGCATCCCGCCGGACCTCGAGGTGAAGGAAGCCCCGCTGACCGAAGCCGAGTCGCAAGCCTTGTCGAAGCTGCTGGCGACGGGCAAGGTCGCCGCCTTCGCCAAGGCCAACCCGGGCGCGAGCGACGCCGCCCGCAACGCATTCGCGGCCTCCCTGGCGAAGGAAGGCTACGCCCTGCCCGAGAGGATACTGAGGCTACTGGTAGCGAACGAGCTCGAGCGCACGAGGATGCCCGCGGTCTACGACCTCGAGTTCGACACCGCGCTCAACGCGGCCCTCGCCGTGCTCGCGAATCCGAAGTATCCCGAGCTGCTCGCGGGCGCGAAGACCCTGCGCGAGATCGTCGCGGAGCGCGGGGCCGCGGGATCGGCCGACGCGGGTAAATCCGGGTCGGCCGGGGCCCTTCCGGCTCCCGAGCTCAAGGACTGAGGGGAGATAGCGGGGACATGCGGCAGCTCATCCTTCCCGAGGACTGGGACGGGGGGCCGGTCTGCGTCCTCGAGGGAGATAGGGCCAGGTACCTGGGCCGCGTCCTGCGCATGAGCGTCGGCTCGGCCTTCCCGGCCCGCGACGGGCGGGGCCGAGCCTGGCTCTGCACGGTGGCGAGCGCGGCGCCGGGCAGGATAGAGCTGGCCGTGGAGAGCGCGAGCGAGGGCTCGGCGGCCTCGGCATGGCCGAGGATCGTCCTCGTCCAGGGACTGCTGAAGGGTCCGCGCATGGACCTCGTCGTCAGGCAGGCGGCCGAGGCGGGAGTCGCCGCGGTCATTCCGCTGGCCGCCTCGCGCTCGCTTCCCCTCTTGAGCGAGGGAGGATCGAAGCGTACCGAGCGATGGGCCCGCATCGTCCGCGAGGCGCGGCAGCAGTCGGGCTCCCCTGTCGATACGTCCGTAGCCGAGCCCGTCGGCCTTGACGGCCTCGAGGGAGCCCTGGCGGCGGCGGCCGATCCTGAAAGCCCGCGCGTCCTCCTCCACGAGGCTCCCCTTGCGCACTCTACGATGCACGGATATCTTACCGAGGCGCGCTCGGGCGCCGTCCTATGCGTCGGGCCCGAGGGCGGATTCGCTCCGCCGGAGGTCGAAAGCCTGGCGGCGCTGGGATTCAAGCCGCTGCGCCTCGAGGGCGCGGTGCTCAGGGCGGAGACGGCCGCGCTATACGCCGTCGCCGCCGCGCAAATCGTCTTATCGGAGCGCTCGTCATGGATTCCCAAGCCGGCCTGAGCAGGATAAAGATTCTCGGCGTACCGGTGGACATACTCCCCCCGGAGCGGATAGAGGATATCGTCTACGGCTTCGAGGACGGCAAGAACCATCAGATCGTGCTCCTCTCGGTCTGGGACCTCATGCGCGCGCGCCGCCCGGGCGAGTTCAGGACTATGATCATGGGCGCCAGCCTCGTCTTGCCCGTCTCGCTCTCGATCGCGCGCGGGGCCCGCTTCCTCAAGAGGGCCGAACCCGTCCGATACACGCCATTCGATTTCATCGTGCGGCTCCTCGCGACCCTCGAGCGGCGGGGCAGGTCGGCCTACCTCCTGGGCTCGAGCCGCGCGGTCATCCAGAAAGCCGAATCCAACGTCAAAGCGACCTTCCCGGGACTCCGCGTCGTCGGGCGCTTCGCGGGCCGGTACCCGCGCCAGATGGAGAGCTCGATAATCGAGGCCGTCCGCAAGGCGACTCCCTCCCTCCTCCTCGTGGGCACGGGCGTGCCCGGGCGCGAGCGATGGATACCGAGGAACCTCTCGCGCTTCAACTCGGGCATCTATCTCTGGTGCTCCGACCTCTTCGAGGTCCTCGCCTCCAGGCGCCGCAGGGCCTCTAGGGCTATGTCGAGGCGCGGCCTGGAGTGGATACCCTACATCCTGCGAAAGCCTTGGAAGGCCTATCGGCTCTTCGTCTATCTCTGGTATTGCCTCCTCCTCCTCTCCGCCCGCCTGCGCCGGATGTGACCTTCCCTAGACGCTAATCTAGGGAAGGGCGCCGTCGTAGGCGATGATCTATTTGCCGAGCCGGCAAGACGCGGGTAGGATCGCCTCCTTCGATGGAAACGATCCTAGTCGTCGAGGACGACCCCGCGGAAGCGCGTACCCTCGTCTCCCATCTCGCTGAAGGCTATAGGCCCTTCCTCTGCCCCGAGCCCCGCGGGGCGCCGGCGGCGGCGAGGCGCTGCTCACCGTCGGCCGTCCTCATCGGCCTCCGCCCCGGCTCAAGCGATCGATACGACCTAATCAGGCGGGTGGCAGCCGAATCCGGAGGGGTGCCGATCATCGCCCTCTCCTTCCAGGCCGAGCCGAGCGAGATCGTGCTCGCGATGCGCGCCGGCGCCTGGGACTACCTTCGCAAGCCAAGCCCCCCCGAAGAGCTCCGCCGCGCCATCAGCGGGGCTTTGTCGCCGGGACGCCGCCAGGGCGGGACGCGTTCATCCCGCGGCGGCCACCTCCTCGGGCGCTGCGCCGCCTCGCGCGCGACGGAGGACAGGCTCCGCCTCTACGCGGATTCGAACTTCCCCGTCCTGATCGTCGGCGAGAGCGGCACGGGCAAGGAAATCGCGGCGCGCGCCCTGCACGAGCTGTCGCAGCGGCGCTACGGCCCCTTCGTCGCGCGCAATTGCGCCGCCATCCCCGAGCTCCTGGTCGAGAGCGAGCTTTTCGGCACGGAGCGCGGCGCCTTTACCGACGCGGTCACGCGCCCCGGCGCCTTCGAGCTCGCGCGCGAGGGCCTCCTATTTCTCGACGAGATAGGCGACGCGACTCCCCAGCTCCAGGCCAAGCTCCTGCGCGTGCTCGAGACCGGCGAGTTCTGGCGCCTAGGCGGGAGGACCAGCGTCGCCGCCGACTTCCGCTTCGTATCGGCGACCGGCCGGAACCTGAAGCGCGCGGCCGAAGAGGGACGCTTCAGGCCCGACCTGCTCTACCGCATCGATACCCTCGTCCTCGAGATGCCGCCGCTGCGGGACCGCCGCGAGGACATACCCGACCTCGCCTCGCACTTCGCCCTGCTGGCAACGCGAGGCAGGGTGTGCCTCAGCCCCGGGGCGATGGACAAGATCTCCGGCTACGACTGGCCCGGCAACGTGCGCGAGCTGCGCAATGTCGTGCATCGCGCCCTCGTCCTCGCCACCGGCCGCGACGAGATAGGCCCGGAGCACATCGAGTTCTGACGGCCAGCAGGAAGAGGACACGGAGCGCACGGAGATTCAAGAGAGATCACGGAGAGGGATTAGTGGGGCGTAAGGAGAGAGAATGAGATGTTGATAGAAGAAATATCCGGCCGTCAGCAACTCTCATTGCATAACTTGCTAATTACCTTACTCCCTTATTCTCTATTTCTCTCACTCCCTATTCTCTTTCTTCTCCGTGTCCTCCGCGTCCTCCGTGTCCGTCCTCTCCTTGGCCGTCTTCTCCTTGGCCGTCTTCTCGTTTGCCGTTTCATTGGCCGCGCCGCGGATCATGCCGGAGGCCTTGCGGAAGATCGATTCGAAATAGCGAAGCTCCCCGACCGTCATGGCCGCGCGCTCGGCGGTATCGCGGAGGAAGTCCGTCAGGTCGCGATCGCGCGTCACCTTGAAGAAGCCGATGCTCCGCAGGTGCTGAGCCATCCGCTCGGAAGCCGCGGCCGTCTCCTCGCGGCTCGAGCCCCGCGCGCCGCCGCCTAAGCCGGCCAATGCCCGCCTCCGCAGCTCGTAGCAGGCGATCTGGACCGCCTGCGCGAGATTCAGCGAGGGGAAGGCGTCAGACACCGGAATGTGGACCGCGAGGGAGCAGAGCCCGAGCTCCGGTCCCGTCAGGCCGGTCCGCTCGTTGCCGAAGACGAGGGCGACGCTCCCGCCGCGAGAGCATGAGCGGTCTGCGAATTCCTCGGCCGTCAGGGAAAAAGCCTTGCGCCGCTCGCCCCTGCGCCTCGTGAACCCGGCCGAAAGCGAGAAGCCGGCCAGGGCCGACTGAAGGTCGGGAAAGCGCTCGGCCCTTTGATACACATCGAAGGCATGGACCGCCATCATCGCGACGCGCTTGTCGTCGTAGTCGGGGCAGCCGGCCAATATCAGGCGGCCGAGCCCCATGGTCTTCATGGCCCTGCAGGCCGATCCGACGTTGCCGGCTTCCTCGGCCCCGCAGAGCGCGACGGCGAATCCGGATAGATCTGGCTCTTCCATAAACCTCGCCCCCGCGGGGCCTTCCTTGATTACGATACGAAGGTCCCCTATAGTACGGGCCGTATGACTGGGCCGCAAGCAGCCGGGAATCCTGCCCGGGAAAATCTCCCCTTCGCGGGCAGGCGCGCCCTCGTCGTCGGCGGCTCCGGCGGCATCGGCAGGGCCGTCGCCCTCGAGCTGGCCTTAAGGGGCGCGTCCATCGTCCTGCACGGAGGCTCTTCCGCGGCGCGCCTTAAGTCCGCCCTGGAGGAGCTCGAGGCGGCGGGCGCCGAGGCGACGGGCTTCCTCCTCGACATAGATCGCCCATCGCGCCTTATCGAGCAGCTGCCCTCCCTCGGGCGGCTGGATATCCTCGCGGCGTCCTACGGGCCTTTCCTGGCTAAAAGCCTTTCCGAAACGAGCGCCGAGGAATGGGAGCGCCTAGCCATCCTCGACCTGGCCCTGCCCGGCGCCCTCGCCTCGGCCCTGCTGCCGGGAATGTCGTCGCGGGGATGGGGAAGGATCCTCCTTTTCGGGGGAACGAGGACGGACCGCCTTAGGCCCTACGCCACCAACGCGGCCTACGCGGCGGCCAAGTCGGGACTTGCCAGCCTCGCCAAGTCGATAGCCGCCGAGACCGCGGCCTCGGGAGTGGGCTGCGTCCTGGTCTGCCCCGGATTCGTCGACACGGAATACCTCGACGACGCCGAGCGGACCCGCCTATCGGGCCTCTCGCCCGGCGGGCGGCTGCTAATGCCCCGGGACATCGCCAGGCCGGCGGTCGACCTCATCGCCTGCGAGCCCTGCGCCGCCTCGGGGGCGGTCGTTTCGCTCGACGGCGGGCTTCCGTGACCGCGGCCTTACAGTTCCGGGCCTCGCGGACCGATAATCGATGGTGGAAGGCGTCCTCGGAGCGCATACGATGTTTGACAACACATTGACGAGAGCACTAAGATGCTCTTACAATGGTTGTGATTATGCGAACTGGGGCTAAAGAGGAGCACCATGAATAATAACGATATCGTTCCCGGCTTCGACGACGAAAAGGACGACAGCCTCAAGATTCGCCTCCAGAAAGTCGACGCCGTTGATAATTGCCTCGCGCTCTTCTTGACCGGCTACATCGACACCTACAATTCGAATTTCTTCCAGAAGAGGGTCGGAAAGGCCATAGACTCGGGCTTCATCAGGCTAATTTTCAACTGCGGCGGACTTAATTACGTCTCCTCGACGGGCATCGGCTCCTTTACGGCCTTCCTTAAAGCGGTAAAGCCCCGGGGCGGCGACATCGTCCTGCTCGAGATCCAGCCAAAGGTATACGAGGTTTTCCAGCTCCTCGGCTTCTCGCAATTCTTCAATATTAAGGACAATCTCGACGAGGCCACGGCCTTCTTCCAGCAGGGAGACCAAACTGCCGCCGCCTCCGTCTTCCCCAAGATCTTCTCCTGCCCCATCTGTAACAAGAAGCTCAAGGCCTCGAGGCCCGGCCGCTTCCGCTGCTCGGAGTGCAAGACAATCCTCGCGATCGACAACTCGGGACAAGTCTTCCTCGGCTAAGCCCTCCGGCCCGCGGCATGACCACGTTTTCCCCGGGTTTTATCCTTCGGAATATTGGCTCGGCCGCCGGAATTAGTTACCTTTCGCCGATCGATATGGCAGGCGTAGCGCCGATCGCGGCCGAAAAGCGGCCGGATCCCCGAAATCGGCCTGCCCGGAGGTATTGATGGCTGGTTTGAACAAGGTCGAGGAATTCCTCATCGCCCTGGGAGTGAACTACCAGGAGCCGCAGCCGGGCGCGTGGCTGGTCGAAGACCCCGAAAAAGGGCTTCCCGCCGTTCTTATTTCCCACGCCGAGCCTGTCGTGGTAATATCGGCACGCGTCATGAGGGCGCCGCCGGGGGATCGGGAAGCTTTCTTCGCGAAGCTCCTGCGGCTGAACTACGACGGGCTGACCCACGGAGCCTATGCCCTGGACGGCGACGACGTGGTGCTGATAGACACGCTCGAATACGATACGATGGACAAGGGAGAATTCGAGGCGGCGATCGATGCGATCGGCTTCGCCCTGACCGAGCATTACCCCCTGCTATCAGGCAGCAAGGGCGCCTGAGGAGGATCGAGGAATGGGACTATTCAATAGATTCAAGACCGTCGTCTCGTCCAATATAAACGACATGATCAGCAAGGCCGAGAATCCCGAGAAGATGCTCAACCAGCTGATCATCGACATGAACGAGCAGATGATCGAGTCGAAGAAGGCCGTCGCCATGGCCATCGCCGACGAGAAGAAGCTCGAGCGCGAGGCGATCGAGAATAAGCGCCAGTCCGAGGAATGGGAGCGCAAGGCCATGCTCGCGGTCCGCGCGAGCCGCGACGACCTGGCCAAGGAAGCCCTCCTGCGCAAGCAGGAGTACGAGGGCTACGCGTCCCAGCTTCATACGCAGTGGTCGGCTCAGAAAGAGTCGGTCGAGAAGCTCAAGGACTCTCTTCGCCAGCTCCAGGGCAAGATCGACGAGGCATCGCGCAAGAAGAACATCCTCATCGCCAGGGCCAAGCGGGCAGAGGCGCAGGACAAGATCAACAAGACCATGTCGAGCATATCGGGAAACAAGAGCGCCTTCGACACCTTCGAGCGCATGGCGAAAAAGGTCGACGAGCTCGAGGCCAGGACCGAAGCGCACAAGGAGCTCGAGGACGCGACGAGCGGCGCCTCGCTCGATAAGCAGTTCGCCCAGCTCGAATCGTCCGGGGTCGGGGCGGACGCCCTGCTCGAGGACCTGAAGCGCAAGATGCTGACCGAGGACGCGGGATCCTCCGGCGGAGGGCAAGCCGCCAGGTAGCGCGGCTCGGGGCGGAAGGATGACCATCAGGATCCTGGCCGACCGCGAGCCCTACGCCTCCTACGCCGATGTCCCTGATTCGGGACGATCGAAGGGCCCTTCGGGGCCCTTCGTTATTTCCAAGGGACCGATCGCCGACGAGGAGCCTCCGCCCGACCTTATCGTAATGCCAGTGGAGGAATTCCTGTCCATGTCCTCGATGCGGCGCTCGGGCAGCGTCGTCATCGCCTATGGCGGCGTTTCATGCATGGAAGAAGCCTTCGCGCTCGGCTGCTCCGACTACCTGCGTGAACCCTGGTCCATACGAGAACTGACTGCCAGGGCCGGCAAGCTCGATACTCCCCGTATCTCCTTCGGAGGAATCGAGATATCCCTGACTCGAGATCATTTATGCTCGCCAAGCGCCTCGGTCCGACTGACCGAGAGCGAGCGTCGGCTAGCGAGACTGCTCATCCTAAACGCGGGCTACCCCGTGACCCGAGAGGCCCTAGGCTATGCGATCCAAGGGATAACCCGGACCGACCCCCATGTAATCGAGAATCACATTTCTTCTCTTCGAACCAAACTCGACCAAGCCTATACTGGCGCGCACGACATGATAAAAGCCGTTCGAGGGCTCGGATACCGCTTGACATACTGAACTTGTGGATAACTTGTGACCAGTGTGAGGATAAACAGATGTGGCACCCGGCTGCGTATCGGAAAGTAGACGGGGCCGATTACGATTAAGGTTTGTAGTGAATTCTCTATAAATGAAATACTATTATGTTATTGTATAATATATATTTACAGCATCGCGGCGACATGTTTTACAAAGATCGTCACTTCGTCAATATCAGTAATTCCGTTGCTCATCGATAGTTTCCGAAATTCATGCTTCACTAGGCCTGTGGATAAGTTGTGCGTTTCGTGAAAAACACGCTAGCTTGCAGGCACTAACAGCCCATGGTACAGTGAACTAATGAGAACTTGGCTCGGAGTGATAGGCCGCGCCTGTATCGAATTTCTCCTAATCTTGCTCCTTCTTTCCGTCTCTGTTGGGGCAACGCTGTCCCTCGATACGGGAATACGCAACCTCGCTGCCTATTCGACCGCCGCCGCCCTAGACCTTATTCCGCTTGCTGTCGCGCTTACCCTTTTTTTGGCATTCTTCAGTTTCGAGCATCGAATCCAAAGCCGCTTAGCGGGATGGCTCGGGCTTTTATTTCTTGGCGCTTTCCTGCTGGCCGGCGGCCTCATGCTTAGGCGAATGGAGTTCATAAAGCAAAGCCTTCCGACGCCGATGGCGATCTCCCAATCTCCCCTGCCGAATACTCCCGGCATTTCATCCACGAAATCAAACATCGCCCTATGGTATAAAGAGATGGCTGGCGGCGACTTAATCGATGCCGTCGCTGTCGATTTCGGTTCCGATTACCCGAGGATGTCCTACGCCGCCCGATCCTTCTTCGATCCGGATTCGGGCTTGGTCGAGATCGCAGGCCGCTCATACGACGCGGCGCGGCCCCTTCCCGCGCCGATCCGCCTTGTCCCCGAGGCATCGGCATTCGCCGGCGCCTGGATATGGGACCGCCTTGCCATGATGGGAAACGAGCCCCTTTTGCAGGCGCTTGCCGCGGCCGGAGGCTTCATCCTCCTTCTCCTTGGATTCCGCTTCCTCTGCAGGGTGACGGGCTGGCCGCTGGCGAACGCCGTGCTCGCGGCGGCCGGCTTCGTGGGCATCCTCGTCCTCGACGCCGTCCTAGCGGGGGCTGCCGCCCAGAAGGCTATTTCCGGCATCGCCCGGGAGCTGGGAATCGCCCTGCCGCCCGCCTTGCTCCTCGCGGGACTCGAGGGAGGCGTCGGCTTCATCCTCGCAATGGCGGACCTCGCGGCCGCGCCGCGTCGCGGGAGGGCGTCCGATGAGTAGCGGCCGCCGCATCGTCGGGACGACGATACTGATAGACCTGATCGCCTTCGCCGCGTTCTTCGCGGTCGCGGCCTTTTCCCACTCGCCCGAGCTCGTGATTCCCTCCCTGACCATGAAATGGGAGCTTTGCGAGGCGACGCTCGGATTCTTCGGATGGCTCGCGGGACTGCAGTTCTTGGCCTTGGCGGTCTCGATCGGATCGTCAATGGGCAAGACCGAGGACCTCATCCAGGCCGCCATACTGCCGACGATCGTGATATCGGCGATGCTCTCGGCACTGGCCCTAGTCGCATCTCCTCCGCTCGAGGCCGCGCGCTCCTCGGTCCTCGCGGCCAGCGCCTCGTTCAACTCCTCGCTCGATACGGCGCGGCGCAGCCTGGTATCGGGAGACCTCGCCGCGGCCCGGGGCGGCCTTGACGTATCCCTAGCCATCTCGGGGAAGGACCCGCGGGCGAAGGAGCTGGACGAGAGGCTGAAGGCGGCCGAGGCTAAGGCCCAGAGAACGGCCGTCAAGGGCCAGGAGCGCGAGGCTCCGGCTCCCAAGGACCCGGCCGCCGCCAAGGATTACTATCTTAAAGCCCTGAGCTTCTTCGAAAAAGGCGACTACTTCTCGGCGAACTGGTACGCGTCGACGGCGGCGCGCCTAGACCCCTCGTATACGGACGCGAGGAGGCTGGCCGCCAAGGCATGGGACAGCATGCAGGCCAAGGCCCCCGATCCGGCGGACGCGGCGCGGGCCGCCTTCTACTCGAAGAAGCTCGAGGGATACGGCCTCTTGAAGGCGGGCGATCCGGTCGGCGCCTACCGCGTATTCAAGGAGCTGTCGGCGGCTCACGGCGATGATCCCGACGTGCGCCGCTACCTCGCCGAGAGCCTCGCGGGAACCGAGAAGAGCGCCTTCTTCAAGGACGAGGCCGAGAGGCAGCTGGCCTCGACGCCCGTTACCGACGCCCTCATCCGCATACCGGAGCCGAAGGAAGCGGGCGCGGCCTCGAGGCCGCGGCTCCTGGCGGCCAAGCGCGCGGCGCTCTCGGGGGGATCGCTCTACTTCAGCGAGCTCGAGTATCTCGAGGCCGGAGATTCGGGCCTCGTTTCCAAGCTCAGGACGCCCTACGCCAAGCTCTCCGGCGGCAAGCTCTATCTCGTCTGCCTCGAGCGGAACAGGCCTTCGGAGATACATAGGCCGACATGGACGGCTGGGCCCGCCTCGGGACCGGCCAGCCTCGTGGAATTGAGGCTGGAGCCCGAAGCGGCGTATAGGGCCCTATCCTCCCGCTCCGCGCCCGCGTCGCTCTCGGTCATCGAGGCCTGGAACGCCGCGATATCCGCCCCTAGCTACGGCATCGATCCCGAGCCCCTGACGGCCGAGCTCCAGCGGCGCGGCGCCCTGCCCTTCGCCGTCTTCACGGCCTCGGCCCTCGGCGCCCTCGCGGGCGGCAGGTTCAGGAGGAAGGAATCCTTCTCCAAAGGCCTGTACGCCCTGGTCCCGCTGATGGCCGCCGCCCTGGTGCCCCTGTTCATGCTCCTGTCCCGAGTGGACCGCCTTATCTCGGCCTGGGCCGCGGCCGTGGCCCCCGGACTAGCCTCGCTGGCGGTCGCCGCCGGCATCCGCACGCTGGCCCTCTTCGTCGCGGTCATGCTGGTGGCCGGCGCGAGGAGCGAGCGTGCCCTCGTCCGCGGCAGGTAGGCTCAGAAGCGCCGCGGCCCGCGCCGCGCGCGCCCTAGAACCCTTCGCGGCCCGGATAATCCTGACCCTAGCCGGAATCGCGGCGGGATGGTACGGGCTGATAGCCGGCTTCGTAATAGGCGCGATGGCCGACATAGCCCGCATCGAATCCCGCGAGCGCAGGCGGCTCCAGCTCTTCCTCGAGGACCCCAGCGGCGCCGATCCCGGCGACCCCCTCTTGCGCCTCGCCGCGGCCGGCGCCGTCGCCGTCCGGGGAGACTGGCCCGGCACCGATGATCGCGAGACCAGGATCGCCCTGCTCGGGCGCATGATCGCCGAGGAGGAAGAGGGCGGCGAGCTCAAGGCGAGTGCGGCCGAGCGCGCGGCCGAGGCCGCGTCCCGCTGCGGGAAACCCGATCTCGCCTCGCTGGCCCGCTTCCTCGCCCGGGCCGAGAAGGACTCTACGGGAGCCGTCGCCCTGGCGCGATGGGCTTACGCCCTCTCCGCCCTGGGCGGGCTGAAGCTCGGGGCCGGCGACGAGCTGCGGATACGCGCCGCTCTCGCGGACTGCGGGATCGGCTCGGAGGCCCAGGCGGCCGCGCGCGCGAGAGCCTTCCCGGGCGAGAGGGACCCCTGGACCGCGCTCGGGCTGTCGCCCGGGGCCTCGGCCGCCGAGGTGAAGCGCGCCTACCGGAGGCTCTCGCGGCTCTTCCATCCCGACCTGGCGCCGCATGCCGCGGACGGGGCCGCGCGCTTCAACGAGCTGCGGGAAGCCTACGCCGAGCTTTCGGGCCGCCGCTAGCGATCCTCTTCGCGCGCCGTTCGCGTTCTATACCGCGGGGAGCTAGCAGTCTTCCTCTCGGGTTATCCGGGCGCCAATGCCGCGCAGCCGCTCGCAGAGGCTCTCGTAGCCGCGCTCGATCTGATAGACGTTGTCGATCTCGCTGACGCCCTCGGCGCAGAGGGCGGCGATCACCATGGCCATGCCGGCGCGAACGTCGGGCGAGGTCAGCGAGTCGGCGCGAAGCCGCGCCGGGCCCGTGACCACGGCCCTGTGGGGATCGCAAAGCACTATCTTCGCGCCCATGCCGATGAGCTTGTCGACCCAGAACATCCTCGACTCGAACATCTTCTCGTGTATCAGTACCGTACCCTCGGCCTGGGTCGCGACCACGGTCATGATCGAGGTGAGGTCGGGAGGGAAGGCCGGCCAGGGCTGGTCGTAGATCACGGGGATCTGGCCGCCGAGGTCCGCGACGACCTTCATCGACTGCCCGGCCGGGACCGAGAGGATCCCGTCGCGGACTTTCCAGTTGATGCCCAGCCGCGAGAAGGGAATCTTGAGGGGCCGGATATCCTCGGAAACGACGCCCTCGATCTCGAGCTCGCCGCGGGTAACGGCCGTGAGGCCGATGAAGGAGCCTATCTCCATGTAGTCGGGGCCGATCGAGAAATCCGCGCCGCCGAGCTCGGCCACGCCCTCGATCCTGAGCACGTTGGAGCCGACGCCGTCGATGCGGGCGCCCATCGAGACGAGGAAGCGGCAGAGGTCCTGGACATGGGGCTCGCTGGCCGCGTTGCGGATGACGGTCCTTCCCTCGGCGAGGCAGGCGGCCATGACCGCGTTCTCGGTGCCCGTGACCGAGGCCTCGTCGAGGAAGATGTCCGCCCCGACGAGCTTGTTCGCCGCGAAGCGGAAGGCGCCGTCGATCTCGACCCTCGCGCCGAGCTCCTCGAGCGCGAGGACGTGGGTATCGAGCCTCCTGCGGCCGATGACGTCGCCGCCGGGAGGAGGCAGCTCGGCCTTGCCGAAGCGCGCCACGAGGGGGCCGGCGAAGAGTATCGAGGCGCGGACCTTGCGGGCCTCCTCGGCCGGAACCTCGGTGCCCGAGAGCGAGGACGGGTCGATGCGCCACGCGTGGTCGCCCGAGCGCTCGACCGAAGCGCCCAGGCCGCGAAGCACGTCGAGCATGACGTGGACGTCCTCTATCTCGGGAATGTTCCGCAGGATGACGGGAGCTCGGGCCATGACCGTCGCAGCTATGCAGGGCAGGGCCGCGTTCTTGTTGCCCGAGGCGCGGATACGGCCCTTGACGGGGAAGCCCCCCTCGATTCGGTACGTATGCATGGATGCACTCTATGCCCCAGGCAGTCCCCGAGTCAACGACGCGGGCCCCGAGGGCCGTCCATGCGGAAAAAGCCGCATCCTTGCGCCGAACGAGGCCTCGGAGTATCATTTAGGCATATTCTAGGACGCAGGGACGCGGCTTGGCGCCCGGGACGCCCGCTCGCGAGGAACGAATGACCTACAAGCTTGACGGAGCGAAGTTCCAGACGATAGAAGAGCTGATCGAGGCGCTCTATCCCCTCTACTCGGACCGGATGAACGAGGAAGAATTCCGGAAGTACGCGGAAGAGAACGCTGAGAAGCAATAATCCAATGGGAAGCGGTACGGCGGGAGAGGGCGCGGAGGCGCGGCACGCGGCTCGGACGAGGCTGAACCATATCGTCGGCTACGGGGATATCCTTAGGCAGGACGCCGCCGACTCGGGACGCGCGGACCTCGCGGCCCTCTTCCAGGAAATCGGCGCTTCCGCGCTCGCGCTAAGGGATCCCCTGCTCGAGGCGCTGGGCGGGTCCGTCGACGGGGACGGCTCCGACGCTTCCTCGGGCGACGTCTACGCCCTCCTATACAGGCTCATCGCCCTGATGCAGGACGCGAAGGAAATGGCCTCTCGCGAGGCCTCCCAATCCTCGGTCGACGCGGACAAGCTGCTTTTCGCCGCGAACGGAATCCTCGAGCTCCTGGAAGTCCGCGGCGCGGCCGAGGAGGGCTCGCGGGAGGCCCCGATCTCGCCCCAAGCCCGCATGGACGAGATCTCTCCCTCCGAGAGGCCCGGGCGCGTCCTCGTCGTGGACGACGATCCCTTCACGCGCGAGCAGCTGGTGCGCTACATCGAGCGGCTCGGCCATTGCGTGCGAGCCGCGCCCGACGGCCTAAAGGCCCTGGAGATCCTGCGCGAGGAGAGCATCGACGTCGCCCTCGTGGACATCATGATGCCCGGCATGAACGGCTATCGCCTCTTGGAGAGCATCCGCGAGGACGAGAAGCTCCAGGCCACCTATGTAATCGTCATCTCAGCCCTGGACGATACGCAGAGCATCGCCAGGTGCATCCAGCTGGGGGCGGAGGATTACCTTCCGCGCCAGTTCGAGCCCATCATCCTCAAGGCGCGCATCGAATCCTGCCTGGAGAAGCGGAGGCTCAAGGCCGAGCAGGAGCTCTTCGTCTCGGCCCTCGTGGAGACCCAGGAACGGCTCCGCTCCGAGCTCAAGGGAGGCGCCGCCTACGTGAGGAGCCTCCTGCCCGCGCCCTTGCGGATGCCGGGGCTGCGGGCGGACTGGACCTTCATTCCCTCGGCCTCGCTGGGCGGGGACGTCTTCGGATACCACACGCTCGGGGGCGAGGAGATCGGAGTCTCGGCCGGCAAGATCGCGATCTACCTCATCGACGTGTCGGGCCACGGCATCGAGGCGGCCCTGTACTCGGTGACGCTGATGAACCTCCTGAAGACCCAGGCCCTGCGCGACGCGGACTATGACGAGCCCTCCTCGGTGCTCGCGCGGCTCAATTCCGCGTTCAAGATGGAAGAGCAGAACAACCTCTACTTCACGGCCTGGTACGGCGTCTGGGACCCCGCGAGCCGGGAGCTGAGCTACGCCAGCGCCGGCAG
>Ga0075317_1000031_pt1 | contig 16740 bp, 14 predicted proteins | sample MayberryNE_TuleB_FD_120068 | JGI IMG/M metagenome (GOLD analysis project Ga0075317, IMG submission 120068) | Natural and restored wetland microbial communities from the San Francisco Bay, California, USA, that impact long-term carbon... | ecosystem: Environmental > Terrestrial > Soil > Wetlands ... | reverse complement strand
TCAACGCGCGCCAGCGCGTTAGGCGCCGCAAGGACCCCAGGCGGGCGCCCTAGCGAAGCGTTAGGCGCCGTCGAGACCACGGGCGGGCGCTCTAGCAAAGCGTTATGCGCGCCCTCGAGCCGAAGGCCAAGCGCAGCGAGGCGTACTCCGAGCGAAGCCTTAGAAGCCGAAGACGACTTCTGGTTCCAATCGCTCCCAAGAATGCGGTCATATGGACGGCACTACACAGAAGGCTTAAGAGTCATCGAGGAGCGCCGCGACTTCGGAATTCGCGATCATCGATGCCTAGCCTTCGACCTCGACCTGGAAACCGCCGTAGGCCATCCGCTGCATATCGAAAGGCATCAGCATATCCTTGTACTCCTCCGCTGCCTCGCCCATTTCCTGCATCACTTTGGCGTTGACCTCGTCGCGATGCTCTTTCGATTTAAAGATGATAAACGAGAACCAGACTGTCTGATCTCCTTCCGCGCCGGTCATTTCAGGAAAGGCTCGGGCCCTTTCGCCGCCCATATCCGGGGGTACGAGATCATCGCCCCGGCACTCGTAGTACGCCAGCGCGCCGTGCTTCATCCAAGTGTCGCGGCCTCCTTCGGCCATCTTCTTGTAGTCGTCGGCCCTATCCTTCGGGACTACGAGCACGAATCCGTCTACGTACTTCGGCATTTGTCGCCTCCCTATATTCAAGATTCAATATACTGACATCCTTGGGTGTTTGCGGCTAAAGGCGAAGGATCGCTGGTCGGGAGGCAGGCCGAGGCCGCGAGAAGACCCAGCGGCGGCCGCTCGGATTCGGGCGGCGCATTGTATTCTGCTCGGCCATATATTAGCATAATTCTATGAAAGCTTTCTTTCCGAAGCGGCGGCTCGCCGTCGCGCTCGCATTCGCCATAGCGTCGGCTTCGGTTTCCACCGCGGCCGGCCCGGCCGCCGCTCGGGGAGTCGTGGTCTACTTCGAGGGAGAGGTCCTCGTGGACGGCCAGGCGGCCGACTTCGGCCAGGAAGTCGGGCCGGTGGTCCGCGTCGAGACGAGTGCGGCTTCGTTCTGCGAGATAGTCTTCGATGAGAAGAACGCGGTCCGCGTGACTCAGAATTCCGAGGCCACTCTGGATCTCTCGGGAGTCCAGAAGCGGGTCGACCTGAAGAGGGGCGGCGTCACCTCGGTGCTGCGCAAGCTGAAGAAGGTCGCCTTCAAGGATTCCTACGTCATCGCCACGTCGACGGCCGTGGCTGCGGTAAGGGGCACTTCCTTCTGCGTCTGGGCGGATTCGGAATCCACCTACGTCTGCGCCTGCAACGGGAGCGTGCGGACCGTGGACGCGAAGGGCTCCAATGCGAGGACCCTGAGCGCGGCCCACCATACGGCTCGGATCTACGCCCGCAAGGGAAGCGCGATCGAGCTCTCCGTCGCCGGCCTCGAGCGCCACGGCGACGCCGACATCGAGTCCCTCGCCGCGAGGATCGGCGAGAGGATAGACTGGAGCAGGGTCGACAAGTAGGCCCGGAGCGCGCGATTCCCGCAAGGAGGAGAAGACCATGCAGAAAGCCATCGCGATGACCGTCGCGCTCCTCGGGGCGGCCGCCTTCCTCTCGGCCCTCTCGCCGGAAGAGGCGCTGAACAAGATCGCCTGGTACGGCCAGAGCTCGCTCCGCGTCGAGCTGGGCGGCAAGATAATCTGGATCGACCCGGTCAAGGTATCCGCGGCGGAGAAGGCCGACATCATCCTCATCACCCACGGCCATAGCGACCACTACTCGAAGACCGACGTCGACAGGCTAAGCGGCACCGAGACCCTGGTCCTGGCGGGATTCGACGGAAGCCCCTTTGTCCGCATCAAGCCGGGCGAGAATAGGGCGGAAGGCGCCCTGATGATCGAGGCCGTGAGCGCGTACAATATCAGGAAGACCCAGTACCATCCCAAGTCCGCGGCCTTTTGCGGCTTCATACTCGCGGCGGAGGGCGTCAGGATCTACGCCGCGGGCGACACCGAGCGCATACCCGAGATGCAGGCCCTATCCTGCGACATCGCCTTCCTCCCCCTCGGGCAGACCTATACTATGTCCTCGGTGGAGGAGGCGGTCCAAGCCGCCCTCGACGTCAATGCCAAGATCGCGGTGCCCTATCACTACGGGCAGTACGAGGGCACCGACAAGGACGCCGACGCCTTCGTGGCCGCGCTCGCGGCGAGGGGAGTCAAGGCGCAGAGGCTGGAGAGGAAATAGCCTTGCAGCCTCGCGGTGACGCCGCTTGAATCCGCCGCTGCCTCGGCATTAGTCATTCTGAAGGGCTAGCTGGATTGGTATCTTTCGGGCGGACTTGGAAGGCGGCGATTCGGCGCCGGCATTCATCCACTACCTTCTGGGTCACCTCGTATTTCCTCAGCTGCAGGATCGCCGCCGCGAAGAAGAGCGCCCCTCCTATCCCCAAGACTAGGCCTAAGGTCAGGATGGTGGCTTGCCGCTGGGTCGCGAGCGCGGCATTGAAGCCGGCTGCGTCCAGGAGAAAGCCGATCAGGAAAAGCGCGAATGCTTGCGAGAGCTTATAGCCGAAGGTAAGGAGGCCGAAGTGGACGCCTTCGATCCTGGCTCCTCCCTCGGCCTCATCGAGGTCGATAGTGTCGGCGGTCATGGACAAGGGCAGGGTGAACAAGGCGCCGATCCCCGCCCCGCCGGCGATGGAGAAGGGAATGAAGACGGCGACATTGCCTTGGATGCCGGAATTGGCCATGACCAGAGCGATGAAGTAGAAGCTCCCCAGGATGCCCAGGAGGAAACCGGTTACGAGGGTCGCCCTCTTGCCCTTTCGGCGCGCCTCGGCCGCCCACAGCGGCTGGGAGACGATGGCGAACAGCAGCTGCAGTCCCACGATGACCGCGATTTGGCCGCTGCCTAGGCCGAAGGTGTAGGTGAAGACGTGGAGCCCCAAATTCGCGAAGAGCGCCGAGGCGAGATTGCTGAACATGTACGCTAATGCGACCATGCGGAAGGGCTTGTTCCCGAGGGCCCGCGCCAAGGATTCCTTGATTCCAGCGGGACGGATATGCCTGAAAGCCGTATTCCGGCTTTTGATGAGGGGCAGGTATTTCATGGTCGGGATGAAGCTGACAGCGGCGGCCGCGAGGACCAGGACGGAAACCGCCAAGCCCATTCGGGAGTAGGCATCCGGGTTTAGCTGCCCCGTTCGGTATTCGGGCGTCGGGCGAAAAAACAAGTACAAGCCAGCGACGGATACGAAGGCCAGGCCTAGGATGAAGAAAACGGTCTTGATCCCCTGGATCGATGTCCGCTCGTTGTAATCGACGGAAAGCTCGGCGCCGAGGGCGGTGTAGGGCGTCACGTAGACGGTCAGGAAGGTCTTGAAGAGAAAAACATAGACGATGACCAGGAGCAGCCGCGTGCCGGCTCCCATCCAGTCAGGTATGCTCCAAAGAAGATAATTGACTAGGGCGATTCCGAGAGCCCCGGCTATCAAGTACGGATGCCTGCGCCCTATGCCTTCTTGCCTCGTATTGTCCGACGCGTAGCCCATGACGGGATCCGTCACGGCGTCCCAAAGTATGCTCAATCCCATCACGGCACCGATTACTTTTCCCGGAAGTCCTAGAATGGCCGTCGAGTAGAAGACTATGTATGTTCCCAGGATCTGCATGGCTGCGCCGGTGCTTAGGTTGCCGACGCCATAGGCGACCTTATCCCTTAGGGGTACCCGAGAGGTATCGTTAGGATGTCCGGTAGTTTTTGCGCGCACGAGATGGACAAGCTATATGACCAGGGCCGAGGAGTCAACCGCCCGCCAGGGTCGCGAAGCCAGGGCGGCGACGCCCGGCCTAGCGGTACCTGCAGACGTAGGCGGCGTCGCCCAGGCCCTCGATGTCGAAGGATGTTCCTTTCGGGACGACGAATGTTTCGCCGCCCGCGTAGTCTTTCCAGGATCCGCCGGGCAAGCGGACGCGTACCTTGCCGGCGACGATGGTCATGAGTTCCTCCGTCGACGTGGAGAAGGTATAGGAGCCCTTCTCCAGGACGCCGACCGTCGCGGGACCTTCGGGCTCGGAGAGCGCGAGGCTCTGGACTTTGCCGTCGAAATAGCTATTGTGCTTCACTGCATCCTCCGCTGCGGGATACTAGCGCGAGTCGCAAGGCCCCGCAATGGCCGTCGCGGGCCGGCCGACTAGGGCGCCGCGCATCGCGCCGCTTCGGCGACTGCGCGATCGACCAATTCCCGACCGAATACGCTGGCGGATTGCCCGTAGACGGATTCGACAGCCGCGCGGAAGGCTTCTATCGGGGGCCGGGTTATCTCCATGCCGATCTTATCGAGCCGCTTGATGGCCTCTTCCTGGCTATCCTCGATGACCTTCAAGTGATCTCGCATCAAGCCCCTCGCCGCTTCGCTCAGGATCGTCCGATGCTCCGCCGACAGGTTCTGCCAGACGCGCTCGGATATCATGACGGTCGCGAAGGCGTTCTTGTAGTTCAGGACCGCGAGGTGCTTCTGGACCTCGTACAGGCGGGCGCCCTCGATGTTGGCGATCGGGTTCTCCTGTCCGTCCACCTCCCCGGTAGCGCAGGCGTCGTAGGTCTTGACGAAGGCTATGGGCACCGGCACGCTGCCGAGGGCCTTGAGCGTCCGCGTGGTCATGTCGTTCTCGCCGGTCCTGATCCTCATGCCGGCCATGTCCCGCGGGACGCGTATGGGCCTCAGGTTGTTGGTGATCTGGACGAAGCCGCTTTCCCAGAAGGCGAGGGCGCGCAGGCCTTTCGCGATAAGGCTTTCCGCCAATTCCCGGGCGAGCTCCCCCTCCAGTACCGATCCCGCCTGGGCGAAGGAGTTGAAGAGGAAGGGGAGCTCGAACACGCCCATGTGCGGGGCGAATTCAACGTGCGTCGGCGATACGACGATGTCGATCCCTCCCTCGGCGGCCGCCTGGGTCATCTCCATTTCCGAGCCGAGCATCTCGGCCGGGTACAACTCCACTATAAGGGCTCCGCGAGTCCGCTCCTCGACCGTTTTCGCGAAGCGCTCGGCGGTCAAGTGGCGGGAATGGGTCTTCGACTGGCTGTGGCCGAGCCGCAGGATGATCTCGCCGGTCTTATAGGACAGGACGCTGCCGTATAGGCTGTCCGAGAGCTTCTTGCTGCGCCGGCTCATCTCATGCACCGTCTCGACGGCGATCTTCATGTGCGCGGCATTCTTGCTTATCGCCTTGACCGTCTCGCCCACCCGCAGGTTCCCCTGGATCAAGCGGGTCATCTCGGACTCGATCGCGCGGCCGCCGCCGACCATCTCCTCCGAGCCCGATCGGACGTCGTCCGTTATCTTGCGCAGGACGGAGGCGGCCTCCATGATATTCCGGGAACCCTCGCCCTGCTCGTCCATGGCGTTCTTGATCTCGGCCTCCAGCGAGGACAGGGCGGACACCCGATCTCGGATCGTCGCGAAGGCCTGGTCGGTCTCGCCGGAATCCTTATCGAGCTCGCCGATCCCCGAACGGATGATCTCGATCGTGCCGGCTATCTGCTTGGACTGCTCGGCCGCCGATTCGGCCAGCTTCCGGATCTCGTCGGACACCACGGCGAAGCCCCTGCCCGAATCCCCGGCATGAGCCGCCTCGATGGCCGCGTTCATAGCCAGGAGATTGGTCTGAGACGCGATCGACGAGATGACGTCGTTCGCCTCCTCGAGGCTCTCCGATAGCCGGGATATCTCCGCGGTCCGGCCGATCATCACCTCGAGCTTCTCGTTGCCGCTCTTCAGCGCGGATAAAAGCTCGCCGAAGGATTCGTCCATCTGCGAGGTATTGCGCGATATCGCCCTGGAATTGGCGATCATTTCCTCGATCGCGGAGGCCGTCTCCCCCACCGCCGCCGACTGCGAGGCGATCGACGCGTCCTGCCGATCGAGATTATCGAGGATGCGTCTGATCGTATGCGAAATCTCCTCGATCCCGGCGCTCAGTTCGGACACTTGCTCGCTGACGACGCCCGTCCCCGAGGCTATTCCCTTGACCACCGTCGCGGCCTTCCTCATCTCCATCTCGAGCTCGTTGCCGACGCTGTAGAGCCCTTGGGTGATCTCCCTCCGGGAGTTCGTCTCGCTAGCCAGCTTGTCCGCGAGCGCGGCGAGGGATTCGGCGAGCCGCCTTTCCGCCCTATCCAAGAGGCCGCGGGAGCTCTCATGCCTCGAGGCGAGATTCCCGTCAGAGATCCGCGAGATTGAAGCCGCCGCCTTGGCCATGGCCGCGCTGGATCTCCGCCAGGAAAGAAGGAACCCCGCGACGAGGCAGAGAAAGCTCGAGATAAGCGCCAACAAGCTCATAAACCTACCTCTTCGAAAGACAGCGGCCTCTTCATGGCATGCGGGAAGAGCGTTTCGCGCTATACGAGTTTTAGCCTAATAATCTCGATGCAGGCAAGGCTGTTGTCAAATGAATTTTACGTAATACGGGGCTTGCGCGCGCATGGCCGTGACGCGAAGGCATAGAACCAAGGATGAGGCTAGGCGCGCCAAGCGAAGCTAGGTACTAATGCGACGTAGTATCGTCGCGATTATCAAACCCGCGCGCTTCTAGGAGGCCGGGGCTAACAATCCGGATTTGAACCGAAATCGCCCCTGCAAGCCTAGAGCGGCTCAATAAATCCGCATCTTTATTCCCCGCGGGCGGCGCCCATCGATCCAGGGCAGCTCCGTGTACGAGCCATTCTTGAGCCAGCCATCTTCGCATCCGATGTAGACATCCGACCCGAGCGCGGCAGCGCCGATTACGCAGGGAAGAGCCGTCGTCAGAGTGCCGGATACGCTTTGGAAGCCGCTATCGTTGGAATTCCTATAATACGTCCCGCCCAGCACGACTCCGCCCGAGCCGACGGCGATGGCGGTCACAATGCAATCCGAAGAACCTGCGGGAAAGCCGGAAAGGTTGCTGCCCTCGCCATTAACCCAATAGCAGGCGCCAGCAGCGGAGGATCCGCCTACGTAGAGGGATCCTCCGGAAACGCAGAGCGCTTCGGCATTATTCCCTCCGACCAGATCCGACCTTACGTCGTTCGTCCACAAGCAAGCCTTATGCGATCCGCTATAGTACCTGCCGCAAACATAGACCTCGGAACCGGAGGCGGCGATGTCCCGCGCTTCTCCGCCCATATCGGAGGGAAGATCGTGCCGCTCGATGGACCGCGTCGCTACGGCATAGGACCCCTCCCCCATCGTCCAGGTATCCGAGATCTCCCACCAGCAGGGCCTGGTAGAAGAATCCTCGGACTCGCGCCAGCCGGCCGCCATGATCTTCCCGTCGTGCAGGATGGCCGTTAGGGCGAACGAGGGGCGATCATCGAGATAGGCGCCGATCCCGTTGAACCAAATGACGGCGCGCTCGACATAGTCCGAGCCGATCTGATCAGTCTTCGCGCCGACGACATAGACTCCGAGATTCGTAGGAACGACGCAGGCGGCCTTAGTGGCGGTCCCGAGATCCGCGTCCGCTATGGTCCGGGCCGTCGCGCCTTCCCAGTAAACGGCGCGGACGAGTCCCGCGGTGTAGCCGGCCGTATAGACCTGGCCCGTCGCCAGTGCGGATATCGCGGATGGGTCTTTGGGGGGATCGCCGGCCGTCGAGGGACAGCCCGCGAGGTAAAGTGAGAGCGCCGCGATCGCCGCGAGGCGAAGCGCGAGGGACGGCAAGGTTTTCAGGCGCATTTTCGACTCCTCATAGATGTGGAACCGCATCTTTTATCCGAAAAAGAAAACGGCAACTCGGTCTCGGATAATACCTCGCCTACGAGGGGCCGGGCACACCGGGGATTGTGAAACGCCGCTTGCCTATCGCCGGGCCGCGTCGTACTATCGGGCCATGCGAGAGCGCGCTTTTGCCGTCTACCTGAATACCTTCGCCGCCGAAACGCGCCGCGCCCGCGAAGCTCGCGGCTTTAGCCGAAAGGAGCTCGCGCGGCACGCCGGACTCCACGAGAACACGATATGCGCTATAGAGCGCGAAGAGCGCGACCTAAGCTGCATCACGCAAACGCGGCTGCTCGCGGCGCTCGGCTGCGAGGGACTCGATGTCGGGAAGGAAGGGGTGCGTATAGTACTGGGAACGAAGCCCCATCCGCCGAGGCGATCCCCGCTCCTTGAAAAGCCGGCAGCGGCCGTCATCGGATCCATGGGAGCCTCAATCCGGGTGCGCCGGACCGAATTCGGCCTAAGCCTCGAGGACCTTTCCCGCAAAGCCGGCATCCACCGGAACACCGTCTGGAATTTCGAGCGCGGCCTGGTCGTCCCTAACGGGTATTCCGTATTCGCGCTCTTCCGCGCGCTCGAGCTCCCGACAGCGCAGCCCGAAATCCTGGATCGATGAGCGCGATCCGTCCCTTCCGCTCTCCCGCATTTATCGCGTGTTCACTCATCTTCGGCTGGGTCATGGGGTATTTCTTCCACGCCTCCCCTTGGGAGTCCTTGGCGGGTGCAGACGCGCAGTCAGCCAGGCTCTATTTCTTCGGCGGGCAGCTCGTGGGCATGCTTGCGGCCCTGTCCCTGATGCGGCGCTATAACGTCAAAGGCATGGTCTGCGGATGCGCGGCTGCGGCCGCTGCGGCCGCCCTCGCGCTCCGGTTCATTCCTGCCGCCCAAGCGGGGGGCTGGGGCTTCGCCCTCTTCGGGCTCCTTGCGGGGGGCTGCTATGGAGGCATGTTCTATTTCTGGATCTTCGCCTTCAATGGAGCCCCAAGGGTAGCCTCGATCGCCGCCGTCCATTTGGCCGGAGGCGCTGTCTCTCTGACCGTGATCTGGGCGGGCCGGCTGTTCGGCGCGACCGGGGCGGCGATTATAGACATCATACTTCCCCTGATAGCGATCTGGGCGGCCCTAGTCATGGACATAGAGCGGATGGACGACCCGGGACAGGCCGACCTCCTAGCCTTCCCCCGCCGTCTCATAGGAGTCGTTACGCTCGCTATCCTGGTTCTATATCTGTCCTCGTTCCTTCCCGAAGGACTTCTCGGCTCGTCCGAGAAAGGCGCTTGGCCGGTCCTTGGGGAGGAAACCCGATTCCTGGCCTCCTCCGCGGCGTATGCCCTTTTCGTCATAGCCGGGGGAGGAGTGCATGTACTGACGCTCCTCTACGCCGCGATCCTCCTCGAGCTGGTTGGATTCGGGCTGATCATGCTGAATGCGACCGTCCTGGCCGGCCCCCTCGCGCTCGTCCTGGCGGATGCGGCGGGTAATCTTTTCCTGTTCGTCCTGACCTTCGATATCTTCCACAAACACCGTCGCCGCCCTATGATCGGCGCCATCTTCGCCGGGGCCGTGGCCGCGGGGACGATCCTGGGCATGCTGATCGGCAGCGGCCTGGACGATCTCGGCCTTTCCGGTACCGCCGCCTTTGCTGGCCTACTGGTCTTATTCTACGCGGGTATCCTGGCCCTCCTTCCTCCCTTGCTGAGGGTCCTAGAACGGGAGCTCTTTCTACGCGAGCCGACCCGGACGACTCGCGCTCCGGGGATAGGCCCGGACGGGCGCGATACGGATGAGGAAGGTCCCGTCGCGATCCTGGACATGGCCTACATCAGAGAGCCGATGATCCGCAAGATCCGAAGACTGAACGAAGGATTCGATCCGCCATATCGCCTTACGGCCCGGGAGATCGAGATAGCCGCCCTTCTGGCCGGCCGCCTCGATTATAAAACCATAGCCCGGAGGCTTTCCATCTCTATCAATACCCTGAAGGTCCACGCCAAGAGCGTCTACCGCAAGTTCGACGTGCTCGGGCGCAAGGGGCTCATAGAGCTCTGCCTGGAGCCGAACCGGGAATCCGAGACATCCGAGCGCGCGTCAGGCGCCTAACCCCTTTCGGGTTATGGCGCCGCGGAAGCTTCCCCCGCATCATAGGGCAATCCAAGCACCATATGCGGAGGTTACGATGCGCCTCAGAAACCCGATTTTGTTCCTGCTAATACTCGCGTCCTCGATCGCGTCCGCAGCCCAGGCCCCTGATACTCTTGCTGCGGGGGGCTGGGAGTTCGGAGGAAGCCTCAAGTTCTCGCATGTTCCCGGTTATCCCATTTTCGACGATGAGGTTCCGGATCAGTACAAGGATGAATATGAGCAGTTTACGGACATTTCTTTGAGCGTAGGGCGCTTCATGGCGGAAGGATTCTCCTTGGCTCTCCGGCCTAGCGCTTTGTTCCACTCCAGACGTTATTTTAACTCTAGCCTCCAGGAATCGAAACGCCATGTGCTATTCCTTGGACTGGGCCTTGAACCCTCCTGGTACCTCCGGCTAAGCCCTTCCTGGATGCTGGGGCTTGGGGGGGAGGCCGGCTTCGGGATCTGGCCCGGACTCCCGGGAATCGACGACGACGTGAAGGAATCCAATAAAAGCTTTGAATTCCAGCTCTGGCTAGAGCCCAAGGTCCGGATTTACTTCCTGGCGTCGGAGCTCCTGGCTCCCTATGCGGAAATCGGGTACCGCCTGGCCGTGCAGCGCCGGACTCGCGACTCGAACGGAGATCCCTACGATCCCGGAGTGCCTCTTCTAGAGGAGGTGCGAGGGCGCTTCTTGTTCAGCCTCGGGCTCAAGTATTTCCTGCCTCAGGGTGCCCGCCTCGCGGAGACCCGGAAGTCCCCTTACAACGACTTCATGGACATAATCATAGACGGCTGACGCGAGTCGATCCGGAAGGGCGGCGCGTCCATGGGACGCGCCGCCCTTGCTTAAGCCACAGGCCCTCGATATTTGACATCACGATACTTCCCGGCCTACAGTGGGCGCCCCATGGAACAAGAGGATCATTCTTTATGGCGGACCCTGATCGGGCTGCGGGGCAATGCCCGAGCCTGCGTATATACGGAGCCCATGTGGGGCCTCTCGATGATGCTCTGCCTTCCCTACGCATCGGTCTACATGCTGGCGCTGGGCATTCATGACGCCCAGATCGGCCTTTTGACCACTATCGGGATGCTGTCGCAGGTCGTCTTCGGCCTCCTGGGCGGGGTGATCACCGATAAGCTGGGCCGGCGCAAGACCACGGCGATCTTCGACTTCCTCGCGTGGTGCGTCCCCTGCCTCATCTGGATGCTCGCGCGGAACTTCTGGTTCTTCCTCGGGGCCCAGCTCGTCAACGGCGTCTGGAAGGTGACGCAGAATTCCTGGGACTGCCTTCTCGTCGAGGATGTCGAGAAATCCCAGATAACCAAGGTTTATTCCCTCGTTATCGTGGCGAGCCACCTTTCCGCCCTCTTCGCGCCGATCGCCAGCCTCCTCGTCGCGCGCTTCTCGCTCGTGCCGGCCGTGCGCATCCTGTACCTGAACGCCTTCGTCGTGATGACGGCCAAGCTCATCATCCTCTACGCAGCCTCCCGCGAGACGGCGACGGGCCTGGTCAGGATGCGCGAGACCAAGGGAAAGAGCATCCTCTCGCTATTGGCCGGCTACGGCGAGGTGATCAGGATCATCGCCCGCTCCCGGGGAAGCCTCTTTTCCCTGGCGATAGCCGCCCTCGTGGGAGCGGTCGGCATGGTGAACATGACCTTCTGGCAGGTGATCGCGAACAAGAAGCTCATGGTGCCCGACGCCATACTGCCCTTCTTCCCGATGCTGAGATCGGTCATCGCGATGATCTTCCTATTCACGCTGATCCCCAAGGTCACGGCGACTATCCGCCTAAAGAACCCCCTGCTCCTAGGCTTCGCGTCCTACTTCGTCGGGCAGCTCGTCCTGGCGCTGATCCCCGCGCCGCGGGGAGGGCTCGAGCTCTCGGGCTACGCATTCCTCTGCCTTTCCCTCGTCTTCGACGGCTTCGGGGCCGGCATCCTCGCGATGCTGGCCGAGTCCCTCGTCGCGCTCCACGTCGATAAGGCCGAGAGGGCGCGGGTGATGGCGATCCAGCACACGATCATCATGCTGGCGACCGCCCCCTTCGGCCTGATAAGCGGATTGCTGTCGAGCGTCTCCCGCACCCTGCCCTTCGCGCTAACCTGCCTTTTGCTCCTAGCGGGCATACTCTGCACGCTGCGGTATTACGGGAAGGGCGCCGAGGGAGCTTAGGAATCGGGGCGAGCGCGACCGCTCTCTATGCGCCGGCTCCGTTCTCCCGTTATTGCCGATCCTCTCCTTAGGAGAATTATGATGAACGTCAGCGTCGAGAAATGGGGCCTCTTCGAGGCCGAGTTCCCGGGCCCCGTCGAGGGCAATCCCTTCGCCGAAGCGAGGCTTTCCGCCGTATTCAGCGACGGCGCCGCGAGCGTCGAGGTCCCGGGCTTCTACGACGGAGCGGGAAGCTACCGAATACGCTTCATGCCGGACCGAAGGGGCGAGTGGAGATTCGCGACGAAAAGCGGCGACGCGAGCTTGGACGGCATCGAGGGGGCATTCTCCTGCATTGAAAATAAAGCGGGCAACCACGGGCCGGTCGGGCTGAGGGAGGAATTCCATTTCCGCTACGCCGACGGGAAGCCCTACTTCCCTTTCGGGACCACCTGCTACGCATGGATCCATCAGAGCCGGGAGCTGCAGGAGCTGACGCTCAGGACCCTCGCCGCTTCGCCTTTCAACAAGCTCCGCATGTGCGTCTTCCCCAAGCACTACGACTACAACCATAACGAGCCCGAGCTCTATCCCTTCCCCGGCTCTCCCGAGGCCGGATTCGACGTTACGCGATTTAATCCGGCATTTTTCCGCCATCTCGAGCGGCGCATCCTCGACCTGCAGGGCCTCGGCGTCGAGTGCGACCTCATCCTCTTCCATCCCTACGACCGCTGGGGCTTCAGCGACCTTGGGCCCGAGGCCGACGAGCGCTACCTGCGCTACCTCGTCTCGCGCCTCTCGGCCTTCCGCAATGTCTGGTGGTCGATGGCCAACGAGTACGACCTCTTCATCCGCGAGGACGGGAGCGTGAAGAAGGACGCGGACGAATGGGACCGCCTGGGGCGCCTCGTCCAGGAGCAGGACCCCTACGGCCATCCCCGCTCCATCCATAATTGCCTTAAGCTCTACGATCACTCGAAGTCCTGGGTGACGCACTCGAGCATCCAGCGCATCGACCACTACAAGACGGCCGAAAACACGGCCGAGTGGCGCGACCTCTACGGCAAGCCAGTAGTCATCGACGAATGCGCCTACGAAGGCAACATCAACCACGGCTGGGGCAACATCCCCGGCCAAGAGATGACCAGGCGCTTCTGGGAGGGCTGCGCGCGCGGCGGCTACGTGGGGCACGGGGAAACCTACGTCCATCCGCGGGACATCCTCTGGTGGTCGCACGGCGGCGAGCTCCACGGCTCGAGCCCGGCCAGGATCGCCTTCCTGCGGGGCATCGTCGAGAGCGCTCCCGGCCCCCTCGAGCCGGTTCCCAAGCCGGCGGGATCCCTCTTCAACCCTAACTGGGACGTCGCGGCGGGCCGGGCGGGAGAGGACTATTACCTGTTCTACTTCGGCTTTTGCCAGCCCTCCTTCAGGGTCTTCGATCTTGACCCGGGGAAAGCCTACCGCGTCGAGATAATCGATACCTGGGAGATGACGATCCGGGAGCTAGAGGGAAGATTTTTGGGCAAATTCCGCGTCGAGATGCCGGGGAAGCCCTATATCGCGGTGCGGATCGCCCGAGCCGATTAAGGCTCGCCCCCACGCGCCGGACATGCGGCGCGCAAAGGGCGAAAAGCCGCCGCGGTTCGGTTTTCATTGACCCCGCTTTCCTGCTATATTCGTCCTCCCCAGGGAGAACGCGAATGAAACAGCTCAATCAGGACACGAAGGCCGACGATCTCGCGAAAATGTACGAAGATAGCTTTACGGGTTCCAGTTACTACAAGCCAGGCCAAGCGGTACAAACCGAGGTCGTGTCGATTTCCAAGGACTGCGTATTCCTCCAGCTCGGCGGGAAGAGCGAGGGAATCCTCGACCTGGACGAGCTGACCGACGAGGAGGGGAACCTCAGCGTCAAGGTCGGAGACTCGCTCCGGGCATTCTTCCTCAAGGCCGAGGACGGGGATCTGCGCTTCACGACCAAGATCAGCGGGAAGACGGCCGGCGCGGAAATGCTGGAGCAGGCTTATCTCGAGAAGATGCCGGTAGAAGGCCTGGTCGAGAAGGAGATCAAGGGCGGCTACGAAATCAAGATCGGGGAGTCGCGCGCCTTCTGCCCCTTTTCCAAGATGGGCGAACGGCGTTCCGAGGATTCGGCCGAGTATATCGGCAAGCGCCTCGCCTTCAAGATCCAGGAATACAAGGACGGCGGCCGCAGGATCCTCGTCTCGAACAGGATTATCCATGAGGAGGCCCGCCAGGAAAGGATCGAGGCCCTGAAGAAGGAGCTTCACGAGGGCATGGTCGTTTCGGGCAGCATCGCATCGATACAGCCCTACGGCGCCTTCGTCGACCTAGGCGGCATCCAGGCCCTCCTGCCCGTCTCCGAGATCAGCCGCTCGAGGGTGGAGGACATCCGCTCCCAGCTGTCGGTAGGACAGGAAATCCAGGCTTCCATCCTCCAGCTCGACTGGCAAAGCGAGCGCATCAGCTTGAGCATGAAAAGCCTCCTCGCCGATCCCTGGGAAACGGCGGCGGAAAGATACCCGAAGGGCTCGAAGCACGCGGGCAAGGTCGTTCGCCTCGCCGATTTCGGCGCCTTCGTCTCCCTCGAGAGCGGTATCGACGGCCTCGCGCACAGCTCGGAAATAAGCAAGGCCGGCAGCCGCGGCGCGAGGGGCGCGCTGGAACTGAAGGTCGGGCAGACCCTGTCGGTGGAGATCCTCGGCGTAGACCAGGCTAATAGGAGGATCTCCCTGAAGCCCGCGTCGTCGGTCGAGGAAGACGAGGCCGCCGCCAAGTACATGGGCGATACGGACGATTCCACGACCTACAGTCCCTTCGCCGCCCTGCTCAAGAAGAAATAAACGGTACGCCGATGAGCTTGAGCCCGAGGCGAAGGATCCTCCTGGTCGAGGACGAGTCGATCGTAGCCCTCGGCGAGAAGTACGCCCTGGAGAACCTGGGCTACGAGGTCGAGACGGCGGAATCCGGCGAGGCCGCGCTTCGGGCCTTCGCGGAGGATCCCGGCTTCGATCTCGTGCTCATGGACATAGACCTCGGCCTCGGGATGGACGGCCCCGAGGCCGCCGAGCGCATCCTGGGCATGCGCGACCTGCCTGTCGTCTTCTGCTCGAGCCATACCGAGCCCGAGGTCGTCGAGAAGACAGAGCGGATCGCCTCCTACGGCTATATCGTCAAGGGCTCGAACTATACCGCCTACGACGCATCGATAAAGATGGCGCTGCGGCTCTTCGAGGCCAACCGCCTCGTCCGCGGGAGCGAGGCGCGGGAATCGACGGCCAACAAGATGTTCCAGGCCGTGCTCGACTCGATTCCCCAGTACATCTGCTGGAAGGACCGCGACTCGGTCTTCCTCGGCTGCAACAAGAACCACTCGGACCTCTTCGGCCTGCCCGATACCGCCTCGATCCGGGGGAAGACCGACTGGGACCTCCATAGGGGCGACCGGGCCGGCATCCAGAAATTCATCGACGACGACCGAGCGGTCATGGAGTCGGGCTCCCCCCGCTACCGCATCATCGAGGAGGCCGCCTACCCGGACGGCAGCCGGCGCTGGCTGGAGACCAACAAGGTCCCCCTCCGCGACGCGGAAGGCCGCGTCTACGGGATCATGATCGCCTACTCGGACATAACCGAGCGCAAGCGGATCGAGGACGAGCTGGCCTACGAGCGGGCCCTCCTAAGCGCCTTGATGGAGGGCAGCTCCGACAAGATCTACTTCAAGGACCGGATGAGCCGCTTCATCCGCTGCGGCCGCGCCATGGCCTCCTCCCTCGGGCTCTCCGGGCCCGAGGAGATGGTCGGCAAGACGGACTTCGACTATTTCCGCCGGGAGCACGCCGAGGAGGCCTTCGCCGACGAGGCGCGGATAATGCGCACGGGCCTTCCGATCAGCAAGGAGGAGCGGGTCATGCCCATGGGCCGGCCCGACTCATGGGTCCTCGTCGAGAAGATGCCGCTGCGCGACGACTCGGGGAAGATCGTCGGGACCTTCGGAATCACGAGGGACATCACCGCTCGCAAGCTCGCCGAGGAAAAGATCCATGCCCTCCTCGCCGAGAAGGAAGGGCTCCTCGCGGAAAAGGAGCTACTCCTCCACGAGATACACCACCGGATGAAGAACAACCTCGGCAGCGTCGCGAGCCTCCTCTCGATCTACGCGTCCCGGATGGAGCGGCCGGAGGCGGCCGAGGCCCTCAAGGACGCGTCGGGCCGGATCCAGGGGATGACGGTCCTGTACGACCAGCTCTATCGGAGCTCCAATTTCGCGAGCTCGCCGTTCAGGGAATACGCGGCCGCCCTCGTCGGCCGGGCGATAGCTAGCCAGTCCAAGGGACGCGAGATCGCCGTCGAGTACGCGATAGGCGACTTCAGCCTTCCCATCTCAGTCGTGCAGCCCTTGGGACTTATCCTAAACGAGCTCGCGACCAACTCCGCGAAATACGCCTTCGAGGGGCGCGAGGGCGGCCGGATCCGCCTCGCCGCCGCCCTCGGGCCGGAGCGCCTGGAGCTATCCTTCGAGGACGACGGCGCGGGCATTCCCGAGGGCGCGGACGGCGCCGGCGCCGCGGGCTTCGGCCTCACCCTCGTCGAAAACCTGGCCCGTCAGCTCGACGGCGAGATGAGGATCGTCCGCGGCCGCGGGACCCGTATCGAGATCGGCGTGCCCGCGCCGAAGGGCTCCGGGCGATAGCTGCGC
>Ga0075317_1000030_pt1 | contig 16800 bp, 10 predicted proteins | sample MayberryNE_TuleB_FD_120068 | JGI IMG/M metagenome (GOLD analysis project Ga0075317, IMG submission 120068) | Natural and restored wetland microbial communities from the San Francisco Bay, California, USA, that impact long-term carbon... | ecosystem: Environmental > Terrestrial > Soil > Wetlands ... | reverse complement strand
TGATAGCCGCCGCCCTGCTGGCCGTAGCCGCCGGGCCTCTGGCCCTGGTAGCCGCCGCCCTGCTGGCCATAGCCGCCGGGCCTCTGGCCCTGGTAGCCTCCGCCCTGCTGGCCGTAGCCGCCGGGCCTCTGGCCCTGGTAGCCGCCGCCCTGCTGGCTATAAGGCCTGTCGCCGGGAGAACGAGAATCGCCGTAGCCGGGACGAGGGCCTGAAGGCGCTTGCTGTCCGTAAGGCCGAGGGCTTCCGCCCTCGGAAGGCGATCGGGGGGCTGGACGCGGGGCGACGCGTTCGGGAGCGGGCGGCGTCGCTTCGCGCGGGGCGTCGGCTTTGGGCGCCTCGGCGGGAGCCTGAGCCTGGACTTGAGGCTGCGGCTTATCCGCGGCGGCAGCGTCCGGAGCGGCCGTCGCCGCCTCCTCGTGGTGGGCCACGACGCGCGCCTGCACTTTCTTGACGACGACCTTCTTCTTTACGACGACGACCTTGCGCTTCTCGCCGGAGGCGTCGACGTCGCCCGGAGCAGCCGAGCCTTGAGCCGGGGACTTGTCCTCGGCCTCTTGGGGAGGCTGGCTCTTCGCCTTCGGCTGCTTTATGAGATTCGCCTTCTTCTGCGGATTCTCGGTATTATCCGTCATACGCTCCCTTTACGCTTCCTCTCCGTCCTCGTACTCGAAACTCAGCTCGACGCCGCAATTGGGGCAGCGCGTCATTTCCGGGGTCACCCTGGTGCCGCAATCCGGGCACTCGTACACTTCGTCGGATTCCGCCGCCTCCGCTTCGGGGGCTTCGGACTCTTCCTCGACGACCTCGACGTTCTCGTCGACGATCGCCTGTATCCTCTCGGCCGCGGCATCGTCTATGCCGTCGACCGCGGAAAGCCGGCCGGGAGGCATCGCCAGGAAGTCCTCGACCGTCCTGACGCCCGCGGCCTCGAGGGACGCGGCCCAGCCGGCCTCCATGCCGGGGAGGTCGGCGATGGCCGCCGCTTCCTCGCCCTCGGACTCGCCGAAGAGCTCGGAAACGGCGCGGCGCATGTCGCTGGAGAGGTCCATCTGCGAGAACTGCTCCTCGGTCTTGACGTCGATGCTCCAATCGCAAAGGCGATTGGCCAGCCGGACGTTAAGTCCCTGCTTCCCGATCGCCACCGAGAGCTGGCTCTCGGATACGACCGCGAGGGCGAGGTGCTTGGACTCGTCGAGTATGTAGACGTCCTTCACCTCGGCCGGGGACAGGGCGTTCCGGATGAAGCGCTTGGGGTCGAACTCGTATTTCAGGATGTCGACCTTCTCGCCCTCGAGCTCCCTGATGATCGCTTGGATGCGGATGCCCTTGAGCCCGACGCAGGCGCCGACGGGATCGACGTCCTCGCGATTGGACATGACCGCTATCTTCGTCCTGTAGCCGGGCTCTCGGACGATCTTGAAGACCTCGACGGCCTTGTCGTAGATCTCCGGGACCTCGAGCTCGAGGATCTTGCGCACGAATTCGGCGTGGGTCCTGGACAGTATGATCATGGGCCCCATGCGGCCCTTCTCGACCTCGACGATCATGGCCTTGATGCGGTCGTTGGGATGGTAGGTCTCGCGGGGGGATTGGTACTTCTTCGGGAAGAGTCCCTCGATCTTGCCGAGGTCGACGAAGATATTTCCGTTCTTCTCGCGCTGGTAGTACCCGATGATTATCTCGCCGACCTTCGACTTGTACTCGGCGTACTGGGTATCCCTGCTTATCTCGCGCAGCGACTGCCTCGTCGTCTGCTTCGCCAGCATGACCGACTGCAGGTCGAATTCATGGGGATCAACGGGAAGCTCGAGGATGTCGCCTATCTCGGCGCCCTCGGCCATCTCGGAAGCCTCCTCGAGAGATATCTCCAGGACCGGGTCGTCTACTTCCTCGACGATCGTCTTCTTCGCGTAGACGTCGACGCCCTCGTAGTCGTCCTTGAACCGGACGACCGCGTTCTCGTTGGTGCCGTACTTCTTCTTGTACGCGGCCATCAGCGCGTCTTCGACCGTCTTGACGATAAGGTCCTCTGATATGCCCTTCTCGTTGATCAGCTGCCGTATCGCATCTGCCATCTCGGAAGCCATTGCCTTAGTCTCCCTCCCTCGTCGAATCGAGCCTCGCCTTGGCGAGCTCGTCGAAGCGCAACGAGCGCTTCCCCGTATCGGTAGCGAGGACGACCCCCTCGTCCCCCGCCTCTTCTATCCGTCCATGGATCCAGTTCCCGCCCTCGTCGGCGTCCGCCTTCAAGAGCGCCTTGACCCGCCGCCCCGCGAAGACGCGCCACTCCCCGGCGTTCCGGAGCGCGCGGTCGATTCCCGGGCTCATCACCTCGATGCCCGGCTCCTTGCCGAAATAGCCTTCGAGGATCGGAAGCATCAGCCTATGGGCTTTCGCGCACTCATCCGTGCCGGTGCCGCCAGGCGCGTATATGGTCGCCCTCGCGCTCGCCGATCCGCGGCTTCTGCCGAGTCTCAGCTCCACGAGCTTCAGTCCGGCTCCCTCGAGCAGGGAGCGGATTTCCTCTATCAGGGCGTCCTCTTCCGTCATTGCCGAATGCCTATAAAAAAAGAGTCGCTTCCACGACTCTTCTTATCGCTAAGGAGAATCTTCGTTGTTTTACATAGCGTCATAGTACCCCGTAGGCCATTTCTCGTCAACTGTCCGCGACGGCAAGGTCTCCTCGCGGCGCTTTTCCGAGGCGGCTGCGGCAAAGCGGCGGCGGCTCGCTGTTCCGCGCCGCCATGAGGAAGCCGGTCCCTAGTCGGCGGCGATGGCGAGGACCTCCACGGATAGGGAGCCTCCCGCTTTCAGGGCCGCCGCGCAGGCGTCGACCGTCGCTCCTGTGGTGATGACATCGTCGAGAAGGAGGACTTCGCGCGGCGGCGCTGCGCCGCGGCGGAGCTCGTAGGAAGCTCGGGCGTTCGCCGCTCGCAGCTCCCGCCCGAGCCGCTTCTGCTCCGAGGCCGCCTTCCTGACGAGGGGTCGCTCGATCCGGCGACCCCTCCGCCCGAGCTCCCGCGCGATCTCCTCGACCTGATCCCAGCCCCTCCGCGCTATCTTTCCCGGCCTCGGAGGAACGGGCACGATGACGCGTCCCGGCCATAGCCGCGAGATAGCTCGATCCGCTATCGCGGCTATGGGAAGGGCGAGGCTTCTCCTGCCCCCCTTCTTGTAGGCCGATATAAGCTCCCTAGCCGGGCCCGAGTAGGAGAACAGCGGATAGGCGCGATCGAAGGCCCTTTCCGAGCCTCGGCAGCGCATGCAGCGCCTTTCCTCGGAAATGAGGGGAAGGCCGCAGGATTCGCATCTCTCGCCCTGCCATGGCGCTAAGGCGAGTTCGCAGGCCAGGCAAAGGGCTCCGCGATCAGACGGGCCGAGCGGCTGAGCCCCGCATAAGGCGCAACGCCTGGGAAGGAGGAGGTCGAGCGCGCGTCCGAATACTGCCGCCACGCGCGATAACGCGCCGGTGCGGAAGCTACGATTGAAGGCGCTTCTGGAGGCGGGAAAGCGCGTTGAGCGCTTCTATGGGGCTCAGCCTGTCGAGGTCCATCGAGGAAAGCTCGGCAAGCACGAGATCGCCCGGGCTGAACAGGCCCTCCTGGCGGCTCTCGGGGCGGTCCCTGCGGCCGGCTCCCGCGGGCGCGGCCCCCTTCGCGCGCTCGCCGGCCGCCGCAGCCTGTCCCCGGGCCGCGGGCAGGCTGCCCTCCTGCCTGGCCAGCTCGTCCCGGATGCTCCGCGCCCGCTCGAGCAGGTCCGCGGGAAGCCCGGCGATCTTGGCGACGTGGATGCCGTAGGAGCCCTTGGCCGCTCCCTCCTCCAGCCGCTTCAGGAAGACCACGTCCTCGGCCTCCTCGAGCACGGTCATGGAGTAATTGCGAAGCCGCGGATGCTCGATGGCCGTGAGCTCGTGGTAGTGCGTCGCGAAGAGTGCCCTGCAGCCGATGGCGTCGAGTATCCGCTCGCTTACCGCCCAGGCGATGGCGAGGCCGTCGATGGTGCTCGTGCCGCGGCCGACCTCGTCCATGATGACGAGGCTCGCCGGGCTAGCGGTGTTGAGGATGTAGGCCGTCTCGTGCATCTCTACGAGGAAGGTGCTCTCGCCCCGCGCGAGATTGTCCTGGGCTCCGACGCGGCAGTAGATCTTGTCGATCGAACCCACCTCGGCGTCGAGGGCGGGGACGAAGGAGCCCGAATGGGCCATCAGCGCGATGAGGGCGGTCTGCCTGAGGAAGGTCGATTTGCCCGCCATGTTCGGTCCCGTGATGAGGGCGAAGGCCGGATCGCCGCTCATCCGCGCGGAAGCGGCTATCGCCGCTTCCGCCGCGCCAAGACGCCCGCGGGCGTCTTGGCGAGCGTCGAGGCGGATATCGTTGGGGATGAAGAGCCCCGAGCCCAGGTGGGCCTCGACTACGGGATGGCGTCCCTCCGAGACGCGCAGTACCGGCTCATCGACCAGCTTAGGCCGAGCGTAGCCGCGGACCGTCGCCGCCCAGGCGAAAGAGGCCAGGCAGTCGCGGACCGCCTGGGCGCGACCAAGCTCGAGGATGGATCCGACGGCTTCCTTGACGCGCGAGCGCAGGTCCAGGAAGAGGCGCTTCTCCAGCTCGACGATGCGCTCGGTCGCGCCGTTGATCTCTCCCTCGAGCTCCGAAAGGCGATCGGTCGTGAAGCGCTCCCCCGAGACGAGGGACTGCCGCCTGATGAAGTGCTTCGGCACCGCGTCGAGCTTGCCCTTCGATACCTCGAGGTAGTGGCCGATGATGCGATTGTACTTGACGCGCAGCGCCGATATGCCGGTGGCGGCGCGCTCCTCCTCCACGTAGGCCTCGAGGAGCTCGCTCGAGCGGGACTTAATCGACCTGAGGCGGTCGAGCTCGGGATCGAAGCCGTCCCGGATCAGGTTGCCCTCGCCGAGGAGTATCGACGGCTCGTCGAGTACCGCTTCCTCGATCGCGCCCGCGGCGGATAGGGCCGCCTCGAGGGCGGATCCCTCGTCCTCGCCCGCCAAGAGGACGGAAGCCCCCTCGCCTCCCCCGCCCGAGGCGGCGACGGCCGAGGCGGCCAGGCCGCGCGCCGCGGCGCATCCCCTGATCGAGCCTGCGAGGGCGACTAGGTCCTTCGCGTGCGCCTTGTCCATGGCGACGCGGGAGGCGAGGCGCTCGATGTCGCGGATCCCCGCCATCTCCTCGCGGAGCCGGGATAGGAGGCCCTGGTCGCGATATAGGAATTCGACGGCGTCGAGCCTGGCCTCGGCCGACTTCCTCCGCCGCAGCGGCTGGAGGAGCCACTGCCTGAGCAGCCTCGCACCCGGGGCCGTGCAGGTGAAGTCGAGGACGCCCATCAGGCTGTAGGCCTTACCGGAGTCTCCCATGTTGCGGACGATCTCGAGATTCTTCCTCGATCCCTCGTCGATGGAGACGAACTCGTCCTCACTGAAGGGAAGCGGCGGCGACAGCCGCGGGGCCGACGATGGGGCGGTCTCCTCGACATAGCGCAAAAGGGCCCCCGCAGCGGCGAGGCAGGGATCCGAATCGGAGAAGCCGTAGCCCTTCAATGTCCGCAATCCGAAGCGGCGCTCGAGCTCCCTCTCCGACTCGGCCGCGTCGAAGGACCAGTCGGGATAGCGGTTGACGACCAGGGACTCGATCTCGGCGACGGCCTCGGCGAGCTCGACGCGCTCGAAGAGGGATTGCTGAACGATCATCTCGCGCGGCGCGAGGCGGAAGAGCTCCGCCCTGAGCGCTTCCGCCGAGCTCGCTCCTCCCTGATCGGGCTTCGAGAAAGCGCGGAACTCTCCCGTCGAGACGTCCATATACGCCATGCAGAGCGCTCGCCCCTCCGGCCCTGCCGCGGAGCATGCCGCGAAGATGTAGTTGTTCGAGGCCTGGTCGAGGAAATCCTCCTCCACGGTAGTTCCCGGGGTGACGATCTCGACGACCTCCCGCTCCATCAGTCCCTTGGCGGGCCCTCCGTCGCCGACCTGCTCGCAGATGGCGATCTTCTTCCCGCGCTTGAGGAGCCGCGCTATGTAGGAACGCGCGGCGTGGTAGGGGACGCCGCACATCGGCTCCCCCTGCCTATGGGTCAAGGTGAGGTCGAGGAGGGCGCTCGCCTCGACGGCGTCCTCGAAGAACATCTCGTAGAAGTCGCCGAGGCGGAAGAAGAGCACGGCGTCCCGGTGCCGCGCCTTTATCCGCCGGTACTGGTCCATCATCGTCCCGCGCTCGGCCATGGCGTTGCATTATAGGCGCCGAGACGGTAGTCTACAAGGCGAGGCATTCGAGGGGGGAGCGTGGAAGAAGCGGTCTATTTCAGCGAGGCGGGCGACGCCGTATACATCAAGGCGACGGGCCACGTGACGGCGGCGGTATGCCCTCCCCTGAAGGCGCGGCTCTTCGAAAGGCTGGACCGAGATCCTCTCGTCGAGCGCGTCTGCATGGACATGTCCGAGTGCGAATACATGGACTCGACCTTTTTGGGTTTCATCGTCGGCGCCCAGAAACGCCTGTCCCTGCGCGCCCCCCGCCGTACGGTACAGCTGTACGGCGTCAGCGATACCTGCAAGGGGCTCCTGCGGACGATCGGGGTCCTCGGCTTCGTCTCGCTGGAAAAGGGCGCGCTGGGCATTCCCGTCGAGATGGAAAGGGTGTCGGGGGGCGAGCGCGCGACGGCCCGCTTCCTCCTCGACGCTCATGAGGAGCTTTCCGAGCTTTCCCCCGAGAACCGCAAGAAATTCTCCGCCCTGACGTCGGTACTAAAAAGCGCGCTGGAGTCGGAACAGGGCAAGACCGAGCGCTAGCCCGAGGCCCCGAGGGCCTGTATTACGTCCGTCGTGATATCGATCATCGGGCTGTACCAGAGCACTGAGCTCATAATCCCGTCCCTGCTTTTCAGGTTCAGCACGAGCGAGAAGCCCTTGAACTCCGCGACGCTTTGTATCTTCCTATACAGCTCCTGCGTAAACAGGTCGGATGAGGCCAAGCGCTCGGCCTCTTGGTCAAGCTCGGCTTGCTTGATCGAGGCGTAATCGCTGAGCTTCCTCGTCTGCTCGTCAATCTCGGACTTGAGCGTCGCCGAACGGGCCTTGTCGTCAGCCTTGTCCGATTCGGCCTTCAGGCTGAGGAGCCGCGAGATTTCCGCGCTCATCCGGTCGATGTCGGACTGGACCCTGTCCTTCTTCGCCTCGAAATCCCGGACGGCCTTGGATTCGCTGTGATAGGCGGTTATGACCTTGGAGAGGTCCACTACCGCGATCCTCGTTATCTGCTGCGAGTAGGCGGCGGCGGCGAACATCAGCGCCGCCGCCGCGAGCGCGATTTTACGCATGCTCATCGATCCCCCTAATTTAGCGTCTGGGTGATGCTGATCACGATATCCATCCCGTCCCCGCTCTTGTTGATCAGGTCGGAGCCGTCGAAGACGAAGCGCTTCGCGAAGTAGAACTTGAAGGGGAACTGCATGATGGAGAAGCGGAAGCCGAAGCCGGCGCTGAAGGCGATATTCTCCCATCCCATATCCGAGAATCCGCCCCTGTCCCCGTCGATGTCGAGGGTGTTCATATTGACCATGCCGCCCTTGGTCTTCATCGCCGCGGCATCGAGGAAAGCGTCCACCCATAGGAACTGCTCGAAAACAGGCATCCTGAGTTCGAGCCAATTCTCCCAAAGGGCATCGCCCTCGAATCCGTACAGGCCCTTCCACCCGCGGGCGTTGAAGGTGCCGTCCAGGTAGAGCCAGTCGTCCGTTACCTTCAGCTCTCCCCAGGGCTTGGCCATAAGGGCCGAGAAGCCCGTATGGGCGCCGATTACCATCTTCCAGCTCCAGGTTTCCAGTATCGGGAGCTCGAAGAGCTTGGCGAAGCCTTCGGCCTTGGTGTCGGATCGGAGATACTGCTGCGCATCGATCGGCAGCAATCCTTCCCAGGTCAGTTTCTGGCTGAAGTAGTATCCGGAGGAGGGCGAGTACCACAGATCGAGATTGTTCAGGTAGGCTCGAGCGATGAATGTATTTTCAGGAATCCACTCGCCGACGTTTTCCCTAAGGTCCTTGGAAGCGGGCCTGTAGCCTTCCTCGAAGGATTTCATGCCGACGCCGAAGGACAGGGCGCCGCCGAATCCGAGGTCCCCGATGGGAATGTGCATCGTGTAGCCGCTGGAGAAGCCCAGGGAGATGCTGTAGGAATGATAGGGCATGAGATAGGCCGAGGGGATCTGGCTGATCGAGTAGCCGCCCTCTTGAGGCGATGTGAATGGATCGGGCACTCCGTCCGGGAATTGCGGATAAACGCTGTCCTGGCCGGTCGAGAGTACCTTATGGGAGAAGGATAGGTTGATGCCTCCCGATATCTTCTCGCCGAAGAAGTAGCTGTCGGTATAGCCGAAGCTCAGGGCCTGAGCCGTCGGCGAAGCGCTGACGTCGACGCTGAAGTCCGTTCCGTTGCCCAGGAAATTGCGGTCGCTCCACTTGACCATTCCCGATATCGGGAAGGTGTCGGCCTGGCCGAGGCCGCTCAGCGTCACTCCGAACTGAATATCGGCGGTGCTCTGCTCTTCGACCGTGAATACGAGGCTCGTCAGCCCGTTCGCCGAGCCCTCGAAGAGCTCCGGGTTGACAAGCGAGAAGTATTGGAGCCCGTAGAGGTTCCGAAGGCCATCGGTGATGCGCGATTTGGAGAATATGTCGCCGACCTCGAGGGGAATCTCGCGGTAGATGACATAATCCTTCGTCCGGTCGTTACCCTTTATTACGAGGCTCTCGATGTGGGCCCTGTCCCTCTCGACGATCTTGATGAGGTACGATATCGACTGCTTCTCCGCGTCCCTAGACTCGACGAGATCGATCGTATTGAAGATGTAGCCCGATTCCATATACAGGTCGTCGATCATCGACTTCTCGTAATCGAGCTTTTTGCGGTTGAGCGGCGCGCCGACCTTAAGCGAGACCAGGGACTGGAGCTTCTCCGTCGGGAATATCACGTTGCCTTCGAAGGCTATGCCGCCGAAGGTCCACAGGCTCCCTTCCTCGACGACGATGTCGAGCACGAGCCAGGTCTTCGACGTCTTCTCGTCCCTCTCGTAGCTGCGAAGCACGTCGACGATCCTCGCGTCTACGTATCCGCGGCTGCGGTAATAGTCGACGATCTCCCGCTTGTCCTCCTCGAGCTTGGCCTCCTGGAAAGTTCCCGCCTGGAGGAAGCCGGCCGCCTTCAGGGACATCTTTCCTTGAAGCGTTTTGCCCGAGGCGGAAGCGTTGCCCGAGAACCGCATCTCGCGGATCGCCACCTGCGAGCCCTCCTCGACCCTGAAGACCAGGACTATCGCCCCCGAATCCTTTCCCGCCTGCGTGCTCGACGAGACCGAGATATCGGGATAGCCGCGCTCGAGGTATAATCTTCGAACGGCCAGCTCGTCCACCTTGGTCTTCGACTGATTGAAGATATCGCCGGCCTTTTCGGAGATCGCGTCGAGGATATCGCTCGTCTTGACCCCGGAGTTCCCCACGACTCGGATAGACTCTACAGATGGCTTCTCCGCTACGATGAACTTGATGATGACGCCGCTCCTCTCCTGATCGGAAGGCAGGGCGGACGGCTCGAATTTCTCGAACCAGTCGAGCTCGTACAGCGTGGACTGGATATCCATCCAGAGCTCGGCGGTAAACTCCTTGCCGATATAGCGCTTGACCGAGGCTTCAAGCTCGCGCTTGTCGGCGTGGACGACGCCCTCCCACTGGACGGAGACGAGCGGCTTTCCCCAGTACCAATCCTCGGAGCCTTGCTGCCCCTCCTGAGCCGACGCGGCGAGGGCGACGAGAACGAGGGCCGCGATGGATACGAATCGCTTCATGTTACTCCTCATCATCAGTAGGAGAGCCTCCAGCTAAGGCTGAGACTCTGATCGCTGATTAATAGATCGTCCCAATGGTTCGGAGCGATGGTCCACTGCAGCAGCCCGAAGGGCGTATCCAGCTCCACGCCGAACTCGGAGTCTATTCTTAATCCGACGGCCCCGGCAAGAGGGTCCTCTCGGAGCATCGCCGATCCGTATGCGAATATCGAATCGCTGAGGTACTTCCCCGCGTACAGCTCTGTGCTGTCGAGGTAGCGGCCGAGGGGATTGAGGGATGCCTCATCGGCTTCTCCCGATATATCTATTAACCAACGCTGCAGGACCTTGGTCCGGAGGAAGAGGATATCCATGCCGGCCATTTCGCGAAGGTTGTTCTCGAAGGCCCTCGCGATATCCAGCTGCGGGATGAACTCGCTCGTAGAGATGACGGCCTTCCTGAAGTCGAAGCTGTCGTCCTCCGAGGCGCCGATCAGGTTCTGCCCCAGCATCAGCGCGATCTGCGGCTCGGTCATGGCGGGATCGGAGCTGAGCCTCGGCTTGAAGGTCGAAATGGGCATGTTGTCGGCCCGGAGCGTTATGACGACCGGGCCCTCGTCATTGCGCTCGCGCAGCTCCGCGAGAAGGGTTACTCGGGGATCGAACATGCCGGTCTCCTCGTTGAAGACCATCTTGCCGTTCTTGAGGAAGAAGTTGCGCTGGATATAGAAGACCTCGCCGCCCCGTAGGTCGGCGCTTCCCTTGACCGAGTACTCCTCGGTCGACTGATTCCAGCGGATGCGAAGCGAGCTCGAGGGCTCGGAATAGGCGGTCAAGATCGGGTTGTCGCGGTAGGGGAAAAAGACCCGGACTCCGCGGCCGAAGCGCAGGTTGGCCGCGAGGTCGAGATAGACGGGGAAGGCTTCCTCGGGAGGCGCCTCGGCCGATGGGCCCAGGGCTTCCGGCGTGACGACGACATCGGCCTTGCCGAAGGCGGCGTCGACATCGAAGCGGAATACGTCGCCCTCCAGCCTTCCCCTGAGGTCGATCTCAGCCTCGCCTTCCGCCCGTATGCCGATGACGACGAAGCCGAGCCTGACCTGGGATTTCCCTATCGAGCTGATCGAGGCGCTCAGCTCGGAGGGAAGCCAATGGTCGAAAACCCCGTTCGCCTTCGCCGTCACCGCGGCGCGCCCCACGGGAACCGATTGGGCGGAAAGGCTGAAGGCTCGATCGGCCATCGCGACCGGGACGTTGATCGGCCCGATGGGATCGAGTATCCATTCCGGTACGCGCAGCACGGCGTTCTCAACGCGCAGGTCGCCTTCTATATCGGGATCCGCCGCGAGTCCCGCGGCGCTGAAGTCGCCGCGTATCCATCCGGATTCGAAGACGAGGCTTTTGGGGTCTATCAAGGCCTGAAGAAGAGTCATGTCGAGCTCCAGCCCCCTCGCGGACAGCTCGATATCCTTCCCGTCGAATCTTCCCGCAGCCTCGACCCGCGCGGGCAGGGGGGCCTTGAGGCTGACCGAGAAGCTCTTGTCGGATCGGTAATCGAGGCTCAGCTCGTCGCTTGCCCCCGCCCTGACTGCGAGGCTGCCGCCAATAGCGGAAGCGGCGAATGGCCAGCTTGCGGCGCCCTCGATCGCGCGCCTTGCCTTCCCCTTGATCGAGTAGGCGGCGAAGGGGCCGCCTGCCCCGGCCTTCATTACCGACGAGCCTTCCGCCTCGAGCGAATAAGTCGCCGGCTCGCCGAGGAAAGCGCCCGATACGAGCGTCTTGATATCCCCGTCGCCGCTCTCGAGCGACAATCTCCCGCTCGTATCGGATAAGCGGAATCCCTGGAACGCCGCCTCGAGAGAGGAAAGGCGCATCATGCCGGTCTCGAAGGACCCGGCTGTCGAGAAGCTCAGAGCTTGGTCCTGGAAGCTGCCGTCGCGCAGACGCGCGCGGAAATCCACGGCGGGCTCTCCTAGGCCGCCGGAGAACGAAGCTCTTCCGTCCAGCGATCCCGCTAGGGAGCTTCCCCTGAGCCTGGCCATCGGGAAGCCGACGACTTCGGCCTCTCCCCTGAATCCTCCATCGTCATATCGAGCGGACAGGTCATAGGTCTCGGGCCCCGCCTTTTCTACGGCGGCTATCCCCGCCAGCTTGGCGTCGAGGTTCGCGCGGAAGCCGCCCGTGAAGGAGTAGCTTATGGAAGCCTCGCCCGTAAGCGTCGATATTCCGTCCGCGATCCGTATCGGACGCAGGTACCCTCGGCCAGGCCCGAAGGATCCCGAGAGCCCGACGCTGGGATAATTCGCCAGGCTCTCGCCCGCGGGAAGGAGATCCAGCCTCGAGATGGACATGCTCCAGTCTTCGACATCCCTGAACCTTCCGGTGGCGTCGAGCGAGGCGAGGAAGACTCCTCCCGCGAAGGGAAGGGGAAGATCCTTCGCTGAGGCTCCGAAGTAGGTGTCCTTCCCGGCGGCCGCGGCGTTCAGCTCGAAGCCGTAATCGCCGGTCAAGGTAAATCCGCCTTCGGCCAGGCTGCCTTTTAGGAGGTAGGGAATGTCCGCCAAGTCTATGCTCGCCTCGAAATCCATACCCCCCGAGTCTCGGGCTTCCATCTTGCCCGAGCCCTTGATGGAATAGCCGCCGATCGACAGGAGCGCGCTCTTGACCGTCAGCGATCTGTCGCTTCCGGCAAGGGAAAGAATCGCGAAACTGCCCGGAGAGCTCCTCGACGCCAGGCTGAGCTCGGGCGCCGACCAGGATAGCCGCTTGAAATCCGTCGTCGCGAAGAGCTCGAAGCCGAGCCGAAGGTCCCTGGCCAGGGCCGCGGCCTCGTCGGAGCCCGCGGCGGCCGCGAGGACGGGCACGAGGGGACCCAGGTCGAGTTCGCCAACGTCGACGGCGAGCTCCAGGCCCCCGGACGATCCGAGGGAGAGGCTGCCCTCGAGTACGATAGACGGAAGCCGGCCTCCTCCGGTTCCCGCCTCGCCGGAGAATTCGGCCGAGGCGGCGACTGCCGAATCCGTATCCTCGGGCGGGCGCATCGACGCGCGGAAATCCACGAGGCCGCCCTTGCGCTCGGCCAGGACTACGAAGTCCTTGATCTCGACTCCCGCGACGGTGGCGGCGCTCGAGCTCGCCGAGTACTCCCCTCCGAGCTCCGAGATCCTGATCGTGGCCTCGACGGGAAGCCTCCCGCCCAGTAGCTCGAGCCTCGCGTCGAGCACCCCGTCCGGCGAGAGATCGGCGAAGCGGAAGCCTCCCCGGTATTCCAGGCTCATCTCATCGCTGTCGAGGCGGGCCTTCGCGATCGAGACCTCGTATCGGTTTCCCTCGGCCTCGAGCCCGGCTTCGATGCCGCCCGAGGCGCCGGAGCCGCGGGGCACGAGGCTCCCGGGCAGGGAGCCCGAGACATTCGCGGCGTAGGCGAGCCTTGAGAGGTCGCCGCCGGGAAGGCTCAGCGACAGGGTCCCGTAGTACGGCATCTCGAGCCAGGGATTCAGATCCTCGTATCCTCGCCCCAGCCGCAGGCTCGAGGATGGGGCGAATCCCTGCATAAGGATCGTCGCGTAGAGGTCGCCCGAGCCGATCGCGTACCTGATCTCGGCATCGATAGGAGCCTTGTCCTTGATCTTGGTCAGGCTTATCGAATCGCCCGAGTAGAAGAGCTCGAATCTCTGCGTGGCGAGCGAGAAATCCTCGGACGCGGCTCCGATGGAAAGCCCCAGCCTCGCCCGCTCGAAGTCCTTCGATATGAGACCAGCGAGCTCGATGGGGCCGGATATCTCCTTGAAGCTTCCGTCCTCGCCGCGAAGGGCGGCCCTGCCGTCGAGGGAGAGCCGTATGTCGTCCTCGAGAGTCGAGAAGCTGAGGTCCTTGGCGGCCAGGACTATGACGCCGAAGCCCTCGAGGTCGAGGGAGGCTTCGATCGATTTCCCGGTGACGAGGATGCGGGGAGTGCTTCCTCCGCCCGTTCCGGAGATCAAGGACGAGAGCTTGTCGATATGGGCCCGGTCTTCCGGCAGCCGTATGTCCAGCGAGGCTCCCTCGAGTCCCAGCCCGGTCACGGCCCGCGACGAGTCGCCCGATATCAGGGCGAGGATGTCGTAGTAGACTCGGACTTTCCTAGCCTCCAGGACGGTACGCCCGTCGCCGGCGGCTATCTTGAGATCGGATAGGGAAGCCGACCTGAGGATGGAAGGGGAAAGGGAGCCGAAGGACAGGGAAAGGCCGATAAGGGCCTCGAAGCCGGCCTTGGCCGACCGCACGGCCTCGCCGACGCCGTTGCGGGCCGCCCTATCGAGGGCCGGCAGGGCCAGGAAGGCCGCGGCGGCGAATAACAGCATTCCGGCGGCCGCGACCGGCGCCCGTCTTACGATGACCATGTCCTTGTCCAGAACGATACCACAGGCCCGATACCTGCGTCATCGCATATCGCGCGGAGGCATGCGCATCTCGCTTGCGCGCCCGGGCCGCTCGAGGCTAGTCTCGAGCGATGGAAAAGCGGGAACCGGATATCCTCAGGCGATTCATCGTCCTCGAGGGAGGCGACGGCACGGGCACTACTACTCAGCTTAGGGCTATCGACAGGGCGCTCGACGCCTCGGGCATTCCGCATTGGACCACCTTCGAGCCTACCGAGCGAGAGGAAGGAGCCTTGATCCGGTCCATCCTCTCCGGGAAGCTCGAACGGGACCCTCGAACGATCGCGCGGCTCTTCGCCGCCGACCGCTGCGAGCACGTATGGGGCAAGGGCGGCATCGTCGAGCGGCTCGAGGCCGGCCTCGCCGTCGTCTGCGACCGCTACGTGCTGTCCAGTATCGCCTACCAGGGCGCCGCCTGCGGCCTCGAGCTTCCCCTGGCGCAGAATTCCGGCTTCCCCCTCCCCGGCCTCCTTATCTACTTCGACCTGCCTCCGGCGGAATCCCTCCGCAGGATCAGCGACCGCGAGCATCGCGAGATATACGAGGAGCTCTCCTTCCAAGAGCGCGTCGGCGAAGCCTACGCCCGGGCCATCGAGCTCTACGCGGAAAGCCCGATGAGGATAGTCCGCGTCGACGCATCCCTTCCCGTCGAAGGGGTTACCCGGATCGTCCTCGACGCGGTCGGCCGGGAGCTCGGCGCCGCGCTGCGGCCGGTGTAGATCCTCGGCCTTTGCTTCTCCCACGAGGAGTAAACAAACTCCCTAGGCCGAGGTTTCGTCCCCTATATTCGAGGACTGAGCATACCGATACTAATATCGGCATGAACAAGCGCGCCTCGGCTTTCATCATACTCGCCATCGCCTGCGTCTCGGCGTCGGCTTATCCGGTATATTACAAGGAACAGTATTACCGCCTCTACCATATCAACTATATACAGTATCCCGACGACGCCATCGAGAACATCTATTGGCTCGAGCAGGCGAAGAAGGCTGATTTCTGCAATCCCCTCTATGCCTTGGCGAAGATCGAGGACGAGAAGCATTGGGAGCGCTATCGAAATCTTTTCGAGATGCATTTGAGCCTCAAGCTGATCGAGCAGCACCTCGTCCTCGGCTCGAAGTTCGACAAGCGGGTCGCCTACTTCTATAACGCGCCGTGGCGGGATCAGAATCTCGAGAGCCTGAAGACGGCCGAGTCCGCGTATCGCGCCGCCCTAGCGTATTGGCCGGAGGCCAAGGAGCTGGCGGCCAAGGCGATGAAGGCGCGCTTCGTCATGCTTCCCGAGGTCCAGTATTGGGTCGACGAGGCCTACCGAATCGAGTCGGGCGATCTCGACTACGAGGATATCATCGGAGACGAGCTTAAGAGGCTGGAAAAGGTCCGCGCCGAGTTCGAGAAGATGGACGCGAGCACGTACTGACGGCTCGCCATGCTCATCGTTAATTAATCAACATGGCTCGCGATGCTTCTTATCATTTTATAAGCATCGCTCGCCATGCTCCAATTATTGAATGAGCATGGCGTCGCCGTAGCTGAAGAAGCGGTAGCGCTCGCGGACGGCCTCAGCATAGGCCGCCAATATGCGCTCTCGGCCAGCGAAGGCCGACACCAGCATGAGCAAGGTCGAGCGCGGCGTGTGGAAATTGGTGAAGAGCCGATCGACCGCCTTGAAGCGGTATCCCGGATAGATGAAGATCCTCGTCGAGGCGCGCCCGGGCCTGAGCCCCGAGCCTTCCTCCCAGGCGGATTCGAGAGTTCGCAGGCTGGTGGTGCCGACCGCGTAGATCGGCCGTCCCTCGGCCTTCGCCTCGGTCACGGCCCTGGCCGTCTCGACGCTCACCTCGTAGGCTTCCTCGTGCATAGCGTGCACCTCGACCGTATCGGAGCGTACGGGCAGGAAGGTCCCTAGGCCGACATGGAGAGTCACGGCCATCCTTCGGACTCCCGACTCGTCCAAGGCGCCCAGCATCTCGTCCGTGAAGTGCAATCCCGCGGTCGGGCAGGCCGCCGAGCCCACTTCGCGGGAGTACACGGTCTGGTAGCGCTCCTCGTCCTCGGGAAGGTCCTCGCGCCGGATATAGGGCGGCAGGGGCACGTGGCCGTTACGCTCGAGGTAGGCCTCGTCTATCTCGGGCGAGAAGGCGAGGATGAGGCTCTCGGAGCGCTCCGCGCCTTCCGTAGCGGCAGTTCCCCGGGATTCCGCCCGCAGTCCTTCGGGAAAGCGGTAGACCCTGCCCTTCCTCTGCCTGCGCAGCTTCGAGGCTGCGGCTTCCCAGAGGCCTTCGCCCAGGGACCGCAGGAGGAGGAACTCGACCCTGGCCCCCGTGTCCTCGGCCTCGCCGAATATCCTGGCTTTACGGACGCGGGAGTCGTTGAAGACCATGATGGATCCCGGCTCGACGAGGCCTACTATGTCGGCTATCGCGCGATGCTCGATGGCGCCCGTCGCCCGGTCGAGGAGCATGAGCCTGGATTCGCCGCGCCGCCGGGCCGGAACCTGGGCTATGAGCTCCTCGGGCAGGTCAAAAGAGAAGTCGTCCGTCTTCAAGGGG
>Ga0075317_1000029_pt1 | contig 17005 bp, 14 predicted proteins | sample MayberryNE_TuleB_FD_120068 | JGI IMG/M metagenome (GOLD analysis project Ga0075317, IMG submission 120068) | Natural and restored wetland microbial communities from the San Francisco Bay, California, USA, that impact long-term carbon... | ecosystem: Environmental > Terrestrial > Soil > Wetlands ... | reverse complement strand
TGTCTCGACGCTGAGATCGGAGTACTTCGCCGCCGCGATGCCGACGATCTCCTGAAGGCTCAAAGACTCGGCCTGCAAGGTGATCGTGTCCGAGGGAAGCTGGTCGAAAAGGATTGTCTTGCCTGCCGCGTTCGAAAGGGCTATGATCAGGCTGCGCAGGGGCACATCGACGCACTTCACCGAAAGAAGTTTGGTCTTCGGGTCTTGCTCGGCATAGATGCGCGACACATGATAGACCCCGTCCTTCTTTTTCGAATAGAGCCTGTTCGACTCGATAAAGAGGGAAAAGGCCGAGTCGAAATCCATGTTCGCGAAGTAGAAGGAAGACTTCCCCTGGACCGTCTCGTCCGGCACGATGGACACGTCATTCAAGCCCGCCAGCACGAAGAGGATGTCGCGAATCTCCTGGTTCTTGAACTCGAGCGACTTCATCGCCTTGGGCTGGGCTTGAACTTGAACCGCCGCCCCAAGCGCCGAGTCTACCAGGAGGGCGAGGACCAGGACGAGCGATTTCTTCGTCATGACGACAAACCCCTATAGACGGCGACCGCGAGAGCGCCCACGAACATAAAGGGCACGAAGGGAATCCTAATATCCCTTAAGGAAGGACGACGGCCGGAGACACGCAGTATCAATATCCAGGAAATTCCTAGTACGGATGCAATTACGATAGTCGAATTCCAATTCCAAAATCCGAATGAAATGCCAACAAAAGCGGAGAGCCAAGCATCTCCTAATCCAAGCTTCCCCTTCAACACAGCTCCAATCAAGATGAAGAATGCTGCCGCGATGACGGTTGCGGCAAGTGCATGCGCGATTCTCCCAGGAGAGATGATTATTTGTTCTCCGGCAGAGACTATGATACCTACGAGCAGCTCCTTCCTACGAACCCTAAATGTTCGAATATCTTCGACAACCGATCTAGCTGAGAAGAAAATGAAATTTAATGCTAGTACTAGGTCATCCATTTTGGCGCCTTACGGCAGAGGAATAGCAACGGAACATTTACGCTCGGAATTTGAACGATTACTTGCACTCACGTCGTTGATTATCTTTTGCTTCAAAAGTCTTCATCATCAGCGAAGTATTACTGCTCCATATATTCAAACATTTAGGCAGAATATGCTCACTCTGCAGGAACGGGATTTTTACTCGTTATCTTCCAAACCTAAAACCGATTCGTCGAAAAGAACATAGAAGCGAAGATTTATATATTATAGTTGAAGATCATCGGCAACCGAAGGCTTAACGAATCCACTGTGGATCATAATAGACAATCAGTTGAAAAGCTACCTGCTAAAAGGGAAGCCGCGCCTTAGTCGATGGGGTGCGGGGAAGGAACTTTCGCCAAGGTTCTTTTACCGCTCGGCATTATAGGAAGTGTAATAATGATCAGTCCACGGAACACACGGGGACAGAGCTCTCTTCGAACAACGGCCGACTGAAATAAATACAAAGCGTGTTCCTGCTAGTAATTTTGCAAGGATATATCCACTTGAGTAAAATGAGCGCTTCTGAAAGATCTACTTATTTGAAGACGATGCGGCGGACAACTTCGCAAAAAACTACTGAATGCATATTTCAAATAAGAAGTGGCGAAGACCCCTTCGCGAAGCCCCCTCCCACTGGGAAAAATTACAACACCAATCATTTGTTCGTGGGTTTTCACGCTCAACCCATAGTAATAGGTTATCCTAACAATGACTCTAGATCGTGGTCCTAAAGTATACCAGGAAAGCAGAAGCTGTTTTTGGTTCCTAATAAACGGCACTATCCATACAGCCGGCGGCTCAACAAGGTCGCGGCGCCCGATACGATTATGCCAGAGCCCGCCCCATGGCCATTCCCGGAGATGGCTTATTTGGCGCGCCTTGACCGGATTGTTGTCGATATAGTCGAACGCCTGGATGAAATCGCGAAGGCAAGCGAGTATCCGCGAGAAAAATCGGCAGCCCCACACATGTCCCGTAATGCCTAGTATCCGATTGTAGGCCATCGCGAATACGCTTAGGATCCACTGCATGATCGCCGAAAGGCTCTCGTCTCGGCTTGGTTGTATTACTAAGTGAAAATGGTTCCCCATTATACAGAAGTTATCGATTCTGAATGAGTATTTCGCTTTCGCTCGCTTCATTACCGAAAGAAAGAGTTCCTTCATGACGGCCGTGTCGAGAATCAATTCCCTGCGATTCGCTCGCGCGGAAACGTGATATCGCGCGCCTTCCTTTAGCTGCCGAGGCTTTCTCATGCATTGGGTACGTTAAAAACTTATTTGGCTGCATGAACCGAGCACTGTCCCTAAATAAAAAGCTTCCGGCATGAATGCCGGAAGCCTCAGCTGTTAAGCACTGTCCCCGCGTTACTCGCCAAGATACGTTACGAAGCTCTGTCCCTCTAGTTAGAACAAGCTATACGCCACCGTCACGCCGGACATGACGATCGAGACCATGCTCATGAGCTTGATGAGGATGTTAAGGCTGGGGCCGGAGGTGTCCTTGAAGGGATCGCCGACGGTGTCGCCGGTTACGGCTGCCTTATGAGCGTCGGATCCCTTGCCGCCGAACTGTCCTGACTCGATGAACTTCTTCGCGTTATCCCACGAGCCGCCTGAGTTGGCCATGAAGACCGCCAGCACGAATCCCGCGGCCAGCCCGCCTACTAGGAGGCCAAGGGTGCCCGCGACTCCGAGGATCAGCCCTACCGCGATGGGTACGACGATCGCCAGCATCGATGGGACGATCATTTCCTTCTGCGCGCCCTTCGTGGAGATGGCGACGCAATTCGCGTAATCGGGAGTCGCCTTTCCTTCTAGGATCCCGGGGATCTCCTTGAACTGCCGCCTGACCTCATCGACCATTTTCTGGGCCGCGCGGCCGACCGCGTTCATGGTCAATCCGCAGAAGAGGAAGGCCATCATGGCGCCGATGAAGATACCGACTAAGACGAAGGGATTCATCAGGTTGACACTGTAGCTGAGCATGAAATCAGTGAACGAAGCGAGGGCCGTCTCAACAGTTCGACCGTCGCCGAGGTCCAGGATCGTCTTCCCTATGCGGACAAGGCCGATCTTGATCTCCTCGATATAGGAGGCGAGCAGGGCCAGGGCGGTCAGCGCCGCGCTTCCGATCGCGAAACCCTTACCGGTCGCCGCGGTGGTGTTACCGAGCGAATCGAGGGCGTCGGTCCGGGCGCGCACTTCCTTGCCGAGGCCGGACATCTCCGCGTTGCCGCCCGCGTTGTCGGCGATGGGGCCGTAGGCGTCGGTGGCGAGGGTGATGCCGAGGGTCGAGAGCATGCCGACGGCGGCGATGCCGATTCCGTACAGGCCCATGCCGACGTTGGCGATAACGCCGCCGGCCGCAGCGAGGTAGGCCGCGATGATCCCGACGACCACCGATAATACAGGTACGATGGTCGACACCATGCCGACGCCAAGCCCTGCAATAATGACTGTCGCCGATCCGGTCTTCGCGGCAGCCGCGACTCTCTGCGTCGGCTTGTACTCGGCTGAGGTGAAGTACTCGGTCGCCTTGCCGATTACGATGCCGACCGCGAGGCCGATGACGATGGCGCCCCAGATTCCCAAGGCGTTATCGATGCCGAGGAGCCTCAGGATACCGTACGAGGCCGCGACGATGAGCACCGAGCTGAGGTTGACGCCCCTAGAGAGGGCGGCCATCAGCTGCTTCTGCGAGGCGCCCTCTTTCGTCCTGACGACGAAGATGCCGATGATCGAGAGGACGATGCCGCAGGCCGCGATCAGCATAGGCGCTAGGACGGCCTTGAGCTGCATCGCGGGATTCGAAAGGAAGGCTGCGGCGCCGAGGGCCGCGGTCGCGAGGATCGAACCGCAGTAGGATTCGTAGAGGTCGGCGCCCATTCCCGCGACATCGCCTACGTTGTCGCCGACGTTGTCCGCGATAGTGGCGGGATTGCGCGGATCGTCCTCGGGAATGCCCGCCTCGACCTTGCCGACCAGGTCGGCGCCGACGTCGGCCGCCTTGGTAAAAATGCCTCCGCCCACGCGCGCGAAGAGGGCCTGGGTGGAGGCGCCCATGCCGAAGGTCAGCATGGTCGTCGTTATGACGATGAGTTTATGCCCGCCCTCGTCCGTGATGAACCTATTCAAGATGATGAACCATACCGAGATGTCGAGAAGGGCGAGCCCTACGACCACGAGGCCCATCACCGCGCCGCTGCGGAAGGCTACGCGAAGGCCGCTGTCGAGGGACTTCTTGGCGGCAAAGGCCGTCCTCGAGGACGCATAGGTCGCCGTCTTCATGCCGAAGAATCCGGCAAGGCCCGAGAAGAAGCCTCCGGTGATGAAGGCGAAGGGGACCCATGGGTTCTGGACCTTCAGCACGTAGGCCAGTATCGCGAACAAAGCGGTCATCGCGAGGAAGAAGAGTCCGACGACCTTGTACTGCTGCTTCAGATATGCCATGGCGCCGACACGCACGTGCGCGGCGATTTCCTTCATTAAATCGGTCCCCTCGTTCTCTTTCATCATAGACTTGAAAAAGAACCAGGCAAAAAGAAGCGCCAATACCGAGCCGAGCGGTATTAGCCAGAAGATGCTGGACATAATCTTACTCCTTTTCTAGAAAATACTTACTCGTTTCCAAGCCGGAACATGACCGGCTATTACGGACATTATATAAGCGCTTCGATAACATTGTTATTCTAGGGTATTCGGAGCGAGAATGCATATAGGGCGCGGACCGGCTTAACGAGACAGCCCATAGCCGAGACCGAATGCGCCCGCGGCGAATCCAAGCAAGGCCGCCGCGCGCCAGGCCCAGAGCTCAGTTCCCCGCCTGCGCTCCAGCTTCCTCGCTTCCTCGAGCGACTTCTCTGAGAGCTCCAGCGACCTCTCGCACAGCTCGAGCGAGTCGGACAACTCTCTCGCTCGAGTCTCGGATTCTTCCAGACTCCTCGATAGCCCGCTCAATTCCGAGCGCGCAGTCTCGAGCGATTCCCTGAGCCTCTCCGAGTCCCTGCTCGAGTCCGTCGCAGCGTCCTCGAGCATCTTCAAGAGCTCGTCGAGCCTCTCCCAGGTCGGAGGCCGCGCGGTCGAGCCTTCCTCCGAGGCTTCCCGCGGGGAGTCGGTCGGCGACGAAGACCAGGCTCGATCCGAAAAGGGCCCCAACGAGAACGAGAGCGCCAGCGCGAAGCATGCGAGCCATCTCACGATCCTCCTCCTGCGCGGCCCTCGCGAGCGGGCGATTGACCCGAACGGCGTTGCCCCGTACGGACCGCGTCATAGGAGTATAGCACGAGCCCCGAGTCTCGGAGCTTCCAATTGGGGCACCAAACGGCCGCCCATCCTCGTCAATCTTTCTTTCGGTACCAATACCGGTAGAAATCGCGGAAACCGAGCTTCTCGTAAAGAGCGCGGGCCGGCGCGTTGGCCGCGACCACTTGGAGATAGGCGCGCCTCGCACCGAGATCGGCCGCCCGCTCTAGGATCGCCGCGACGATCGCCTCGCCGAAGCCGCGGCGTCTTTTCTCCTCGGCCACGACGATGTCGTATAGCCCGACCCAAGATGAGTCGACGGCACCGTAACCGCAACCGACTATAACGCCCTCCTCGGTCGCTGACGCAACGACCGTAGGCACGATGACATTTCCCAGGATGCGACCTATGACGCCACGCTCATCTTCATGTCTGCCGCAGGCGCAAAAAGCGTCGATCCACGCATCGTCGAAGGCTGAGGTCAGGGACAGAGCTGCCGGAATGACAAATTTCGGGGCCGCGGCTGCCGAATTTAGGGATAGAGCTGACCTTACGCTTCCGCCGCCGCCGAGGGACAGAGCTGCCGGGATAACCGCGCCAGACGTCGTGAGCTCCCTTGTCATGACAACCGTTTCGTCGATTCGAGCGTAGTCAGCAAGGGACAGAGCTTCGTCGATAGGACGCTGGGACTCGGCCTCGGTTATCTTGAATATCGTCGGTAGTCCCAGCGAGCGGTAGCGTACCTCGCAAGACTCGATCTTCTCGGCGAGCGGCAGTGTCGAGGAATAGAGGGGATTAACCGAGTTCGAACGCTTGGTGTATCCCTCAGCGAAGCGCAATATCCATCCGTCGTAAACGACTGTCTGCAAGGAGGGCCAGGCCGTAAGGCTCAGCTCCTCCAGCTCGAAGTTCATATAAGTCCTCCTTTTATAAGCCACACTAGAGTCGTTCCGGCGCCAGGAGTCGTATAAGTCCTTCCCAGGTCAGCCTTCATGGCAGCGTAGCCTGCTTCGAACTCGACCTCGGCTAGCAACCTGAACATGGAAAAATTCCTCTCTCCCGCCATACGCAAGAACTCACCGTCGATTACACGCGGGCCCGGATTGTCGACGAGCTCTGTCCCCGCACGCCCCAACCCGGCCATCCCCGCGCGTTGTTCGATTTCCACTATGTCCGGATAGCGTGCTTTTTCATTTCCCGCGAGCGAGGGGAAATACGCGTTGTACCACCTAGCTTCGATCTGGGCCCAGGACTCGGTGACGATGCAGGTTAGTCCGCCTTCGTTCAAGATCTTGGCCAGGCCCTCGAATAACAGGTCAAGATCAGGCACATGGTGAATAACGTCGGTCATAAAAACGAAGTCGAAGGACGCGTCCGCGTAGGGTATGCGGGAATGGTCCCCTTTCTCGATCCTAAGTCCGGGATTCTTCGCGATCGCCTTGGCCCTCATCTCGTCCGAGGGCTCGAGGCCATACAGCTGGCAATCGAAGCGCGCGCTTATCGCGCGGAGGTAATTGCCGGTTCCGCAGCCGAAATCCAGGACGCGAGGCTTGGCGGCCCTGAGAAACGGCGACGTCGGCGCTGTTTCCGATATCGCCGGCGCTGGCACGTCGCTCCTAATGTCCGCTCCAAGCGCCCCACGACTCGCCATCCGATGTATTACAGCTAAATCCACCCCTCTCGTATTATCGTAGTTTCTCGATGCCTCGTCGTAATCGATCATATCAACTCCAAAAAAAGGCCGCCCGACCCGGGCGGCCTCGCCAACCGCTGTGCGATCGGCGCGGATGGAGCGCGGCCCTAAGGCCGCCCTCGTCCTATCCCAGGCTCTTCCGCCTCGAGTCGACGAAGCAACGGAGGCGCTCTGTCTCGGCCTTCGCTCGAGCGGGCGCGGGACCGCCGGGAAGATCGCGGCGGGCAATACAGGAATCGAGCGAGAGGTAGTCCGAGAGCTCGCCGGGATCCGTTCCCTTCCAAGCCTCGTGCAGGGAGGCGAGGCCCGCGGCGCCTAGGTGGGAGATGAGGGACAGAGCCGAAGGCGCGGCACCGAGCCTGCCGGAATCCACGGCGGCTGTCCGGGCTTCGACGAGCTTGCGTCCGGCGGCATAGGCGGTGCGGAAAGGCAAGCCCTTCAGGACGAGGAACTCGGCGGCGTCCGCCGCCCAGAGGCAGCCGTCCTCGGCGGCCTCGCGCATGCGCCCGGCGTTCGGGGACAGAGCTCTCACTAGCCGAGCGAAGGCCCTGGCGCAGGCGACGGCATTGTCCCCCGCGTCGAAGACGATCGCCTTGTCCTCCTGGAGGTCGCGGTTGTAGCTCAGGGGAAGGCCTTTCTGCATGACCAGGAGGGCGACGAGGTCGCCGTAGGCCCGGCCCGACTTGCCCCGGATGAGCTCGGCGGGATCGGGATTCCGCTTTTGCGGCATGACCGAGGAGCCCGTCGAGCAGCTCGCGTCGATCGAGACGAAGCCGAACTCCGAGCTCGCCCAGAGCACGATCTCCTCGCAGTAGCGCGATAGGTGCATGAGCAAGGTCGCTGCCGCCGAGGCGAACTCGACGCAGGCGTCGCGGTCGGCGACGGCGTCCATCGAGTTTCGCGATGGCCTCGAGAAGCCCAGGGCCTTCGCGGTCGCGTCGCGGTCCACGGGCAGTCCGGTGCCGGCTAGGGCGCAGGCGCCCAAGGGACTCTCGTCGGCCCGCTCGTCCGCGTCCTCGAACCTCCCGAAATCCCGCTCCAGGGCGGCGCACCAGGCCAGGAGGTGGTGCGCGAAGGTAACCGGCTGGGCCCGCTGCAGGTGGGTGTAGCCGGGCATGATCGCGGACAGGTTATGCGATGCAAGATCGAGGGCTGACTCGACCGCGTCCAGTATCGCGGACCTCGCCTCGCGCGAGGATTTCCGGAGCCAAAGCCGCAGGTCCAGGGCTACCTGGTCGTTTCGGCTGCGGCCCGCGTGCAGGGCTCGACCGACGTCGCCCATCGCGGCGGTCAGCTCGGCCTCGACGAAGGAGTGGACGTCCTCGGCCGATACGTCGACCTCGACCTTGCCCGAGGCTGCGGCCTCTGCCATGGACCTGAGCCCCTCGCCCAGCTTCGCCGCGACCTCGGAGGGGAGGATGCCCATCTCTCCCAGCATCGCGGCATGCGCGATCGAACCCTCGAGATCCTCCGGAAGCAGGCGCCTATCCACGCTCGTCGAGGCGAGGAACTCGTCGATCATCGGGCCGAGCGCGCCGACCTTCGAGGTCTCCCAAATCTTAGCCATACGGTCGCTCCTATCCACTGAGTCATGATATCACCGAGGAGGACGCGAAGGACGCGGAGATCGCGGAGGGAAAGAAGAGATAAATCATAACGGGGAGCACTAGAAAAAGAGACTACTTCGAAGCATTAACGCTTCGCAATTTCCTCTCGTTCTCCTACCCCTAATACTCACCATATCCTCTCCGCGTACTCCGCGCTCTCCGCGGTGAATCCTCTCATTGCCTTCCCGGTTCAGTCACCGGCGGTGGGCTCGAAGCCGTCTTTGCCGGGGGCGGCGCCCTTGGGCAGGGCGGCGCCGTCCGCCGCGATCCTGGCCTCGAGCCTGGCGCGCACCATGGTCGGCAGGCCGAAGAGGTTGATGAATCCCGCCGAGTCCTTATGCGAGAACAGGGGCCCGGTCGTGAAGCTCGCGAGGCTGGCGTCGTAGAGCGAATAGGGCGACTTGACGCCCGCGCTCGTCATCGAGCCCTTCCATAGCTTCAGCCTGACCGTTCCCGAGACCATCTTCTGGGTCGAGTCGATGAAGGCCGAGAGCGCCTCGCGCAGGGGGCAGTACCATTCGCCCTCGTACAGGGTGTCGGCGAACCTCTGGCCGACCTGCATCTTAAAGGACAGCGTCTTACGGTCCAGGCAAAGCTGCTCGAGCTTGGCGTGGGCCTCCATGACAACCGAGCCCGCGGGCGTCTCGTAGACGCCTCGCGACTTCATGCCGACGACGCGGTTCTCGACCATATCGAGGAGGCCGACGCCGTGCTTTCCCGCGATTTTGTTAAGTTCCTTTATCAAGGCGACGCCGTCCATCTTTTTCCCGTTCAGCGCGACGGGTACGCCTTTCTCGAACTCGAGCTCGACATACTCCGGCGCGTCGGGGGCTTTGGAAGGCGCGGTCGTCATCTTCAGCATCTCGCCCTCGTACTTGGGCTCGTTCCAGGGATCCTCGAGATCGAGTCCCTCATGGCTGATATGCCAGAGATTGTCGTCCCGGCTGTACGAGTCCGACTTCTTCATGGGAACGGGGATGTTCCGCTTCTCCAGGTACTCGATCTCCTCCTCGCGGCTCGCGATATCCCAAATCCGCCAGGGGGCGATGACCTCCATCTCGGGAGCGAAAGCCTTGATGGCCAGCTCGAAGCGGACCTGGTCGTTGCCCTTGCCCGTACAGCCATGGGCGATGGCCGAGCAGCCCTCGGACAGAGCGGCCAAGGTCAGGTTCTTGGCGATGAGAGGCCGAGCCGCGGAGGTACCGAGGAGGTAGCGGCCTTCGTAGAAGGAGCCGGACTTGACCAGGGGCCACAGGAAATCCTCGACGAACTCCTTCTTGAGGTCCTGCACGATGAGCTTTATAGCCCCGGAGGAAACTGCCTTCTTTTGAAGCGAGGCCCAGTCGCAATCCTGCCCCACGTCGGCGCAAATTGCTATGACTTCGCAGTCGTAGTTCTCCTTCAGCCAAGGAACGATAACGGTGGTATCGAGTCCTCCCGAGTACGCGAGGGCGATCTTCTTCTTCACGATAATCTCCTTTGCAAAAAAGGGGACGTCGGCTTGGGGACGCTGCGTCGAGCGCCCTGCCGTCGGCCGCAATCATATCTTCCGCTGAATTGTTCGGGTTATTGGGTACGGAGGGGAGACGTAGGTCGAGGGACAGAGCTGACTAGAAGAAAGGCGACCAGAGGGCCGACGAGGGAGCTATGGCCGTGCGATATCACGGAATTTCTCCTTGTATTGAAGAATTGACGACAGATTATAGCAAGTACGTGGGAGCGTCAAGGTATTTATGCATTTTTATGCAGTAATTCGGCTAAAATATGCAATTCTTGTCTATCTATAAGTTAAATCTGGCGGTATCCCCGCGCAGGACGGCAACACACTCCTCGTTCTCCTTGGATAGCCTAAGCGCTTCCTCGTTGCCGATTTCGATTCGCGAGGCCTGGCCGGCGATCTCGTCCGCCCGCTCGGCTACGCGGGAAGATGCGGCCGCGAGGCTCGTCATGGCCGATCCGACCTCGACTCCAGCCTTGGACATGGAGGCGCAGGCCTCCTCCACCCTGCGGCTCGCCTCGCGGATTCCGGCGAGGGCCTCAAGCACGCTGCGGCTTCCCTCGCGCTGCTCGACCAGGGCCGAGGAGGCTACGGCCTCGAGCTTGGCGACGCGGGAAATCCTCCCGGTCATGTCCTCGAAGGACTCGCGGACCGAGGCCGAGGACGAGGCCGCCGTCTCGATCGCCTCGCGGATCCTGGCGATATTCGCCGAGATGGCCTTCGACTGCTCGTTCGAGCTCTCCGCCAGGGATCGTATCTCGTCCGCGACGACCGCGAAGCCCTTGCCCGCATCTCCTGCGTGGGCGGCTTCGATGGCTGCGTTCATAGCCAGGAGATTCGTCCTGGAAGCTACGGACTCGATGGTCTCGTTGGCCTCGGTGAGGGCGGCGCTCAGGTCGACGACGCTCTCGATGGCCGCGAGGACGAGGTCCAGCCTCTCCCTGCCCGTCGTTCCCGAGCCGCCCAGGCCTTGAATCTCGTTCGAGATCGATTCCGATCCCGTCGCGATGGCCTGGATGTTGCCGACCATCTCCTCGACGCTGGACGCGGCCTCGTTGATGCTCGCGGTCTGGGCGGCGACGGAGCGGTCGAGCGCGGCGATGGACTGGACGATGGTGTCGGTCCCCTCCCTCGCGCCTTCGAGGGCCTCTTCCTGGGCGCTCATATCGCCGATCGTAGCCGCGATGCCCGCCTTTATGTCCGAGGCGCTCTCCTCGGAGCTTTGGATGGCCATGGCGAGCTTCGACGACGAGCCCTCGATCACCTTGGCCGACCTCCCGATGCCGCCCACCAGCCCGCTCATTCCCGCCGCGAAGACATCGAAGGCGCGCTCAAGCTCGCCTACCTCGTCCCTTGCCTTGCCCTTGCTGACCCTGACGGAGAGGTCGCCATCCTCCATGCGCCTGAAGGCCGCGTTCAGCGCGAGGATGGGCCTGACGAGGCTCGAGGAAAGGATGAAGACGAGGCCCCCGGTCACCGCGATGAGGAAGGCGAATATCCCGACCATGACGCGGATCATCCCGTCTATCTCGCTGTAGAGCGAGGCGGTGGGAACGGTGAAGATATAGACCCAGCTCTTCGAGTCGCCGGCGACGCGGACGGGCACGGAGACGCGGGCGATCCGCCTGCCGCCCTCGATGACCTCGCGGGAGATGGCGACGCCCCTTTCCGAGGCCTCTTTCGCGTCCTCGACCTCGGACTTCGAGGCGGATTCCGAGATGGGCTTGCCGGCCAGGCCGGGAGAGGTCTTGTCCGCGATGACGATGCCCTCCGCGGACACGAAACGCGCGTTCGCGCCGGCGTAGCCGAGGTTTCCCGAGATAAGGAGGATAAGCGAGTCGAGCCTCAAGTCGATGCCGATCGCGCCGAGGACTTCGCCGTCCTCCCCGGAGAGGGGCGCGGCATAGGTCGTCATGAGCACTTCCTTGCCCTCCAGCGTCGTGTCGACGTAGGGCTCGAGATAAAGGCTCTTTCCCGTCTCGACGGGAATCCGGTAGAAGTCCCCCTCGTAATACATGGACTGGTCGGTCTCGCCCTGCATGCCGGCGACGACAACTATTCCGCCGCCTTCCCGGTAGGCCCAGGGCGCGAAGGCCCCATGAGGAAGGAAGCGCGGATCGCCTGCGAAGGCCGCGTCGCGGCCATCCCAGGCGTCCTTCTTGAAGATGGCCCAGGCCGCGTAGAAGCTTGAATTTCCGCGCAATGTCTCCTTTAGGAGGAGGGGAAGGAATTCGCGGTCGGTACGCCCCAGGGCCTTGAGCGTCAGGGTAGCGGAGCGCAGGGCCTCGGTAGCCTGGGCGGCCAGGCTGAGCTCGCGGCGGAGATCCGAGGATACGCCGGCCGCCTTCGCCTCGCCCGCCTCGAGTATCGACGCCTTGAGGACATCGCTGGCCCTGAAGAGGAGATAGGCGAAACCCAATCCGAAGATCAGGGCTTCGGACGCTACGATGACGGAAATGAATCTCGCGCGGAGCCTCATTAGGGCAGTATAACCGAGGCGGAAGCGGGAATCAATTTGCCCGGCCGGATCTTCCTAGGCGGCCCGCCCCCTGTTACTATGCACCCATGCTCTTCTTCGACAGGCCTGACGGCCGCAGAGTGCGCGGCCTCGATGCCGTAAAGGCCGTACTGCCCTATGTGCTTAGGCGGCGCAGCGAGTCCTCGGTCTTCTTCTCCCGCGATATAGACGTGGAGGAGGCCCTCGCCTACCTGCGATCGAAGAACGCCGAGGCGGGAGGGGAGCGCTACTCGCTCTTCGGGGTCCTGATCGCGGCCGCGGTCAGGACCATCGCGCTGAAGCCGCGCCTTAACCGCTTCGTGCACCGCCGCGCGGTCTACGAGCGCCGCGCCATCTCGGTCTCCTTCATCGTCAAGAAAAGCCTGACCGAGGACTCGTCCGAGGCGAACGCGAAGATACTCTTCGATCCCCGCGACGACCTGGAGCGCGCGACCGCGAAGATCAACGCGGGCATCGAGGCGGCTCGGAGCGGGGACGCGGACCGCGCGGGGCGGATGTACCGCTTATATCACAGCATGCCCTTCGGAAAGGCCCTGGCCTCGCTGTCGATACGCGTCCTGGACCGCTTCAACATAGCGCCCCGGCGCATGCTCGACTCGGACCCGCTGTACACCTCGGTCTACTTCGCCAACCTCGGCTCCATCGGCCTCGACCCGCCCTACCACCAGCTCTACGACTGGGGAACGGCCAGCGTCTTCATGGTCGTTGGCAGGGTTTTCCAAAAAGATGCCCCGGCCAGGCCCGACGATCCCCGGCGCGGCCCCGGCCGGTGCCACTACGTCACCGTCAAGTTCACCGTGGACGAGCGCATCGCGGACGGCCTTTATTTCGCCCACGCGGTCTCGCTCTTCCAGAAGCTCGTCTCCAAGCCCGAAAGCCTCGAGCCCGAGCCGGACCTTTCCGAGGCCGAGGCCTAGCGGGGACGGGAAGAAGGCCGACGGGACTACTGGATAGTCCGCACCAAAAGGAGGATGAGGGAAGCCAGGACGAGGAGGGCGAGGGCGTAGGCCCAGCGCGGCGGCGGCGGGGCCACGGCGGGCGGCGGCAGGACGGGCTCGGGGGCGGCGTTGGCGGCCTCGGCGTAGCCGCAGACCGGACAGCCCGACTCGAAGTCCTCGGCCTGTCCGGTATAGCCGCAACGCGGGCACTTGACCGAGGAGAAGAAGCGGCCGCAGCGCGGGCAGATCTTCGCGTTCTTGCGGACTTCGAGGCCGCAGTGCTCGCAGAAGTAGCGGGGCCGCTTCAAGCGCCGGCCCTAGTCCGAGGATTCCTTGGCGGGGGCGGGGCAGGAGGCCGCGGCCGCGCATGACTCGCAGGCCGGAGCGGGCTTGGAGCTCGTATCGGAGGAGGCCTTAGTCGCGGAAGCGCCCTTCCTGCTGTCGTTCTTGTAGAAGCCCGAGCCCTTGAAGATGACCCCTGTGCCCCCGTTTATCTTGCGGCGGACGGGATTGCCGCAGGTCGGGCAGACTTTCAGCGGCGCGTCCGACATGCTCTGGAAGAGGTCGAATGAGCCGCAGTTACCGCATTCGTATTCGTAGGTAGGCATGGTGTGCACCTCTGCTGGATTGTAGACCATAATATATCGAGGCGGACATGCCCTGGTAAAGTCTCCTCGCGGCCTTCGGACGGCGGCTAGCCGATCGCGCCCAGGCGCCGCCTGACCGCGGCGAAGGACTCGACGGCCCGGTCGACCTGGGCCGCCGCGTGCGCCGCCGAGAGCTGGACCCTGATGCGCGCCATCCCTCGGGGCACGACGGGGAAGGAGAATCCGACCGCGTAGATCCCCTCGTTCAGCAGCTCGGCGGCCATGGAGCTCGCGAGCTTCTCGTCGTAGAGCAGTACGGGGCAGATCGGGTGGCTTCCGGGCCGCAGCTCGAAGCCCGCTGCGGCCATGCCTTCGCGGAAGCGCCCGGCGTTCGCGTAGAGCCGCCGCCTTAGCTCGCTCGACTCGCGGGCGATCTCGAGGGCCTTTAGGGTTCCGCCCGCGATGGCCGGGGCCAGGCTGTTGGAGAAAAGGTAGGGCCTCGATTTCTGCCTGAGGTACTCCACGATCTCGCGCCGGCCCGCGACGCAGCCCCCCGAGGCGCCGCCTAAGGCCTTGCCGAAGGTCGTGCTCAGGATATCGATCCGGCCGGCGACGAGCTGATCCTCCCAGGTGCCGCGCCCGCGGGGGCCGACGAAGCCCGTCGCGTGCGAGTCGTCGACCATGACCAGGGCGTCGTAGCGCTCGGCGAGATCGCATATCGCGTTCAGGTCGGCCGCGTCCCCGTCCATCGAGAAGACGCCGTCGGTCGCGATGAGGCGTCGCTTGGCTCCCGCGGCTTCCTTGAGGCAGCGCTCCAGTCCCTTCTGGACCGCGCCGGTCTCAGGATCGGCCTCCTCGGCGTCCGACATGTCGGCGTGCCTGTATATCCATCTCCTCGCCTTGCACAGCCGGACGCCGTCGATGATCGAGGCGTGGTTCAGGCCGTCGGCGATGATCGCGCAGTCCTCATCCAGGAGGGGCTCGAAGACGCCTCCGTTCGCGTCGAAGCAGGAGGAGAAGAGGATAGCTCCCTCCATGCCGAGGTAGTCGGCCAAGGCATCCTCGAGCCGCTTATGGATCGACTGGGTGCCGCAGATGAAGCGGACGCTGGACAGGCCGTAGCCCCACTCCTCCATAGCCGCCGCGGCCGCGGCCCGCAGCCGCTCGTCGCCCGACAGCCCGAGGTAGTTGTTCGCGCAGAAGTTGAGCGCCTTCCGCCCGTCGGCCAGGACGATTTCCGGGCCCTGCGCGCAGGCGATGACGCGCTCTTCCTTGAGAAGTCCCTCGGCGGCCATCCGCCCCAGCCGCTCCTCGAGCTCTGCCTTCAGATTTCCGTACACCGCCCGATCCCTTCGCCCTCGATGAGGCATTCCATCTCGGCCTCGAGCCGCGCGAGCTCCTCCCAGGCGGCGGCGAAGCGATCGGCGGCGCGGCCGTCGGCCGCGGCCCGGCCGCCTTTCCCCTCGGCCTGAATCCGCATAAAAGGAGGGTCCAGGGCCTCCTCGATACCCGGCCCTCGGGGAGCTTGGGTCCCGCAGTAGGGGCAGTAGCGGTAGCCGGAGAGGATGAGGGCGCGGCAGGAAGCGCAGAAGCGGACGTTCACGGATGGCTCCTTACAAGAGACTGGCCGCCAGTTCCGCCAGGCTCGAGCGCTCGCTGCGCTGGAGGGTGACGTGGCCGTACAGCGGCTGCCCCTTGAACGCGTCGACCAGGTATGACAAGCCGTTCGAGTTCGCGTCGAGGTAGAGGTTGTCGATCTGGTAGGGATCGCCCGTCAGGACGACCTTGGTGCCCTCGCCCGCCCTGGAGACGATGGTCTTGATCTCGTGCGGCGTGAGGTTCTGCGCCTCGTCGACGATCATGTACTGATTGGGCAGGCTGCGGCCGCGGATGAAGGACAGGGCCTCGATCTCGACCACCTTGTCCTTGATCAGCTGGTCGACGCTCTTGACGTTCTGCCTCTTGTACTCGCCCAGTATCTGCTCGAGATTGTCGAAGAGGGGCTGCATCCAGTTGGCCATCTTCGCGCCCTTCTCGCCGGGCAGGTAGCCGATATCCTTGCCGACCGGAACCACGGGCCTGGTGACCAGCATGCGCGAGTAGGCATGATCCTCGACGGTCCGCTTGAGGCCCGCGGCTATCGCCAGCAAGGTCTTGCCCGTGCCCGCCTTGCCCACCAGCGTGACCAGCTTCACGTCGTCGTCCAAAAGGAGCTCGAAGGCGACGCGCTGCCGATCGTTCAGGGGCGCGATGCCCGCGATCGATCCGTCCCACTCGCGCAGTGCGATGAGCCTTCCCTGCAAGGGATCGCCCTTCGCCAGGACGCCGCGCTCGGAGGACCTTTCCCTAAGCAGGACGAACTCGTTCGGGAAGAGCCTGTCCTTCCAGGGCAGCTCGCCCGTTCCCACGATGCGGGATATCGTCTCGGCCGAGGCGTCGACCTCGCGCATGCCCTGGTAGAGGGTCGCTATGTCGACCTTCTGCTTCTCGTAGTCCACCGCTCGTATGCCCATCGCCGTGGCCTTTACCCGCGCGTTGATGTCTTTCGACACGAAGAAGACCCTCCTGCCCTCGGCCTGGAGGGCGTAGGCGCAGAAGATGATCTTGTTGTCGTTCTTGGCGAGGTCGAGCCCAGGCGGCGCATCCTTGGGCATCGCGAAGGAGACGCGGAGGATCGAGCCGTTGTCCAGCTTGACGCCGTCGTTGAGGCTGCCCTTGTGCGTCAGCGAGTGGAGGAAGCGGATCGCTTCCCTCGCCGCCTTGCCCCTCTGGTCGGGGTAGGTCTTAAGGCCGTCCAGCTCCTCCAGCACCTCCAGCGGTATGACGATCTCGTTGTCGCGGAAGGACATGATCGCCTCGGGATAATGGATAAGCACGTTGGTGTCGATGACGAAGGTCTTGATGCCGTCCGTTGCCTGGCTCATTCGG
>Ga0075317_1000028_pt1 | contig 17064 bp, 18 predicted proteins | sample MayberryNE_TuleB_FD_120068 | JGI IMG/M metagenome (GOLD analysis project Ga0075317, IMG submission 120068) | Natural and restored wetland microbial communities from the San Francisco Bay, California, USA, that impact long-term carbon... | ecosystem: Environmental > Terrestrial > Soil > Wetlands ... | reverse complement strand
GTGGGCATGCTCGATGTCGAACCTCTCGGTCTCGATACTCCGAAAGCGCATCCCCAGCCGCGTCAGGATGATCATCGAGACCCTGATCATCGCCGTCTGGGTCATCATCGTCGACATCGCGCTAAAGGCATTCGCCCCGGAGGTCTCGCGCCAGCTGGGGCCCTACGTCGGCCTCATCATCACCAACTGCATCGTCATGGGCAGGACCGAGGCCTTCGCACTATCCAATCCCCCGCACTTCGCCTTCCTCGACGGCGTCTCGAGCGCGGTCGGCTATTCCTACGTCCTCCTCATCATCGCCTCGATACGCGAGATCATGGGCTTCGGCACCTGGCTCGGCCTACCCCTCCTGGGCGATTGGTGGACGAAGTGGTCGATCATGACCATGGCCCCCAGCGCCTTCTTCCTTCTCGCCGTCCTGATCTGGGTCGTGCGCGGCGCTATCCTCAAGGAAGGCCGGAAATGACCGAGTTCAACGCGATCGGTCCCTTGGCCGTCCTCTTCGGCGCGGTCTTCACGAACAACATCCTCCTGACGAACTACCTGGGCATGTGCTCCTTCCTCTCGGTCTCGCGCGAGGTGGACTCGGCGGCGGGATTGGGAGCGGCCGTCGTCTTCGTCATGGCCCTGGCCAACGCCCTCAACTGGCCCATCCACTACTACGTCTTAGTGCCCCTCGGCCTGGAATACCTGGGCTTCATCGTCTACATCATCGTCATCGCGGGCACGGTGCAGCTGGTCGAGATGGTCGTCGAGCGCGTCTCCGAGCGGCTCTACAACGCCCTGGGCATCTTCCTCCCCCTTATCACGGTCAACTGCGCGGTCTTCGGCGCCGTGCTCTTCATGTTCATCAGGAAGTACGACTTCGCCGCGAGCCTCGCCTACGGATTCGGCGGGGGGCTGGGCTGGGCCCTCGCCATACTGGCGATGGCCGGCATCAGGCAGAAGATCGCGAAGGCCCCCTTGCCGAAAGGCCTCGAGGGCCCGGGCATCACCTTGATCGCCGCGGGCATCATGGCCCTCGCCTTCATGGGCTTCTCGGGCATGATCAGGTCGAGCTAGGCGATCGGCATGGGAACCTTAGGCGCTTTCCTAATCGCGGTCGGGGCGATATCGGCCATCGCGGCGATACTCGCCGCGGCCTTGATGATCGCTGACGCGACAATCGGGGACTACGGCGAGGTCAAGCTCTCGATCAACGGAGGCGAGCGCGAGCTTGCCGCGCGCGGCGGCCAGAGCCTCCTGTCGACGCTGAAGGAAGAGGGCATCTTCATCCCCTCGGCCTGCGGCGGGCGCGGGTCATGCGGCCTGTGCAAGCTGAAGATCGAGAGCGGCGCCGGCGAGATCTCGCCGACCGAGTCGCCTTGGCTCGACGAGGCGGAGCGCGCGGCCGGCATCCGCTTATCCTGCCAGGTCAAGGTCAAGCGCGACATGGTCCTGCGCATACCCCAGGAGCTCTTCTCGATCAGACAGTACGAGACGAGGGTCCTCTCGATTCGGGACCTCACCTACGACATCAAGGAAGTGACCCTCGGCCTGGTCGATCCCCCCGAGATGGACATCGTCGCTGGCAAGTTCGTGCAATTCGTCGCTCCCGCCTACGGGAACTCTCCCGATCCCGTGTACCGGGCCTACTCCATCGCATCCTCGCCCTCGCGGAAGAGCGAGATCCAGCTGGAGATACGGCTGGTGCCCGAGGGCATCTGCACCACCTACGTCTTTACCAGGCTGAAGGCCGGCGACAAGGTAACTATCAACGGCCCCTACGGCGACTTCTACTTGCGCGACGGCGAGCGGGATATCGTCTTCATCGCGGGCGGCTCGGGCATGGCCCCCATACGCAGCATGCTCCTCGATATGGCGGAGAAGGGCATCGACAGGAAGGCCACCTACTTCTTCGGCGCCCGCGCGATGCGCGACCTCTTCCTGGTCGACGAGATGCGCGAGCTCGAGAGGCGGCTGCCGAATTTCCGCTTCGTCCCCGCCCTGTCGAGCCCTGCCCCGGAGGACGACTGGAAGGGCGAAAAGGGGATCGTCACCGAGGTGCTCGACCGGCATTTCGATTCGCTCGCCGGGCACGAGGCCTATCTCTGCGGCAGCCCGGGCATGATCGACGCCTCGATCAAGACGCTGAAGGGCAAGGGAATGCCCGAAGACCGCATTTTCTACGACAAGTTCGCGTAACGCGCTTCGCGCGTTGACTGATAGGAAGTTTATTGTATGGGTCGCCTTTGGCGACCCGCGTATGATTGGAGGCCGAGCATGAAGGAATCCGCGCGGCTCAAGGAAATACGCTCGAGGATGGCGCCTGGCGCCATTACCTTGCACGGCTTCCTCGGGACGGATCGCCGCTCCTTGCAGGAAATCATCGCCGAGGACGAGGCCTTATTCGCAAGGCTCGGACTGTCGCGGGAATCTATCGCCGCGCGCATGCGGGAACTGGCCGACCAGGGCGGATCCGGCCTAGGCGAGCCGGTCGCCGTCCCGCCTCACTTCGAGGTCCGCGTCGATTCCGAGCGGGGTAAGCTGCCCTGCCCCTTCGGCGACAAGGGCGGCATACGGAAGACGGTCGTGACCGTCCTCAACAAGCGGCTGGGGCGCAGCCTCTCCTATTCCGAGCTCGGACTCCACATGCTCGAGGCGCACGGCTTCCTTGAAGGCCGCGGCTCTCCCTTCAGGCTCGAGCCGGCCGAGCTGGCCGAAATCCTCGAGATCGGGGCCGGGAAATGAGCGTCGAGACCCTCCTGCGGACCGATGGCCTGCATTGCGCCTCCTGCATTTATACGGTCGAGCGCCTGGGCCGCAAGATAGCGGGCGTCGAAGAGGTCCGGGCGGACGCCGCCGCCGGGACGATCCTGGTCAGGCACGACGGAAGAGCCGGCGCGGTCGAGGCGGTCGCCGATATCCTGCGCCGCCTCGGCCATAGCGCCTACCCAGCATAGGAAGGAAGCCCGAGGCCCCGGCAAACTTGAAAGCCGGCCATATATCCGTTACTATTGGCTGACCGGCAATTAACAGCGAATGCGGCCTTACGCATCATCATCATTCCCGGTAGGAAGGACGAATATGAAGCGACAACTCTCGATGCCTTTCTGGTGCGTAAAGAGCACCTGCGGCGATCCCTTCGGCGGCGGCGTCATGGATTCCGTCACTGCCCTCGAGGCCTGCGACATCCTCTGCGACGCCAAGCAGAAGGGCCTCATCGACTTCACCTCGACCCATGACGACGACATCGTCGCCTGGGACCCCATGAATCCCATGGACGACCAGGACCCCTCGAGCGACTGCTACAAGACCATCCGCGCCCTCAATGAGAAGATGGACTCAGTCGGCCTCAAGATGAAGATGGTCACCTGCTCCCTCCACGGGGACAAGGTCTTCCGCAACGGCGGCCTGACCAACCCCGACCCGGAGATCCGCGCCCTGGCCGCCCAGAAGGTCATGCGCACCCTGCGCATCGGCAACTTCTTCGGCGCCGAGTTCTTCACCTACTGGGTCGCCCGCGACGGCTTCGAGACCCAGTTCGCCATCGATTGGTCCAAGGCCTACAAGTACATCGAGCAGGGCCTCAACCTGGCGACCCGCTACGCGAAGGAAAACAAGCTCTCGGTCAAGTACTTCACCATCGAGCCCAAGCCGAACGAGCCCCGCGGCGAGATGTTCCTGGCCACCACCGGCCACGCGCTCGCGCTCATCTCGAGGCTCGAGGATCCCTCGGTCTGGGGCGTCAACCCCGAGCTCCTCCAGCACGAGGGCATGACCAACCTCTCCGCCTCCAACGCGGCGGGCATGGCGATCAACGCCGGGAAGCTTCCCTTCCTCCACGTCGGCAACCAGAAGTCCGGGCAGTTCGACAACGACTTCCCCGTACTCACCGGCATGGACGGCCTTAAGGAGATGGTGGGCCTCATCTGGATCCTCGAGAAGCTGGACTGGAAGGGCCACATCGAGTTCGACAACCATACCCTCCGCACCGACGCCGCCCCCGGCGAGGCGAACCGGATCCAGCTGCGCAAGGACTTCGTCAAGTTCAACGTCGAGAGCTACCGCATGGCCGAGAAGAAGGCCGAGGAGCTGGCGAAGAACGCGAGCCTCGACAAGATCCGCGAGACCGCGCTCGGCAAGACCGCGGCCGTCTCCAAGGCCCTCGAGAGCTACGACCTCAAGGCCATCCAAGAGGCGAAGATCGACTACAAGAAGGTGAACGAGACCCCGGTCTCCAACGCCAACATCGACTACGCCTTCAACAAGGCTATCCTGGGAATGTAATAGCCCTTCGCGCCGGCCGAACCAAGGCCGGAGAGCTCGGGAAAGCGGCCGCCGCCTCGGAAGAGGCGGCGGCTTTCTATTCGGGCAGCCGGACCGTAGCGCCGCCCGGAACCTCGACGATCGTCCCGCCGGCCGAAAGCCATACGCTCAGGGCCGAGGGATTGAAGGCCGAAGAGAGGCCGCTCGAGAAGCGCAAGGCCTTGCAGCTTCCCATGTAATCGACGATCTCGATATTGGTCGCGTACCAGATGTCGGCCTTGCCGCCCGCCGTAGAGCAAAACTCCTCGATAAGCGGCCAGTTGCCGTCCCGGTCGAACTCGTAGCTGTGCCCCCAGACATACATAAGGCTGAGGCTCCAGCCTCCGTCGAGCTCGAGGAATTCGCGGGCCCTATCCATGAGGCCTTCCTTATGGTGGCAGGTGCCGCGCCATTCCATGAAATCCTCGGGCATGTAGAAGTTGCCGGTCGTCGGCACGACGCGGGCGTACTCGATGCCGAGCGAGGGCAGGAGGCCGATGATCTCCCGGCTGTACGATCCGAAGGGATAGGACATCCCGCGGACCGGATAGCCGACCAGGTCCTCGAGAGTCCTCCGGTCGTCCAGCACCTGCCTGATAAGCTCTTCCCGTGGGCAGCGGGCGAGCGCCGGATGGGAATAGCCGTGCGCCGATACTTCGTGGCCGGCGTATAGGGCTCGGACCTCCGACGAGTCGATACGGCCGTCGCGGCCGAAGAGCCCGCCGTTAAGGTGGAAGCTGCACTTAATCCCATGGGCGTTCAGGATCGGCGCGAGACGGCGGTCCGCGACGTTTCCGTCGTCGTAGCTGAGGGTGAGGGCCTTGCGCCTGCCGCCGGGGAAGGTGAAATTAATAGCGCTCATTAGTACTTATTGTACTCGAAGTGAAGAGATCGGATAGTCTTCGCGTCCTCGATGCCGCGCGACAGCTTCTCGGATTTCTTGATCCAAGAGGTGAAGCGCGTAAAGAGGAGATCGAGCTCTTCATTCTCGATATTGTACGAGTTGAGGCGTATGACGAAGTGCTTGCCCCTGGATTCCGGAAATTGCCGCGCGAAGGAACCGTCGACGACGGCGTCGACGGTCTGCATTAGGCGGGACTGGACTTTCTGGAGGCTATCGAGGACTTTCGATTCGGGCCAGGGGCCATCTTCAACCAGGACAAGGACATAGGCCTCGTCCACGGGACGGCGGCTTATCAAGTTCACTCGGACAGAAGCGTTTTTTTCCATGACGAACCCCGTTTTTATATACGACAGCGGCAGTAAGGTAACCTGTATCAAGGGCCTTGTCCAGCGGAGCGCGCATCTTCCCGGCAGGACAGAGGGCCGATCAGCGCTTGCGGCCTAGGATCCTGCAACCCTCGTCGAAGACTTTCTTGGGAACTACTATATAAAGCAGGGCGTCGCGGTTGAAGTAAAAATCCCTGCCGCCCTCGTCGGCTACCGAGAAGAAAAGCCCCGCATCCTCGGCGAAGTTCTTCTCCAGCGCCTCTCGTATCCGATCGAAGAACTCCACGGCCGTCGAAGGGGAGTCTACCGTGAGGTATTCGGGCTCGGAGCGCCCGAGGAGCCGGAACTTGACGACGACTTCCTCTTCCTTAACCGCGCCGAGGGGCGGGAATTCCTCAAGGCTTGACTCGAAAACGAAGTGGATGGTCTCGATGTTCTTGCAGGCGATGATGGCGGCCGAGCCGTCGCTCATCGTGAGGGATACCGCCTCCTCGCCCCTGGCGACCTCGAGGTAGCGGTCCTTGAGCCGGGAGAACTCCCTCTCGTCCACCTCGAAGAAGAGGTCATGGGCGATTCCCGCGAATTTTACCTTGAGGCAGTATTTGGTGATCATCGCGGATCCCTCCTGACCCCTGATTGTCATGCCTCCGGCCTCGGATGTCAACGGAGCGTCGCGGAGGGAATCAGCCGAAGCCCAGCCTCAGCACGATCGCCTGGTCGTAGTTTCCGAAGCCGCGGCCGAAGACGTTGAGCCCGCCGACGTGCTCGGCCCCGTCCTTGACGCCGATCCTTACCTTGATCGAGTGGTGCTCGGCAAGGGCAAGGTCGGATAGGCGGACGTCCGAAATCCGCACGCCGTCCACGAAGCTCCCCGCGCCGGTAACGATCCAATTCTTCAAGAGCCCGTACTGAGAGCCCTCGAGCTTCCACCAATCGGGCGTGAGCTTGCCTCTCCTGTCCCCGAAGTCGCCGGGCGAGGTCCAGCTTCCAAGCTCCACGGAGTTCACCCAGATCGTGATGTCGGAGAGCCAATTCTTGTCAGTCCCGGGCGTCTCGGACGAGAGCTCCGCGCTGATCTCGAGCTTGCGTATCGGCCGGTCTTTGTAGAGGCTGTTGTTCGGGAACTTGTACTCGACCCAGCCGCGCTCGAACCAGAGCAGGCCCGCCTTCATTCGATCGGGATTTAGGAATGAGTCGGGAACGTCGAGGTAGCCGATGATACCCTCGGAGGAGCAGAGGCCGCAGGGCGCCGAGACCTCGCAGCCCGTATACAGGCCGATAGGCATCTCGACCTCGATGACATCGTCGTCGGGGCGCTTCTCCTCATCGACGAAGCGAATGACGATCTCCCGGTACGCCGCTCGGCAGATTTTCTGGTTTCCCTTCTTAGCCTTCACGACATCCGCATGGACGAGACCTGTTTTTTCCAGGATCGCGACGTTCGTAGCGACGGTCGACTGCGGCAGCGCGAGGCGCTCTGATATCTCATTGATGTTTAATGCTTCAGTACCTAAAAGCTTCAGTATCCTAAGGCGAAGATCCGACGAGAGCCCTAGGAGAGTATCTCGGCCTTCATCAGGGGTAATGACAAGAATTTTGGGGTTATTAGTCATGTTGAGTATGTATCATATACGATGATTGATAGAATTGCAATATTTATTTGATACAGATAGACTTATATATATCCTTATTTGCGATATATATCGCCTTAAGCGTTTGACTTTTTCTGCCTCTTGTCATAGCATTACCCGAGCAGGCTACTTCACGGCTCGCGAAACCGGGAGAACAAATGAAAGCTAAACTATCGCTAGACAAGGAATTCCAAATCGGAGCCGTAGACAAGCGTCTTTTTGGCTCGTTTATCGAGCACCTGGGCAGGGCGGTCTATGGCGGCATTTACGAGCCTGGTCATCCGACGGCAGATGCGAATGGACTGCGCGGCGATGTCCTCGAGCTCGTCCGCGAGCTTGGCGTGCCGGTAGTCAGGTATCCGGGCGGCAATTTCGTCTCGTCCTTCAACTGGGAGGATTCGGTAGGGCCGGTCGAATCCCGGCCACGCCGCCTCGACCTAGCCTGGAAGTCCGTGGAGCCCAACGCCTTCGGCCTCGCGGAGTTCGCGCGCTGGGCTAAGGCGGCGGACACCGAGATCATGTATGCGATCAACCTCGGCACGCGCGGCATCGACGCGGCGCGCGATCTCGTCGAGTACTGCAACCACCCGGGCGGTTCCTATTTAAGTGATCTGCGCCGGGAACACGGCTCGAAGGATCCCTACGGCATCAAGCTCTGGTGCCTCGGCAACGAAATGGACGGCCCCTGGCAGGTCGGGCAGAAGACGCCGGACGAATACGGCCGCGTCGCCTACGAGACGGCGAAGGCGCTGAAGCTCTTCGATCCTAGCCTCGAGCTCGTAGCCTGCGGCTCCTCGCATCGCGGCATGCCGACCTTCCCCCAGTGGGAGGCGACCGTCCTCGAGCATTGCTACGAGTCGGTCGATTACATTTCGCTCCACCACTACTTCAATAACAAGGCGGACGACCTGCCCGCCTTCCTCGCGGCCTCCGTCGGAATGGAAAGCTTCATCGACTCGGTGGTCTCGACCTGCGATTTCGTTCAAGCGAAGAAACGGTCGAAGAAGAGGATCGGCCTATCCTTCGACGAATGGAACGTCTGGTTCCACTCGAACGAGGCCGATGCCGGGAACCAGCCGTGGCAGGTCGGGCCGCACCTGCTCGAGGACGTCTATACCATGGAGGACGCCCTCGTGGTCGGCTGCCTGCTGAATGTCCTCATCCGGCACGCGGACCGAGTCAAGATCGCCTGCCTCGCGCAGCTGGTCAACGTCATCGCGCCCATCATGACCGAAAACGGCGGATCGGCCTGGAGGCAGACGATCTACTGGCCATTCCTCCTCGCCTCCAGGCACGGACGAGGCGTCTCGATGGACGTCAGGCTCGAGTGCCCGGCCTACGAGAGCCCGGAGTTCGGGGCCGTGCCCTACCTCGACGCGTCGGCCGTCCTCTCTGAGGAAGGGGATTCGCTTACGGTCTTCTGCGTCAACCGCTCTAGGGAGCCGGTCGAGCTCGACCTCCGGGCCGCTGGGCTCGAGGGACCGCGCCTTCGCGAGAGGACGGAGCTCCGCCACGACGACATGAAGGCGACGAACGACGCCGCGCATCCCGACAGGGTTTTCCCGCGGAGCGTCGCCGTCGAGCCGGGATCGCCCGTCCTTGCCCCGTTAAGCTACAACTGCCTTCGCTACTCGATCAATCCCAGGCTCTAGCCGGGCTTGATCTGAAGGCAGCATCCGTTCTCGGGATCGAATCGCGTAAAGGCGCCGTTTAGCGCCCCAGGATATCCTCGAGCGATTTAGGGAAGCAGGCGCCGAGGAGCTCGAAGTCCTCGGCGGTCACCACCGCCTCGCGCTCCGCGACGAGCTCTCGGTTCGTCGCCCCGAGGCGCTTCAAGAGGCTGTAGATGACGAATCCGAATATCTTCAGGCCTGCTCGAGGATTGTCCTCGCAGAACTCGAACAGCGCGTCCCTGGATACGGCGGCGGCGACGCAGGACGAGCGCGCGACCGCGCTGGCGGTGCGGGGCAGGTTCATGAAAATGGAAGCCTCTCCCAGCACATCGCCCTTCCGGACCTCGCCGGCCCGGACCTGCTTTCCGTTCGCGCTCCGTACGGTGACGTCCACCGAGCCCGCCAGGAGCAGATGGAGATGGGCGCCGAGGGTATCCTGCTCGACCAGGTATTCCCCGGCATCGTACTCGCGCAGCTCGCACTTGCGGGCGAAGCGCTTCAGCTCGCGCGGCTTGAGTCCTTGGAGTATCATCGTCTCCCCAAGCTCTTTGGCCAATAGATCCCGACGCATCGTTCTGCTTCTCACGTTCCAAGGATAGCCTCTCCGATGGAGCTTGGAAAAGGGCCCGCGGCTTTCCGCGCGACGGCGGCTCCGGAGTAATTCGGTTGACAAGTACTGAGAGTGCGGCTAGAGTGGCTTCGTGGCTAAAACGAAAAAGCAAGCGAATACAAAGGCTTCCACGACATCCGCGGAGTCGAGTTCCCCGAGGGGCGGGGGCGCCGCGGAAAAAAACGTACATATAAAGCAGATAGCCGAGAAGCTCGGCGTTTCTCCGGGAACGGTGTCCATCGTACTCAATGGCAGGGGCGACGAGATGCGCATCTCCAAGGCGACGCAGGCGAGGGTGCTCGAGGCCGCGAAGGAAATGGATTATCGGCCCAACATCTACGCCCGAAGGCTGCGGCAGGCGGGCAACGAGGCCCAGGCTCCCGTAGTCGCCATATTCTGGACGACCGACTTCCTGAGCAGCCCCCTCGGCAGGTTCTTCACGGGCATCCAGAAGGGACTGCTCGAAGATCGCCACGAGGTGGAGGTCATTCTCCAGCCCTACGAGCGGGGAGCCCTCCGCGAGAAGGAACGGATCATCGACCGTCAGCGCTACAGCGGCGTCATTATGGCGGGCATCTCCGAGAGCGACGAGTCCTTCCTTCTAGAGAAGAAATTCAACATCCCCATCATCATGTTCAATCGAAGCGTCGAGCGATACGGAACCGTTTACGTCGACGACTACGAGGCCGGCAAGAAAACCGCCGCGCTCTTCTCGCGACGAGGCCACAAGCGCGCATGCCTCATCCACCCGATCGGGAGCTCGAAGGCGGCGACCCTCCGCAAGGCGGGATTCATAGACGGATGCGCGCTGCACGGGATCTCCCTGCCGCCCGAGGCTATCCGAACCGCGGGTCCCAGCTTCGAGGAAGCGGAAGAGGCCGCGCGATTGGCGGTCGACAGGAAGCCCGCCCCGACGGCCCTCTTCCTCTCGATCGACAATCTGGCCCCGGGCGCCTATTCCGCGCTTCGCTCCCTCGGCGTCAGGATACCGCGCGACATGGAAGTGCTGGCCTACGGAGACAACGAGCTGGCTAAGCATATGACGCCTTCCCTGACGTCCATTCATGTTCCGATAGAGGAGATGGGCCGCGACTGCCTACGGCTGCTGATGCACATACTTGAAAGCAAGGACTTCACTCCGAATTCGCTGATTCACCCCCTGAATTTCGTGTTCAGAGAGAGCTGCGGGGATTGAAAGCCGCCGGACCGAAGGCGCGACCCTCGGCCCATCCCCGATTCATCAAGGACGGAAAGCTAAATGGATTCAAGTTCGACCGTCGGGCGAAAGCCCCTCTGGAACGCCCGTTTCGTGCTGCTCATGTGCATCGGCCTCATCTCGGCGATGGGATTCAACATGATGATGACCATCATCTCCCTCTATGCCGTGAGCGTCGGCGCGGGCCTGACCGTCGCCGGCGCGATCGCCGGCGTCTTCTCCCTGGCGGCGCTTATCGTCCGTCCCGTCGGCGGCTTCCTGACGGACATCATGAACAAGAAGCGCCTGTGCATGATCGCGACGGTATCGATCGCGCTATGCTCGCTCGGATATGCCTTCTCGGGATCGATCCCGTTCCTCGTCATCCTCCGCTTGCTGCACGGGGCGGCGTTCGGGATCAGCAGCTCCGCGACGGTCGTCCTCGTAAGCCGCTGCCTGCCCGAGACCAGGATGGCCGAGGGCATCGGCTATTACGGCTTGGGACAGGTGATCGCCCAGGTATGCGGGCCTAGCCTAGGCCTCTACATAAAGGACCACCTGGGATACGACACTCTCTTCTGCCTAATCGCCGCCTTATCCCTCCTCGCGGCCTCCCTGTATCTCTTCCTCGACTACAGCGAGAAGGACGGTCTCGGCAAGAATCGATTCTCCATCTCTTTCGACAAGCTGATCGCGGTCGAATGCCTAGTCTACGCCCTCGTCGGAGGCATGTTCTCCCTCTGCAACGGGGTCGTGAATTCCTTCCTCCTGCTCGCGGGAGAGCAGCGCGGCATCCAGGGGCTCGGATTGTTCTTCTCCGTCAGCGCGGCCGCGATCTTCGTCCTGCGCATCGTCATCGGCCGCTTCATCGACAGAGCCGATCTTACTCTCGTCGTCAACGTCTCGCTGGCCTTCGGCGCGGCGTCGATGCTGCTGATCGGCATCGCGCCCTCTCTCGCGCTCATCCTGGCGGCGGCGGTAATGAAGGCGGTCGGGCACAGCGCCGCCCAGATATCCCTCCAGACGGCCTGCATCAATAAGGTGAGCCCGCTGAGGACGGGAGTCGCCGTAAGTACCTTCTATATCGGCGCCGACATAGGCCAGGGATTCGGCCCGATACTCGGAGGCGAGATTTCCTATCTCTTCGGCTACAAGGCGATGTTCATTACGTACGCCGTCCTCATGCTCGCGGTCCTGCTGCTCTTCTCCGTCTACCAGAGGCGCAGAAGATCGAAGATCAAGATCGACAGGGCGGGCGCGCCGATTTCAAGCGAAATGATGATTGACAACTAGAGTAATCGTGATAGTATGCGCTTGCTTGCTAACAGGTTTTAGCACTTCAATTTCAGCTCAATCGGGAAGGATCAGCGCTTCCGTCCGGCGGCCTATGCTCGCCCCGTACGGCAGACCGCTTCCCGTGGAAGCCATCGCAACAAGGAGGTAGACTCGTGAAGAAGTCTACGGTCATGCTTGTCGCCGCATTATCGATTCTCTCCGCTCTCTCGGCATGGTCAGCCCCCGCCAAGGTCACGCTTCCGTTCTGGAACAGCTGGACCGGCGCGGATGGAGACCTCCTGGCCGAAATGGTCGACGAGTTCAACAAGACGAACAAGGACGGCATCACGATCAAGATGGACGCCATGCCGTCGAAGACGATGAACGAGAAGCTGGCGCCCGCCCTCGTAGCGGGGACGGCCGCGCCCTTGATCCTGTACAGCACCGCCGTGAAGTACACCTTCGGGGCGGAAGGAAAGCTCGTCGATCTCTCCGATATATTCACGAAGACCCGGCTGAAGAAGGATGACTTCGACCAGACCGTCCTGAGCCTGGGCGAGTACCAGGGCAAGCAGTACTTCATTCCCTTCCAGGCCTGCGCATTCTACATGTTCTGGAACAAGTCGCTCTTCAAGAAGGCCGGCCTCGATCCGTCGAGCCCGCCGACCACCTGGGCGAAGTGGGCGGAATACTCGGCGAAAATGACCGATCCCGCCTCCAATACCTACGGATCCGGGCTGTCCTACAACGCATACTACCCCATGATGAGCATGCTTCAGTGCTACGGCGGGGAGTTCATCGCCGAGGACGGCAAGGGCGGCTACAAGTCCAACATGCTGAATCCCGGCTACGCCAACGGATTAAAGCTCTTCAAGAACCTGATCGATTCCAAGAACAATCCGCTCGACACCAACACCGACGCGATGTTCTCGGCCGGCAAGCTAGGCCTGACCATCTCCGGGCCGTGGCTCATCGCGGGAGCGAAGGCCAACGACGTCGATTACGGCGTCGCCCTCCTCCCCGCGGGCGACGCGGGAGTCAAGCTTCCCATGTTCGGAGCGGGCTTGGCGGTGACGACCAGCGGGACCAAGGAACAGCGGGACGCCGCGTACAAGTTCATAGAGTGGTGGATGCTCGGCAACGAGAAGACCAAAAAGACGGGCGTCAAGCGCTGGTCGACGGAAATCGGTTTCCCTGCCTTCCTCAAATCGCTCTCGAAGGACGCGGAGTACAAGGCGAACCTCGATATCAGCGTCATGGGAAGCTACGGGCCCTACGCCACGCTGCTATACCCGAATTCCTTCTGGATCCAGGCGCAGTTCACGAACGACATCATGATCCCCTTGCTCGAGAGCGTCGCCTTCGGCAAGGCGGGCGTCGCGGACGCGCTGGCCAAGGCGGACAAGCAGACGAAAGAGCTCTTCCTTAAGATGAAATAACAATTCCGCGGGACCGAGGACGGGGCAGCTGGCCTCCCGGTCCCGCGCATCTTTCCGGGGGTATCGCACATGACCTTCTCAGCTCGCCGCATCGGCGAATTCTGGAACAAGCCCGAGCACGCGGCCTATCTCTTCCTTCTGCCGGCTTTCGGGCTCCTTTTCGTTTTCAGCGTAATCCCTCTGCTGGCCTCGTTCCTGGTCAGCACGCTGGACGTCACCGTCTACCTTACGGGAGTGAAATTCGTCGGCCTCAAGAATTTCATCGAGGCGGTCGGGGATCCTCGCTTCTGGAACGCGCTCTTCAATACGCTCGTCTTCACCGCGGTCGAGGTACCCCTCCAGATCTGCTTCGCCCTGTTCGTAGCGGCCCTCGTCACGAAGGACACCAGGATCAACAAGGCCTACCGATCGGTCTTCTTCCTGCCGATCGTGTGCTCCGCGACGGCCGTCGGCATCATGTGGCAGTTCATACTTAACCAGAACATCGGCTATATCCCCTATGCGCTGACCACGATCGGGCTCCCGAGGATCGCCTTCCTAAAGGATCCGTCGATCGCCCTCTTCACCATCGTCTTCATCTCGGTATGGAGGACCTTCGGCATCACGACGACGATCTTCGTTGCCGCCATGCAGGACGTCTCGAAGGAGCTCTACGAGTCGTCCGAGATCGACGGCGCCGGCAAGCTTCGCCAATTCTTCAGCATCACGATACCGGGAATCCGCCCGGCGATCTGGTTCATCCTGATAACCCGCGTCATCGGCTCCCTGCAGGTCTTCGACCTGGTCTATGTCACCACGGGAGGAGGACCGGTGTTCAGGACCGAGACGCTCGTCACGTACATATACTCCCGAGCGTTCACGACGAACATCCGCCTCGGCTACGCGACCGCCATGTCCGAATGCCTCTTCCTCATCATCCTGCTTATTTCGATCTGCCTCTACTCGAGGATGATCAAGCAGGAAAGGGAATAGGAGGAGCCCAAGATGACCAAGTCCCTCAAGCGGTTCTCCGCCTCCGCGGCCAGGAATATCATCCTTCTCGCGATCTCGGCCTTGATCCTCGTACCGGTCCTATGGATGTTCCTGTCGAGCCTCAGGCCGGCGAACCAGATAACCATCTACCCGCCGGACTTCTTCCCGAAGAGCCTCACGCTGAAGAACTTCGAGCGCGTGTTCAAGAAGATCCCGATCCTTACCTACGCGAAGAACTCGCTGATCTTCGCCGTCTTCACGACCCTGCCCTCGGTGTTCATCAGCGCTATGGCCGGCTACGCGTTCGCGAGGTTCCGGTTCAAGGGCAAGAACGTCCTTTTCACCATCACGCTGATGACGCTGATGATCCCCTTCCAGGTAACCATGATACCGCTTTTCATGGAAATCTACGCGATGGGCCTGTATGACACCTACCTCGGCCTCATCCTGCCGCGGCTGGCCGTGGTAATAGGCATATTCATGATGCGCTCCTTCTTCGCCGGGCTTCCGGTCGCGCTCGAGGAAGCCGGCCGCCTGGACGGGCTTACGGAATTCGGAATCTTCTTCCGGATCATGCTGCCGCAGTGCAAGCCGGCGATGATCACGCTCATGGTGCTCGGCGTCAACGCGGCGTGGAACGACCTTATGTACCCGCTCTTGCTGACGAGCGATACCTCCATGCGCATGCTCGCGAACGGCCTGGCCATGTTCGTGGGACAGGATACCATCGAGTACGGCGCCGCTTTCGCGGGCGCGGTCATCTCGGTCGTGCCGATGCTGCTCGCGTACATATTGGGACAGAAATACTTCGTGGAGGGAACGGCCACGAGCGGAATCAAAGGCTAGCCGGCATCGGGCCGCGGGCTCGGTTCCGCCGGAACGGCTTCGGGAGGAGCGTCCATGGGAATCGTTCATTATACTTTTCGATCTCGGGTCCTTAGGCAGCAGACGAGCGTGGTGGTCGTCCTGCCCACCTACGCGAGGCGGGGAAGCCCCGTAAGCCTCGAGGAATTCTACCGCCCGGGCAAGAAGTACCGGACCCTCTACGTGCTCCACGGCGGATCGGACGACTGCACATACTACGTCAGGAACACGAGCATCGAGAGATACGCTCAAGAGGGAGGCTTCGCGGCCGTCATGCCCGAGGTCAGGCTGAGCTTCTACTGCGACATGCGCCACGGGGGGAAATACCTGACCTTCATAAGCGAGGAGCTTCCCGAGGTCGTCGAGTCGGTCTTCCCGCTCTCGAGCGAAAGCCGCGACCGCTTCGTCGTCGGCAACTCGATGGGATCGCACGGAGCCATGAAATGGGCGATGACGCGCCCCGGCGACTTCGCCGCCGCGGCGGGGATGTCGGGAGTCGGCGATGTCGAGGACATGGGCTTCTTCGATATGTTCCCCCGGGAAGGAAGCAATCCCGTACTCTGCTCTTTCGGGACGGCGGGCGAGTACCGGGGCAGCGCCAACGACCTGCGGCTCCTGGCAAAGAGGCTCGCGGAATACGGCGGGCGGATACCCCGGCTCTTCAGCTGCTGCGGGACGGAGGATCCCTATTATCCGGGCGTCAGGCGATTCGTCGAGTACGCGGCCCAGGTGGGATTGCCCTTGACCTTCGAGGAGGGGCCCGGCGCTCACCAGTGGGAATTCTGGGACAAGTGGCTCATCAGGATCATCGACTGGATGGGCATCAAGGAATAAGGCGGTACATCATGGCGCTAATGCAATTCAGCTTCCTTCCGCAAAGCCTCGGCTTCCATACGAATGTAAGGATCATCCTGCCCGTCGACCTCCCGGAGGCGGGGGCCGCGGCCGGCCGCGGCAGAGCGCCGGCCCGGCTGCGGACGCTCTACCTCCTCCACGGCGGCGGCGGCAACTCCCTCGACTGGCTCCGCTACACCAATGTCGAGCGCTACGCCGAGAGGCGCGGGATCGCCGTCGTGATGCCGGAGGTCGAGGGCTCGTGCTTCTACTCGGACCAGGCCTACGGCCAGAAGTATTTCACCTACGTCGCCGAGGAGCTTCCTTTGGCCGCGGAGTGCCTTTTCCCCCTTTCCGGCAAGAGGGAGGATCGCTTCGTAGCCGGACTTTCCATGGGAGGCTACGGGGCCTTCAAGCTGGCGTTCAGGAAGCCCGATTCCTTCGCGGCGGCCGGCAATTTCTCGGGGCTCTCCTTCGTCTCGGATATCTTCGAGGAGGGAGGCTTCGCCGGAGACGAGAACGGCCGCTCGGTCGTCCACGCGAACTGGGGATCCCTTGAGAGCTTGAAGGGCAGCCTCGACGACACCCGCTTCCTCGTCGACCGCGCGGCGCGCGAGAAGACCGATCTTCCCCGCCTGTTCGCCGGGATAGGAACCGAGGATTTCAGCTACAGATACGCGGTCGAATTCCTGGAATACGCGAAGGGCAAGGGAATCGATATCGCGTTCGAGAAGATGCCGGGCGGCCACGACTGGGAAGTGTGGGATAGGCTCATCGATAGGTTCATGGATTTCATGGACGGAGAATGACTCAGGAGGAGCGATATATGAAAGATGATATCAGGGAGAATCAGGCGCTGAGCGCCCACATGCTCTATTTCGATCCCATCAACCAGCCGCGAATCCCGGGCGACGACGGCCGGTTCAAATTCGGTAATTTCGAGAACGTTCCAGGGCTGCGCTGCTTCGACGACGGCAGCTTCGAAGTGACGTTCTACGCGCCCGAAGCGCATAGCGTCAGCGTCGCCGGAATCGGCGGCTCCATGCCCGGGTCC
>Ga0075317_1000027_pt1 | contig 17431 bp, 10 predicted proteins | sample MayberryNE_TuleB_FD_120068 | JGI IMG/M metagenome (GOLD analysis project Ga0075317, IMG submission 120068) | Natural and restored wetland microbial communities from the San Francisco Bay, California, USA, that impact long-term carbon... | ecosystem: Environmental > Terrestrial > Soil > Wetlands ... | reverse complement strand
TCGTCTACAAGGGCATGCTCACCTCGGAGCAGGTCGAGCCCTTCTTCCTCGACCTCTCGCATCCGGCCTACGAATCGTCCCTGAGCGTCGTACACTCGCGCTTCAGCACGAACACCTTCCCCAGCTGGGAGCGCGCCCATCCCTACCGCTACCTCATCCACAACGGCGAGATCAACACGCTGCGCGGCAACGTGAACTGGATGCGGGCCCGCGAGTCCTTGATCAACACCGGGCTCTTCGGCCCGGACGCGTCGCGCGTCATGCCCGTCATCAATCCCTCGGGCTCCGACTCGGCGATGTTCGACAACTGCCTGGAATTCCTCCACCTGACGGGCAGGCCCCTCGCCCAGGCGATGATGATGATGATCCCCGAGCCCTGGTCGGGCAACGAGGCGATGAGCGACGAGAAGCGCGCCTTCTACGAGTACAGCGCCTGCCTCATCGAGCCCTGGGACGGCCCTGCGGCCATGGCCTTTACCGACGGCTCCGTCGTCGGGGCGGTGCTGGACCGCAACGGCCTCCGGCCCGCGCGATACTACGTCACCCTGGACGACACCCTCGTCCTCGCCTCCGAGGTGGGCGTCCTGAACATCCCCGCGGACAGGATCGCGCACAAGGAGAGGCTGAAGCCCGGGCGCATGCTCCTCGTCGACACCAAGGAAGGAAGGATCATCGACGACGAGGAGATCAAGGATAGGATCGCCTGCGAGCATCCCTACCGCGAGTGGCTTGATAAGCACATGATCAGGATCGAGGACCTGCCTCCCGAGCCCGCATGCGAGGAGCCCGACCACGAGACCGTGTTCAGGCGGGAGAAGGCCTTCGGCTATACCTACGACGACCTAAGGCTGGTCCTGGTGCCGATGGTCCGCGACGGCGTCGATCCCATCGGCTCGATGGGCACGGACACGCCCCTCGCCGTCATGTCGGACAGGCCCCAGCTCCTGTACAACTACTTCAAGCAGCTCTTCGCACAGGTCACGAACCCGCCCATCGACGCCATCCGCGAGGAGATCGTCGTCGGTCCCGAGACCTACATCGGCTCCGAGGGCGACCTGGTCAATCCGAGGCCCGAGGCGGCGCGGCAGATCAAGCTTTCCAGCCCCTTCATCGACAACGAGGAGCTGGAGAAGCTGCGCCGCATAACGCGCGAGGGCTTTAGGTCGGCCACTATTCCCATTACCTACCCGACGGGGAGCCCCTCGACCGCCGGGGCGCGGCTTAAGAAGGCGATGGACGGAATCCTCGAGCAGGCGGACCGGGCCTTCGCGGGCGGCGCCAACATCATCATCCTCTCGGACCGCGGGGTCGGGCCCGAGCGCGCGCCCGTGCCGGCCCTCCTCGCCGTGTCGGGCCTCCACCACCACTTGATACGGAACGAGACGAGGACCCGCCTCTCCATCGTCCTCGAGTCCGGGGAGCCCCGCGAGATCCACCATTTCTCGATGCTGCTCGGCTACGGCGTGTCGGCCATAAACCCCTACCTCGTCTTCGAGGCGATCGACGACATGATCGGCTCGGGGATCCTGTCGGGCGTCGACCACGGCAAGGCGGTCGCGACCTACAAGAAGGCCGTCACGAAGGGCGTCATCAAGGTCATGTCGAAGATGGGCATCTCGACCATGCAGGGCTACCAGGGCGCTCAGATATTCGAGGCGGTGGGCCTGTCGAGCGCCCTGGTCGACGAGTACTTCTCGGGCACTCCCTCGCGCGTCGAGGGAATCGGCCTCGAGGAGCTCGCCCAGGAATCGGAGAGGCGCCACGCGGCCGCCTTCGACCAGCGGACGTCGGACTTCAATACCCTGCCCGTCGGCGGCGACTGGCAATGGCGCAAGAACGGGGAGTACCATCTTTATAACCCCGAGACCATCCACCTCCTTCAGGAAGCCTGCCGCTCCGGGGACTACGCCGCCTACAAGCGCTACGCCGAGCTCATCGACGACCAGTCGACCAGGCAGTGCACGCTGCGCGGCCTGATGAAGCTGAAGGGCTCTTCTCCGATCCCCCTCGCGGAGGTCGAGCCGGTCGACTCCATCGTCAAGCGCTTCAAGACCGGGGCGATGTCCTTCGGATCGATCTCGAAGGAGGCCCACGAGGCCCTGGCGATCGCCATGAACCGCCTGGGCGGCAAGAGCAATACGGGCGAGGGCGGCGAGCATCCCTCCCGCTTCAAGCCCGACGCGAACGGCGACTCCCGCTGCAGCGCGATCAAGCAGGTCGCCTCGGGAAGGTTCGGCGTCACGAGCGAGTACCTGGTCAGCGCCAAGGAGATCCAGATAAAGATGGCCCAGGGCGCCAAGCCCGGCGAGGGCGGCCAGCTGCCCGGACGCAAGGTCTACCCCTGGGTCGCCGAGAGCCGCGGATCGACGCCCGGCGTCGGCCTCATCTCTCCCCCGCCCCACCACGACATCTACTCGATCGAAGACCTGTCGGAGCTCATCCACGACCTCAAGTGCGCCAACCCGGCGGCGAGGATATCGGTCAAGCTCGTGTCCGAGGTCGGAGTCGGCACGATAGCGGCCGGCGTCGCAAAGGCCCGCGCGGACCTCGTCCTCATCTCGGGCTACGACGGGGGCACGGGCGCCTCGCCGAGGACCTCGCTTAGGCACGCGGGCCTGCCCTGGGAGCTCGGCCTCGCCGAGACCCACCAGACGCTGCTCCTCAACAACCTGCGCTCGCGCATCACGGTCGAGACCGACGGCAAGCTCATGACCGGGCGCGACGTCGCCATCGCCGCCATGCTGGGGGCCGAGGAGTTCGGCTTCGCGACCGCTCCCCTGGTCGCCCTAGGCTGCGTGATGATGAGGATCTGCAACCTCGACACCTGCCCCGCCGGCATCGCGACCCAGAATCCCGAGCTGCGCAAGAAGTTCGCCGGCAAGCCGGAATACGTCGAGAACTTCATGCGCTTCATCGCCACCGACCTGCGCGAGAAGATGGCCGGCCTCGGCATCCGCAAGGTCGAGGACCTCGTGGGCAGGACCGACCTCCTGGACATGGAGGCGGCCAAGTCGAACCCGAAGACCCGAGGCCTGGACTACTCGCGCATCTTCCACAAGCCCGAGGTGCCCAACGACTGGGGAAGGCACAAGCTCTTCGACCAGGAGCACAGCATCGAGGACTCCCTGGACAGGCGCGTGCTCTTAGGGCTCTGCGAGCCGGCCCTGGAGCGCGGCGAGCGCGTCAGGGCGACGATCCCCGTACGCAACGTCAACCGCGTCGTCGGCACCATCCTCGGCTCCGAGGTTACCAAGCGATACGGAGCGGCCGGCCTGCCGGAGGATACGATCAGCCTCAAGTTCGTCGGATCGGCGGGACAGAGCTTCGGCGCCTTCCTGCCGCGCGGCGTCACGCTGTCCATCGAGGGCGATTCGAACGACCACATCGGCAAGGGCTTGTCGGGCGGAAAGATCATCGTCTATCCCCCCTCGGGCTCGCCCTTCAAGTCGGAGGAGAACATCATCATCGGCAACGTGGGATTCTACGGCGCCACCTCGGGCGAGGCCTACGTAAGCGGCAAGGCCGGCGAGCGCTTCTGCGTCCGCAACTCCGGGATCAAGGCCGTCGTCGAGGGCACGGGGGATCATGCCTGCGAATACATGACCGGCGGCAGGGTGGCGGTGCTGGGACGCACGGGGCGCAACTTCGGCGCCGGCATGTCGGGCGGGATCGCCTACGTCTACGACGCCGACGGCAACTTCCCCTCGCGGGTCAACGCCGACATGGTCGACCTCGAGGAGCTTTCCGAGCCGACCGAGATCGCCGAGCTTCGCGCGATGATCGAGCGCCACGTCAAGGCCACCGGCTCGGCGCGGGGCAAGCGGATCCTCGCGGGCTGGGCCGGCGCCTTGAAGCGCTTCGTCAAGGTGATGCCGCGCGACTACAAGCGCATGCTCGCCTCGATAGAGGAGGCCTCGCGCGCGGGCCTCGGAGGGGAGGCCGCGCTGATGGCCGCCTTCGAGCGCAACAACAAGGACCTTGCCCGAGTATCCGGGAACTAGGACTTATCGTAATTAACCGCGGAGGGCGCGGAGGACGCGGAGAAGATTAAGGAGATGGGAGATGGGAGATGGGAGATGGGAGATGAGAAGATCAATGACGAGTTACTCGCTTATTCTCATCTCGCTTACTCCTTTCTCTCTTCTCCTTTCTCTCCCTTCTATCCCTCCGCGATCTCCGCGATCTCCGCGGTGAATCCGTTCAAATGTTCTTGATGAGGTGAAGCATGGCTAAGCCGACTGGTTTCATGGAATACGATCGCCGCCCGCCGGCCGACAGGGCGCCGGAAGAGCGAGTCAAGGATTGGGACGAGCTCCACGACAGCTACGCATCCGAGGACGAGGCGAGGGTCCAGGCGGCGCGCTGCATGGACTGCGGCACGCCCTTCTGCCACTCCGGCATCCTGTACGAGGGGGCGGCCTCGGGCTGTCCCATCGCCAATCTGATCCCGGAGTGGAACGAGCTCGCCTACCGCGGCCTCTGGCCCGAGGCCCTGAGGCGGCTCCGGCTTACCAACAACTTCCCCGAGTTCACGGGCCGCGTCTGCCCCGCTCCCTGCGAGGGCGCCTGCACCCTGGGCTCGATCCCGCTGCCGCCGGTCGCCATCAAGGCCAACGAGTGCGCGATCATCGACAGGGCCTGGGCCGAGGGCCGGATGCAGCCCGAGCTGCCTCCGCTGCGCACGGGCAAGAAGGTCGCGGTCGTCGGCTCGGGCCCCGCGGGCCTCTCCTGCGCGGACCAGCTTAACCGCGCCGGCCACGAGGTGACCGTCTTCGAGCGCGCCGACAGGGCTGGCGGCATCCTTACGTACGGCATCCCGAACATGAAGCTCGACAAGAGGGTCGTAGCCCGGCGCATAGACCTCATGGCCGCCGAGGGCGTCCGCTTCGCCACCGGCGTCGAGCTGGCGAGCGAGGGCGCGAAGGGCCCGAGCCGGCCCGGCGCGAAGACCGTGACCGCCGCGGAGCTGCGGTCGAAGTACGACGCCGTCGTCCTGGCCTGCGGGGCCGCCCAGCCTCGCGACCTCGGCATAGAGGGACGGAACCTCGCGGGCATACACTTCGCCATGGATTTCCTGACCGCGAACACGAAGAGCCTCCTCGACGGGGCCGCTGCCCGAGGGGCAGGCGACGCCAAAACGGCTTTCATCTCCGCGAAGGGGCTGGACGTCGTGGTCATCGGAGGCGGCGACACGGGCACCGATTGCGTCGGGACGGCGATCCGCCACGGGGCGAAGAGCGTGACCCAGCTCGAGATCATGCCGAAGCCGCCCTTGGAGCGGGCGCCGAACAACCCCTGGCCCCGCTGGCCGCGCGTCCTGAAGACCGACTACGGCCAGGAGGAGGCCGTCGCCCTCTTCGGCAAGGATCCCCGCCTCTTCCAGGTGACGGCCAAGAAATTCCTCGGCGGCAAGGGCGGCAGCCTCAGCGGCGTATCGATCGTCGACGTCGAGTGGAAGAAGGACGCGTCGGGACGCATGTCGCCCTGCGATGTTCCGGGCAGCGAGCGCGTCCTCCCGGCGGGCCTCGTCCTTATCGCGATGGGCTTCCTGGGACCGGAAAAGGCCTCGATAGAGGCCCTGGGCATCGCCGCGGACGAGCGCGGAAACGCGAGGGCCGGCTACGGCTCCTTCGCGACGAGCGAGTCGGGCGTCTTCGCGGCCGGCGATTGCCGGCGCGGCCAGAGCCTGGTGGTCTGGGCGATAGCCGAGGGTCGCGGCGCCGCCCGGGAAGTCGACCGCTATCTCATGGGAGAATCGCGCCTGCCCTGAGCTTTCAGGAACGGATACGGCGGCCGCGCGCCGCGGCGGCCGCCGATTTGCGAAGATCCGGACTATACGCGATACTTGTTCCAATCATGGGCAAGACCGGCGCCGAAGGGGCGGGCAAAACATTGAAGGCGCCTGGACAGGCCGACGAGCGCATGCTGCGCGACGGCGAGCGCCTGTACCAGGAGACCTTCAGGCAGAGCCCCGCAATCAAGCTCCTCATCGACCCCCTGTCGCTCGCGATCATCGACGCCAACGAGGCCGCTGAATCCTTCTACGGCTATTCCGTCGATCGCATGAAGTCGATGAGGCTCACGGACATCAACACGGCCGACGAGGCGGTCATAAGGGCCAACATCGGCGCCTCCGGGACTCGGGGGGAAAGCCGCTTCGTCTACAGGCATCGGATCGCCTCGGGGGAATACCGCGACGTCGAAGTCTACGCCGGCCTCATCGAGCTTGGCGGCCGGCGGGTCCTCCACTCCATAATCCACGACATCACCGCGAAGACGAAGGCCGAGGAGGAGCTCAGGAAGCTCGTCGAGGAGAAGGATACCCTGATGAAGGAGCTCCAGCACCGCGTCAAGAACAATCTCGGCGTCGTCTCCGGGCTCCTCTCCCTCTCGGCGGGAAAGATCAAGGACGAGGAGGCGCTCAGGGCCTTCGAGGCGGCGATCGCCCGCGTCGAATCGATCTCGGCGATCTACGCCAAGCTCTACGGCACCAAAGACTTGACCGATATCGAGCTGGGCGGCTACGCGCGCGACCTGGTCGATTCCCTCTTCTCGACCTACAACCTCGATCCCGAGCGAATCGAGCTGAAGTCCTCCTTCGCCGAGGCGAAGCTCGACCTGAAACGCAGCGTGCCCTTCGGCCTCATCCTGAACGAGCTCGTGACGAACGCGCTTAAGTACGCCTATCCCGAGGGCTCGTCGGGAGAAATACGCGTCGAGCTCGGCGTCGCCGAGGGAAAGATCCGGCTGGTCGTCGCGGACGACGGGCCGGGCATCCCCGAGGAGGTCCTGAACGGCGAATCGGCCGGGCTCGGCATGACCCTGGTGCGGATGCTCTCGGGGCAGCTCGGAGCCGTCCTCGAGATCGACTGCTCGCGGGGCACGCGCGTCGAGCTCGCTTTCGACGCCCTAGTCCTCCCCGAATAGCCGCCCTCCCCGCCGCGAGCTTGTACTAGTCCTCGGGCCCCTGATACCATTCGGGGCCAGGAGACAGCATGAAAGCAGGTTTCGGAGAGCGCGTTATCGCGGCGGCTTCCGCCCTCCCGCGCGGCGCGCGGCCGAAGGCGGCCGTCATCCTCGGTTCCGGCCTGTCGGGCATCGCGGACTCTCTGGGCGGCGAGGAGATTCCCTTCTCGTCCATTCCCGAATTCCCTAAGCCGAGCGTCGAGGGGCATCGCGGCGTCCTAAGGCTGTCCGATCGGGCCGCCGTCATGGCCGGCCGCTTCCATTACTACGAAGGCCTATCAGTCGACGACCTCGTCCTGAGCGTCTTCGTCCTTCGCGAGATCGGCGTCGAGACCCTGATCCTCACGAACGCGGCCGGGGCCGTCAACCGGGACTACGCGCCGGGCGACCTCGTCCTAATAAAGGACCATATCAATTTCATGGGCGCGAGCGCATTCGTCGGGCCGAACCCGAAGCGCCCCGACGGCACGGGCTTCGGCGGCCCCGGCGGCGAGCGCGCTCCGGAAGGCGCGGGGGAGCGATTCTTCGACATGTCGGAGATCTACTCGTCCGAGCTGCGCGCGCTCGCCCGTAGGACGGCGGCCGAGAGGCTCGGCCTGGGCCTGGCCGAGGGCGTGTACATGGCCTTCTCGGGCCCCGCCTACGAGACGCCCGCCGAGATCCGGATGGCCCGCGCGATGGGCGCCGACCTCGTCGGCATGTCGACGGTGCCCGAGGCTACGGCTGCGCGCTTCCTGGGCATGCGCGTCCTCGGCCTCTCCCTGGTCACGAACATGGCCGCCGGCGTCGCCAAGGCGGACGGCGCCGAAGCCGCGCGGCTCTCCCACGCCGAGGTGGTGGCCGAGGGCGCTCGCGCCGAGGCCTCGCTCGAGTCGCTGATCCTCGATCTGCTCGACAGGCTCTGATGGACGCGTCGGAGCGCTTCACCGAGGAGGCCGCCGAGCGGCTCAGGCTGGAGATCGAGGAGTCGGGCGGCAACGAGGTCTTCGCGGCCTGCCGCGTCGGCGAGGACGGCCGCATAGCCGAGGTCCTCGTCGTCGCCCGCGGCACCAAGTCGGCGGTGCCCGCCCTCGCGCCCTACTACGAGCGAGGCGACGTCATCGTCCACAACCATCCCTCGGGAACCCTCAGGCCGAGCGACGCCGACGTCGGCATAGCCGCCGAGGCGGGCTCGGCGGGCATCGGATCCTACATCGTCAACAACGCGGTCAGCCGCGTCCACGTCGTCGCCGAGCCCGCGCGCCGCAAGCCCTACGCCATGCTGGACGAGGACGAGATAGCCGGAGTCCTCGAGGAGGGCGGCAAGCTCTCGACCCTGATCGAGTCCTACGAGCCGCGCGGCAGCCAGGTCAGGCTGGCGCGCGACGTTACCAGCGCCCTGAACGAGGGCTCGGTGCTCGCGGCCGAGGCGGGGACCGGGGTCGGCAAGTCCTTCGCCTACCTCGTGCCCGCCTTCGCCTGGGCTGTCCGGAACGAGGAGCGCGTCGTAGTCTCGACCGCGACAATCAACCTGCAGAAGCAGCTCATCGACAAGGACATCCCGGTGGTCCAGCGGCTCTTCCGCAAGCGGACCAAGGCGGTGCTCGTAAAGGGACGGGGCAACTACCTCTGCCGCGTCAGGCTGGGCGAGGCACTCGACGAGGAGGGGCTCCTGGCCGGCGACGACCATCCCCTGAGGCGCATCGCGGCCTGGGGCGAGACCACGGGAACGGGCGACCGCGCCGACCTCTCCTTCTTCCCCGACGAGTCGACCTGGTCCAGGGTCTGCTCCGAGTCCGACGCCTGCCTGGGACTGCGCTGCCCCCGGCGCGAGGACTGCTTCGTCCTTCGCGCCCGTCGCGAGGCTTCCGACGCCCAGGTCGTCGTCGCCAACCACCATATCCTCTTCGCCGACCTCGCGCGCCGCATGAACGGCGCGGGCTACGAGAACACGGCCGTCCTCCCGCCCTTCCGCGCCCTGGTCCTCGACGAGGCCCACGCCATAGAGTCCAGCGCGACCGACTTCTTCTCGGACGAACTGACCCGCTTCTCGCTGAACAAGCGGCTGTCCAGGCTGTCGCGGCGCCGGGGCCGGAGGAACTTCGGCCTCGTCCCGAGGCTCGAGGAGATGCGCGCCTTCCCGCGCGAGGCCCTTGAGAGGATACCCAAGGCGATAATAGCCGCCAGGCGCGCCATGGACGATCTCGACGAGCGGGCGATCAGGCTCTTCGGCGGAGGAGGCGGCATGGCGGCGGCGCCCGGCGCGGGAGGCGGCACAGGCGGCCCCGCCGGCGGAAGCGGCCCCGCAGGGGCGGCCTACGACCGCCGCGAGCGCAGCTACCGCCTCGTCGAGCGGACGCCCTCCCTCGAAGAGTACCTGCTTAAGCCGATGGCCGCGCTGGAGTCGGCCCTCCTCTCCTGCTCGCAGGCCCTGAGCGACGCCCTGGACGAGACGCCGGACGAGCTCGCGCAGGAGCGGACGGTGCACGAGGGCCGCATCTTCCTGCGCTGGCTCTCCGAGGCCGCCTCCTTCTGCGCGAAGTGCAAGGACTTCCAGGAATACCCCGAGACCGTCTTCTGGATGGAGAGGGAGCGCAGCGCGCAGGGCGAGGCCTTCGTCCGCTACACGCAGACGCCCTTGGACATCACGCTGCTGATGGACGAGGCGGTCTTCACGAAATTCCGCTCTGTCGTCTGCACCTCGGCCACCCTCTCGGTGGGCGAGAGCTTCGATTTCTGGAAGTCGCGCGTCGGCTTATCGCGCAGCGCCGCGAAGATCGAGCAAGCGGTCTATCCCTCGCCCTTCCCCTTCCGCACCAACGCCCTGCTCGCGATCGACGTCGAAGCCCCCCCGCCCGAGAGCCCTTCCTGTCGGAGCTACGTCGAGGCCGCGATACCCCGCCTCCTCGAGGCCTCGAAGGGGCACGCCCTCGTGCTCTTCACTTCCCACGAGGCTATGCGCGGCGCCTACGAGGCCGCGAAGGGCCGCCTCGCCGAGCTCGGCATCGCCGCGATGCGGCAGGGCGAGGACGAGAAGTCGCGCCTCCTCGACGCCTTCAAGGCCGACCTCTCGTCCGTCCTCTTCGCCACCGACTCCTTCTGGGAGGGCGTCGACGCGCCGGGCGAGACCCTACAGCTGGTCGTCATCTGCAAGCTGCCCTTCCGCGTGCCGACCGACCCGGTGCAGCTCGCGCGAAGCGAGGCGGTCGAGCGGAAGGGCGGCAACGCCTTCATGGAGATATCACTGCCCGAGGCGGTGATCCGCCTGAAGCAGGGCTTCGGCCGCCTGATACGGCACTCGGAGGACCGCGGCGTCGTCGCCATCCTGGATTCGCGCATCGCGACCAAGCGCTACGGCCAGCTCTTCGTGCAGAGCCTTCCCGAATGCCGCCTCGTGGCCGAGGGCCTGGGGAAGATCGAGAAGGAAATCGCCAAGTTCTTGTTTGACTGGTAGGCGGTATGGACGAGAGGCCTGAACGAAAAAGCCTCTCGCCCATACCTGGCAGTTTACGCGCTTCACAGTTTAGGCGCGCAAACTGCTTGCTTCCAAGGCTGGAGCGTTACCGATATTGCCGGGGCGGGCGATTTCCGGGTAGACTCGGGGGATGCGGATCTACCGGCTCGAGAATCCCTCTCAACGCTACGCGTGGGGTTCGGCGAGCGGAATAACCGAGGCGCTCGGCATAGCCAATCCCGGCGGGGGACCCCTGGCCGAGATATGGATGGGCGCCCACCCGAGCGCGCCCTCCACCGCCCTGGTGGAGGGGGGGCGCGTCGGGCTCGACGCCCTCGTCGCCCGCGATCCGGAGGCCTACCTGGGCGAGACGGTCGTCGACCGCTTCGGCGATAGCCTTCCCTTCCTCTTCAAGGCGCTATCGGCCGGCAAGCCGCTGTCCATCCAGGCCCATCCCAGCAAGCGCAAGGCGCGTATCGGATTCGAGCGCGAGAACCTGGCGGGCATCCCGGTCGACGCTCCCGAGCGCAACTACCGCGATCCCAACCACAAGCCCGAGATGGTAGTCGCGCTCACGCGCTTCGAGCTCATCTGCGGCTTCCGCCCGGTCGGCGAGATCATCGAGAACATGCGGATCGCCGCTACCGGCGAATTCGAGCGGGCCCTCGAGCGGCTGGAGCGCGATCCAGGCCGCGTCGAGCTCTCGGTCTTCTTCTACGGGCTGATCTCGCTGGACGAGCGGGACCGAGGGCGCATCCTCAGCGACGCGGCGGGGCGCATCCGCGCGGCCCTCGAGTCGGGCTCGATACCGCGGGGCAGGGAGGCGACCTTCCGCTGGTGCCTCCGCATCGGGGAGCTCTTCCCCTCGGACGTCGGCGCCCTCCTCCCCCTCATCCTGAACCACGTGGTCCTCGAGCCCGGCCAGGCCGCCTTCGTAGCCCCGGGCGAGCTGCACGCCCATCTCTCGGGCACCTGCCTCGAGATCATGGCCAATTCGGACAACGTCATACGAGGCGCGCTGACGCCCAAGTTCATCGACCTTCCCGAGCTGGTGTCGGTGCTGAGCTTCAATCCCGAGACTCTCTTGCCGGTCTCGCCCTCGCCCGCGGCGCCCTGCGAGGAGGCTTATCCCGTCTTCGTCCCGGATTTCCAGATCTCGCGCATCGCGGTCGGTCCGCGCGCGTCCTACCGCCGCGCGACGCGCGGCCCCGAGATAATCCTGTGCGGCTCGGGCTCGGTAGAGCTGTCCTGCCTCAAGGGAAGCCTCTCGCTCAGCCGCGGGCAATCGGCCTTCGTCTCCGCCGACGCCTGCGACTACAAGATCGCGGCGGCGCGCGAGGCCCTCGCCTTCCGCGCCTCCGTCCCCGAGATACCGTGACGATCTGGGCCGACGCGGACAGCCTTCAGCCCGACATACGGCGGATCCTCGGATCGCGCGCCGCGCGGGAGGCCGAGTCGGCCCTCGCCTCGGGCCGGGAGCCCCGATACCGCGTCGCCTTCATCGCCTTCCGCATGCCGCCGATCGCCCGGGCGCCCGGGGTCGAGCTCGAGAGCGTAAGCTCCGGCCCCGAGGCCGCCGACGACCGCATGGTCGAGCGGGCCGAAGCCGGGGATCTCGCGGTGACGCGCGACCTTCCCTTGGCCGAGCGGCTCGCCGAGAAGGGGCTGCGGGTGCTTAATGACCGGGGCGAGGTATTCACGTCGGATAATGCCAAGGAGCGCCGCTCGCTCCGCGACCGCGCGGCCGAGCTCAGGTCCCTGGGCCTGGCGCCCGAATCCCCTCGCCGATCGGCCTGGGGAAAGAAAGAGCTGAAAGCCTTCGCGGACGCGCTGGACCGAGAACTCGCGAGCCTGACGCGCTGATCGCTCGCGGCGCGAGCTTAAGACCCTAGTCGACCGAGGAGCGTTTAGCCGGATTCGGGAGGGGCCGCGGGCGTATCGGCGGGAGCGTCCGCGGGCGAATCCGCGAGCGCTGCGTCGGCGGGAGCGTCCGCGGGCGCGGGGACCGGATCGGCGAAGGGCGAATCCGGATCGAAGCGCCGAGATAAGTATTTATAACGCTCCCGCAGGATGCCGCTCTTCTCGACGCTGAGCGGAGTATACAGAATAGGAGAGGACAGCAGGGCGACGAGCCGCGCGGCCTTGTCTCGGCTAAGGGAAGATATTCCCGCGCGGTAATACGCGCGAGAGGCGCGCTCGACGCCGAAGACGCCCTTCCCCCACTCGGCGTATCCGAAGTAAAGCTCGAGTATCCTCTGCTTCGAGAGCAGGGTCTCGAGCTCGAAGGCGATGAGGACCTCGAGGTATTTCCGGAAGTAGCTCTTGACGGGCACGAGGAAGAGGGTCCTCGCCACCTGCATCGTGATCGTGCTGCCGCCGTAGAGGATCCTGCCGGCCCTTACGTTCACTTCCCTAGCGCGCTTGAAAGCGTCCATGTCGATGCCGCCGTGCGCGTAGAACTTCCCGTCCTCGACGGCGATGAGCATCGACCTCACATGGGCCGGCACCTTCTTAAGGGGGAGGGGAAGGGGCCGGGAGATCGACCATCCGTAGCCCCACTTCCGATAGGCCATGAGGACTGTCGCCGCCGGATCCGCTCTCCCGAAGGCGATGATGCAGAGTCCCGCCGAGAGAAGGAACCACGCGTGGGCCAGGATTATGCAGGCTGCCGCGAGCCTCAGCCAGCCGAAAAGGCCCCTCCGCCGCCTCGGGCCCTGCGTAATGGGCAGGAGTCCTTCGGGAAAGGCATCCGGTTCCGCTCGGGACATGAGGGAGGCCATTGCCTTTGCCTGCCGGGCCTCCAGGGCTTTCCATCCGAGCTCGCGATCGAGCGCGGATATGAAAGAGGACGCGAGCTGTCGGGGAGAGAGCATATCGATTGGGACGACGATACTACGAACCCGGTACGGGGGGCAATTAGCCGAGGCCAAGGCCGCGCGACGATCGCCCCGACGTCATAGATTCGCTCCGGATCGCGGATGGAAGCCGTCGTTGACAGGCTTTTTACGCTCGTGATATCCTGCGAAACCCCGCGGGGTATCCGAAAATCCCGCACGAATAGAAGGAAGCCATGGCAGCCCAATCACCGAAAACGCCCGTCAAGGGCGACGCTCGCGAATCCAAGAGGGGAGTCAAGAACCCTTTCATCTACGCGGGCACGATCGTCGTCCTCGTCCTCGTCGTCATCGCCTTCGTATTCCTTCCGATGGGAAGCGGGGCTTCGATAGGAAGCGCGAACATCTCCTTCGGCCAGTACGCGGGCAAGAGCATCGATTTCGGCCAGGACACCCGCATGTCACAGCAGGCGCGCTCGCTCGAGTCGACCATGCGCCAGCAGGGCCTGACCCCCGAGGTCTATCCTTTCTATTGGAACCAGGTCTACTACGGCGCCTTCCAGCGGACGGTCATCTACATGGGCGTCCTCGACGCGATGGATCGGGCCGGGGGCCGCGTCACCGAAGATTGGCTTAACAAGGCAATGACCCGGATCTCGACCTTCCAGGAGAACGGCGTCTTCTCGCACGAGCTGTACCAGAAAGCCTCCCTCGCCTCGAAGCTATCAATCCGCAAGGATCTGCGCGAAGGGAACCTGTACCAGTACTTCTCGAACGACGTCCTCGGCCTCCAGCCCAGCTCCATGGAAACCGACTTCATCAAGGAAATGGCCAAGGACCAGCGGTCTATCGAGTACGCGGCCTATCCCTTCTCCGCCTATCCCGACTCGGAGGTCGCCGCCTGGGGCCGGGCCAACTCCGCGCTATTCCGAGTCCTGAAGCTTTCCCGCGTGACCATAGAATCCTCGGAGGCCGAGGCGCTTAAGCTGCACAAGAACATCAAATCGGGCGCGGCCTCCTTCGAGGACGTCGCTAAAGCCAGCTCCAAGGACTCGAGCGCGGAGAAGGGCGGCGTCATGGACAGCATCTACGCGCACGAGCTTGAGGCCAGCCTCGCGGTCAAGGCCGACGCCGACGCCGTCGCGGCCCTCGGCCAAGGGGAGATATCGAAGGTGTACAAAACCGCGGCCGGCGCCTGGTCCTTCTTCCGCGCCGACGCGGCGGCCGCCGAGGCCGATTTCTCCGACTCGGCTGTCCTAGAGAAGGTCCGCGAGTATATGGACCGCTCCGAGCGCGGCGCTATCGAGGACTGGGTCGTGGCGAAGGCGAAGGAGATATCCGCCGCCGGCGGAGCTTCCTTCGAGTCTTCCGCCAAGAAGGCCGGCCTCGAGATCAAGAGCGCGGGTCCCTTCCCGATCAATTACGGCGACCTCTCTGCCTTCTTCTCCGAATACGGCCAGCGCGTTCCGCTATTCAAGACGGTCGACAGCGCCGACGAGCTCGCCGGCGCCTCGACCAGCGAGCAGTTCCTGACCGCGGTCTTCGCGCTCGAGGCCGGCGCGGTATCCGAGCCCATCATCCTGGGCGACAACGCTATCGTCGTCAAGGTTAAAGAGGTCGTGCAGGCAAAGGACGAGGACTTGGGGGGCGTCGACTTCGTCTACTCCAGGCTCTTCCAGGAGCAGCTTTCCGTGCTGGTCCAGGACTATTTCATGAAGAGCCCCAAGCTCCGCAATAATTTCGACGCTACGTACCGGAAGTACATCTACTCCCAGACCGAAGCGGCCCAGGAGAGCTGAGCGACGTGACCGCTGCCGAGGCCCCCCGCGTCTTCGAGACGCCGGGGGGCCTTTCCGTAAGCTACCGCGGGAGGCTCCTCTATTCGGGCCGGGATCCCGCCGCCCTCCCCCGCCGGATCGCCGCCGCCTGCGATCCGGGACCTTCCCGGCTCCACCTGGCGCCCTCCCCCCTCCTGTGGTACGGCATGGCCGAGCTGCTTTCCTCGATCGGCCCTGGCAGCGCCGTCCTCTGCGTCGAGGCGGATCCCGCGCTGGAAAGGATGGCGCGCGAGGCGATGCCTCCCGAGCTAGCGGCCGACCGCCGCCTAGCCTTCCCGAGCGCCGCCACGGTCGAGGCCGCGCTCGAGGCGGCGCGCGCTCTCGGCAGCTTCCGCTCCTGCGCCCTCTCGGCCCTGTCCGGAGGCGAATCGCTCAACGCGCCGCTGTACAGGTCGATGGCGGCGGCGCTTTCGGCCGAGTTCGAGGCCGCATGGCGCAACCGGGCGGCGCTGATGATCCTCGGCGAACGGTGGGCGAGGAATATCTTCGACAACGCGGCCTCCCTGCCCGAGATAGCCCCCGCGCCCCTGCCCCGCTTCCCCGGGCCGGCGGCCGTCTGCGGCGCGGGGCCCTCGCTCGAGGCCGCGCTGGGCCTCCTTCAGCGAGCCTCCTCGCGCGGGGAGCTCTCGATCATCGCCTGCGACACGGCCCTCGAGACCCTGCTCTCGGCGGGCATCAAGCCGGACCTCGCCGTCTGCCTCGAAGCTCAGGCGCACAACCTGCCGGACTTCACCTGCCTGGGCTCGCGGCCCATCAGCCTCGTCGCTGACATCTCGTCGCACCCGGCGACCTTCCGCGCTGCCCGCGGCCCCAAGCACCTGACGGCGGTTCGCATAACGCGAAGCCCCTTCATGTCGCGTATGGCCGCCGCCCTGCGCGAAGGCGGCGCAGCGGCGCTCGAGGCGCCGCCCCTTGGTTCCGTCGGGGTGCATGCCTGCCACCTCGCCCGCTCGGCCTCGACGGGAAGCCTCTTCGCCTGCGGGCTCGACTTCTCCTTTCCCGCAGGCAAGACCCATGCGAGGGGCTGTCCCGCCCTGACGGCGGAGGAGCGCTCGCAGACGAGGCTTAGGCGATGGCCGAGGCAGTACGAATCGAGCTTCCGCGATCGGGCGCTCCGGCTTCCGGGCGGCCTCGTATCGGACCCGATCCTGCTCTCCTACGCCCGCCTCCTCTCGGATATCGCTCTCCGGGATCGGGAAGCCGGCCCCGAGTCCCCGGCGCTCTACGACCTAAGGGGAGGCGGGCCCGCGATAGGAGCCAGGGCGCTGAGCCTCGCAGAGGCCGAGATCCTGATATCGCGCGAGGCGGCATCGGCGCGCAGCCAGAGCCCTTCCCCGGCGGCGGAGATGGATGAACGCGCCGCATTCGATCCGTCCCGGGCGGCGGCCGCGATAGGCGCCTTCATCCAGGGCGAGATCGGCATGCTCGAGCGGCTGCGCGCCTCGATGCGGGGCTCCCATCTCCTCGGAAAGGACGAATTCCTGTCGCTGCTTCGAGATCTCGACTACTTATGGTGGAGCTTCCCCGACCAGGACAGGTTAGGCGAACTGCCTCAGGATCTCACGAACAGGCTCGTCCCTAGGGTCGAGTTCTGGCTTGAGCGGCTGTCATCCCTTCGCGCCCGGGCATAAGGCCCGCGGCGCTAAAGCTAGCGGTCCTTTTTTTCCTCGTCTAAACGCTCGCGCGCCGTTATTACCATCGTGCGCTCGCTATATCTTCGATTCGTCAGTCCGCAGGACCGCCCCAGTCGCATCGCGCACTGTCCGCTGATTCCTTCACGCGGACAGAGCGCGGGGCCTTCCTCGCAGACCTTCGCACTTAGTTTTTCTTTTCCTCATCCTCATCTGTGCGAAGTACTGCGAGGGCCCCGCGCCGCATCGATCATTACGCGGCGCGAGAGCTTTTCTAGCGGTCCTTCTTCTCTTCGTCTTCGTCGGTCCTTAGGACCGCTAGAAAAGCTTCTTGCGGGAGCTCGACGTCGCCGACCATCTTCATCCGCTTCTTGCCCTCTTTCTGCTTCTCGAGGAGCTTGCGCTTGCGCGAGATGTCGCCGCCGTAGCACTTGGCCAGGACGTCCTTGCGCAGGGGATTGATGGTCTCGCGCGCGATGACCTTCGAGCCGATCGAGCCCTGGATGGGCACCTTGAACTGCTGCCGCGGGATATTCCTGGACAGGCGCTCGCAGACCTTGCGCGCCCTCTCGTAGGCCCCGGGCTCGAACACGAGCTGGGAGAAGGCGTCCACCGGCTTCCCGTTTATCAGGATGTCCAGCTTCGCCAGCTTGGTCGGCCGGAAGCCGATGACCTCGTAGTCGAAGCTCGCGTAGCCGCGGCTGGTGGACATCCTGATAAACGGGAAGC
>Ga0075317_1000026_pt1 | contig 17493 bp, 16 predicted proteins | sample MayberryNE_TuleB_FD_120068 | JGI IMG/M metagenome (GOLD analysis project Ga0075317, IMG submission 120068) | Natural and restored wetland microbial communities from the San Francisco Bay, California, USA, that impact long-term carbon... | ecosystem: Environmental > Terrestrial > Soil > Wetlands ... | reverse complement strand
GCCAAGACGGGCAAGCCCCTGATCGCCTACGAGTCGGACAGCTTCGACACCCTGCGCATCATGGTCCAGTCCGCGGGCGGCCAGTTCTTCGACGAGAAGGGCAACCTCTCGATCAGGACCGATCCCGTCCGCAAGTCGCTGGAAATCCTCAAGGCGATGAACGACAAGGGCCTCTTCTACATGTCCGAGGGCTGGAGCAACTGGGTCGGCTCGATCAACAACGACCAGGCCGCCGGCTTCCTCAACGCGATCTGGATGGTCGGCACCATCAAGTCCAAGCCCGAGAACAAGGGAAAGTGGATGGTCGTCCCGACTCCCAGGCTCGAGGGCGTGAAGGGCGCGGCCAACGCGTCCAACAACGGCGGCTCCAGCTGGCTCGTCTGCGCCGCCGGCCCCAGCAAGAAGGCGGCGATCGATTTCCTGAAGGGCAGCTGGGCCTCCGAAAAGCCCGAGGCCCTGGCCTTCTACAACGACATCCTCAAGGCCGCGGGCGCCATGGGCACCTTCATCCCCTCGCAGAAGGGCTCGAACTACACGGCCAAGGACGAGTTCTTCTACAACAGCCAGGCCTTCAACAAGGACTTCGCGGCCTGGCTCGCCAAGGTGCCGCCGCTTAGGTACACCGCCAACTACCAGACCATGCGGACGGCCCTGTTCAACGCGACCCTCCTGTACTTCCAGGGCAAGATCAAGACGATCGACGATCTCTTGACCGCGGCCGAGAAGGAATACAAGCAGACCGCGGGATTGTAGCCCGCCTAGGCCCGGCGCGGCCCCGGTCCCGAGGGGCCGGACGCGCCGGGCAGGCAGGCCCGAGACGAAGGAGAGCGGCGTTGAACAAGCGCGGGTCCTATTATCGCTACCTCAATCGCTTCGGCTGGCTTTGCGTCGGGCCCGCCATGCTGCTCTTCTGCATCTTCATGCTCTACCCGATCCTCTCCTCGCTCTACTACGTCACCCGCAAATGGAAGGGATCGACGGACTCCTTCGTGGGCCTGGGGAATTTCGCGCGCATGTTCCGCGACTCCTACTTCTTCCAGGCCCTCGGCCACAACTTCCTGTACATGGCCGTCCAGATACCCCTCATGATCTTCCTGGCCCTGATGCTCGCGGTCATCCTGAACCAGGGGATCAAGCGGCTGCGCGGGACCTTGAGGACCATCTACTTCCTGCCCTGCGTCACCTCGCTCGTCGCCACCTCGGTGCTCTTCAAGATCCTCTTCCAGACGAACGGCCTCCTGAACAACATCATGATCGGCCTCGGCGCGATATCCGAGCCGATAGGCTGGCTGACCAGCCCATTCTGGGCCAACGTTACCATCATCTTCGCCATGACCTGGAGATGGACGGGCTACAACATGGTCTTCTTCCTGGTCGGGCTGCAGAGCATCGATACCGAGATCTACGAGGCGGCCGAGGTCGACGGGGCCGGCAAGGCGCGGCAGTTCTTCAGGATCACGCTGCCCTTGCTCACGCCGGTCATCCTCTTCTCGGCGGTCGCCTCGACATCGAACACCATGCAGCTCTTCGACGAGCCTAACGTCCTGACGACGGGGGGAGGCCCGGCAAACGCGACGATGACGGCGGCCCTGTACATCTACAGGCAGGCCTTCGTCATCAACTCGGACTTCGGCTACGCGACTACCCTCTCCTACGTCGTCGTGCTGATCGCCGGCGTCTTCGCCTACGTCCAGATGCGCCTCTTGGGCGGAAAGAGGGGCTCGTGAGCGTCGTACGCAGATTCTCCGCCTCGTCCCTGGCGATTTGGATCGTCCTCGCGGCGGGCGCCTTCCTAAGCCTCTTCCCCTTCTTCTGGATGGTCGTCGGCACCACGCTCAACCCGAACGACGTCATACGGGGCGTGGTGCTGCCCGGCGACGAGCTGGGGTCGAACTGGGCCAAGGCGATCAAGAACTACAGGCTCGGCCTCTTCTTCCTGAACTCGCTGAAGATCGCCCTCCTGACCGTCTTCTTCGGCCTCGTCGTCAACTCGCTCGCGGCCTTCGGCTTCGAGAAGTACAAGTCCAAGGCGCGCGAGCGCGTCTTCGGCATCCTCCTCCTGACCCTGATCATCCCGAGCATCGCCCTGGTCATACCGCAGTTCAGGCTCTTCGCCTTCTTCAAGATGCTGAACAGCCACGCCGCCATCGTCCTGCCCTCGGTCATGTCGGTCTTCATAATTTTCTTCATGCGGCAGAACTTCAAGATGTTCCCGACCGAGATCATCGAGGCGGCCCGCGTCGACGGCGCGGGCGAGCTGGGGATATTCCTGCGCATAGTGGCGCCGTCCATGAAGGCGAGCTTCGCGTCGGTCGCCATCTACATCTTCCTGTCGCAGTGGAATTCCTACCTTTGGCCCCTGATGACCGTGCTGACCGAGGCGAAGAAGACACTGCCCATCGCCCTCGCCTCGATGATGAACGCCTACACGATCGAGTACGGGGCCCTGATGATCATCGTCTGCATCTCGGTCATGCCCGTCCTCGTGCTCTTCCTGGCCATGCAGAAGCAGTTCGTCGCGGGGCTCCTCGGGTCGGTCAAGTAGGGAAGGCGCCCCGGCGGCGGGGTCCCGGCTATTTGACATCGCCCGCTCAGCGGGTAAAATAGCCGAGGGAGCGCCAGGATGAAAGCCGAACTCGTTAATCCCTTCCTCACCGCGACGATCGAGCTTTTCGAGAAGACCTTCGGCATCGTTCCCCAGAACGGCGAGGCCTACCTCGACGAGAGGGCGAGCAAGCACCGCTGGGACATCTCGGCGGTCATGGTCCTCACCGGCAGCGCCATCGGCGTCGTCGCCATCAGGCTGACCCGGGTCCTCGCGGACAAGCTCCTGCGCAAGTCCGGCGTGGAATGGTCCAGCGACGAGGAGCGCGAGTCGCTGTGCGACGGCATGGTCGGCGAGCTCGTCAACATCATTTCGGGCAACGCGTCGGGCCGCCTCTCGGGCTACGACATAGAGATCTCGGTGCCCCTGGTCATCCAGGGCGAGAACCACACCGTCTCCTGGCCCGACCGCGCGCCCATCCTCTCCATTCCCTTCTCGACCGACTACGGCCCCTTCGTGGTCAACGTCAGCCTCATCGAGCTGCCCAAGGCCTACCGGAAGTAAAGGACGGGATCATGCGGGGAGAGGAACCTTCTTGGCAGGAAGGTTCCCCATCCCCGCGCCCCTTCCTTCCAAGAATAGGACCAAGGTCTGGCGCCTAACGCTTCGCTAGGGCGCCCACCTGGCGTCCTTGCGGCGCCTATCGCGCTCCTATTATTATTCCCGGCATTATCCCGTCGCGCCGGATGTAAGGAGAAATGATGAAGCGGATCGCAATCTTCCAAGTCATCGCGCTCGTCATCGTCCTCGGAGCCTGCTCGAGAAGCGAAGAGCCGATCAAGATCACGGATGTATCCGGTAATATCGAAATGAACGCTGCCTGGTCGGGACAGGTCAACGTACTGGCTCCGGTGCAGATACTGGGCGGAGCGACGCTCACGATCGCGCCGGGCACTCGCGTCCTGTTCGCGGCGGAAACATACCTTGATGTATTGGAGACCGGGAAAATAATCGCGAAGGGAACGGCGAGCGAAAGGATTGAATTCGGCGCCGCCGTCGAGGGCGAGCCCTGGTGGGGCATTTACCTCGATGATAATTGCAAAGGGAATGAATTCGCCTATTGCGGGCTCAGAGCCGTTTCCGGCGGATACTCGTACGCTCTCGGATTCGACGAAGGGGCGACCGCCGCCATCTCATACTGCACCTTTGACGGCAATAGCGGCGGCGGCATCAATGCCGGAGACGCCGGCGCCGGTACCGCGATACTTAATTGCAGCTTCGGAGATAACGGCGATTCCGCGGACGGCCCTTATGATTACGTCTACAATTCCTTGACCTGCGCGGAGAGCGGCAATACGGCGAACTCCGTCTACGACTACAACGAGATCATCGTATCGGAAGATGTCGCAAGCGATGTCGTCTGGTCGGGGCAGGTCTACGTCGATGGAGAGATCGAAATAGTGAGCGGCGCTATGGTCGTCATCAAGCCGGGAACATATGTCATGTTCGCTTCGGGATCACGCCTCGACGTTTGGGGCGGCGCCAGAATACTGGCAGCCGGTACCGCGAACCGAAGGATCGCCTTCCGCGCCGCCAATAACGGCGACTTCTGGGAGGGCATCTACCTCGACGACGATAGCGCCGGGAATGAATTCTCCTACTGCGATTTCTCGGATAGCGGCATGGAGGCTACCTACGCGCTGGGCTTCGACGACGGGGCCACGGCGCAGATAGCTTACTGCGTCTTCGACGGCAACAATTGCGGGGGCGTCGACGCCTACGACGCAGATGACGGCACCTCGATCACCTACTGCGAATTCGGGGACAACGGCGACGGCCCGGAGGGGCCTTATGACCTTAGGTACCGATCCGAGACCTGCGCCGTTTCGAACAATACGGGGAGCACTCTATTCGATGATCCGCTCTAGGTCCTGCGGTTCAGAGCCTCGCCCAAGATCGCAAGCGCGAGAATGAAGGCCCCGACGCAGAAGCCCAGGGCCTCGAGGCTCGTCGCCGACATGACTAGGCCGACGCCGGCGGGCAGGAAGGATCCGCCGACGCAGGCCGCGCCTATCGACAGGCCGATGACGCGGCGGTAGGTCGCCTCGTCGAAGCGCGCGGGCGTCTCGTGCATCATGCAGGGATAGATCGGGGCGAAGCCCAGGCCCAGGAGGAGGAGTCCCGGCAAGGCGATCCAGTCCGCGCCGCGAAGGGTGAATAGGACGCAGCCCGCCGCGGCAATAATTATGCCCAGCCTGGCCATGAACCTGTTGCCTAGGCGATCCGCGATCAGTCCCGTCAGCACGCGCCCGACCATGATGCCGCCGTAGTACAGCGAGACCCAGTTGCCCGCGACGCCTTCCGCGATGCCGCGCGACTCGCGAAGCATGGATACCGTCCAGATGCCCACCGAGAACTCGCAGGCCGAGTAGACCGCGTACATCGCCACCTGCAGCCAGGGTTCGCTCCGGCGCATGCCGCCCAGCTTGGCGCCTTGGGCGATCGAGGCGGCGCCCGCGCGCGGGGCGGCCTCGGCGGCCGCTCCCTTCGCGCGGCTTGCCGCTCCCCTGTCCCACAGGCCCAGCGAGAGGAGGAAGAGCAGGGCGAGGCTCGCCTGCACGAGCGATATCGTCTTATAGCCATTCCTCCCGCCCGAGCCCGCTACGAAGGCGGTCATGATTATAGGGCCGATCGTCGCGCCCAGGCCCCAGGAGGCATGGAGCCAGTTCATGTGGCGGGACGAGTAATGCGCGGCCACGTAGCCGTTGAGGGAGGAATCGATGGCCCCGGCGCCGAAGCCCAGGGGCAGGGCCGCGACGAGAATCCAGGCATATGAAGGGGCGATCGAGTAGCCGAAGAGGCCCAAGGCCGTCAGCGCCGTGCTGGCGAGCACGATGCGGCCGGTTCCCAGGCGCCTGTTAAGGAATCCGCTGAGGACGCTCGATATGGCGGCGCAGGAAGTCAGGATGATGGCGATAAGGCCGGCCGCCTCGAGGGGAGCGCCGATGGACAGGCGCATGGAAGGCCAGGCGACGCCCAAGGTCGAGTCGGGAAAGCCCAGGCTGATGAAGGCCAGGTAGACCACGATGATGAGCAGGCTCGAAGCCATATCCTCTCCTTTGTATCCAGGACTTAAGAGGGAAGTATGAGCTCGGCGGCCAGGCTGCCCAGGCCGTCGAGGTAATACGAGCCGCTCTCTCTCGAGAAAGAGAGGCTCGGCCGGACCGACGCGTCGATGCGGGAGCGGAAGCGCGACGAGATCGCGTCCTCGAGGTCGAAGCGGAAGCCCTTGCCTCCCAGCACGATCAGGGCGGGGTTGACCACGCAGTTGATCGTCCGGAGCGCTATGACCACCGCATCGACGTAGTCCTCGTCGCCGGTTTGGGCCGAGTACATGACATCCTCCAGGAGCCTTCCGTCGCCCATCGGCAGGAATCCTACCTCGCCCGCGTAATTAGAGGCCCCGCGAAAGACGCGGCCGTCGAGCACGAGGCCGGAGCCTATGCAGGAGCCTTCATTGAAATGGACGTAGGCGAGGCTCTCGACCGGACGGCCCTTCGATCCGGCGTAGCGCAGGTAGCCGAGGGCGATGGCGTTGAGGTCGTTCTCGACTATAGCGGCGAGTCCCGAGGACTCGCCGAAGAGCTCTTCCAGGTTCTTCCCGGCCCAGGCTTCCAGGAAGTCCCCCGTAAGGACGCGGCCGTCCTTTACCGCGGCGGGCACGCCGACGGCCAGGGCGCTCAGGCTTCCCGAGCGGGCTCTCGCCGCCTTCCCCAGATCGGCCGACAGGGACAGGGCTTCCTCCAGGGGATCGGAGCGGACCGGGGCTTTCCCCTCGTCGGCCTTGGCGCCGAAAGCGTCGAAAAGGGCCCAGGAAAGGGCTTCGCCCTCTATCGCCAAGGCGAGGCTGGTCCAGGCCGAGTCCTTTAGCGACCAGGAGGCGGCGGGGCGTCCGCCCGACGAGGCTTGCTGCCCGGCGTCGCGCACTAGGCCGGAGCGCCGCATCTTGTCGATAAGCTGGCCTACGGTAGTCTGGCTTAAGCCGGTTTCGGCCGCGAGATCGGCCATGGTCGCCGATCCTCGATGCAAGAGGGTTTTACGGACTCTTTGATCATTAGCCAGGCGAATATGCTGAGGCTTGCTGGCTGATGGATGTCCTACTTTCACTATACCCTACAATTAATTCAGGATACTTTTAAAAGTACCCGGCAAAAGTATCCCTGTCAAGCGCCAGGCAAGCCTTCGGCGCGGCGAAGCATCCGTTACTAAGTCCCGACGAACTCGGCCTGGAGTAGGCTCTAGCGCATTTCCCGCAGGGCCTGCGAGATCGAGTAGGCGTAGTCGCCGATCTTCTCGACGATGCGCACGACGTCGATGAAGAGGAGCTCGACCTTGGGGTCGGAGCCTCCCTTGATCCTTTTCCTGGCCATTTTGCGCAGGGCATTGCGCATGCCGTCGATGGAATCCTCGAACTCCCGGGCCTGGGCGAGCTGGGCGTCGTCGATCGGCGCGGCGGCGTTCTTCTCGACGAAGCGGAGGAAGTCCTCGGCCAGGAGGGCGTAGGGCTCGAGGCTCTCGATCTCCTTCTTGCCGAAGGCCAGCGACTTGCGCTTGCAGCGCTCGATGACCAGGGATAAGGAAAGGCAGGCGTCGGTGACGTTCTCGAGGTCTCCGATCTCCCCGAGGAGGCGGCCGATCTTCTCCTGCGTGCGTTCGGGTATCTGCTCCCCGGCCACCTCGAGAAGGTAGTGCGAGAGCTTTTCCTTCATCTCGTCGGCGTAGGTCTCGTAGCGCGAGAACCAGTCCAGCTCGGCCGCGACGTCCTCGGGACAGGAGACGAGGTCGGTCCTGAAGCGGGAGAACATCGATCGCGCGACCCCCGCCATGTCGGCGATCTCCTTGCGGACGTAGACGATGCTGAGGTCGGGGCTGGCAAGGAGGGGGCCGATCTGGTAGCTCGGCTTGATCCTCGCCGCGTCCGTCGGCGCCTCGTCCTTGAAGATGCGCTCGAGGATAGAGGCGTAGCGCCCTATGAAGGGCAGGAGGACCACGGTATTCACCAGGTTGAAGGCGGTGTGGAGCATGGCGATATGGGCGCCGACGTTAGCCTCGCTGATGGCCCCGGGCACCATGAGGTCGACCAGCCTGAGGAAGGGGTCGAAGACCAGGATGACCCAGACCGTCCCGATGATATTGAAGGAGATGTGGGCCCAGGCCGCCCGCTTGCCGTGTACGTTGGACCCGAAGTAGGCCAGGAAGGCGTCGAAGGTCGTGCCGATGTTCGCGCCTAGGGTGATGGCGGCGGCCATGCGGAAGTCGATGATGCCCTGAGCCGCCATGGGGATGACGATGGCCATGGTCGCGCTGGAGGCATTTATCAGGACGGTGAAGACCGTGCCCACCAGGACCGCGATGATGACCGAGAGGAAGCCCATGTTGGAGACCCGCTCCAGGAAGAGCAGGGCGTCTCCCGAGGGGTTCGGTATGGAGCTCGCTATGAAGTCCAGCCCGAGGAAGATCATGGCGAAGCCCATGAGGCCGACGCCGTAGCTGCGAAAGGAGTCGCCGCGCTTTTTCATGATGGACATGAAGTACCCGAGGCCGAAGATGGGCAGGGCCAGGGCCGAGATGTGGAACTTGCCGACGCCCACGGCCGCGATGATCCATCCCGTCAGGGTAGTTCCGATGTTGGCGCCCATTAGGACGCCGATCGACTGGACGAGGTTCAGCAGGCCCGCGTTGACGAATGAAACGACCATGATGCTGGTCGCCGAGGATGACTGGATCGCGACGGTGAGAACCGATCCGGTAACAACCGCGAATATGCGGTTGGAGGTCATGAAGTTGACGGCCTTCTGAAGGCGGTCGCCCGCGGCCCTCTGAATGCCCTCGCTCGCTAATTGCATGCCGTACATGAACAAAGCGAGTCCGCCGAACAGGCCAAGGATGATCGTCAGGAATTGCATGCGGCAGGGCCCCCGGGGTCGTGGGATGGAAATCGGGGCATCCTAACCTAAAACTAACCGAATTTGAACCGCCGGCAACGATACCGGCTTAGGAGGGCAGGCGCGCCGATCTCCGTATCGAGACGATGGAGGAGGCGACGACAGCGGCGATGATGATGCCGCCGCCGATTAGGGCTCCGGCGCTCGGGGCCTCGCGCGTGGCCAGGAAGACCCACACCGGGTTGAATACGGGCTCGAGGACTCCGACCAGGCAGGCGTCGACGGCGGTTATGCGCTTGATCCCGATAGAGAGGAACACCGACGCGAGGCCGATCTGCAGGACGCCCAAGCCGGCGATAGCCGCTAGGGATCGGGCGTCGAAGCTCGGGGCGGGGAGGAAGAGGCAGGCGGCGAAGGCGATCGCGGCGGTCAGGATGTGGGACAGGAGCGCCGATTCGAGGGGCGAACCGTCCTTTTGCATGCGCATGAACACAAGGTAGAGGGCGAAGCTCAGCCCGGCGGCGACCGCCGCCAGGTTGCCGGCCAGGCTTCCGCCGCCCAGGCCGCCCGCGAAGAAGAGTCCCATTCCCAGGGCGACGAAGGCGAAGGCGATCCAGTGCTCGGCTCTGGGGCGCTCTTTAAGGACGAAGGAGCCGATGATCGCGACGTAGATCGGCGCGCCGTACTGCAGGAGTATCGCGTTGGCCGCCGTCGTGGCCTTGTTCGCGTAGACGAAGAGCAGCATGGTCGCCGCGTTCGCCAGGGCGGCGAGCACTTGCGGCCGCGAGAAGGTAAATCGCGGCTTGCGTATCCAGGCGAGTAGGAATATCGACGCTATGGCGCTGCGCCCGCATGCGATGGCCAGGGGATGCCAGTCGACGAGCTTGATGAAGATGCCTGCCAGGCTCCAAAGGAGGGCGCAGGCCGCCATAGCGGCGACGCCGACGCCCCGAGGACCGATGATGCTTCGCATGCGCCGAGGATAGGCGCGAGGGGCTTCGAGCGGCAACTGGGCGGCTGCGGGGCGGCGTTCCTAGGAATATGGTATTGACTGTTGAAGAGAGTGAATTATATTCATATATGAACTATATTCGTAAGGAGAGCTTATGAAGAAGGAAACTCTCGGCGCTTCGATTATCCAGGTCGTCGCAGTACTTTTCGTCTTCGTCGCCCTGTTTATCGGCGTTGCTAGCCAAAGCTCGGCCTTTAAATCGGTCTTCGAAGGAGATTTGATCGCTGCCTCGCTGGGAACGGAGCATCGCGCCGAAGCGATCGGCCCCTTCAAGGTTTACGTCTACGGAGTCCTGGGCGGCTCCCTTATCGGCTATGCCGTTTCTCTCTTCGCGCTCGCGCGCTTCGGGATAGCGCGGCGCAAGAGCTGGGCCTGGCTGGCGGTCCTCGCCTCGAGCCTCCTGTGGTATCTCCTCGATACCGGCGGATCGCTCAGGGCCGGAGTGGCGCTTAACGCCGCTGGGAATACGCTCTTCCTCGCGATTATCCTAGCGGCCCTAGGGATTTCCGCCCGCGCTTGCCTATCGAAAGATGCCGATGCCGGCTCTGCGTGACCGCAAGAAGGAGTCGCGCCGGGAGCGCATCCTGGAGGCGGCCCTATCGGCTTTCGGCGAGCTGGGCTTCGAGGCCGCGTCGATGGCCTCGATAGCCGAGATGGCAGAGCTCGGCGTCGGGACGCTCTACAATTATTTCCCTTCGAAGGGGGATCTCCTGCTAGCTCTCGTCGGCTCGAGATCAGGCTGGGCCGAGTCCGAGATGGACGCAGTCCTGTCCGATCCCCGCTCGTCGACGGAAGCGAAGGCGCTCGGACTGGCGCGCGCCTACCTGAAGAGCTTCTCCTCTTTCAATAAGCGCATCTGGCGCGAGTTCCTCGCTTTCTCCCTTTCCTCGAGGCCCGAGCTCATCGCCGGCATCAGGGCCGTGGATGAGAGCTTCGTGGCGAGCCTCGGCCGGCTCCTCGGTTCCGGATCGCGCGCCGAGCTTCTCTACGGGGCCTGGATCAGGAGGATCATAGAGTATCTGGGGGACGAGGCCGCGGGGGAGCCTTCGATACTGGAGGCTTTCCGCGCTGACTATCTCGCGCTCGGCTGAGGGCGGCTGGACTTCCTAGAACTCCCCGACCATCAGGACTTCGCACTCAAGCTCCGCGCCGAGCTTGAGGCGCGCTTCGGATCGCGCGAGCTCGATTAGGGCGCGCATGTCGGCCGCGGTCGCGCCGCCTGAGTTGACGAAGATGTTCGCGTGCCAGGGCGAGACCATCGCGCCGCCGATCGACCTTCCGCGAAGGCCCAGGCCGTCGAGGAGCTTGCCGGTCGGCGCGCCCAGGCGGCGGTCGTTCTTGAAGACCGATCCCGCGGAGGGCAGGCGGTAGTGGCCCTTGGCCTCGCGGTCGGCCCTGCGGCCGCGCATCGCGGCGGCGGCCCTAGCCGCGCCCGCGTCGTCCAAGCGCGTTAGGCGGAACGCGGCTTCGAGTATCAGCTCGCCCGAGGCCGCGCCGCCTTCTTGGTAGGGCGAGGTCTTGTAGGCCCAGCCGGGGGCGCCCGGGGCGGCTGCCGCGTCCGGGGCCCGGACCGGCCGCCTTTCGACGCGGCCCGCCGCGTACGAGGCGATCCAGGACAGGACCTGGGACATCTCCCGCTCGTAGCAGCGGGCGTTCATGTAGGCGGCGCCGCCCACGGTACCGGGCATGCCGAAGAAATCCTCGAGGCCGCCCAAGCCCCGCGCCAGGGCTTCGAGGCATAGCTCGTCGATCGAGAGGCCCGCTCCCGCGATCAGGATCGTCTCGTCTCGAGCGGCGACTGCGCCGTCGGCGGCATCGGCGGGGCCGCCGGCCGCGAGCGCGCCGTCCTCCGGCCGCTCGACGCGGGTCGAGCGCAGCCCGCCCGTATCCATGACGATGCCGCGTATGCCGCGGTCGCCGACGAGGATGTTAGCGCCGCCGCCGAGGACGAAGAGCGGGATGCCTTCCGCGCGCGCGGCGGCGAGCAAGGCGGCCGCCGATTCCGCGTCGCGCGGGCTCGCGAAGGCCTCGGCCGGCCCTCCGATGCAGAAGCTCGTGTGGGAGGACATGGGTTCATTCCATGTAACCTTCGCCCTTATATTGATTTTTTGAAGGAAGTCCCGTAGTGTTTGCACGATCCGATACTAGCCGCATCAACCGGAGGCAGTCCATGCCCGCGCTCAGGCTCTACAACACGCTCGGCCGAGAGCTCCAGGAGTTCAAGCCGATCACCCCAGGCCGAGTGGGCTTCTACGGCTGCGGTCCCACCGTCTACAACTACGCGCACATCGGCAACCTTCGCGCCTACTGGTTCGACGACACCCTGGCCCGGACCCTCCGCTTCCTCGGCTACGAGGTGAACCACGTCATGAACGTGACCGACGTCGGCCACCTCTCCGGCGACGACGGCGACGAGTCGGGCGAGGACAAGATGGTCAAGAGCTCGCGCGAGCGGGGCCAATCGGTCCTTGACATCGCTCGGTTCTATACCGACGCCTTCTTCGGCGACACCGACCGCCTCAACATCATCCGCCCGACCGTGGTCTGCAAGGCGACCGAGCACGTGGCCGAGATGATCGAGCTCATCAAGAGGATCGAGGCGAAGGGCCACACGTACAGCGCCGGCGGGAACCTCTACTACGACGTGACCACCTTCCCGAAGTACGGCGAGCTGGCTCGGCTCAAGATGGACGAGCTCTTGGCCGGCGCCCGGATCGAGGTCGACCCCAATAAGCGCAATCCCGCGGACTTCGCGCTTTGGTTCACCAAGTCCAAGTTCGAGAACCAGGCCCTCGTCTGGGACTCGCCCTGGGGCCGCGGCTATCCCGGCTGGCACATCGAGTGCTCCGCCATGAGCATGAAGTACCTCGGCGAGCAGTTCGACATCCACGCGGGCGGCATCGACCACATTCCCGTGCATCACACGAACGAGATCGCCCAGTCCGAGGGCGCGACCGGCAAGAAGTGGGTGAACTACTGGCTTCACAACGAGTTCATCGTCATGTCGGCCGGCAAGATGGCCAAGTCGAAGGGCGGATTCCTGACCCTGCAGACCCTGGTCGACGCAGGCTACGATCCCCTGGACTACCGCTTCTTCCTCTTGGGCGCGCATTACCGCTCGCAGCAGCAGTTCTCGTACGAGGCGCTCGACTCCGCTCGCTCATCGCGGCGCTCGCTCATGGACCGGATATACGCGTTGCGCGACGCGGCGGGCCCGGACGGCGTCTCGTCGGCGGCCGCGCCGGGCGCGGCGCTCGGAGCGAAGGCGGCCGTCCGCGTCGACGCCTTCGTCGAGGCGATGTGCCAGGACCTCTCGACGCCGCGCGCCTTGGCCGAGCTGTGGGGCGTACTGCGCGACGACGGCGTGCCGCCGGCCGAGGCCCTCGCCGCGGCCTACCGCATGGACGAGGTCCTCGGCTTGAGGCTGCGGGAAACCGAGAAGCCCGCGGCCGCGGCCATCGATCCCGCTCTCGCCGCCGAGATCGAAAGCCTCGTCGCCGAGAGGACGGAGGCCAAGAAGGCAAAGGATTGGAAGAAGGCCGACGAGATCCGGGATCGGCTAAAGGAAAAGGGCGTCGTCCTCGAGGACGGGCCCGCGGGCAGCTCGTGGAGGCTCGCGTAGGTCCCGCCGGCGCCGCGGGAGGCATCCTGCGGCGCGCGGGCCTTCGCGGCAGTAACCCGAAGGGGGAGGGCATTGTTTTCAAGTAGCGGCCCCCCGGGGCCCGAGGATATCCGCCGCCTCTACGACGCGGCCGCGCCCCTCCTGCTCAGGATAACGGTGCGCATAGCGGGCTCGGCCGAGGCGGCCGAGGATATAGTGCACGACGCCTTCGCGCGCCTGGTCGAGAAGAAAATTCCCTTCCCGACCCTCGACGACGCGAAGTTCTGGTTGATACGGGTGGCGAAGAACGGCGCCCTCAACTACGCCAAGCGCAAGGGCCGCGAGGTCCGCGCGTACGAGCGCTGGTGGAAGGGCGAGAAGGATAGCTCGGGCGGCGCCGACGAGGGCCTTATCCGGGAAGAGGCCGCGGCCGAGTTAAGGCGCGCCCTCGATACGCTGCCCGAGGGGCAGAAGTCCGTCCTCGTGCTCAAGGAGTACGGCGGGCTGAACTACAAGGAGATCGGCCGCGCGCTCGGCATAAGCGAGGGCAACGTCAAGGTGCGGGCTTTCAGGGCCCGCGAGGCTCTCAACGCCAAGCTCGGGGAGGGGTCCAAGAATGTGTCCTGACCGCGAACTTCTTTCAGCTTACATCGACGGGGAAGTGCCCAGCCCCTGGCGCGAGCGCATCGCGGAGCATCTGTCTTCCTGCCCGGCCTGCGCGCGGATCGCCGAGCTCTATGCCGAGCTCGGACGCGCCATGCGCGCCGACGAGCTTCCGGGAGAGGAAGCCTCCCTCGCCCGAGTCCGCGCTCGGCTCGAAGGCGATCTGGCCCGCGCGGAAGCCCCGGCTTCCCGCGGCGGCGCCTCTATCCCAGCCGAGGTCGACGCCCCCATTTGGCGGCGCTCGGTCCGGCTGCCCCTTCCCCTCGCCGCCGCCGCGGCCGTCCTGGTTCTGGCCTTGGGCGGCGCTGCGACGACCCTCGCCCTCGGCCCTCGAGCGCAGTCCCCTTCCTTCGCCCTCGTCGGCGGCCAATCCTCGCCCGAGATCGTCTCGACTCCGGTCATCTCCTCGCCATCGGCCCAGCCTTCCAGCATGGAAGAGCTCCTGCGCTACCTCGACGCACATGACGCCCAGGTGACCATTACCATGAATATCCCCAGCGGCACGCTTTTCGACGAGTCGGGCGAGCCGGTCATCATCCGCGCCTCCCAGGAACCCCGCGGGAGATCGCCATGAAACGCGCCATCTTTGGCCTGGGCCTCGCGCTCGCCTGCGCCGCCGCGGCCGCCCAGGCTCCCGCTCCCGCGCGTCCGGCTCCGGCCGCGCAAGCTCAAGCCCCCGCCCAAGCGAGCGCGGCGGATGACCTGGCCGTGCGGGTGCGCGTCATTTTCAGCTCCCCGAAGGATGTGCACGAAGTCGAAAGCGCCGCTTGGGAGGCCGAGAACGTCAAGTATACGGCCCAGGGGAAGGCGGCCCCCTTCAAGCTCGTCGGGCCGAATATCGTCGTCTTTCTCGGCGTCACTCCATTCGCCCGCAAGGACGGCAAGGGCGTAGTCCTTATCGCCGAGGGCCAGGTGGGCCTCATGCGCTCGGATGGAGGCTTTTCGTACCAGGCGACCGTCAGCAAGATCGAGGTCGGCTTCGGCGAAAGCGTCCTGTTCCTGCCCCTCGGGCTCGAATCTCCGCTGAAGATCTACATTTCCGTCCTGCGCGCCTCGGACCAAGATCCGTCCGCGGCCTCGACCGGGAGCGAGCCGGCCCGGGCAGGCGGCAGGTAGGCGTGGAGCTACCCTCCGCCTCGAGCCTCGTCGGCCCGCGCCGGGGGGGCGATCGAAAGCCGAAGAGGCTCGGGAAGGCCGTTCTCGCCCTGGCGGCCGCGGCCCTCGTCGCCCTCGTCATCGTCCTATCCCTGCTTTATTCCTCGGCATCGAAGCCTCGGATAGAGGGCCTCGAACCCTCGGTCGCCGAGCCCGGCTCCGTCGTTTCCCTTAAGGGCAGGAACTTCGGCCAGGAGCGCGGCGATTCCCGGATCGAGGTCGATGGAGTGGTCCCGACCTCCTCCGCCTACATATCCTGGTCGGATAGCGGCATCTCGGTCCGATTGCCCGCTTCCGTCGACTCGGGCCTGGTGCGCGTCCTTACCTCCCGGGGCAGGTCCAACGCCATGCTCTTCATGAACCGAGCCCGGCTGCCCGTACCGACGGCGGGCACGAAAAAAGGCCGAGCCGGGCCCTTTATCGCTTCCCTATCCTCCGATTCGGGCCAGATCGGCTCCCTCCTCGTCCTGACGGGGCTGGACTTCGGCGCGAGCCGGGGAAGCGCCTCGGTATTCTTCGCCTGGAGCGCCGAGAGCGACGGCGCCCCGGCCTCGGGCGACCAGGCCGCGCCCAGCGTCGTATGCCCTTCGGAGGCGGATTACGCCTACGAGCTATGGTCCGACAAGGAGATCAGGCTGCGCGTTCCCGACGGGGCCGTATCCGGGCCGGTCTACGTCGAGACGGGCCGGGGCAGGAGCAACGCCTTCTTCTTCCGCGTGGCGGAAGGTCCCGGATCGAAGCGCTATTCATCCGGGACGGTATACGCCCTCTCGGCCGGCGTCAGCATTACGAAGGTCAAGGCTTCGGGAGCCAACGAGCTTTATCTCTGGGCTCCCTTGCCCGTAACTTCCTCGTCGCAGCGCCTCGTGCGCGTCCTCGACGAGGATCCAAAGCCCGTCGTCCCCGACTATCGCGGCACCGCGCTCTTCCATTTCGAGAACCTCGCCGCCGGCAAGAGCCTGTCGGTCGATCAATCCTTCCTTGTCCAGTCCTTCGAGGTCGAGGCAGCCGTCGAGGCCAAGGCTCTCGCGCTTCCGCCCCGCGACGCGCCCGCGCAGGCCGCGGCCTATGCCGCGGCCGACGAGCTCGTGCCTTCCGACGCGCCCGAGATCCTGGCCGCGCTCAAGAAGGCCGCGGGAAACGAGCGCGGCAGCTGGAAGGCGGTCCGCCTGATCATGGACTGGCTGGGCAAGAACCTGGCCTGGACCGAGCGGCCCCAGGCCGATCGGCCCCTGGACGCGCTGAAAGCCGGCCGAGCGGATTCCTACGCCTACGCCATCGTCGCCTGCGCCCTCCTGCGGAAAGCCGGCGTCCCCGCCCTTCCCGTCGCGGGCTGCCTTATCGACCCGAAGCGGAAGGCGGTTCGCCATTACTGGCTCGAGGCCTACGTATACGGGCTCGGTTGGGTGCCGATCGATCCCGTCCTGGCCTCGGGAGCCTCTCCCGGCGGAAGCCCTCCCGCCTGGGAGGAAAGATCCCGCTACCTGTCCGGCGTCGATTCGCGCCGCGTCGCCTTTTCCCGCGGATTGACGAAGCTGGCGCCCATGACGAGCGGCGGGAGGCGGGCCGCGAAGGAGCGGCGCTGGTCCTTCCAGAGCTTCTACGAGGAATCCTCCGGCGCCCTCGACGCCTACAGCTCCTTCTGGGGCGATATCGAAGTTACGGGGATGTATTAGGCTCGGGCGAATCGGGACGGCCAGCGGTCGTTGAAAGAGCGCCTCCTTTCCGGTACTATTCGCGCTCCGGCCCTCGTTCCGAAGGCCGCCGATCAAAAAGCCGCCAGGAGGCGCCATGTCCCTCATACAGGATCAGGATCCCGAGCTCTACGAGGCCATGAGGCTCGAGTCGGACCGCCAGCGCGACAACCTCGAGCTGATCGCCAGCGAGAACTACGCATCCCGCGCCGTCATGGAAGCCGCGGGCTCGGTCCTCACCAATAAATACGCCGAGGGATATCCTGGGAAGCGCTACTACGGCGGCTGCCAATTCGTCGACATGGCCGAGAACCTCGCCCGCGACCGCGCTAAGGTCCTCTTCGGCGCGGACCACGCCAACGTCCAGCCTCATTCGGGCAGCCAGGCCAACATGGGCGTCTACTTCTCGGTGCTGAAGCCGGGCGACACCATACTCGGCATGAACCTGAGCCACGGCGGCCACCTGACCCACGGCTCGCCCGTCTCCTTTTCCGGCAAGCTCTATAAGATCGCGAGCTACGGGGTCGACAAGGACTCGGAGACCATCGATTACAAGGAGCTCCGGCGGATCGCGATCGAGACGAAGCCGGCGATCATCGTCGCCGGCGCCTCGGCCTACTCCAGGATCCTCGATTTCAAGGCTTTCCGCGAGGTCGCCGACGAGGTCGGGGCCCTGCTGATGGTGGATATGGCGCACATCGCGGGCATAGTCGCGACGGGACTGCACCCGAGCCCGGTCAAGCTGGCCCACTTTACCACCACTACGAATCACAAGACCCTGCGCGGCCCGCGCGGCGGCATGATCCTCATCGGGACGGACGGCGACAACGCGGTCGGCGCCATGACGGTCAAGGGCGACAGGCCCAAGCTCTGGTCCG